>Ga0207646_10007411_pt1 | contig 11153 bp, 9 predicted proteins | sample KBSK5502metaG_FD_184343 | JGI IMG/M metagenome (GOLD analysis project Ga0207646, IMG submission 184343) | Corn, switchgrass and miscanthus rhizosphere microbial communities from Kellogg Biological Station, Michigan, USA - KBS K5-50-2 metaG... | ecosystem: Host-associated > Plants > Roots >...
ATTGGTGCTGAAGCCGGTGTACTGGTACTTCGGCGCATCGGGCGGTGGCGACAACTCCTACATCTACGACGCCGGGAACGTCGTCCTCTTCTGGGCCGGTCTCGTCGCGTTCTGCTGGTGCGCCGTCGCGGCGATCCGCGCGCGATCGCTGCCGCTGGCCTTCGTCGTGTTCGCGGGACTGGTGCAGTACGTGGCGTGGATCCCGATCGGAAGGGTTCTCTTCTTCTACCACTTCTTCACGGTGCTTCCGTTCTATCTGCTCGCGCTCGCCGCGGCGCTCGCGTTCCTCTGGGAGAGCGGTCGGGCCCGCCTGGTCATCGGCTATCTCGCGGCGGCGGCCGCGGCGTTCGCGTACTTCTACCCGTTCATCTCGGCGCAGCCCTTTCCCGGAGCGCAGGCGGGCATGTTCTTCATCCTTCCGACCTGGACGTACGAGTGCACGTTCTATCCGACGTTCGTTTGCAACCCGACGATCGGCTCGTCGTTCTCCATCGCCGCGCTCCTTAGCCGTATCGCGCTCGCGCTCGCGGTGGCCGCAACTGTGGCGGCGGTTATGGTGTGGAGCAGCTCGCCGCGCTTCGAGCGCCTCGTCGCTACGGTGAGATCGGGTACGCGCCGCTAGCGAAGATCAGAGCGGCGATCGTCCCGCCGACGACGAGCGCGACGAGCAGAGCGAGGACGAGGTTCACGAAATTGCGTCGGACGTCGGCACGACCGAAGCTGCGGCGAACCGCGTAGAGCACGACCGTGATGTTGTCCTCGCCGCCCCGCGATTTGGCGAGGTCGACGAGGGCGGTCGCGGCGCTGCCGAGGTCCTCTTGCCGCGCGGTCGATGCGATGTCGGCGTCGGGGACGTGTCGCGTCAGTCCGTCGGAGCAGAGGAGAAGTCGGTCGCCCGGGCGCAGCGTCTCCACGAATACATCCGGCTGCACCCCGCGGGGGTCGCCGACGAATCGCGTGATCGAGCTCTCGTAGTCGCCGGCGTGGTCGGCGGTGACCATGCGGATCTCGCCGTCGCGCAGCAGGTATGCGCGGCTGTCACCGAGGTTTCCGATGACGGCTGAGCTGCCGTCGATCGCCGCCGCGACAAGCGTGGACGCCGCACCTTTCTGGCCGCTCTCGGCCGCGGCGCCGAGCACGGCGTCGTTCGCCCCGCGCATGGCCGCCGCAAGCGCTTCGGCGGGCGCCTGCCCCGGTCGCGCGCCAAAGAAACCCGCTGCGAGTCCGTCGATCGCCGCCGCACTCGCCATTTCGCCGCCCGCCTCGCCGCCGACGCCATCGGCGACGGCGAGGAGCGTGGCGTTTCGTCCTTCGCGGACGAGGTAGCGATCTTCGTTGTTCTCACGCACGCGGCCGGTGTCGGTGCGTGCCGCCGTTTTCGCTGGCAGCTTCTAGTCTCCCTTCTTCGTGCAGTCCTTCCCCGCGATGTAGGACAAGGTCGTCGTTGCCCCGTGCGCGAGGGCCGTGCCCGCGGGCGGGTCCTGTTGCACCACCGCGCATGCGGCGCCCTGCCCCGGCCCGGGCTCCCAGGCGACGTTCGCGAAGCCCGCCGCCTGAAGGGCGCTGATCGCGTCGGAGAGCCTCTTTCCGACGACGTTCGGCGTGCCTGCCGCCGCGGCGCTCGGGGCGGCGGTCGGCGCGGTGCCCGTGAGCCCGCTCCTCTGGAACGACGAGAAGAAAAGGAACAGCGCGAACAGAATGGCGAGCACCGCGAGGATCGCCACGCTGTTGGCGAGGCGCGGGAACGTCCAGCCGCGGGCGGTGCGCCCGCCCGTGATGCGTGAGAGCGACGACGTCGGGTCGCTGTCGCGGTCGGCGACCTCGGAGAACGCCTGAGCGAACGCACCGGCACTCGCGTAGCGGCGGTCCGGCTCGGTCGCGAGCGCGCGTCCGACGATCGCATCGAGACGGTCGTCGATGCCCACCCGCGCCAGCCGAAGCGACGGCGGCGGTCCGACGAGGCGCTGGCGGACGAGCTCCTCGCTTGTCGCCCCATCGAATGCCGGCCTGCCGGTGAGCAGCTCGTACGCGACAAGACCGAGGCCGTACACGTCGGTTCGCGCCGTGACCGGGCCACCTTCGACGCGCTCGGGGGCGATGTATCGCGCGGTCCCAAGAAGCTCTTGCTCATCACGATCGCGCGCGGCGCGCGCGATGCCGAAATCGGTGAGCTTCGCGACGCCCTTCGGGTCGACGATGACGTTCGCCGGCTTCACGTCGCAGTGCACGACTCCGGCGGCGTGAGCAGCGTCGAGCGCGCCGGCGACCTGCCTGATCAGGCGACCCACCTCGTGCGGCGGCATCGGACCGCGCTCGGCGACGATCTCGCGAAGCGTTTCCCCCGGTACGAGCTCCATGACCATGAACGCGTCCGCGCCGTCGCGCCCTTCGTCGAACACGGTGACCACGTTGGGATGGACGACCGCCGCCGCGCGCCGTGCCTCGTCGGCGAAGCGCGCGCGGAACGCGTCGTCTGCGTCGGGCCCGAGGAGCTTGATCGCTACGTTGCGGTCGAGCTTCTCGTCGCGCGCCCGCCACACTTCGCCCGCCCCACCTTCGTCGATCCGCTCGAGGAGGCGGTAACGGGTGGCGAGGAGGCGCGCGGACGCAGGCGTGCGGACCTGACTGGTCTTCTCGCTGGCCATGTCATCGCCTGTCCGCAACTTATGTGCTAACCCACTAGGCGAGCTCGACGAGGGTGTCGAGCGCCTTTTCATAAGTTCTGTCGCTTCCGAGGATCGAAAGCTCCTCACCGATGAGCTCGACGATCGCCGGCGAAGGAAGGGGCATGGTGCGCTCCCAGCGCCGCTGGCCATCGAGGAGGACGGTGGCGGTCTGATGCCGCTCGTCGGGCTGGCGCTTGACGACGAACTCCGCCAGTTGTCCCCCCGCGGTCGCCTTGATGCGGATTCCGAAGACGTCGCCCTCGGCGAGCCCGCGCTCGAAGCGTGGACGCACGCGGACCATGACGCGCGCGCCGTCGGGACGCGCGATCGCGAACAAGAGCCCACCGGCTTCTGAAGGAGCGAGCGCCTCGAGTGGTCGCCAACCGAGACACGACGCCAGCCATCCCACGAAGAGCAACGCCTGCGACGGATGTATGTCACGACCATCCATATCGACTGCGAAACCGACACTGAGCCCGGTGATACCGTCAAGAAAGCGCCGCCACGCGGGAACGTCAAAGAACGCCGTCGCGATCTCGCGCCACGGCGTGAGTCGCGTCCAATTGAGGTCGGTCAACCCGAAGCGTCCGCGCGCGTCATCCGAGATGCGCGCGATGACCGGCAGCGTCATTTCGGGCCGCGCGAAGTCGGCGGAGTCGACGACGAGCCGGTCGGTCAGACGCAGGAGATCCGCGAACGAGCGCGTGCCGAGCGGCGGCGTGCCGGTCCACCAGAGGAAGACCGGAAGATCGGGCACGAGGAGCGGGATCAGCGCCGACGCGAGTCGATCGTCGACATCGCCACGCGCGCGAACGAGGATCTGCTCATAGCAGACGAGTCGCGCGCCGTCCGCTATCGGCAGGCGGCAATGCATCTCGATGCGCTGCTCGATGCCCTCGCGCGTTCCGCGATCCGCGAGCACGACGATCGCGCGCGACGGATGGCGGAGCGCGAGGTCGGCGATGCTCCGTGCCGCGCGGCGCGCGTGCGCTTCACGCTCGGCGTACACGATGAGATTGAGCACCGATGCGCGCGCGATCGGGCGTCCAAGCTCGCGGGCGTGAGCGCTCTGCGCGCGGCGTAGACGCGAAAGCTCGCGCTCGAGCGCCGCGACGCCGCTCTGGCGCGTCCCCCAGAACGACGTATCGACGGCTACGCCTTCCGCCACTTCCGTCCATCCCTTTCGATGAGCGCGTCGGCTTCGGTCGGGCCCCACGTTCCGGCCTCGTAGCTCGCCGGGCCCTCGGTCGACTCGGCCCACCCGGTGATGATCGGGTCCACGAAAGCCCACTGCTGGTCGACCTCGTCGTGTCGCGTGAAGAGCGTCGCGTCGCCGCGCAGCGCGTCGAGGATGAGCGTCTCGTACGCGTCCGGAGCGTCGACCATGAACGAGGCGCCGTAGTCGAAGTCCATGTTCACCGCCCGGATGCGGATCCCCTGCACCGGGACCTTCGCGCCGAACCGAAGCGAGATGCCTTCATCCGGTTGGATGCGCAGCACGAGAGCATTCGGTTCGAGGCCCGCCAGCGCCTCGCGTGAGAAGAGCTGGTGCGGTGCGACCCGGAACTGGATCGCGATCTCGGTCGACTGTTTCGGCAGCCGCTTCCCCGTGCGGACGTAGAAGGGGATGCCCTCCCACCGCCAGTTGTCGACCCAGAGCTTCAGCGCGACGAACGTCTCGGTCCCCGAGTCCCGCGCGACACCCTGTTCCTCGCGATATCCCGGCACAGGGACGCCCTCGATGAAACCGCGGGCGTATTGCCCGCGCACGGCGTTCGTCGCCAGGTCGTCGCCCGCGATCCGGCGGAGCGCGCGCATCACCTTCACCTTCTCGTCGCGGACCGCCTTGTCGTCGAACGCGGCCGGCGGCTCCATTGAGACGAGGGCGAGGAGCTGGAGCAGATGGTTCTGGACGATGTCGCGCATGGCGCCAGCCTGCTCGTAATAGCCTGCCCGCTCCCCGACGCCGATCGTCTCAGCGACCGTGATCTGGACGTGATCGACGTACTGGCGGTTCCAGATCGGCTCGAAGATCCCGTTCGAGAAGCGCATCACGAGGATGTTCTGAACGGTCTCCTTGCCAAGGTAGTGGTCGATCCGGAACACCTCGTCTTCGCGGAAGACGGTGTGCACGATTTCGTTGAGCTCGACCGCGGATCCGCGATCGTGGCCGAACGGCTTCTCGACGACGATGCGCGCCCATCCGGTCTCTCCGCGAAGATGGTGCTCGCCGATCGCTTCCACGATCGCCTTGTAGGCGGGGGGCGGCGTCGCGAGATAGAAGAGCCGGTTGGCGTTCGTACCGAGCGCGAAGTCGAGCTGGTCGAGCGTGCGCCTCAGTTCCTCGTACCCGGCGTCGTCCGCGGTCGCGACGAAATGCAGGTGCTCGGCGAAGCTGCGCCAGACCTCCTCGTTCAAAGGTCGCGTTCGGCTGTACTGCGCGACGGCGGTGTGCAGCTCTTCGCGGTACTCCTCGTGGCTCATCGGTTTCCGCGCGGTGCCGACGACCGAAAAGGTTGCCGGGAGGAGCCGCTGCAGCGCGAGGTTGTACAGCGCGGGAATGAGCTTGCGCTGCGCGAGGTCGCCCGAGCCGCCGAAGATGACGATCGTGGAGGGCTCGGGGATCCGTGAGAGCCGCAGTCCCTCGCGCAGCGGGTTCAGCGTCGAGGTGGCCAGCGCTTATTCCTGCTCAATCTCGGCGCTGCGCGCCGGAGACTCGCTCAAGGCTGATCGGCTCGCTTGTCGTGTCGTAGCCACTCCTCGCTCGTCCCTAGTCCTTTTTCACGGCGTGGCCGCCGAACTGATTGCGGAGCGCGGCGGCGACCTTCATCGCGTAGCTGTCGTCCTGTCGCGACACGAAGCGCGCGAAGAGGGAATGCGCGATGGCCGTCATAGGCACGCCGTGCGTGACGGCCTCCAGTACGGTCCAGCGACCCTCGCCCGAATCCTCGACGAAGCCCTTGATGTCTTTCAGGTCGCTTCCTTCCTGCTCGAAGGCGCGCTCCGCAAGCTCGAGAAGCCAGGAGCGCACAACGCTCCCCTGAAGCCAGACCGTGGAGACCGTGCGGAGATCGAGCTCGAACTCACTGGCGTGGAGGAGCTCGAACCCTTCGCCGTACGCCTGCATCATTCCGTACTCGATCCCGTTGTGGACCATCTTCACGAAGTGGCCGGCGCCGTTCTTCCCGAAGTGCGCCCATCCGTTCGGAGGCGCGAGCGTGTCGAGAGCCGGCTTGGCGATCGTGACCGCATCGGCGGGGCCGCCGACCATCATGCAGTAGCCGTTCTCGAGTCCCCAGATGCCGCCCGAGACGCCGATGTCGAGGAAGCGGAACCCCTTGGCGCCGTACTTCTCCGCGCGCCGCATCGAGTCGCGGAAGTAGCTGTTGCCGCCGTCGACGAGCACGTCACCGGGCGATGCGACGCGGGCGAACTCATCGAGCGCCTGCTCGGTGGGATCGCCGGCGGGCACCATGGCCCAGAGCACGCGGGGCGGCTTCATGTTCTTGACCATGTCTTCGATCGAAGTCGACGCGACCGCGCCGTGCGTCGTCGCCTCCTGCACAGGCTCGGGGCTACGGTTCCCCGCGACCACGCGATGCCCACCTCGCGCGAGCCGCGTGACCATGTTCCCGCCCATCCGTCCGAGTCCGTACAGACCGATTTCCATGTCGCCCTCCGCCCCAGACGGTACGCCACAATCGGACGCCCGTGAGGCGATTCACGATGACACCAAAGGGGCCGTTCGACCTCGCGCGTTCGCGCGAGTTCTTCGGCGGGTGGCCGAGCCCGCCCTCCGACGCCGAGGCGATCGTGATGGCGTTTTCCGGTCGAAGGGTGGCGGACCTCGGCCGCGGTCGTCGTCAGTCAGCCGCGAGGCGGCCGCATCGTCGGCGATATCTACGGCGCCGGTGCGGACGCCGCGAAAGCTTGGCGTCAGGCGCTCGCGACGCTGTCACTCGATGTCGATGGCCGAAGCTACGGGGCACTCGGTCGCCGCGACACGGTGATCCGAGAGCTCCAGAAACGGGACGGCTTGATGCGCCCGACCCTCTTCAGTTCGCCGTACGAGGCCGCGACACACTCGTTCTCTCGCACCGCCGGTCCATCGCGCAATCGCGGGCGACACGGGCCGCCTTGGCCCTGGAGCACGGCGATCGGATCGAGATCGAAGGCCGCACGTTCCACGCGTTTCCCCGGCCACAGGTGGTACGCAAGCTGCGCGCCGCTCGTGGACTGGACGCGGAGCGACTGGTGCGACTTCGCGGGATCGCCGACGCGGCGCTCGATGGAACGCTCGATCGAAGACGATTGCGGCGACTTTCGGTCGAGCGCGCCCTGACGGAGATCCGTGGGCTGCGCGGAATCGGAGCGTTTTTCGCGCAGGGCATCCTCTTTCGCGGAGCCGGCATCGTCGACGACATCACGAACGACGAACAGCTGCGTCTCCCAGTGCAGCGCGCGTATGGCATGAGCGCGCCGCCAGATTCCGCTGAGGTCGAGCGGATCGCCGAACGATGGCGCCCGTATCGGATGTGGGCCGAGGTGCTGCTCGTCCTGCAGCTCTTTCGCGAAGGTGGTCGCCATGGCCTGGTCTCGCGCCCTCGTGGGGGGCGGCGTAACGTGGACGCGTGACCACCGAGGTGAAGGCCGACAGGAAGCTAGAAACCTACAAAGACCTCGCTCGGCAGCTTCGCGTCGACAGCATCAGGTGTTCGACCGCAGCGGGGTCGGGGCATCCAACATCTTCGCTCTCGGCCGCGGACCTGATCGCGGTCCTCCTGACGGGGCACCTGCGCTACGACTTCGGGCAGCCGGACAACCCTGCGAACGATCACCTCATCTTCTCGAAAGGTCACGCGTCGCCGCTCGTCTACGCGATGTTCAAGGCCGCCGGCGCCATCAACGACGACGAGCTCATGACCTTCCGCAAATTCGGGAGCCGCCTCGAGGGTCATCCGACACCGATCCTCCCATGGGTCGACGTGGCCACTGGGTCGCTCGGTCAGGGGCTACCCATCGGCGTCGGCGTCGCGCTCGCCGGCAAGCGCGTCCTCGAAGCGCCGTATCACGTGTGGGTCCTCGTCGGCGACAGCGAGACCGCCGAGGGCTCGATCTGGGAGGCCTTCGACCACGCCGGTCACGAGGGACTCGCGAACCTCACCGCGATCGTCGATGTGAATCGGCTCGGCCAGCGCGGGCCGACCGAGCTGGGGTGGGACATGGGCGCGTACGCGGAGCGCGTCCGCGCCTTCGGCGTCGACCCGATCGTGATCGACGGTCACGACCTCTCGGAAATCGACGATGCGTACGCGCGCGCTCGGAGCGCGGCTCGGCCGACCGCCGTGCTCGCGCGCACCGTGAAGGGAAAGGGCGTCTCGTTCCTCGAAAACAAAGAAGGTTGGCACGGCAAGGCGCTCGATCCGGAACAGGCGAAGCAGGCGATCGCCGAGCTTGGCGGCGAAATCCGGTCGCGGACTTTTTCGGTCGCGAAACCTGAACGTTGGGAGCGGCCTTCGATGCAGCGGACCGGGTCGCTCGCGCTGAAGACCTACGCGGAGCCGATCGCGACCCGGAAGGCTTACGGCGAGGCGCTGGCCGCACTCGGAGCCGCGCGCAGGGACGTGGTCGTGCTGGACGCCGAGGTCTCGAACTCCACGTATGCGGAGGACTTCAAGAAGACGGCCCCGGACCGGTTCTTCGAGATGTACATCGCCGAGCAGCAGATGGTCGCGGCCGCGGTCGGGATGCAGGTCGTCGACCTCGTTCCGTTCGCGTCGACGTTCGCGGCGTTCTTCACGCGCGCGTACGACTTCATCCGCATGGCGGCGATCTCGCGAGCGCAGATCCGCCTCGTCGGTTCGCATGCGGGCGTCTCCATCGGCGAGGACGGTCCGTCGCAGATGGGCCTCGAGGATCTCGCGATGATGCGCGCGGTTCACGGGAGCACCGTGCTGTACCCGTCCGACGGGAACCAGACCGCGAAGCTGGTCGCGCAGATGGCCGACCGCGACGGGATCACGTACATGCGGACGACGCGCGAAAAGACGCCGATCGTCTATGAGAAGGGCGAGAGCTTTCCGATCGGGGGCAGCAAGGTCGTGCGCGGCGGCTCGAATGCGGATCGCGCCACGATCGTCGCCGCGGGGATCACGCTGCACGAAGCGCTCAAGGCCGTAGACGTTCTCGCGCAAGAGGACATCGGGGTGCGCGTCATCGATCTCTATACGGTGAAGCCGATCGACGCGGAAACGCTCGCCGACGCGGCACGCGCGACCGGGGGTCGCATCGTGGTGGTGGAGGACCACTGGGTGGAGGGCGGCATCGGCGATGCCGTTCTGGCCGCGCTCGCCGAGAAGGGTTTCCGCGACCTCCATTACCGGCACCTGGCGGTGCAGAAGATGCCCGGCTCCGGCAAACCCGCCGAGATGCTCGATGACGCCGGCATCAGCACTGTGCACATCGTCCGGGCGGTGAAAACACTTCTCGCCTAAAAGCGGGCCCTCGCGTGCGCTCTGCTAGCCTCGCAGGTCCAGGGGTAAGGCCCTGATGCGGCGGGGCGTAGTTGGAGGGGTTCGTGGAGATCGTCGTCGTCCTAGTCATCATCGGCGCGCTCGCGCTCTTCTTCATCGCGACCTACAACCGGCTCGTCACGCTGCGTCAGCGCGTGAAGGAGGCCTGGGCGGACATCGACGTCCAGCTCAAGCGGCGCCACGACCTAATCCCCAACCTCGTCGAGACGGTCAAGGGGTACGCGACACACGAGTCGACGGTTTTTCAGAAGGTGACCGAAGCCCGGGCCGCCGCGGTCGCGGCGGGCGCCTCGGCGACCCCCGAACAGCGCGCGCAGGCGGAGAACGTCCTGACCACGGCGTTGCGCTCGGTCTTCGCCGTCGCCGAGAACTACCCGCAGCTGCAGGCGGTGCAGGAGTTCAAGGACCTTTCTGAGAACCTCACCGCGACCGAGGACAAGATCGCGTTTGCCCGCCGGTTCTACAACGGGAACGTGCGCGACTACAACACCTCGCTTCAGACCTTCCCGACGAACGTCTTCGCCGGAGTGTTCGGCTTCACGCCGGAGCAGTACTTCGAGCTCGCCGACGCGACCGAGCGCGAGGTGCCGCAGGTGAAGTTCTAGCGAGGCTCTAGCCTTTTGGCGTGACCTTGGATTCTTCACCCGCGCGACTGTCGATCTACGAAGCAGCCTCGGCGAATCGCTGGCGCACGCTCTTCCTGATCGCCGTGTTCGCGGCTCTCGTCGCGGTGCTCGCGTATTTCGTCGGCGAGTACTTCGCGCCGGGCGGCGGGATCGCGGCGCTTCCGTTCGCGCTCGCGCTCTCGGGCGGCAGCGCGGTGGTGTCGTACTTCGCCGGGGACAAGCTCATCCTCGCGCAGAGCCAGGCGCGTGAGCTCGGGCCGGACGAGGAACAGAAGCTGCGCGACATCATCGAATCGCTCGCGCTCGGCCTCGGGATCCCCACGCCGAAGATCTACGTGATCGAGGATTCGGCACCGAACGCGTTCGCGACCGGCCGCGATCCCCAGCACGCGTCGATCGCGGTGACGCGCGGCCTCCTCGACAAGCTTGATCGCACCGAGCTCGAGGGTGTGATCGCGCACGAGCTGTCGCACGTCGGCAACCGCGATATCCGCGTCATGGTCTTGGTCGTCGTTCTCGTCGGCACGGTCGCCCTCCTCGCCGACTGGATGTGGCGGTCGATGTTCTGGGGCCGCGGACGCGATCGCGACCGTGGTGGCGGTGGCGCGATCATCGCCGTCATCGCGATAGCGCTCGCGGTGCTGACGCCGATCATCGCGACGCTGATCCAGCTCGCGGTGTCGCGGCAGCGTGAGTACCTCGCCGACGCCTCCGGCGCGCTTCTCACCCGTTACCCGCCTGGCCTCGCGTCCGCGCTGCGCAAGATCGCGGCAGACAAGGAGCCGCTCGAGGTGGCGAACAAAGCGACGGCAGCCTTGTACATCGCCAATCCGTTGAAGGACGCTCCGGCGTTCTTTGATCACCTCTTCGACACACATCCGCCGATCGAGGAGCGCATAAAGAGGCTCGAGGCCATGAACTGATCCCGACCGGACCGTTCCGCCTGAGCACGGCCCTCGTCGCGGCCGCCGTCATGGTCGTGATCGCGATCGCCGCCGGTGCCGCGGTAGGCGTGGTCACGCGACCCGCGCCTTCGGTCGAGCCGTCGGCGACGCCGGTGCGGACCGCAACGCCGACGCCCGACACCGGACCGCTCGTCTTCAAACAACCGCTCACGGCAGGATGCGCGACCGACGATGCCGTCTGGGTCGTCTCCGACGGAGGCGGGATCGGCCGCTTCGACCGCCTGCTGCAGCGCTGGGAGCTCATCGACTCGACGCTGCGCTCGCTCGTCGCGGTTGCGTGCGGGCATGACACGGTGCTCGCGGTCGGGGCATTCGGTCACGTCGTCACTATCGACGACGTCGCGAAGACGATCCGCGGCGACG
>Ga0207646_10007414_pt1 | contig 11148 bp, 11 predicted proteins | sample KBSK5502metaG_FD_184343 | JGI IMG/M metagenome (GOLD analysis project Ga0207646, IMG submission 184343) | Corn, switchgrass and miscanthus rhizosphere microbial communities from Kellogg Biological Station, Michigan, USA - KBS K5-50-2 metaG... | ecosystem: Host-associated > Plants > Roots >...
TTTATTTTTTCAGTGTGCCTCTCGCAGGTATCAGCATTTCTTTGGCCTGCTATGTCGCCAGCATTGCGCTATCGCGGGCCTTAATAATGCGCTCCTGACGTAAACAGCGATAACGCTCACGACCCGGGCCGGCTGGCTTCGGATTCTGGACGGATTAGCAAACCGGAAGTAATCCACATGCCTGGTAAACGCGCTAGCTGTAGCAATTTCCCCTCAGCGCGTACTACCCCGTCAACGCAGGGTGGGGTAGGAGATAGGAGGGTGCGAAACTGCCCTCTGGACCCAACCTTTGAGCGCTGGAACGCAACACCGCCTGGGACGGACAGCCGGACCTCGGTCCCATCAAAAATCGGCGGACTGCTCAAAATCTCTAGTAGCGCAACTGAGAGATGTCGCCCGCTTGCGCATCCCTGCCAGTCCCCAGTGGCCCTCTCGCCCTGCGTCGAGCATTCGAGGATCGATTTCGCATCCGTCGTCACGAATTCGTATCACGCTCTAGAAGAGATAGGCGTTACGAACAGTGTCAAAGCTCTGACAGATTTGTTATCAGCCTGTCGCAGTCGCCGTAAGGGTGTTTCAGTAGATTTTGTCCCGTCCGTAAGTCGAGATTTTGCAGGTCATTAGAGTAGGCTTGGGCCCAGCTGGTTGGCCATTCGCGTGAATATAATGGGAGCAAGTAGTCGTTATAACGACTATCCTATTAAGAGGAGAATGAAAATGAGCACCATATTGGTTCAACCGGAAACTACCACCAGCACCTGGGTTATCGATCGCGTTCACTCCACGGCGCAATTCAAGGTCAAGCACATGATGATCTCGAATGTGACCGGAGAATTCACTTCCATCAACGGCATCCTAGACCTGGATGAAAAGGACATCACCAAATCCAAGATCCGGGCGTCCATCGACGCGGCTACCATTAGCACCCGGGAGCCTCAACGAGATGCGCACCTAAAGAGCGCGGATTTCTTCCACGTAGAAAAGCATTCGGCCTTAACCTTCTACTCGACGTCCATAACAAGGAGCACCGATGGAGAACTGAAGGTCAGTGGCGACCTGACGATTTGCGAAGTCACTCGGAACGTGGTTTTTGATGTCGATGGGCCGAGCACCGCGCAAAAGGACCCGTGGGGCAACACCCGGATTGGGCTTTCAGCGACCACGCGGATCAGCCGGAAAGACTTTGGTCTTACCTGGAACGCAGCCCTGGAAACTGGCGGCCTGCTGGTGGGCGACGCGGTAACCATCAACTTGGACGTCCAGCTCATCAAAGAGCGGTAATCAAAGCAGGAACTGAAAGGGTACAATTCGACCACACATTCAACTAACGCTGCTGTGGCCATTCACCCTCATTGTGCTGGCTGCGGTTTCAGGATTGGGAAGACTTGCCAATATTCAACCGTCATTGGAGGCGAATACTGCCCGAGACAGAAAACTCGGTTAAGCCCTGAAGCGATTCTTGTCGATTTTCAGCAACCGAATCTTCGATTCCAACGTGGACCGCGGGATGCCCAACTTGGCCGCAGCCCCCGTGGGTCCGAATATCCGGCCGCGACTTTCTTTCAGGGCGGCCTCAATCATGTCCTTCTCTTGCGCCAGGAGTCTTCCGGGAAGCTCCATTTGGTTTTTCGGTTCTGCCGGAGAGGGCTGCTTTGGTAACCAGCTTTCGTCGATCGAGAAAATCTCTGTTTCGCAAAGTATGACCGAACGCTCGATGACGTTCTGCAGTTCGCGGATGTTTCCGGGCCAAGGATATGATTGAAGCAATTCGAGCGTCTTCTTGTTGACACTCTTTATGTTCTTGCCAGCTTTTCGCGCGTAGCGATCGATAAAGTACTCCACCAGCATAGGAATGTCGGCTCTTCGCTCTCGAAGAGAAGGTATGTCAATCGGAAAGACATTCAGCCGATAAAACAAATCGCTGCGGAAAGACCCAGCGCTGATGGAGGCCTGCAAGTCACGGTTGGTGGCCGCGATCACCCGGACGTCGGCGCGGATTCGACGACTGCCGCCGACACGCTCAAACTCATGCTCCTGCAAAACACGCAGGAGTGCGATTTGGGTCTCGGCTGGAAGCTCTCCGACTTCGTCGAGGAAGAGCGTGCCTCCATTTGCTAGTTCAAACCGACCCAGGCGCTGCTGAGTCGCGCCTGTGAACGCACCCTTCTCATGGCCGAACAACTCCGAAGCGATGAGATCACGGGGGATTGCCGCACAGTTAACGCTAACGAACGCGCGCGAAGCACGATCTGATCTTCGATGTATGGCGCGTGCAACTAGCTCTTTGCCTGTTCCTGTTTCACCCATGATGAGGACCGTAGAATCACTCGGCGCGACTTTGGAGATGCGCGAGAGAACACTTTTCAAAGCTGGAGAGGTTCCAACAATCTCTTCAAACATCGAGGCTTTGTCGATCTCTTCACGCAGAGCGACGTTTTCGCTCCGAAGCCTGTCTTCCGCCCGCCTGCGGTCTTCGATATCCGTCAAGGCAACATACCAACGCGTAATCTGTCCCTGTTCGTCGCGCAATGGGTTGTAACGGGCCAAAAACCAGCGATAAGTGCCATCACGTTTGCGTAACCGAAACTCCAACTCGAAAGCGGAGCCACCGGAGCGAGCACTATCGGAATAAGTGCGCGCCGCCCGTAGGTCATCAGGATGAATAAACGACGACCGGGACGAAAAAAAAGTCCCAGGTGTTTGCCGCCACTCTTCAAGACTAAGGCCGAGGTAGTCGAGCCCAATGCGGTTGGCATAAAGACGTTCGCCACCCGGTCCGAATACAGAAACAAGTTGAGGAACTAGGTCCAGAATCTGCCGGAGCTCCATTTCACTTCTGCGCAGTTCCTCCTCTGCTCGTTTACGCTCGGTGACGTCGATCACAGTGCCCACAAATTCAACGAGATGGCCGGACGTGCTCAGAACGGGATGCCCTACGACATGAATGTCCCTGACGGGGCCATCCGGATGCACGATGCGGTAGTCCGCCTCCCACTCTGCCTTCTCTCGGATAGCCGTCTGGATTAGTTCCCTGAAACCGGGTTGGTCGTCAGGATGAATCCGTTGAAAGAAATCTTCGAAACGGGGCAAACCATCCTGTGGATCGAAACTCAGAACACGGTAGCATTCCTCCGACCAATACCTGATATCCTCGCCTGGACTCCATGCCCAACTCCCGGTTTGGCTCAGCCTCTGCGCTTCCGCCAAGTACGCTTCACTGCCCCGGAGGGCTTCCTCGGCGCGTTTGCGATCTTCGATGTCGGTCGTGACCCCATACCATTTGACGATCTTTCCATCTTCATCTCGGAGCGGCACTCCGCGATCCAACTGCCAGCGATATTGCCCATCCGAGCGGCGGGAACGCACCTCAATTTCGTGAGGCTTGCCGGTAGCAACCGCTTCCATCCATTTACCTGCATGTCGCTCAAGATCATCAGGGTGAATTAGCGCTTGCCACCCTGATCCGGCCATCTGTTCCGCCGATGACCCCGAGTACTCCACAAATCGCTTGTTAACGTAAGTATTGGAGCCATCGGGCAGCGTACTCCACACAATGGCAGGAATGGTATCGACCACCTCACGAAGCTCCGCTTCTTGTTCCCTGATCACCGCTTCTGCGCGGCGTTGCTCGGTGATATCAGTCACCGCCCCGACAAACTCGCGATTGCCAGATGCATCCTGTAAAGCGTGAGCTATCGCGTGGACGTGCACGACTCGCCCGTCAGGCAGCAGCAAACGATAGGTATGCTCGAAATCCGTCGCCCCCCCAGAGGCACCATCGATGACCTTCTGAAAGTCGGCCCGGTCCTGCGGATGGACGCGCTGCATCACTGAATCTATTGTTGGTTTAACCGAGCCGTCGTAATCGAAAATGCGATAGGTTTCGTCTGACCAGACAATCTCGCCTGTGTCAGGTTTCCAGCCGAAGCTGCCCGTGTGACTGAGCCTTTGAGCTTCCGTCAGGTACGCTTCGCGGCGTCGGAGTTCTTCTTCGGCTCGCTTTCGGTCCTCGATATCGACACTCGCAGAATACCAGTCAACGATGTTTCCCGAATCGTCGCGCAGCGGGACGGCGCGGATCAACAACCAGCGATATTGGCCGTCAGCGCGGCGAACCCGTGCTTCATCCTCGAAAGGTTCACCCGATGCCATGGCCGAACGCCAACCACGCAGGAAACGGTCGACATCTTCGGGATGAGTAACGGTAGTCCAGCCCCAATCTTGGACCACCTCCACAGAGACGCCCAAGAATTCGAGCCAGCGATGGTTGATGAAATCCAGGGAGCCGTCAGGCCGAGCGCGCGTGACCTGCACTGGGATCGTATCGATAACAAGCCGTAGGCGATCTTCGGCTGTACCTGATCGTTGAACAGCTTCGGCGCCGGGTGTTATTCCCATGATGACCTCGCCCGAGCAGGAACTTTCTAGACGGCTGGAAACAAGATTGTCGGTTCCATTTGCGCCCCTACGGAGTCACTGAATCCGGGTCCCAGAAAGAGGAGGTGAAGGTCCGGCGCCCGACGGTACCATCTTCACCGGTAGTCATGGGCAGGTATTATATTCCTTTTAGACGTTTTCCCATTTCCCAATCATTCCTGAAGCAATCCGAGTTCCCGCAGCACGGAAATCAGCAATTTGCGGTTTTTGCGATGGGGTTTGCTTCTGCCTGCCCTGGCATCAATTACGGCCCGGCGTGAAATGCCGCTCATCTCGACCAGTTTTGCGAGAGGCGCGTTCTTCAGGACTGGCAAGTACTTCAGTTTCCATTCGTCTCGGGCATGGTCTTCGTAATCGGTATACACACTTGCGCTCGAATGTACGGTTCCGGCAGCGACTTCTTCAAGGCTGTTTGACTCCTTTCCGATATATTTCACGAAGTCGATGGTGACATGCCGCCGCTGGAGCAAACCGATCGTTTGTTGAGTGCAAATGTCTCCATTTGAGTTTGCACACTTAGTTTCCGGATGAGTCCCGACGATCTTCGCATATATGCTGAAGTAAGGGCCGGCCCCACCGTTCCAAGCGAAGGCTAAATGTTGGCCGTCGGGCGAAAGACTTGGGGTATATTTTTCGCCGACGTTGGTGACGACAGGGGTCACAGTCGGCTGGGCCGCTTTGGATTTGAGTGAATGGCTGTAGTACAGAAAAAATAGCCCAAAAGCACACACCGTTAATCCGCCCAAAACAGCGTTTCTCGCAGCGAACAGCCACTGCCACGACCTGGCCCGGGCTTCGGTGGGCGCGGCCGTTATCGCGGGAATGCCCATAAAGCGGTATCCGCGTCGCGCGACAGTTTCCACAAAACGCGGGTTCTCCGCAGAATCGCCCAAGGCATCTCGCAACCTCTTAAATGGCCGCATTCAAGCCATGGTCGAAGTCAACGAAGGTATCGGCCGGCCAGAGTCGGTTGCGAAGTTCCTCAAGCATGCACAGGAGTTGAAATGGCTGTTCCTGTAGTTTCAGCTTGACGCCATCCCTGCGCAATTCGCCTGCCCGAAGGTCTATCTCGAAGATTCCGAACCGCAGAACGCGCGGAAGGGGGGATTGTTCAGGCATTAGGCACCGGGACCGGAAGTCCAGGCCAGTTGAGAAATCTTGTCATTCCCCAGTGCAGGGGAATAGACTGCGAGCAGTTTAACCCGTAATTGATAATTATCTAGCTTGTAATCGCGGGAGCGCTAGGTGCACGGAAATAATCCACTTGGACGATTAACGTCGAAATCGTACAAGTGAAATTCTGCGCGAAAGCCGAAACGGCACTTGTCCGGTTTGGCTTACCGGGAGTTGACGAGAGGGAGGCAACTCCCGGCTATAAGGTCTGAACCCGCGAACCCTGGATCGAAAAGCCGCCGATAATGATTAGTAAGGATGCGGCACCGATCATTTCGTTTCCGATGAAGAACCCCACCTTTGCAACAGTGAATACAGCCTGAATCAACACAGCGAAGCCACAGATCAGGGCGATAGGCTTGCCCAGACGTGCTTCCCCGCACGTGGCGACCAGCACAATGAGTGCCAGGACGATCCAACTCCACGCCATCGAGAGAAAGGCAACCTCGAAAACAAATTGCAGCGCAATCGGCAGATTCGATGCATGCACGGCCGGGGCGGAGATCTTTTGATACGCGAGGCAATGCATGGCGGCAGCCACAAGCAGCACAATGCAACCCAGCGTGACCAACGTGCGCGACATGGTACGGCGAGTAATCATCTGATTTGATATTTCATCGTCAGGAAGAATGGAGTCGTAGTTGCAGAACGAGTTGGAGGATGCCTCAAGAACGCGACTGCGTCAATAGCGCCGCCGGGCAAGCGGGCGATAAACGCGGATCGCGGACAAGTGAAATCTGTCGCGAAAGCTGGCCGGTCATATGGACGGTTTCGCGACGAACCAGGAGTTGTCGGGCTTGGTTTGAATCTGTCAGTTCCGCTTTCTCGATAAGCGGTCTTGCTACGCGCTCCCAAGCGCTCCATGCGCGAAACCAATTTCCCTCTACTCCGTGGAAAATCGTACCCACATTGAGTCTGGCCCATTCATCGGAATCGCCGGGCAGATATACATAACCCTGCTCTGCGCCGGGACTGAACGCGTAATAGACCACGTAAACGATTTGCTCATTTGGATCTGTGTGGAACGAAACTTGATACCTGCGAAGGGACTCGGGCGCCGTTCTGACCGGACCTTGAGACCAATCGATGATGAGTGACTGCCTGTCGGCGGTACTTGTTCCTGGACCAGTCCAAACCTGGAAATTCGCTAGAATCTTGCGGTCGGTGATTGCAATCGGTGTTTTGAGGTCGGCACCTTTAATTGTGATCTTGACTGTCTTTCCTTTCGCCACAAGCGGCGTAGGGATGCTCAGAATCAGCAAGGAATTGAGCAAGACTGCAAGCGACATCCTCATGTTAGGACCTCCGGCTAGGTGCCTAGGAGCCGTCTCTACTGAATTATGCTCTGAACTAAGGAACGCGCAAAAGGCTACAAATGTTAACATCAGGGATCTCAGTGGACGTATTACGCGGAGAAGGCCTTCATTCTCGAGCAGGCCGACCACTGCGCGTAGAATGGTGGCCTGAGGCGTGTCGATGGGAGAAAAGGACGACAAGAGCGAGGAGCTGGAGCGCTTGTGTCAGGCCGTGTCGCCCAATGATGAGCCGTGCGATCATCCGGCGACTGTGCACTGCGCGACGTGCGGCAGGTGGTTCTGCGATGCCCACGCCGAGGACGAAGAGTGGCATCCGTGCATGCTGCCGCCTGGAGAAGAGGGCGGCGAGGCGTAGGCGTCATTGATAACCCAGCGGTATCTCCGACATGCCCGTTGTGGCAATGCGCCTGAGTCCTGATAAACGCGCCTTTCGAAAACTGACGCAGCGCACAGCTCTTGCGAATCACAACTTTCCTTGACGGCAGTCGATGGCACAGTTACGCTTTCGTCGAAGTGCTTCTCTGTGACTGAGTTAGGCCGCGCGGGTTCCGTGCAAGCTCGCCGCGGCTGGGATATCTTCGCGGACGTTGTGGCGGAATAGGACACGTGGCAGAAACGCCTCTGCAGGTCAGCAGCAACGAACCTCCGGCGCCGCAAGGTGCCTCGATTTCCCAGGTACTGCTTGGCAGCGCGAAGGAAGCGGTACTCCGCGTTCAGGAATATTCCTACCTCGCGGCTCAATCCATCAGCAATGTCTTCTCCGGTCCTCACTACTTTCAAGACACTCTTGAGCAAATGGATCAGATCGGAGTCGGATCGCTTCCGATCGTGCTACTTACGGGTTTCTTTATCGGCGCGGTGATGGTGCTGCAGACTGCGTCGCAGTTTGTGCGTTTTGGGCAGACATCGCTGACTGGTGACGCCGTTTCCCTTGCGCTGGTGCGCGAACTCGGCCCTACTCTGACGAGCCTGCTCGTTACAGGGCGCTGTGCTTCGGGAATCGCCTCGGAACTCGGATCGATGTTGGTCACAGAACAGGTTGACGCGATGCGTGCGATGGGAACGGACCCTAGTCGCAAACTGGTTACTCCACGCGTTGTCGCGACAATCCTAGTGCTGCCGTTATTGACGGCATTTTCTGATTTTATCGGGTTAGTCGGTGGCTGCGTCGCTGCGGTGTTCTCTCTTCGTCTTGGCGTCGTGCAATTTTGGACGCGCGCCATTGACGCGCTCGATTTTGCGGACATCATGCAGGGCATGATGAAGCCCATCGTTTTTGCGTTCATCCTTTCCACAGTGGGCTGTTACAAGGGATTGACGGTACGCGGAGGGACGCAGGGAGTTGGACGCGCCACGACTCAAGCTGTCGTTGTGTCCTCCGTGTTGATCATTGTTGCAGATACTTTCTTAACGAAGCTCGCGCTGTACCTTGCGAACAAAGTTTTCTGATCGCCCATGGAAGCGACGATCTCCTTTCGCGATGTTCGAGTCGGATTCGAAGAAGGCGACATCGTGCGCGGCCTTTCGTTCGAAGTCTTCCCGAAAGAAACGCTGGTTCTGCTGGGTGAAACGGGAACCGGGAAAACGCTCAGCCTCAAGATGGCGGCCGGTTTGCTTCGCCCACTGGAAGGCGAAATCACCGTTCTCAGCAAACAAGTCTCTCGCATGAAGGAAAGGGAACTACTCGACTTCCGCAGGGAGATTGGCTTTGTGTTTCAAGAAGGGGCGCTTTTCGATTCGATGACCGTCGAGGAAAACGTGGCCTACCGATTGCGCGAAGAAAGAGTCCCAGAAGAGGAAATCGAGCCGAAAGTCAGGGAAGCGCTGCGGTTCGTCGAACTTGAGGAGGCAATTGATCAGGTGCCATCCGAACTTTCTGGCGGCATGCGCCGCCGCGTGTCAATCGCGCGCGCTCTCATTACTCGTCCACCGATCGTGCTTTACGATTCTCCGACGGCGGGGCTCGATCCCGTTACTTCGCAGACGATAATTACGCTGATTTTGCGGCTACGCGATATTTATGGTGTGACTGCGTTGCTGGCCACGCACCGGCTGCAGGACGGATTTGCCCTGGCGAACTTTCATTTCGATACAGTGACGAACCGAGTTCTTCGCAATGCCGAGAAGCACAGCGACAAAACGTTTGATAGCAAATCGAGCACACGTTTTGCAGTGCTGCGCGACGGCAAAGTTTTTTTCGAAGGCAGTCCGGAAGAGATCGTGTCCGTCAAGGATCCATATTTGAAGCGGTTTCTGGAGTGAATGTAAGGTAGTCTGGAACGCACGAAAAAGGAGCGGTCGAAGATGGCGCAGCGCAAACAACTGACCTGGACGGAGTTGCGCGTCGGTCTCTTCGTGCTGGTGGCTCTTTTCGTTATTGCCGCAGGAATTTTTTACGTTACCGGCACAGGATTCCTTGGTCCGAAATACCGGCTGCGAACGTACCTGCCGGAAGTTGCGGGAGTTACGAATGGAGCGCCGGTGAGGCTGGACGGCGTCGATATCGGAAACGTTGAATCTATCAAGCTTGTTCCTCGCACGCCCGGTCATATTCCTGAGAAGAGCCACAATATTGAAATAGTGATGCGGCTCGACAAGCGATTCCAGCCGGATATTTTGACGGACTCGACGGCAAGCCTGGTGACAGAAGGGCTGTTGGGCAATCGCTACGTGAATATCGCACGAGGATTTACCGGAGTGCCGTTGAAAGAAAACCAGGAAGTACCCGGCACGGCGGAGAAGAATTTGTCCGACGTGATGGCCAGCATCCAAGGGCTGACGGTGGATGTGCACAACGTGGTTCAGAGCCTGCTCGATGGAAAGGGAACGCTCGGGAAATTGTTGACCGATGAGCAGGCATACAACAACCTCAACGGACTGCTGGCGAAAAGCAACGAGATGGTCGACAACATACAAAAGGGGCGCGGCACGATCGGAAAGTTGGTAGCGTCGGATGAAATGTACGGCAAGGTGAACTCGACGTTGGACAATGTGAACGGAGTGGTCATGGACGCGCGTGCAGGCAAGGGCACGATCGGCAAATTACTCAATGATCCGACTTTGTATGATGAGGCGAAGAAGGCGGTGGCGAACGGGAACCTGATGATCAGCGATGTGCGCGACGGGAAAGGCTCGCTGGGCAAGCTAGCCACGGACGACGAGCTGTACAATAAATTGCGCGACACCAGCAACAACCTGGCTTCCGCGACCGCGAAGCTGAACGACAACACCACAACGGCTGGCAAACTTTTCTCCGATCCCAAGCTTTACGACAACCTGACCGGGCTGACGGGCGATTTGCGGCTGCTGATCGGTGATTTCCGCCAGAATCCGAAGAAATTCCTGCGCATTAAGGTGGCGGTTTTCTAGCGCGCCGAAATTCGCGCTTTGCTCCCAGGCCTTTGCGCCATGCATCGCCCTTGTGGTGTAATTCAGCTGTAACAATTCCAGATTAAACTAGCCAGAAAGCGGGATCTCGTCCTTTTGATGGAAACGCAAGACTTAACTACGAAACAAACACGAAGCGAAGCGGCCAAGTCCACACTGCCACAGCCTGGCAGGCCCGTTCCCAGCCGCGCGTATCCGGGTGCGTTGATCGTGGTTGAGGGCACGGACGGCTCCGGGAAAAGCACGCAGCTTTATTTGCTGAAACGCTGGCTCGAAATTGGCGGATACCGGCTGCACTTCACGGAGTGGAACTCTTCGCCACTCGTGAAGTCCGCCACGCGCCGGGGCAAACAACGGCGGCTGCTGACTCCGACAACCTTCTCGCTGCTGCACGCCGCGGACTTCGCCGATCGCTGCGAGCGCCAGATCATGCCGCTGCTACAGGGCGACTATCTCGTGCTTGCGGATCGCTATATTTACACGGCGTTCGCTCGCGACGGCGCGCGAGGATGTCCACAGAAATGGCTTCGCAATCTTTATCGCTTCGCTCCCGTGCCGGACATCACGTTTTATTTCCGCGCGCCGCTTGATGTTGCGGTGCAGCGCATCCTCAGTGGCCGGCCCAAACTGAAATATTACGAAGCAGGCATGGACCTCGGACTCTCGTACGACCGCCCGGAGAGCTTCCGCCTGTTTCAGGCGCGCATTCTGGATGGCTACGACAAAATGGTGGAATCGGATAATTTTGTCGTGCTCGACGGGACATTACCCGTGAACAAATTGCAGAAGCAAATGCGAGACATTGTCGCGTCGAAAATCGACCTCAAGCGTTTCG
>Ga0207646_10007415_pt1 | contig 11148 bp, 10 predicted proteins | sample KBSK5502metaG_FD_184343 | JGI IMG/M metagenome (GOLD analysis project Ga0207646, IMG submission 184343) | Corn, switchgrass and miscanthus rhizosphere microbial communities from Kellogg Biological Station, Michigan, USA - KBS K5-50-2 metaG... | ecosystem: Host-associated > Plants > Roots >...
CTTACCTCTACATGCGTGACGCTGGCAAACCCAACGCGAGGGTCTTTTACGCGAGTGCGCAGCAAGTCGCTGAGTTCCACTGCGATTAACTCGCCGAGTTTCTCTTGTCGGTGTGGATTTGGCATGGGTCTATTTCCTTCTGTCTGTGGGGGCCACCTGCATCTTCGCCCCTGACATTTGTTTGTTTAAAGAAGGCTCGGCTCCTCCCCGGCCCGGCGGGAAAGAAGTTAGATTGCCCGGCCGGCCCCACCCCAGGGCGGGGGAAAGCCCCGCCCCTACTCTACACGGGCCTGGCAGGCCGCTTCGTCGTATAGTGGGGGCGACCCTTGCGGTTGCCCTGGGCCTTGCTTGTCGTTACCCTGACCCCTTGAGTTCGCGCCTGTGGGGCTAGTCCCCTGCATCCCCGCCAGAGTGGTTACGAAGAAATGGTGCAACTAGCGCTCATTTTGCGCGGTAATTTTTTTGTCTCCTTCGCTCCTTTTACGCGCCGGGCATGACGCGCTCTTGGGCGTAGACTTCGATAATATCGCCTACTTCGTAGTCGGTGAAATCTTCGAGAACGATGCCACATTCATAGCCGCTGGCGACCTCGCGCACGTCGTCTTTGCCACGGCGCAGCGAGGCGATTTTTCCGTCGTAGACCATCTCTTTTTGGCGCGTGATGCGTGCCTGGTCGGCGCGTGTAATCTTGCCGTCCAGGACGCGGCAGCCGGCGATGACCAGGTTTTTCCCTGCCTTAAATGTCTGCTGCACCTCGGCGTGGCCTTCGATGACCTCGCGGTAGGTGGGTTCCAGCATGCCTGCAAGGGCGGCCTGGATGTCATCAATCAGCTTATAGATGATATTGTAGTAGCGGATTTCGACACTTTCTTTCTGTGCCAGGCGCTGCGCAGCCCCGTCGGCTTTGACATTGAAGCCGATGATGACGGCTCCAGAGGCCTCCGCCAGGTGTACATCGGTCTCGTTGATGTTACCGATACCTTCGTGTATCAGGCGTACCTTGATATGCTCTTCACCGAGCTTGGAGAGAGCATTCTTGATAGCTTCGGCCGAACCCTGTACATCGGACTTGAGTACGATGTTTAGCTCTTTAACCTGGCCCTCCTGCATTTGTATATAAAGAGAGTCGAGGCTGACCTGACCGAGTGGTATACTCGCGGTGCGCCGCTCCTCAGCTATTCGCGTCGCTATTTGCCTGGCGGTGCGCTCATCGGCCACTACTTCAAGGTGATCACCGGCTTGCGGCACTTCAGGCAATCCCAGGATGCTTATGGGAGTGCTGGGAGGAGCTTTCTGGATACGCTTGCCCCGGTCGTTGAACATCGCACGTATCTTGCCCGCCATAGAGCCAACGACGATGTTGTCGCCCATTTTGAGTGTGCCCTGCTGGATGAGTACCGTCGCAGTTGGACCGGTATTTTTCTCGAGTTTTGCTTCGATGATAACTCCTGTTGCAGGGCGATTGGGATTAGCGCGGATATCCTGCACTTCGGCTAAGAGCAAGATCATTTCCAGCAGATCGTCGATGCCTGTGCCTTTGCGGGCCGAGACCGGGACGGCGATAACATCGCCGCCGAATTCTTCGATCACCACGCCTATGTCATAGAGTTGTTGTTTGACGAAATCTGGATTGGCATCGGGCTTGTCCATTTTGTTGATCGCGATAAGGATGGGCACTTTAGCAGCGCGTGCATGGTCGATGGCTTCGCGCGTTTGTGGCATTACGCCATCATCAGCTGCTACCACGATTACCGCGATATGGGTGACCTGTGCTCCACGGGCACGCATGGCGGTGAACGCCTCGTGACCAGGAGTGTCCACGAAAGTGATTTTCTTGCCATTCACCTCGACCTGGTATGCGCCGATGTGTTGAGTTATACCACCGGCTTCGCTGGCCGCGACCTTTGTTTTACGAATAGTGTCGAGCAAGGTTGTTTTGCCGTGGTCAACATGTCCCATGATGGTGACGACCGGCGGGATGACGACCATGTTGTCTTCATTGCGTGAAGCCATCATGGCCTCGTTGGCTGAGAGTGCGCCACTAACGCGCGTCACTGTGTGCGCGCCCTGAGTTGGCTCGAAGCCGAGCTCTTTCGCTACCAGGGCGGCCTTTTCGTACTCAACGACCTGGTTGATGCTGGCGAAGATACTGTGTTTGATAAGGCCACGAATAACTTCATTCGATGTTGTCTGCAACAATTCGGCCAGGTCTTTTACGACAATCTGGGGCGGAATCGAGATTGGCCCCGTCGGTTTCTCCTTGACTACGGCGACGCGCCGCTCCTGTGGTCTCGGTCCGCGTGTGGCGGGGCGATTTCCAGGACGAGTGGGGGCCGGGTGCGACTGTCCCGCTGGACGGTTGCCACCGGCTGTTGTGCCGCCCTGGCGGCTGCCAGGCCGCGCAGGTGTATAAGCCGGACGACCAGGCGCGCCACCAGTACCAGGCCGCGCAGGACGTTGAGCGGGTGAAGTTGTGCCGCCGTTGCGTTGCGCAGGAGCCGGGCGTTGAGTATAAGCCGGACGCTGGGCAGGGGCAGGACGAGCCTCAGGGGTGGACGGTGTCGTTGTTGATGCGTGCTGAGTGCGTGCGGCAGGCGCTGCATTTGTAGTTGATGCTGTGCGGCGCTGTGCCGCGGGTTTCGCTCCCTGTACCTGGCTACCCGGTGTGGCACTCTCTGGCTTTGAGCGGGCGTTTGCGCGGCTGCGTGGTGTAGCTGGCTGCACCTGCTCGTTTGCATCTGGGGTATCAGATGTGTTTCTCATGAAGAAGACCCCCTTCTATCTAACGATACGCCACGGAGCTTGTTGTAATGCACAACGTGAGGCGTTGTGTGCATTGGTTGCAAGCCGCGGCGGAAATCTCTCTTCACAGCCACAAAAAAGGACTGCCATCTTCCCCTATGGGAAGAGACAGACCCTCTCGTTGGTGCAGTGCCAGGCATTATATTCGTCTGCGCTCACCGGCGTAGTTGCTATGGTTAATAGATCATAGCTGTCGCTCCGCAAACATTGCCAAAACTGCCCTCCAAACGGTGGGCTGTGCCTCTATCAAGAGTAGAGAAAAAATGACTCATTTTGTTCAATCCTCATCCAACTTTCCGGGTTGGATGCTATTGATACTGTGATTGAATTGAATAACTCCGAACTTTAAACGTTGGATCGGGGCGTTGATTGATGCGCCCTCTTCCTTATGGATACTTACTTTAGTATAGCCTACATTATAGATAATTGCAACAACGGGTAATCCCAGGGGGTGGGCTTTGAAAAGCCCCTAATCCCTGGGGAGTGTTGTGATAAAGCTGTCCAACCCGGCCCGGTCTTCATCGGACAGGGTCATTTCGAATTCCTGTTCGAGGCGCTTTTTCTTGATGGCAGTCTCCCAGCATGAGAGCCTTGCGCAGAGATAGGCGCCGCGTCCAGATTTCTTGCCCGTGGCATCGACCAGGACGTGTGCGTCCGGTGTACGAACGACACGCAGCAGTTCGCGCTTAGGCTTCGTTTCCCGGCAGGAAACGCAGGTGCGCAAAGGAACATGCTTGGGCCGTTTCGTTTGGGCCTTTGCAGTTCTGGCCATAGTCGTGTTCCTTACTCGTCGTCATAATTGAGCGGCTGTGAGTTATGCCTGCCGCCGCGCTGCTGGTGCGAGCGCCTTGGCCCACCCTCGCGTTCTCCGCGCTCGGCGCGGTCATAACGAGAACGGTCACGGTCGCCGCGTTCGCGGCGCCCGCCGCTGTAGGTTGATGCAGGCTCCCGCCGCTCTTCAAATTGCTCTTCGTACACTTCACCCTCAACTGGTTTGATGACGTCGACGCGCCAGCTTGTGAGTTTGGCCGCGAGCCTGGCGTTTTGTCCGTCCTTGCCGATGGCAAGGGAGAGTTGTCTCTCAGGGACGGTCACCAGCGCGGTATGATCCGATTCGCGCAGTTCGACGCGCAGCGGTTTCACCGGGCTGAGCGCATTTGCTACAAAGTTAGCTGGATCGGCGCTCCACTGGATAATATCTATCTTTTCTTCGTTGAGTTCATGCACGATGTTATTGATACGCGAACCACGCACCCCGACGCAAGAGCCGATAGGGTCCAGGCCGTCCTGGCGTGCGACAACCGCAACCTTGGAGCGGCTGCCAGGTTCGCGCGCGATAGCCTTGACTTCGACGGTACCTTCATAGATTTCGGGTACTTCAGACTCAAACAGGCGGCGCACGAGGTCACGATGGGTACGTGAAACCATGATCTGGAGCATGCGTCCCTGGATACGGCGCACGTCATAGACGTAGACCCGTATGCGCTGTCCGACACGGTAATGTTCGGTGGGAACTTCCTCGCCCAGAGGCATGACGCCTTCTACGCGTTCGGCTTTGTCGAAGTCGAGTAGCCAGCCACGGACCGGGTCCTTGCGGGTGAGTGTGCCGAGGCGAATCTCGCCGACCCAATCTTTGAGCTGTTCGTAGAGGTGCTCGTGCTCGGCCTCGCGAATGCGCTGCAGGATGACCTGCTTGGCGGTTTGTGCCGGGATACGCGCGAAGATAAACGAAGAATCAACATCTATATTTTGACCAAGCGCTGCCCGAGGGATCAGGCGCTGCGCCTCTGCCAGGGAAATCTCATCATTGGGGCTGGTCACCTGTGCCACGACACGTTTAGCTGCCCAGACACGCACCTCGCCATTTTTATCTACCTCGATGCGAATGTTCTCTCCGCCGCCGAAACTCTTGCGATAGGCTGCCAGGAGAGCGGTGGCAACTGTTTCCATTACCACTTCGCGAGGTAGTCCTTTCTCGGCAATTAATTGCGCGATAGCAGCCTGAAATTCGCTCCTCATTTGCCTTACTCCTCCCGCTGGTCGCCCAGGTAGACACTAACAAAACATCATTTTTTCGAGTGCAAAAAGCCCCTGGCAAGCAGAAAAGTGGGGGTCACCCACTTTTCTTCAAAGGTTTCCTCTATTCAGAGGGTATTATATCACATTCTGAATCTGAAAGCAACCTGAACTGAAACCAGGGATCGAGCCAGAAGCTGGCTTAATCCAGTTCATCTTATATAACGTAAAATCTGTCCAAAATATTCCCCTGGGTGGCTCTGTCTCACGCAGTAGGATGGTCGGTTATCACCGCTAACATGGGGTGATGCAAATTTTGGCTCTTGCCCATAGAGTGCGAGTCTCTTCTATGGATTCACATTTAGACTCAGGCACTCTGGCTGCTTGGAATGGCGCTGCTTATCACCATCTGCTTTGTGGGTTATTTGCTGGGAACGGAATACATTTTCGGCTCTCCTCCCACGCCGTGTCCAGTTGCACAGCACTGTTTGGGACAGCAATCGCCAGGGCTAGTCGTACTCGACCTGGCCGCGATCATTGGTGGCCTCACGCTGGGTGTTTTTGTGGTGCTGGCACTCGGTACTTCGCTCTCGCTAGCGGTTCTCCGCAGCGAGTTTGGTCCGGGCATGCTGCGTTTCGCCCTGGCGCCCATTGGCATCCTTGCTCTGACGATGGCCACCGCAACAGTGGCGACCGCCATTTGGACGATCCGTTTATGGATTGACGCGCCACAATTTGCTGCGAGCGCCTCTGGCCTGGGCAATGGCCAGACGGCATGGGTGATCGCCATGATCGCCGCGATGTCCATCTCAACAGTTATTACAGTGGGCGCGTTTACCAGCGGCCTGCGAGCCAGCCTGGTTCGGGCATCGTAGCCGGAGGTGCCAGGGCAAACGCAACCATAGCCGCACGAACCAGCTTCCAGTGGCAGATAGGTAGCCTGATGGGGAAGGACTTCCCGTTCATGACGCCGCTCATGACGCTTTCATGACGGGCCCTCGTCATACTAGCACCAGAGAGGACGATATGCAGAAGGAGGCACGCTACGCCCACAACAAGAAATACTGATCAATTGGTCCAAATTCTCCTTCGTGGAGTCATCGTCGGCATGATCGGTGGGGCCCTGATGGCGATGTTTACCATGATCGCCAGCGCCACTTACCTGCGTATGGGTTTCTTCACACCGCTGTACGCCATCGCGGTACCGCTCATCGGACAGCACCCGTTGCTGACTTCCATAACGGATGGCGGCTTCTACCTGGCCCCTGGCCCCGCGCTGCTGGGGCTAGTGGTCCACCTGCTGTGGTCGGCGCTGTGGGGTCTGATCTTTGGTTTACTTGCACGTAGGCTGCATCTGACCGCCGGCAGGGCTATCATCGGCGGGTTAGTTTACGGCGTGCTGGTCATGCTGGTCATGTTCTTCGTCGTGTTACCCAGTGTGGGCGCCTCCTACCTCTTGCGGTTGCTGGGCGGGTGGTCGTTCTGGTTAATCATCGCACATGCGCTGTTCTATGGCGTGTTCCTGGGGCTGTGGCCAGTGCTACAACCCCAGTTCTTCACGGGGTCACCGTATTATCCGGGGAGAAACCTACACTAAGAAACGAAATGGCTTCTCAGGGTGCTCTATCACTATGGCATGAAGAGAGAGTTGTGCTGAGGAAGGTCTTTTGTGTGCATCTTTTGCTCTTTTAAGGAACAAAATGCTTCATTAAAAGGCGCTGCAATGGCCTTAGCGTATGTTTCTCCCGAAAAAGTATTGTGACACCCTAATCCGAACTCATATCCCCAGTTCGACTTCTGAGATAAAACTCGTTGCGCATCCCGTGGGCCAATAGCGGCCAAGTAGAGACGGTGTGTTTCGGCAAGAGCTTCCTCCCTCAGGTGGTGAGTTGACTTCACAAGACGATGGATACGATTGCCATAAAATGGCTCCACGAGCCATTACACACAGCCTCTTAAACGTAAGGGAGAGTAGTAGCGTTTCTTTGACACTCCCCTCTACAAGCTATTTCGTAAAAACGGCAATGGCAAACTGCGGAATGTGGGTTGATGAAGAATTGTTACCGTTTTCGAGTGAGAATGCGATAACCGTTTTTCTCTGATTGTCACCTTTCAGAGGAAGTAGTGAGTACGTTTCTGATTATCAAACACAACAGATAGACCTATCTGTTCAATACCATTAGGGGAGCAAAAATGTCTACCACTCAACGCCTCGACCTCCAGGACCAGAAGGCGCTCGTGACCGGAGCAACGTCGGGCATCGGTCGCGCGATGGCCTTCCAACTGGCCCGTGACGGAGCCGAGGTCATCGTCCACGGCCGCGATGTTGCACGCGGCACCGAGACCGTCGAAGCGATTATCGCTGCGGGCGGTCGGGCGCGCTTTGTCGCAGCCGACCTCAGCAATCCAGCCGACCTCCGACGCCTGGTCAGAGACATCGGCGACATTGACATCCTGGTCAACAACGCCGGGTTCTCCGTGTTCGGTGCGACTGCGGACCTCGAAATCGACACGTTTGACGCCTTGTTCGCCAGCAATGTCCGCGCACCGTTCTTCCTCGTCGCCGCGTTTGCGCCGGGAATGGTAGCCAGGGGCAGGGGCAGCATCATCAACGTCAGCAGCATGGCTGGCCAGATCGGGCTCGCGGGTGGTGCGGCCTACGGGGCGACGAAGGCCGCCCTCTCGTCGCTGACGCGCGCCTGGGCTGCGGAGTTCAGCCCCAGCGGCGTGCGGGTGAACGCCATCGCCCCCGGACCCGTGTACACCGAGGGTGCGGTCCCTGAGCGCACTGCAGGGCTGGGGTCCACTACACTGCTCAAGCGTGCCGCGAATGCCGAGGAGATCGCCGAGGTCGTGGGATTCCTCGCCTCGCCGCGCGCGAGCTATGTTACCGGGGCGATCGTCGCCGTCGACGGAGGTCGCACGGCGATCTAGCGCCAAGCTCCTGGGCTTCGCCCATCCGGGTGGTGCCCAGGGTGCCACCAAACAACGAATGCAAGAAGCGATACTCAATTTCTAGTCTTTCTTCATAGGCACGAGCAACACCTTGCCCTGTCTGCCTTTGGATTCGGCTTGCCTGACAGCTGCGTCAATCTCGTCGAGGGAGAATTTGAGCGCTGCCGAGGTCACCAGAACTCCCTCGCGTATGAGCGCAATGATTTCATCAATCAGGTCTTGTTTCGCTGCGTCCTCAAGTCTCGGAAACCGGTAAATGGACTTTATCGAGCGTGTGATATACTTTGATAGAATTGTTCTTATCTTTTGGGCAAGCACGAGCAAAGGAGTATGCATATGGCCGTATCCCACCTGTCCGAGGATGAGCAGGCACTTATAGAGGCGATTCGGGAGATAGCGCTGGAGCGTGTGGCCCCAAGGGCGGCGGAGATCGACCACACGGGTGAATTTCCGTGGGATATGAAGGAACTGCTGGCACAACAAGATATCCTGGCGATGCCGTTTCCTGGCGAGTATGGCGGCATTGGGGCCAGTGAGCTGGCGATTGTAATGGCCATAGAGGAACTATCCCGCCACTGCGCTACGACTGCCCTGCTCCTGGCGGTGCAGCAGCTTGGGTCGCTACCTATTTTGCTGGTGGGTAATGAAGAGCAGAAGCGTAGGTACCTGCCAAAGCTGGCAAGTGGTGAGTGGATGGCTGCATTTGGGCTGACCGAATCGGGTTCCGGCTCCGATGCGGCGGCAATGCGCACGGAAGCTGTGCGTAGTGGCGACAAATACATACTCAATGGCTCGAAACGCTTCATTACTAATGGTGGACTGGCGCAAGTCAACTCTGTCTTCACCATTACCGACCGCGGGCAGGGGACACGCGGCATTAGCGCGTTCATAGTGGAAAAGGATTTTCCGGGTTTTTCGGTAGGCCGCATCGAAGAAAAGATGGGCATCAAAGGCTCGCAGACGGCCGAACTGATCTTCACCGATTGTGAGGTTCCGGCTGAGAACCTGCTGGGGCGCGAGGGCCAGGGCTTCAGTATTGCAATGATGACGCTGGACCGCACACGGCCCGGTATCGGTGCGCAGGCGCTGGGCATTGCCCAGGGGGCGCTCGATCTCGCCGTCTCGTACTCGAAGCAGCGCGTGCAATTCGATAGGCCGATTGCGGAGAACCAGGGTATTCAGTTTATGCTCGCGGACATGGCTACAAAGGTCGAGGCGGCGCGCTTGCTCGTGTACAATGTGGCGGAGATGATCGATCGAGATGAGAAGAACTTTAGCCAGTACTCTGCGATGGCGAAGATGTATGCTTCGGACATTGCGATGCAAGTTACTAATGATGCCATTCAGATACTTGGTGGTTATGGATACATGAAGGAATACCCGGCAGAGCGTATGATGCGTGATGCGAAGATTACGCAGATTTACGAGGGAACGAACCAGATTCAGCGCCTGGTCATTGCTCGTGCTTTGCTTATGTGACGGCTGCAATATCGTTTATACAAATCGAATCATTCAATGTAATACTTTGATGCAGTTACACATGTGGAGCGCCTGGAGAAATGGGCCGAGGATTATTTTGATACTGATAGGGATACTGTGTTTAAGCAAACGTCAGTTCGTGATTTGTAAGACCGAGGTATAGTTCTGTGCATGAGATTACTGTTTTTAGCGGCACCGCTCATCCTGAATTAGCGATGGAAGTATGTGAAAGTTTACATGTGCCTCTATCCCCGTCTACGGTCCAGCGCTTCGGCAATGATTGCTTGTATGTGCAGCTGAATGCCAATTGCCGTGAAAATGATGTCTTCTTGATTCAGCCAGTTGTACCGCCAGTGCAGGAGCACCTGATGGAGTTGCTCTTCATGCTGGATGCTGCGCGTGGTGCATCGGCGGCGCGTACAACGGCGGTTATTCCATACTATGCATATGCGCGCTCGGACAAAAAAGATATGCCGCGCATCAGCATTGCGGGCAGGTTAGTGGCTGATCTGCTGGTAACTGCCGGGGCCAATCGTGTGTTGACGATGACACTGCATTCGGCGCAGGTTCAGGGGTTCTTCAGCGTACCTACGGATCACATGAACGCGCTCAAAATACTGGCCAACCATTTTCGTGGCCGGAGCTTAAAGAATACGATTGTGGTTTCGCCAGACCTGGGCCATGCCAAGTCGGCTTCACATCTTGCTCGTCTACTGAAATTGCCTGTGGCTGCAGCCAACAAACGGCGTTTGAGCGACGAAAAGGTCGTAGTTGATACTATCGTTGGAGACGTTGAGGGGAAGGACGTGATTATCCTTGATGATGAAATTGCCAATGGAACCACGATTATTGAGGTCTTAAAATGTTTGCGCGAGCGTCACGTGGGCCGTATTGTTGCGGTTGTCTGCACGCATGGCCTTTTCACGGGCAATTCCATCGAACGATTTGCCGCGCAGCCGGATATCGAGGAGATTGTCACCACCAATACGGTGCCTATACCACCCGAGAAACTCCTGCCTAATATGACGATACTTTCGATTGCGCCATTGATAGCCGAGACAATCCGGCGTGTTCACAATGGGGAGTCGGTAAGTAGTTTGTTTGCTGATACGATGTAAGGTCTTTAGCTCGCCGGTCCTAATGGAGGGACGACGCCCAGTTGTTGGAGCACATCGAGCCGGTCACTGAGGCCCCAATGTTCCGCCATCTTGCCATTAGCGATACGGAAGATGTTGATCCCCCTCCCCGTGATCGGTTTCCCCGTGGGAGGGATGCCCCTGAATGTGCCCTGGTGGGTGCCACGGTAGGTTACGCGGGCCACCACCTTGTCTCCGTCTGCCATAAGGTCCTCCACAGTGACTTTTATGTCGGGGATGGCGCTGAGGTACAGACCGAGGAATTGGCTTGTCTCCTGGGGCATGCCCTGAGGCACGGTATGGTTGACCGCACCGGGGGAGATGAACTGGTTGAGTGCAGCCAGGTTCTTCTGATTTAAGACCTCTTCAAAGAACCGCTGAACAAGAGCTTTGTTGTCGTCTGTTGTTGTCATCGGGTATCCTGCTTTCTGTGTATCAGAACGCCGGGCAATTTTGTTTTCTCTATCTGCCGCTAAGGCGAAACGTCACCCGTAGATCAGTATAATGCTTTTAAGGTGGAGAGGATGGCGCAGCCCTGGGCAGCACTAGCTCACGGCGGGTCGGCACGGGTCGGCTGCTACGGTATAGTGCTATGTACTCCTCAAAATTCCAGTGGTCGAGGAACGTCTTCGCTGCGCTAACGCCAGACTGGTATAGCGCCTCCTTCTTATCCGCAGTCAAATCGAAGTCGGTTGACCCGACATCGAGCGTATCAATCGCAATCGTGCGCACGAACTTGTCGTTTGATAGGTAGTACGCG
>Ga0207646_10007416_pt1 | contig 11148 bp, 9 predicted proteins | sample KBSK5502metaG_FD_184343 | JGI IMG/M metagenome (GOLD analysis project Ga0207646, IMG submission 184343) | Corn, switchgrass and miscanthus rhizosphere microbial communities from Kellogg Biological Station, Michigan, USA - KBS K5-50-2 metaG... | ecosystem: Host-associated > Plants > Roots >...
ATGTCTGGATCAACGAGCACTTCACCCTCGCGTCGGAAACGCCGCACGGCGGGGTGAAGCAATCGGGCTACGGCAAGGACGGCTCGAAGTACGCGCTCGAGGACTACACGTTCGTCAAGCACGTCATGATCAACACGGGAGTCTGATCCCGGTCACCCGGGCGGCGCGCTTTTCGGCCTCTCGGCTCCGGCTCTGGCGGCGTTTTCGTACGCGGCTCCGCCGCTATTGAGGCGCCGCTGCCGGCTGAGCCTGCGGCCAAGCGAGGGCGCCGCGTCAGGTTCGCCCGGCGAGCGCCTCGCGGATCGCCCCGAGCGTCAAAGGCCTCGCCTGGCAGCTTTGGTGCGCCCGATGTGCACATGCGACCGATTCCGGGCCGCGGATGCCGGAAACGTGCCCGTCTTGTGCACCGGGCGTGCCAACTGTGCAGAAATCGGCAGGATTCGCGGTTCCGGCGGCCAGATCGTGCTCGATGTGCACCTCCCACGCACCAGACGTCGGTCGATCGACGCGCGGCTTGAATCCAGGTCGATCGGCCACACTGGCGGCCCCAGCCGGGCGCCTGCCCGCGTCAGTACCGGGTGGCGAGGGCCTCGCGGATCGCGCCGAGCGCGGCGATCGTCTCGAGGTCCCACGGCGAACGGAAGATCAGGATCGGGTGGCGGAAGCCGACGCTTGCATATGCAGCGAGCGCCTCCGCGATGGCCTCGACCGGCCCGCCCACGAGGAGGCGGCCCTCGGCGCCGCGCGGGCGGTGCTCCGCGACGTAGGACTCCCAGACCCGTGCGGCGTCGGCAGGCGTCGACCGGACGACGACGTTGAGGTTGACGGTCCGCTCGACGTCGTCCGGGTCCCGACCGGCCGTGGCGCAGTGCCCGCGCAGGATGGCGTCGCTGGCCGCGAGGCTGTCCGGTGACCCGTAGGCGTTCCACAGGTCGGCGAGGCGGGCGACCAGCGGCAGCGTCTTGGTGGGCCCCGAGCCACCGATGAGGATCGGCAGGTGGGCCTGGACGGGGCCGGGGGCCACGATCGCATCCCGGAAGTCGTAGAAGCGGCCGGCCGCGGTCACACGTTCGCCGTCGAGGAGCCGGCGGATCAGGGCCGCCGCCTCGGCCAGTCGGTCGAGCCGCTCGCCGAACCCGCTCCCGAAGTCCAGCCCGAAGGCGCGATGCTCGTCCTCGAACCAGCCGCCGCCGATGCCGAGGATCAGCCGGCCGTCGCTGATGTGGTCGACCGTGGACGCGAGCTTCGCGGTGAGGCCAGGGTTGCGGAACGTGTTCGCGGCCACCAGCAGCCCGAGCCGGGCCCGGGTCGTCAGCGCTGCGACGGCCGCGAGGGTCGACCAGCCCTCGAGCTTCGGGTCGTCCCGATCTGCCTCGTCGGACAGGAGGTGGTCATCGATCCACAGATCGTCGGCGCCGGCGTCTTCGGCCGTCCTGACCGCGTCGCGGAGGGATGGCCAGTCGGTCCGCTGGACCCAGAACGCCGCCCCGATCCGGACGGGATGGCGCGGCCTCACGACGGCGGGCGCCGGATCGGGGTGGGCACGGCGCGATGGTACGCTCGGGACGATGCCGCGATCGCTGCCCACCGACGCCCGCGACGCGGTCCTCGCCTGGTACGACGATCACGGTCGGGCGCTCGCGTTCCGGTCGACGCGGGACCCGTACGCGATCCTCGTCTCGGAGGTCATGGCCCAGCAGACGCAGGTCGGCCGCGTCGTCGAAGCGTGGTCGCGGTTCATCACCCAGTTCCCGACGGTCGACGCGCTGGCCGCCGCCACGCCAGCGGCGGTCCTCCGGGCCTGGCAGGGCATGGGCTACGACCGACGAGCGCTCAACCTCCGGCGAGCGGCCCAGGCGATCCGAGACGAACACGGCGGCCGGGTGCCGGACGACGTCGAAACCCTCGAGCGGCTGCCGGGCGTAGGCCCGTACAGCGCCCGCGCGGTCGCCGCGATCGCCTACGGCCGGCCGCTTGGCGCCGTCGACACCAACATCCGCCGAGTGCTCCGGCGCGCCCTGACGGGCAGCGACGACAAGGCTCCGGCGCGAGCCTGGATCCAGGCCGCGGCCGACGCGTCGGTCGATCGCGCCCGTCCGGCCGCCTGGACCCACGCGCTGATGGACATCGGTGCGACGATCTGCCGGCCGACGAACCCGGCCTGCGCAACCTGCCCGATCGCGAGCTGGTGCCGCTTCGCGTCAGTCGCGACGAGCGCGGGTCGCGTCACGCGTCCGGCCTGCCGATCCCGGACTCGTCGACCCCAGCCCGCCTTCACCGCCACGACCCGTTGGCTGCGCGGCCGGATCCTGGATCGGCTGCGGGCGGCCATCGACGGCTCGTGGACGAGCGTGGCTGGACCGGTCGGGGAGCACGACGCGAGCGCGATCACCGCCGCACTCCGCGCCCTCGAGCACGACGGCCTGGTCGAGCTGCACCCGAAGGATCCGCTTCTCGCCCGACTCGCGACGATCTGACGCCCGGCGCTATTCCTGGCCGAGGGAGGCCGGCGCATTGGGTTCATCAGCGGCCCCCTCGCTCGCCGTCTCGAGTGCCGCCTTCACTCGCCTGGAGAGTTCGGCGGGCGTGAACGGCTTCTGGACGAAGCCGCTGATCGCGGTGCCAAGCGCCGACGTCGCTTCGTCCTCGTGATAGCCGCTCATCACGACCGCCGGCAGGTCCGGTCGGACCGCCCGGAGCTCGGTGAGGAGCTCCGGTCCGTTCATCTCCGGCATCGTCAGGTCGAGCAGGACCAGGTCGATGCTGGACGGATCGGCCCGCAGTCGATCGACTGCCGCGGGCCCGGCGGCGACGTCCTCGACCGTCAGCCCGAATGACTCGAGGAGGCGCCTGGCGACCGTCCGGACCATCGGGTCGTCGTCGACGACGAGGACCCGGCCGGAGCCGTGCCACGCTCCTTCGGGCGACGTCGTCCGGACCGGCGACGAGGCGCTCAGCGGGAGGACGATCCGGAACGTCGTCCCGTGGCCGACCTCGCTGTAGACCCGGAGCGCCCCGTGGTGTCCGCGGACGATGCCGAGCACGGCGGCAAGTCCCAGTCCGCGGCCGGCGACCTTCGTCGTGAAGAAGGGGTCGAACATCCGGGCCTGCGTCGCGTCGTCCATCCCGGACCCGGTGTCGGTCACTTCCAGGGCGGCGAAGTGTCCGGGCTCGAGGCCGGCGCCGGGATGCGCGTCCGCCAGGTAGTCGGCCGATGCCTCGAGGTGGTGGACGCGGATCGAGATCCTGCCGCTCCGATTGCCGATCGCGTCGGCGGCGTTGATGACGAGGTTCATCACGACCTGCCGGACCTGCGCGACATCGGCGTCGACGACGATCGGCTCGTCGGCCAGGTCCAGCCGGAGCACGACCCCCTTGCCGATCGAGACCTGCAGCAGCGTCAGCAGGTCGCGGACCAGCTCGGAGAGCTCGACCGGCTCGATCAGCAGCCGGCTCCGGCCGGAATAGGCGAGCATCTGGCGGGCGAGCTCGCCGGCTCGCTGGCCCGCCCGTTCGATGTCCTCGACGCTCTGGCGTGCCGGCGAGTCCTCGGGCAGGTCGAGCAGGGCGAGGCTGGCGTTGCCCAGGATCCCGACGAGCAGGTTGTTGAAATCGTGGGCGATGCCGCCGGCGAGGACTCCCAGGCTCTCGAGCTTCTGGACCTCGAGGACCTTCGCCTCGATCGCCCGGCGCGCCGCCTCCGCCTCCTGGCGCTCGGTCATCTCGAGCGTCAGCCGCTCGTTCGCTTTGCTCAGGTCCTCGGCCTGCACGGCGAGATCGTCGCGGGCCTTCTCGAGGTCCCGCCGCTGGCTCATCTCTCTGCCCAGCGAGTCGCGCAGCGTGACGCCGAACCGATCGAGGATGAGCCCGAGCACGGTGAGCGCGACGAGCAGGTTGAGGACCGCGCCGCCCGTGACCGGCGTTCGGAGCGGCAGGACGTTGCCGACGACCACGGCGGCGACCGAGGCGAAGGTGACCGCGACGAGCCCTGGCCGCCGCAGGACCAGCGCCGCGATGGTCATCGGGATCGCGAAGGCGACGCCCGTGCCCGGCGTCCCGGGACCGACTGCGAGGACGCCGACCGCGACGATGAACTCGATCACGAGCACCGTGGCCGAGGCGGCGAGCGTGAACCAGCCGCGGCGCAGCAGCCAGAGCGGGATCAGGAAGAGCGGCTCGATGATCAGGAAGTCGCGGATGGCGTTCGCGGCGTTGCCGACATCGGGCATCAGCGCGGTCGCGACCGACATCACGGCGACGACCGCGAGCAGGGCGATGAGGATCGACTGCAGCAGGACGGCCTGGCGACGTTCGAGGTCGTCACGGCCCGGAGCGCTCGAGAGCCAGCGGCGGGCCGTGCTGACGGCACTCACGGTTCCCAGTGTCGGAATTCGGTCAAGTCCGGCGCGATGGGATCGGGAGTCGAGGCGATCCGGGTGGGGACCACGGCACGCTACGCTTCGCGAGTGATGCCGACCATCCCGACCTCACGCCCCGCGACGGAGGGGGCGGAAGTCCTGCCTGCTGACGACCCGGAGCTCCTCGAGCTGGATCTCCGCGCCCTCCGATCGCGTTGGGCGGCAGCCGCCGCCCGCCCGCCGATGACAGCGGCGGCCATGACCGGTGCGGATCTCCGCGCCCAGGCGTTCGGCGTGACGGGGGATCGGCTGATGGAGCAGGCCGGCGCGGCCGTGGCGGCGGCCGCTCACGCATTGGCGGTCGAGACCGGCCGGTGGGGCCGGGGCCCGATCGTGATCCTGTGCGGGCCCGGGAACAACGGCGGCGACGGCCTGGTCGCCGCTCGCCGGCTCGCCGGCGCGGCTGGTGCGGGCCGCGTCGTGGTCGCGCTCGTCGCCCCCGACGCGCGGCCGGCCACCCGCGATGCAGGCCGCAACTGGGATCGCATCGTCCGCGACGATCGACTCACGATCGTCCATGCCCCGGTCGCGCGCGACGTGGCACTCCTCGGGCACGGCATCGAGAAGGCATCGATCGTCGTCGACGCCCTGCTGGGGACCGGCGTCAACGGCCCGCTGCGCGAGCCGATCCGCTCGGCGGTGGAGCTCATCAACCGAGCCCGCGCGTCGCTCGTGCCCGTGCTCGCGGTCGACACGCCGACAGCCGTCGACCTGACGTCGGGCGACCCGTCCGACCCGGCCGTGCGTGCCGACCTCACGATCACGTTCCATCGCCCGAAGACGGGGCTGCTCACGCGGAACGGCAAGGCCCTGGCGGGGCGCGTCCTCGTGGCCCCGATCGGGATCCCGCAAGAGGCCGACCGTGGCTGACCGGGCTCGGGGCCTGCGCGACGTCCTGGCCGTGGCGGCAGTCGGCGTCGCGGTCGTCCTCGGCGCCGCCGCGGTCACGGCATTCCTGCCCGTCGCGGCGCAGGACATCGTCTTCCGCACGCCCCTCCTGATCCTCGTCCTCGTCGTCGGGACGGCCGGCGTGCTGTGGCGGATCACCCGCCCGGGCAGCGGCGGGCGATGAGGCGCGCCATCCGCACCGGGCGATGACCTCGGCGCCGCTCGCGGAGCGCCGGCGCGATCTGGCCGCCCTCGCCGACGAGCCGCTTGACGTCCTCGTCGTCGGCGGCGGGATCGTCGGCTGCGGCTCCGCCCTCGACGCGGCGACACGCGGACTGCGGGTCGGGCTCGTGGAGCGCGACGACATCGCCGTCGGGACGTCGTCGCGATCGTCGCGGCTGATCCACGGCGGCCTGCGGTACCTCGAGCAGTACCGGTTCGGCCTGGTCCGCGAGGCGCTCCGCGAACGCTCGCGGGTCCTCCACCTCGCGCCGCACCTGGTCACGATCCAGCCACTGCTCTTCCCGTTGTTCGGGCTGCCGCTGGTCACGCGCGTCTTCTACCAGTCAGGGATGACGCTCTACGACCTCCTCGGCGCGAGGCACGACGGCGGCTGGCATCGCCACCTCTCCGTCGACGAGGTGCTCGCCCATGCGCCGCGGATGCGTCGCGCGCGGCTGCGCGGCGGGCTGCTGTTCCACGATGGGATGGAGGACGACGCCCGCTACACCCTGGCCGTCGCCCGAACGTCCGAGGCCGACGGCGCGACGGTCGTCACCCGGGCGCGGGCGACCGGGCTGCTGGAGGACGGCGGTCGAGTTCGCGGGGCGCGGGTCCACGACGAGCTCGACGACGGCGACGTCGAGATCCGCGCCCGCGTCGTCATCGACGCGACCGGGGTGTGGGCGGCGGACCTCTCATCGCCGTTGGGCGGGGGGAAGACGCGGCTGCTGCCGTCGCGGGGCGCCCATCTCGTGGTCCGACGCGACCGGATCCCCAGCGACGTGGGGCTGACGATCCGTGTGCCAGGCAAGGTCGTGTTCCTGGTCCCGTGGCCGCACTTCTGGCTGATCGGCACGACGGACGCTCCGTACGACGGCCCGATCGACCGGCCGACCGCAGGCCACGACGAGGTGGACGAGCTCATTGCCGCGGTCAACCGCGTGCTCGACGTCGACCTCGAGCGCTCGGATGTCGTCGGCACCTACGCCGGGCTGCGACCGCTGATCGCGCCGTCGACTGGCTCGACGGTCACGGCGTCGCGCGAGCACCGGGTCGTCGTCGAGTCGAACGGGCTCGTCCGGGTCAGCGGCGGGAAATACACGACCTACCGGCAGATGGCCGAGGAGACGGTCGACGCGGCACTCGGCGTCCTCGGCGAGCGCGCGCGGAACCGGCCGTCGCAGACGGCGACGCGGCGGCTGGTCGGCGCCGCCGACCGACCCGAGCTGGATCAGCTCGTGACCTCGCTGACGACGTCGTCCGGGCTGGATCGAGCCGTCATCGACCAGCTGGTCGCCCGTCACGGAACCGAGGCGGCCGACGTGCTGGCGGTCGGGCATGAGACGGGGCTCCTCGGCCGCCTGGCCGACGGCGAGGAGCACCTCGAAGCCGAGGTGGCGTGGGCGGCTCGACGCGAGCTCGCGCTGTCCGTCGACGACATCCTGTCGCGCCGGATGCGGCTCGCCCAGGAGCTGCCGGATCGCGGTGCCGCGATCGCGCCACGGGCCGCCGCAATCCTTGGTGCCGAGCTTGGCTGGGACGAGAGCCGTCGGGCCCGGGAGGTCGAGTCCTACCTCGACTCTGCGCGACGGGAGTTCTCGATCGCGTGACCAAACCAGACTGCGTCCTCGCTCTCGACGAGGGCACGACGAGCGCTCGCTCGATCGTTTTCGACCGGTCCGGCGCTGTCGTCGCGGTCGCACAGCACGAGTTCGAGCAGAAGTACCCGGCGCCCGGCGACGTCCGCCACGATCCCGAGGCGATCTGGGGGGCCCAGCTCACGACGGCACGAGAGGCGATCGAGGCCGCCGGCGGCGTCGGCCGGATTGCCGCGATCGGGGTCACCAACCAGCGCGAGACGGCCGTGATGTGGGATCGGGCGTCGGGAGGCGCGGTCGCCGACGCGATTGTGTGGCAGAGCCGGGTGACCGAGCCCTTCTGTGAGACGCTGCGGACGGCCGGTCACCAGCCGCTGATCCGGGAACGGACCGGGCTTCCGATCGACGCCTACTTCACCGGTCCCAAGCTCCGCCAGATCCTCGCCGAGGATCCCTCGCTCCGCCCGCGCGCCGAGCGGGGCGAGCTCGCCGCCGGCACGGTCGACTCGTTCCTGATCTGGAACTTGACCGGCGGCCGAGCCCACGTAACCGACGTCTCCAACGCGTCGCGCACGTTGCTCTTCGACATCCACCGGGCTGCCTGGGACGACGAGCTTCTCCGACTGATGGAGGTCCCGCGGGCGGTCTTGCCGGAGGTCCGAAGCTGCTCGGAGGTCTATGGCGAGACGGATCCACTCCTGTTCGGCCGGGCGATCCCCGTCGCCGGCTCGGCCGGCGACCAGCAGGCGGCGACCTTCGGCCAGGCCTGCTTCGACGTCGGCGACGCCAAGGTCACCCTCGGGACGGGTGCGTTCCTCCTCGCGAACACCGGCAGCGGAGTCGTCGCTTCTGGCCACGGGCTTCTGGCCACGGTCGCCTGGCAGCTCGGGCCGGAGGCGCCGATCGTCTACGCGATCGAAGGCTCGGTCTTCATCACCGGCGCCGCGGTCCAGTGGCTGCGGGACGGCCTCGGCCTGATCGCGACCTCGGCGGACGTCGAGGACCTCGCCGCTCGGTCTACCGACAGCGGTGGAGTTGTCGTCGTGCCGGCCTTCGTCGGCCTCGGCGCGCCGTACTGGGATCCGACGGCCCGTGGCGCGATTCTGGGTCTGACGCGGGGCAGCGGTGCCGCCGACATTGCCCGGGCGACGCTCGAATCGATCGCCTTCCAGGTCCGCGACATCGTCGAGGCGATGGACGCTGATCTGGGTCGGCCGTTGACCGAGCTGCGGATCGATGGCGGAGGCGCCGGCGACCTCGTGTGCGCGCTGGTGGCGGACCAGGTCGATCGGCCCGTCGAGCGGCCGGTCGTTCGAGAAACCACCGCGTTCGGGGCCGCGGCACTGGCCGGGCTGGCGGTTGGGCTATGGCGCGATCCCGCGGAGATCGCCGCGATCCGACGCGTCGAGCGCCGATTCGAGCCGTCGGAATCGGCCGCTATTCGCGACGCCGCGTACCGTTCCTGGCAACGCGGCGTGGACCGCGCCCGGGGCTGGGCAGGGGGTGAATGACGCCCGATCGACGGCCGCAGGCACGATCGGCGCGGATCGACGAAAATACCCCTGTACAAGTCCGTCGATAGTCGTCTAGACTCCCGCGCGGAAAGGGCCGTGGAAGCGTCCACGGCAAGAACAGACGTAGCTCGACGACGACTCGGACTCCTCTCACGGCTGACGCGAGAACCCGGAGGGATCGCGCGGCTACCGAGAGGAGTTTTCGTTTCGTGTACAACGACAAGAATCTGACCTGCGCTGATTGCGGCCAGGAGTTCGTGTTCACCGCAAGTGAGCAGGATTTCTACGCTCAGCGCGGGTTCACCGAGCCGCGACGCTGTCCGTCGTGCCGCGCCAGCCGGAAGGCCGCGCGGAACGCCAATGGCGGTGGCGGGGCCGGTAGCAGCTACGGCAGCTATGGTGCCGGTGGCGGGTACTCCGCCGGCGGCTACAGCGGCGGCGGTGGCGGCGGCGGCGGATATGGCGGCGGTGGTGGCGGTGGGTACCGCGACCGCGGGCCGCGCGAGATGTTCAGCGCCACCTGCTCGAACTGCGGCAAGGAAGCCCAGGTGCCCTTCCGCCCGACGAGCGGTAAGCCCGTCTACTGCTCGGACTGCTTCCGCAGTCAGCGCGGCAGCGCCTACTAGTCCATCCTCTCGGCGCGGGTCCGCCACGGACCCACCGACCAGCGCGATTCAGACCCGGGCCGTCAGCCGACCCGGGTCTTTCGATTCTCTTCTCCGACGATCGGCTCTCGGAGCGGGGCTGCGCGCGTTGGGCGCTTCAGCGATCGGTGCCTGACGGGCGGCCGCTGAGCGAGCCCAGGTCGAACTTGCGCTCGGTGCCGTGGAGGAGCCGGTCGATGTTGTCGGCGTGGGCCACCCAGATGAGCGCTGCCCCGATGACCGTGTACACGAGGTACTGCGGCGGCACCGCGCCGGAGGCGACCGCCCAGATCAGGACCATGGCCGGGACCAGCGCCGCCGAGCCGATGAGCGAACCGAGCGACACGTATCGGGTGACCAGGATCACGATCACGAACACGGGCAGCGCCAGGAGGACCGCCAGCGGCTGGATCACGAGCATCGTCCCCACGCCGGTACCGACCCCGCGCCCGCTCCGGAAGCCGACGAAGACCGACCAGATCGCCCCGGCTACCGCGGCCAGGCCGCACAGGACCTCGACGACGGGTTGACCGACCACCAGGCGCGCGACGAGCACCGGGACGACGCCCTTCAGGAGGTCGCCGGTGACGACCACCGCAGCCCGCCGCCGGCCCAGTGCACGGAGCGCGTTCGTGCCGCCCGTCCGGCCCGAGCCGATCGTCCGCGGGTCGATGCCGCCCGTGTACTGGGCGACGAGGACGCCGATCGGGATCGACCCGCACACATAGGCTCCCGCGATGAGGGCGAGATCGAGCAGGAGGGTCGCGCCGTCCATGTCACTCCACGGGAGGCAGGATGGCGGCGAGTCTAGCACCGGCCACGACGTCGCCGAGACGACCCCAACCCCTTCGGTTGCGGGGTTCCGAAGGGCCCGCGTACCATCGAGTCGATGATCCTGCCGCCCACCCGGCCGTCGCCGATGGCCAGGGCCGTGGGTCGCGAGGCGTACTGACCCGATGGCCGTCGGCTCCTCCAATGACTTCGATCTCGTCGTGCTCGGCGCGGGCACCGGCGGCTACACGGCGGCGTTCCGGGCGGCCCAGCTCGGGCTGAAGGTCGCCCTGGTCGACGAGGACAAGATCGGCGGGACGTGCCTCCATCGGGGTTGCATCCCGACGAAGGCCCTGCTCGAGTCGGCCGGCTTCGTCGAGCACGTCCGGCACGCGAAGGACTACGGCCTCGTCCTCGGCGGCGACGGCGCCGAGCCGGGCATCGACTACGTCCAGATGGCCGCCCGCAAGGACCAGGTCGTGAAGCGGATGTGGACCGGCCTGAAGACGCTCATCGACAAGAACAAGGTCACGTGGATCGCGGGCCGCGGCCGGCTCGAGGGGCCCAACAAGATCCGCGTCACCCAGCCCGGCGACGATGGCACACCCGGCAAGGGCGGCGACCGCGTCCTGCAGGCGACCGACGTGATCCTCGCGACCGGCAGCCGGGTCAAGAGCCTGCCCGGGCTCGTCCCGGACGGGGAGCGCGTGCTGACGAGCGACGACGTGCTTGCGGCCACATCCATCCCAAAGGACATCGTGATCGTCGGGGCCGGCGCGGTCGGCTGCGAGTTCGCCTCGATGTATCACGACCTCGGGACGAAGGTGACGCTGCTCGAGTACCTGCCCCAGATCGTGCCGCTCGAGGATCGCGAGGTCAGCCAGGCGCTGGAGCGGAGCTTCAGCCGGCGGGGGATGACCGTGATGACGAACGCCCGGTTCGATGCGGCCAAGGTCGAGGTGACGAAGGACGGAATCTGTCTGGAGGTCGGGCCGGAGGGCAAGGACACCAGGGAGGTCCGGGCCGAGCAGCTGCTGGTCGCAGCCGGACGCGCGGCGAACGTCGAGGAGATCGGCCTCGAGACGACCAAGGT
>Ga0207646_10007417_pt1 | contig 11147 bp, 7 predicted proteins | sample KBSK5502metaG_FD_184343 | JGI IMG/M metagenome (GOLD analysis project Ga0207646, IMG submission 184343) | Corn, switchgrass and miscanthus rhizosphere microbial communities from Kellogg Biological Station, Michigan, USA - KBS K5-50-2 metaG... | ecosystem: Host-associated > Plants > Roots >...
CCGCGGTGACCCGCGGCTCCGCCACCGTGGTCTGGGCGAAGAGCTGGCCGACGTCGGCGTAGACGTTCTTCACGCCGTACTTGCCGGGAATCTCGATGAGGTCCGACACCCACTCGATCCGCCCCGTCTTCTCGAACTGCGCCCACGCGTCCGCGGCTACTCCGCCGCCCGGGAAGCGATAGCCGCCGTGGTAGATGATGAAGTTGAGCTGCGGCCAGTCCTTCGCCGCTTTCCCGACGTCCCGCACGTCGGAGTACGCGAGCAGGTGCGGGAACTGCTGTTCGACCGACGGCGGGAAGAGGCCCTTGTGTATGCAGATATTGGCGAGCCCGGCCTTCACCGCCTTCTCGTAGAACGGGTAGACGAGCTTCTCGTCGTCGAGCCGCCAGGGGTACTTGCTGGTCTTCTTGTTGGTATTGTCGCCGATCGTGTAGCCCTTGAACGAGTCGGGCTTGAGGACCGCGATGGCCTTGTCGACCTCGTCCATCCAGCCCGGCTGGCCGGGTGTGAAGATCGCGTGGGCCAGCAGCCGGCGCGCCCCGAGCTTGGCGTTCACCTTGGCCCGCGCCTCGGCGGCCATCTCGTTGGTCAGGAACCAGTCCCCGGGGATGTCGGACGGCGCGCTCGAGAGCACCGCCACCTTGGTGTCGCTGTCGAGGAAGATTTCCTTGAAGAAGTTGTCGAACTTGAGGTCCTCGATCGTCTGCGGCTTGCCCTCCAGCGCGGGGTTCCAGCGGGCCTTGCCCACCGCCTGCCGCATGAGGACGAAGATCTGGATGCGCGTATCGTCGCGCAGGAAGTGTGTTTGATCGTCCATGATGAACTGCTTGCTCAGCCCCTTGGCGCGGTCCGCCGCCATGTCCTTGTCGGCGGCCTCGGCGCGCGTGGCGTCGTAGAGCCGGCCGTAGACGTCGTTCATCACCACGAAGGCGGCGGCCATGCCGCTGGCCGTCTTGAAGAATTGGCGCCGGCTCATTCCCATCTTCTTCGCCAGCTCGTTGCCCAGCGCCTTCACCCGCGCCTCGACCTCGCGCTGCTTGGGCGTCTGGGGCGTCGGGTAGTACTCATCGTTGGAGACGATCTGGGTGGGAATCGGTGACGGGAACGCCGAGGTCTCCGCGGGCAGCAGGCTGTCGAGCTCTTCCTGACTCAGTAGTCGCATGGCGATCTCCTTTGGCTCACGCCGGGACGTTACTCACGGGCCAAGATAGAGCACGGCAACCCTACGTCACCGATGGACAATCGTCAAGAACCTCTTGCCGTAATTCAAGACCTGGCGGAAAATCGCCGCGGTGCCAGACTTCACTGAGCTCAAGCAGAAGCACAGAGCGACCTGGGCGGCCGGCGACTACGATCGGATCGCCCAGGGCATCCTGGCGGTCGCCGACCATGTGGTGCGGGTCGGCCGCATCCGTGCCGGCGAGCGCGTGCTCGACATCGCGTGTGGAACCGGGAACACGGCGCTGATGGCCCGCGCGCGCGGCGCTGTGGTCACGGGACTCGACCTCACTCCCGATCTCCTCGCAATCGCCCGGACGCGTGGAGCCGAGCAAGGGTACGACGACATCACGTGGACAGAAGGCGACGCCGAGAACCTCCCGTTCCCGGATGGCGCGTTCGATGTCGTCGCGTCGTCCTGCGGTCTCATGTTCGCGCCCGACCAGCAGAAGGCGGCGAAAGAGCTGGCGCGCGTGACGAGGCCCGGCGGCCGCATCGCGATCCAGGCGTGGACGCGCGAGAGCGGCGTCGGGCGCATGTTCGAGCTCACGGCCGCCTATGTCCCGCCGCCAGGCGTTCCGAGCCCCTTCGACTGGGGCGACGCGGAAAAAGTGAAGGCTCTGCTCGGCCCGTCGTTCCGTGACTATCACTTCGAGCGGTACGACTGCCCCGAGTTCGCGGACACGCCGGAGCAGCTGGCCGACCTCTTCATCGAGAAGTTCGGTCCCACAAATCGCGTGTACACGTCGCTACCCCAGGACAAGGCGGCGGCCTTCCGCAAGGACCTCATCGACCTGTACCGCGGCTACGTCACGCCGGCGGACGGAAAGGTGCGCTGGGGCCGCGAATACATCATCACACTCGGGGTCAGGTCTTGAAATGCAACATTTAGTGACGGCAATTGCCGTCACCCAATGTCGTATTTCAAGACCTGACCCCCCTGTATCATGGCGGGGCGATGGGCGGCAAATACGTTGGCGCGGAAGTCCGCCGCAAGGAAGATCCCCGCTTGCTGGCGGGGCGCGGGCAGTTCGTGGACGATCTCGCGCCCGCCGGCTGCCTGCAAGCGGTGGTGCTGCGGAGCCTGCATGCTCATGCGCGGATCAAGGCCATTCGCGTCGAGGCCGCGCGGCGGCATCCCGATGTGCGCGCCGTCTTCACCTTCGACGACCTGGCTGATCGGCTGAAGCCGTTGCCCACGGCTGGAGTGGCGCCGCCGGCACTCCAGGCGCGGGTCGGGTTCCAGGTGCGGTCGGCGCCTCAGTATCCACTCGCCCGCGGTGTCGTCCGCTATGTCGGCGAGCCCGTCGCCATCCTGCTGGCCGACACGCGCTACTCCGCCGAGGACGCTCTCGCGCTCATCGAAGTGGACTACGAGCCCCTGCGGGTGATCGCGGATGTCGAGCGCGGGCTCGAGGCGGGCGCGCCGCGCATTCATCCCGAGTGGCCGGATAATGTCGCGGTGGCCTTCTCGCTGAAGCTCGGCGATCCGGACGGCGTCTTCGCCACTGCGCCGGTGGTCGTCAGCGAGCGGCTCAGCATGCAGCGCTACGCGGGGATACCGCTCGAGCCGCGGGGGCTGCTAGCCGTGCCGGGGCCGCGCGGGGACGTGACGATCTGGTCCTCCACCCAGGTGCCTCACGCGCTCCAGCGCGCGCTGACGGAGGCGCTGGGACTTCCGGCGCATCAGGTGCGCGTCATCGCGCCGGATGTGGGCGGCGGCTTCGGCACCAAGGTCTCGCTCTATCCAGAAGACGTGCTGGTGCCGCTCCTGGCCCAGCGACTCGGCCGGCCGGTCAAATGGGTCGAGACGCGGCGTGAGCATCTGGCCAGCGCCACGCATTCGCGCGAGCAGGTGCACGACGTCGAGATCGCCGCCACGGCCGACGGGCGAATCCTGGCGCTGCGCGATCGGTTCCTCCTGGACCAGGGCGCCTATAATCCCTGGGGCATCGTCCAGCCCTACAATACCGTCGGCCATCTGCTGGGCCCGTTCCGCATTCCGAACCTCGCGGTCGAGGCGCGCTCGGTGGTCACCAACAAGACGCCGCATGCGCCGTACCGCGGCGCCGGCCGGCCCGAGGCCGTGTTCGCGATGGATCGCATCGTGGACCTCCTCGCGCGACAGATTGGAATTGACCCGGCCGAAATCCGCCGGCGCAATTTCGTGCGCGCGGACGAGATGCCGTACGACGTCGGGCTCCTCTACCGCGACGGCCAGCCGCTGGTCTACGACAGCGGCGATTTTCCGGCGACGCTGGAAGCCGCGCTCGAGGCGGCGGGCTACGAGGAGTTCAGGAAAGAGCAGGCTTCTCTGAGGCGCGAGGGCATTTATCGCGGCATCGGGATCTCTTCCTATGTCGAGGGCACCGGCATTGGGCCCTATGAAGGCGCCGTCGTCAGGATCGACCCGTCGGGCAAGGTCGTGGTGGCGACGGGGGCGTGCTCGCAGGGCCAGGGGCACGAGACCGTCTTCGCTCAGATCGCTGCCGACACTTTGGGTGTCGCCCTCGAGGATGTGACCGTGGTCGGAGGCGACACCGCCGCCATTCCCTTTGGCATCGGCACCTTCGCCAGCCGCAGCCTCGTGCTGGCGGGCAATGCCGTGGCGCAAGCGGGAAAGGCGGTGCGGGAGAAGCTATTGGGCGCCGCGGCAGTTTTGTTGGAAGCCTCCGCGAAGGATCTGGAAATCGCCGACGGCCGCGTCTTTGTCCGCGGCCTTCCGGACCGCACGCTTCCCTTCGCCCGCATTCTCCAGGCGGCGCTGCCGAGCTTCGCCGGCGCGGGAGTGGCCGAGCCCGACTTCGAGGCCTCCGCCTATCCGCCCGTGCCGACGGTGACCTATGCCAGCGCCGTGCACGTGGCGATCGTCGAATGCGATCCCGAGACCGGCGCGGTGCGACTCATCCGCTATGTGGTGGCGCATGACTGTGGGCGCGTGATCAATCCCGTGATCGTGGACGGGCAGATCCACGGCGGCGTGGCCCAGGGCATCGGGGGTGGGCTCTGGGAGCGCATCGTCTACGACGGCGCCGGCCAGCTCCTGACCCAGACTTTGATGGAGTATCACCTCCCCATGGCGGACGAGCTGCCCCCCATCGAGACCGTGCACATGGAATACCCCTCGCCGCGCAATCCGCTGGGCGTGAAGGGGCTGGGCGAGGGCGGCGCCATCTCCCCGCCCGCCGCCATTGCCAATGCCATCGACGACGCGCTGGCCCCCTTCGGCGTGCGCATCACCCAAGCCGCCCCGTCCCCGGCAACCCTGTGGGGTCAGGTCTTGAAAAGCAACATTTAGTGACGGCAATTGCCGTCACCAAATGTCGTAATTCAAGACCTGACCCCAGTTAGAATATCGGCCGGTTGAGCGAAGCCCGATGTCAAGACGCGAGAACGAGGAGGCCAATCAGGGATGGGAGCCGGCAGCAGCCGCAAAGATCCACCGCGCATCGGCGTGAGCTGGGTCGAGCCGGATCAGGCGGCGACCGATCTCCTCGTCCAGGCGGTGAAGGCGGCGGGCGGCGAGCCCGTCCCGCTGCTCACCGACGCGGCGTCGTGGACGGCCGAGATCCACACGCTCTGCGGGCTCGTGCTCAATGGCGGCAATGCCGTGGACCCGCGCCGCTACGGTCAAATCAACGAGGGGCTGTGCCGCACGGTGATCCCGCACCGGGACGAGCTCGAGCTCGAGGCGTTGGCCTACTGCCGCGCGCGCGGGCTGCCGGTGCTCGCGGTGTGCCGCGGGATGCAGCTGCTCAACGTGGCCTGCGGGGGCAGCATGCTGCAGGATCTGCCCATCACCACCGTCGAGCACGAGGCCGTCGGCGACGACTCGCGCTTCCATCCCATCGCGCTCAGCGCCGGGAGCCGTCTCGCCGAGCTGGGGGGCGGACGCTCGGGCCTGCGCGTGAACAGCCGCCACCACCAGGGGCTCAGGGCCGAGCATCTGGCGCCGGGACTGCGCGTGTCGGCGCTCGCCTTCGACGGCGTGATCGAGGGGCTCGAAGCGATCGGCGAGCCGTTCGTGATCGGCATCCAATTCCATCCCGAGCGGCCCGGCGAGGTGCCCGAGATGGTCGGCGTCTTCGACGCGCTCGTGACCCGAGGCCGGAGCGCGTGACGAAGTACGCCATCCGCCGCGCGCTCCAGGCCATTCCTCTCCTCATCGGGATTTCCTTCGCGGCCTTCGTGCTGCTGCGGCTGGCGCCCGGCGGCCCCATGGCCGTCTACGCCCAGAACCCGAGCATGACCGAGGCCGATATGCGGCGGATCGAGCGCATCCTCGGTCTCGATCAGCCGATCCACGTCCAGTACGTCAAGTGGGCGACGGGAATGGCGACGGGCAATCTCGGCTACTCGTACCGGACCGGCCGGCCGGTGGGCGAGATCATCCTCGAGCGCGTGCCGGCCACGCTCGTGCTCATGGCGGCCGCGTACTTCATCGCCATCACGCTGGGGCTCGTCACCGGCATCGTCAGCGCCACGCGGCGCCGCAGCGTCTTCGACTACATCGCGACTATCGGGGCGATGGTCGGGCTCTCCGTGCCGACCTTCTGGTTCGGCCTCATCGTCATCATCATCTTCGCCGCCGTCCTGCACTGGATCCCTTCGGGCGGCATCGCGACTCTGGGCGCGCCCTTCTCGCTGCAGGACCGGCTGCTCCATCTGATCGGGCCGGCCTCCGTCCTCGGGCTCTGGATGACCGCGACGTGGAGCCGCTACACGCGCTCGAGCATGCTGGAAGTCGTCGGCCAAGACTATATCCGGACGGCGCAGGCCAAGGGACTGCGGCCGCGCGCCATTCTGTTCCGCCACACGCTGCGCAATGCGCTCATTCCCCTCGTGACGCTGGCCGGGCTCGAGTTCAGGAATCTCTTCGGCGGCGCGCTCGTGACCGAGACCGTCTTCTCCTGGCCCGGCGTGGGCCGCCTGTACCTGGACTCGCTGAACTACCAGGACTACTCGGTGATCCTGGGCCTGCTGCTCTTCACCTCGGTGATGGTGCTGATCGGCAGCCTGCTGGCCGACCTCGTCTACGCGGTGGTGGATCCGCGGATTCGCCTGACCTAGGCCATGAGCGTGGACAATTCCCCCCTCACCCTGCCCTCTCCCCCTCCGGGGGAGAGGATAAAGGTGAGGGGGATCGCGTGGGCCAAGTTCACGCGCAATCGCCTGGCCACTGGCAGCGCCGTCGTGATCCTCCTGCTGGTCGTCCTGACGGTGGGCGCCTCGTGGGTGGCCCCGCACGATCCGCTCTACATCGACATGGGCCACAAGTTCGCGCGGCCGGGCGAGGCGGGTTTTCTGCTGGGCGCCGACGAGCTGGGGCGCGATGTCCTGAGCCGCCTGCTGCACGCCGGGCGCGTGTCGCTCGCCGTCGGGCTCGTCACCGCGCTGATCGCCGTGCTGGTCGGCTCCGTCCTGGGCGGCGTGGCCGGCTACTACGGCGGCGCCGCGGACGCCTTCATCATGCGGTTGGCGGATGTGCTGCTCTCCATGCCCACCATCTTCCTGCTCCTCGCGCTCTCGGCCTTTCTCCGGCCTTCGGTGTTCAGCATCACGCTGATCATCGGCCTCAACTCCTGGATGTCGGTCGCCCGGCTGGTGCGCGGCCAGATCCTCTCGCTCAAGGAGCAGGAGTTCGTGCTCGCGGCGCGGGCGATCGGCGCCAATGACCGGCGCCTGATCTTCCGCCAGCTCCTGCCCAATGCCGTGCCGCCGGTGCTGATCGCGGCCACGCTCACGGTGGCGATGGCCATCCTGCTCGAGTCCTCCCTGAGCTATCTGGGCTATGGAATTCAGCCGCCGACGGCGAGCTGGGGGAATATGCTCAACAACGCCCAAACCTACGTGCTCTACGCGCCCTGGGTCGCCGTCTACCCGGGGCTCATGATCACCGTCACCGTGCTGAGCTTCAACTTCGCCGGCGACGGGCTGCGGGACGCGCTCGACCCGCGCTTGACCCTGACATGATAAGAAGGAGGAACCCATGAAGAATCCACGACCGTTCTCCCGCCGCCGGCTGCTCCAGGGGGCAGGCGCCCTGGCGGCCGCCGGGCTTCTCCCGGCGCCACGCGAGGCCCGGGCGCAGGCCGGGCAGCCCCAGAAGGGCGGCCAGATCATCGTCGGCATCTCGCAGGAGCCGCAGAACTTCAACCCGATCATGCCGACGATCGAGAGCCAGCGCGGCGTCCACATGTGCCTCTTCGACAGCCTCTGGCGCATCGATCCCAAGGGCAAGTATCTGCCGAACCTGGCCGCGGAGATTCCCGCGCGCGGCAACGGCGGCCTCTCGGCCGACGGCACGCTCCTCACCGTCAAGCTCCGCAAGGGCGTCAAGTGGCACGACGGCCAGCCCTTCACCGCGAAGGACGTGATCTTCACCTGGCAGACCCTCATGAACCCCAAGGTCAGCGCCTTCTCCACCGTGGGGTTCGACCAGATCGCCTCCGTGACGCCGGCCGACGACCTCACGCTGAAGATCAAGATGAAGCAGGCCTATGCGCCCATCTTCGTCGTCCTCGCGGACATGTTCATCGTGCCCGAGCACATCCTCTCCAAGAGCGCCGACATCAACAAGGACGAGTTCAATGCCCGGCGCCCCGTCGGCACGGGGCCCTTCAAGTTCGTCGAATGGGCGGCGGGAGATCACATCACGCTCGAGGGCAACCCGGCCTATCACGGCCCGGGGCCGTACCTCGACCACCTCCTCTTCAAGTACATTCCCGATCTCACCGTGCTCTTCACGCAGTTCAAGACGGGCGAGATCGACATCACCGGCATTCAGGGCATCCCGGTCGATCTCTATCCCGAGGCCAAGACGCTCCCCAATACCTCGCTCTACGTCGCCCCCAGCACGACCTACGAGAGCGTCGCGCCGAACTTCACGCTGCCGCTCTTCCAGGACAAGCGGGTGCGCCAGGCGCTCTACTACGGCATGGACAAGAAGCCGATCGTCGAGAAGATCTCCCTCGGTCTCGTGCCCGAGGCCGAGACGTATGTCCCGCCCCAGTCCTGGGCCTACAATCCGAAGATCAAGGGGCATCACAAGTACGATCCGGAAAAGGCCAAGGCCCTGCTCGAGGCGGCGGGCTGGAAACCGGGGGCCGACGGCATCCGGGTCAAGGACGGCAAGCGCCTCGCCTTCGAGAATGCCACCACCGCCGGCAACAAGCAGCGCGAGCAGATCCAGCAGCTCCTCCAGCAGCAGTGGCGGCAGATCGGCGTGGGGATGACGATCAACAACAAGCCCGCCGCCGTGCTCTTCGGCGAGTTCTACCGGATGTCGAAGTTCCAGACCATCGTGATCGGCATCGCCATGGGCCCCGACCCGGACCACAGCTTCCGGCTTCACAGCCGCTACATCCCCGCCAAGGGTGGCATGGGGCGGAACTCCATCGCCTACGAGAACGCCGAGGTCGACCGCCTGCTCGACGCGGGCGTGAAGGAGGTGGATCAGGAGAAGCGCAAGAAGATCTACTTCAGGCTGCAGGAGGTCATTGCCGAGGACCTGCCCCATCTCCCCATCTACCACTACGTGAACATCCGGGCGACCAAGGCCGCCGTCCAGGGCTTCGTGCCCAATCCGAACATGCAGGAATACACCTGGAATCCCAACGAGTGGTGGCTCAAGCGGGCCTGAGCGAGGCCGGCGCGCCATGAAGATCGTCAAGGCCCGGATCTACCTCGTGCGCATCGCCGGGCGGCATCCCGTGCTGGTGGAGCTCGTCACGGATGCCGGCGTCACCGGCGTGGGCGACGCGGCCATCGCCTATGGCTCGGGCGGCACCGCCGCCGCGGGCATGCTCAAGGACCTCCTCACCGACATCGTGCTGGGCAAAGACCCCGCCGCCATCGAGGCGCTCTGGGGCGAGATGTACGATCACTCCTTCTGGGCCAAGGGCGGCGGGCCCATAGTCTTCGCCGCCATCAGCGCCATCGAGATGGCGCTCTGGGACATCAAGGGCAATGTCCTGGGCGTGCCGGTGTACGAGCTGCTGGGCGGCAAGGTCCGCGGGGAGGTGCGGGTCTACGCCAATGGCTGGTCCTTCCGCAGCGTCACGCCGGATGATTTCGCCCGCGCCGCCGAGAAGGTGGTGAAGGACGGCTACGACGCGCTCAAGATGTACCCGCTGGCGCGGCCGCTCGAGTCGAGCCCGCACGGCAATATCCAGCACGTCGGCGCGCGCCACATCGAGCGCGAGCTCGAGGACCTCGCGGTGGCGAAAGTCCGGGCGGTGCGGCAGGCGATCGGTCCCAAGGTCGATCTCATGGTGGACATGAGCGCCGAGCTGACCACGGACGCCGTCATTCGCCTCGGCCGGCGCTTCGAAGAGTTCAACCTGCTCTTCTTCGAGGAGCCGGTGGACCCCTTCGACGTCGAGGCGCTGAAGAAAGTCTCCGACAAGGTCAACCTGCCCATCGCCGTCGGCGAGCGCCTGTACACCCGGTACGGCTTCCGCCGCGTGCTGGAGCTGCACGCCGCCGACATCCTGCAGCCGGATGCCGGCAATACCGGCGGCATCTTCGAGACGATCAAGATCGCGGCGATGGCCGAAACCTACAATATGCAGATCCAGCCCCACCTCTGCGCCAGTCCGGTCGGGACAGCGGCGGCGCTCCAGGTGGACGCCTGCGTGCGAAATCTCTTGATCCAGGAGCTCTACCCCTACCGCGTCCCCGAGCACTTCGACATCGTCGACCACGCCCCGGAGCGGGACGTCAAGAGCGGCCGGCTCGCGATCCCGGATCGCCCGGGACTCGGTGTCGCGCTCGTCCCCGACCGCGTCCGTCCCCACCTCTGGGCGGAATGCGAATGAGCGAGACGGCCGACGTCGTCGTCGTCGGAGGGGGCGTCAACGGCGCGAGCATCGCGTGCGCGCTGGCCTCAGCGGGCGTCAAGCGCGTGATCCTCCTCGAGCAGGCGGCGCTGGCGAACGGCGCCTCGGGACGCTCGAGCGCGGTGATCCGCATGCACTACACGAATGCTGAGGACGCGCGGCTGGCATGGGCGAGCTGCCCCGTCTTCACGAATTGGCCCGAAATCATGGGCGGCCCGCCAGTGTTCACCCATACGGGCTTCGTGGCCGTTGTCTCACACGCGGACGCCGCCGCGCTGAGGCAGAATGTCGAGATGCTACGGGGGATCGGCATCAATACCATCGCGCTCTCCCCGGCCGACCTCCGCGATCTCCAGCCCTTCGTCAGCGTGGACGACATCGGCGCCGCCGCCTACGAGCCCGACGCCGGCTATGCCAATCCGGCCGACGTGGTGGAGGGCTTCCGGCGGCGGGCGGAAGAGCGGGGCGCGCGCATTCTGCAGTGGACGCGGGTCACCCGCCTCCTCCGCCGCGAGAGCGCCGTCATCGGCGTGGAGACCAGCGCCGGGCGCATCGAGGCCGGCGCCGTCGTCGTGGCGGCGGGCGCCTGGGCGCCGCGGCTGTGCGGCGAGGCGGGCATTGCCCTGCCCGCGCGGCCCAAGGCCCTCGACACCGTGCTCGTGCAGCGGCCGGCCGAGCTCGCCGAGCCCCACATGATCTTCATCGACCACGTGCAGGGCACCTACTTCAGGCCGGAGAGCCGGATTCTCACCCTCGTCGGCGTGCCCTGTACGGTCTGGGACGTCGATCCCGACACGATGCCCACCGGCCTGCCGCCCGGAGCCGCCGCGGAGGGCGCGCAGATCCTCACCCATCGCATCCCGTCGATGGAGCGGGCGACGCTGTCGCGAGGCTATCGCGCCTTCGACTGCTATAGCGCCGACCGCCACGCCATCCTGGGAAAAGTGGACGGCGTCGACGGGCTCTATCTGGCCACGGGGTTCAGCGGCTCAGGCTTCAAGATCGCGCCCGCCGTGGGCACGTGCCTGGCCGAGCTGATCACGGAAGGCCGCGCTAAAACCGTGGGCATCTCCGCGTTCAGCCTGTGCC
>Ga0207646_10007423_pt1 | contig 11140 bp, 11 predicted proteins | sample KBSK5502metaG_FD_184343 | JGI IMG/M metagenome (GOLD analysis project Ga0207646, IMG submission 184343) | Corn, switchgrass and miscanthus rhizosphere microbial communities from Kellogg Biological Station, Michigan, USA - KBS K5-50-2 metaG... | ecosystem: Host-associated > Plants > Roots >...
GCCGCCGAGTACACGCCCCTTCACCGCCCCTCCGCCGTCGCTGAGCTGCTGGAAGCGCTGCGGGAAGTCGGCGCAGCCGAGCAGATCACCGTCCTGCTTGCCCGGGATCCGGCCGGGCGCGCCCCCCTCGACGATCCGCATGGCGTCGCTGAGCTACTGGCAGCGCTGCGGGAAGCTGGCGCGGTCGCGCAGGTAACGGTGCTGGCCAGCCGCGCCGTCGAGCACGCCCCCCTTCACAGCCACAACACCGTCGCTGAGCTGCTGGCCGCACTGCGGGAAGCCGGCGCGACCGAGCAGGTAGCGGTGCTGGCCAGCCGCGCCGTCGAGCACACCCCTCTCAACGACTCGTATGCTGTCGCTAAGATGCTGGAAGCGCTGCGGGAAGTCGGCGCAGCCGAGCAGGTGACGGAGCTGACCAGCCGCGCCGTCGAGCATGCCCCGTTTGCCGTCGCTGAGCTGCTGACAGCACTGCGGGAAGACAGCCCGGCTACACAGGGGACGGTGCTGGCCAACTGCGCCGCCGAGCACGCTCCTCTCGACAACCCGCCCGCCGTGGCCCGGCTGTTGGAAGTGATGCGGGGAGCCGACGCGGCCGAGCAGATCACCGTCCTGCTTGCCCGGAATCCGGCCGGGTGCACCCCTCTTCACAACCCGGCCGCCGTGGCCCGGCTACTGAGAGCGTTGCGCGAAGTCGGCGCGGCCGAGCAGATCACCGTCCTGCTTGCCCGGGATCCGGCCGGATGCGCCTCCATCGACAACGCGCATGCCGTCGCCCGGCTGCTGGAAGCGCTACGGGAAGTCGGCGCGGCCGAGCAGGTAGCGGTGCTGGCCAGCCGCGCCGCCGAACACGCCCCTCTCGGCAACCCGTATGACGTCGCTGAGCTGCTGGCAGCACTGCGGGAAGCCGCCGCGGCCGAGCAGATCACCGCTTTGATTGCCCAGGATCCGGCTGTGCGCGCCCCCCTTCGTAACCTCTCCGCCGTCGCTGAGCTGCTGGAAGCGCTGCAGAAAGTTGGCGCGGCCGAGCAGGTAACGGTGCTGGCCAGCCGCGCCGCCGAACACGCCCCCCTCGGCAACCCGTTGGACGTGGCCCGGCTGCTGGAAGCGTTCCGGAAAGTCGGCGCAGCCGCGCAGATCACCGCCCTGATTGCCCGAGATCCGGCCGGGCGCGCCCCACTCGGCGACCGGCTTGCCGTCACCGAACTGCTAGAAGCGCTGCGGGAAGCCGACGCGGCCGCGCAAGTAACGGTGCTGGCCAGCCGCGCCGCCGAACACGCCCCCCTCGGCGACCGGCGTGCCGTCACCGAGCTGCTGGCAGCACTGCGGGAAGCCGGGGCGGCTGCGCAGTTCCGCGCACTAGTACACCGACTACCTGCCGAGGGCATGTTCGACATCTTCTGCGAAGAGACCGACCATCCGATGCAGTACCAGCTGGGCCGCGAGCCTGACGGAAGCCCGGCCCCTCCATGGGGCTGGAGCGACCTGAATTTATAGAAGAATCACCAAGCGGTCCCCGAGACCGCCGCCATCAACTCAGCCACCAGCGACCGCTGATCACGCGAGCCGCATTGGGCACGTATTAGGCATCGAAGCCTCCGTGTGGAAGATCATGAGTCCGCTGATCCTCCAGGAGACGAGCTGCGCCTGAACTGCGCGGCCGAGGATTTCCGTAGCTCAGCGGTGCCGACTTGACCACTTATTTGCCACAGCCGCGGCCAGGCGTCTCGGTGATGTGCCCGGCGAGCCGACGGATTGGCTCGGAAGCTCATGCACATGCCCGACATCACGGCTGGCCACAGTCAAGTGAGGCCCACACACTCCTTACAGATGACCCAGTTATGGGCGGCCAGCGGATCGGCTGGATTCTTGGCTCGAAGCGTCCAGATCGGCGGCTCGGGCGCGTTAATTGCTTAAGCCTTCGTTACGGAGAGTTATGCTGCGGTGGTGCCGCTGAACCGCGGGCGTGGCCTTGACGGTGAGGCGGTCGTTGCCGCTGGCGGCAGCGGCGCGTTCACGCGGTGCCCCTGCCCGTATCACGGCCGGTGCCGCTGGGCGAGGCGGTTGGTGCCGCCCAGTCGCGGCGGCCACGGCGATCACCCGTCTGGGCAGCGGCGAGTCGATGCCATCGCGGGCACAGATGCTGACACGATTTCGTGAGCGCGCCGTCGCTAGCCGGGCCCTGAATCCCGCGGCTATTCGCGCATAGGATCAACCCGGGGCGGCGCGGGGTCAGCTGCGTGCGCGGATGAAATCGTAGACCTCGACCATGATGCGTTCCCGGTCGACGTCGAGGGTCAGCTCGTGGGAGGAATCAGGCAGCGGCAGCAGTCGCTTGTCGGTGGAGGCGATCCGGTCGAGCACGAAGGGGCCGTTTGCCTTGTCGACGATCTGGTCCGCATCCCCGTAGATGAGCAGGGCCGGTGCAGTGACCTCGGTGAGCCCTTCGCGGACCTGCTTGATCAAGCCCATGCCGCGTTCGAGCGCGTTGAGCGGCATCTCCAGGTAGGTGATGCCACCGGCGCCGAGGTCGTTGACGAGGACCCCGACGGTAGCCCAGGGAGCGGGAATGGCCGCCGGGCGGTTGGGGTCCTCGACAACGGGATTGAGCGCCTCCAAGTCGAGCACCGGTGCCGCCATCACGACAACGCCGGCCAGATCCTGGTGCCGCCGGGCGAGCTCCAGCGTGTAAGTCCCGCCCAGCGAGATCCCCGCGACGAACACCGTCGCGCACCGGCTGCGCAGGTCAGCGAGCGCCTGCTCGGCCGTGCCGAGCCAGTCCCCGGGACCAGTGGCATCCAGGTCCTGCACGGTGGTGCCGTGTCCGGCGATCCGTGGGACCGAGACCGTCAGCCCGCGACGGGCCAGGTAGTCCGCCAGCGGGCGCACATTCTGCGGGGTCCCGGTGAACCCGTGCAGGATCAGGCAGCCGACCTCGTTCCCTTCGAACCAGTAGGCACCCGCGCCCGGCATGATCGTCATTGGTCAACCTCCTACAGTGCAGTCGGCGTCAGGGCGTGCGGCCACGCGCCCGTCATGACAGGACGTACCGCGACTAGCCGGTCGCGCAAACCTCGGCTAACCCCAGCGACGCACGGGCCGCGACTACGACCTCCGCCCCAACTCGGCGGAGCACGCCGTGCTGCCGGCCGGCCGGTTCCCCGGGCTGCTGGAACTGCCGCTCGGCGGGTCGGTCTCCGAGTTAGTGGCAGAGCACTGCGACAGCTAGCCTCAGTCCGCCATCGGAGGCCGCGCGGGCGCCGCGCGGCCCAGCGAGTGGGTTCCCGGCAAACGCCATCCGGCAGCAAAGTGAAGGAGCCCGGCTACGCGCGTGGCGGCAGCAGGGCGGAGGGTCGTAACGGAGCGTGTCAGCCGTTCCGCGGCACGAGTGACCTGATCGCCGAATCGGAACGCGAGATAAGCGGCATCCGCCCTGGCACGGATGCGCGCATATTGCCCAGTTCGGCGTGTCGGGCTATCTGGCAGGGTGGCTCGGGTCATGTCCGGATTGGTCCATAGCCCGGCCCCGGCGGAAAGGTCTTTGCTGCGTAGGCCCTGACGCCAGGAAGATCGGTGCTCCCATACCTGAGCCAGGCGGTCCTGGCCGGGCCCACGGCCGGGATCAGGTGCACCGACAGGGCGGAGCCCAGCCGGACCGACCCATCGCCGCCACGGTCAGCCCCCACGGCGGCACCGCGGCTGCGCCGGAGGCGCGTACGGTCATGGCCGGTCCCGATAGGTCTTCCAGTCACCGATCGCGGCGAGGCGCCGCCGTTGCTGGGCCGCGGCCCCAGCGTCGGGCCCGTGGCCGCGCTGCTCGAGATGGCCGATGACGCGCTGGCGGTGCTCGACAGGGTTGTGGTCGTCGTACTTGAACTTGGCGTCCACTCGCAGCACCGTCAGCCGGACGCCGCGGATGCCGGGCAGCATCCGCCCGTACGGCGCCGTGCCGACGGCCACGGCGGCGTGGCCGCCTTCGGGCTGGAAGTCGGCGAGTTGGGCGGTGAGGATCTCCGTCTTGCCCTGGGGGTCGTCGACCACGGTGGGGCGGCACAGGAACTGCACGGCGGCGTAGTAGCTGGTCGGCACGCCGTCCTCGTCGGGGCCGCCGGCCTTGGCTCGCCAGTACGCCGGGATGTAGGCGTAGTCGCCGGTCACGGCCAGCCGCACCTCGGCGGCCGCCTCCAGGTGCGGCCAGACCGGGTTCGGCCGAGCCAGGTGCATGAGCAGCTCATCGCCGGCGACGGTGAAGTGCAGGGGCAGTACCAGCGGGGCCCGGGCCGGGTCGAGGTTATTGACCGCCAGGATCCCGAACCTGTCGGTGGTTGCCAGCCAATCCTGCCACTCGGCGGGGCCGGTCGCGGCGTCCCACGGGTGGATCAGCATGTCAGTCTCCTTCATCAGGCGTCGGGTCGGCGGCGATCAGGCGGCGGGCGGACCGGACGTCCGATCCGAGCCGGGCCAGGCGGGCGGCCAGATCATCGGCGGCGGCCTGCAGCGCTTCGCCGGTCACCGGGTCGAGCGCGTCGAGGATGAACAGCGCCGTGCTGGTGTCCTCGCGCAGCTGGGTGCGGCGTGCCTGGCGCCAGTTCCAGCGGCGGCAGGTAACCCCGGCGTCATCGCACCACACCACCTCGCCGACCTCGGGGTGCTCGATCACCGCGAGGCCGTCAGCCACCGTGTCGAACAGCTCGGTGCCGGCGGCGCGGACCAGCCGCGGCGAGCCGGTGTAGCGGGTCAAGTCCTCCCCGCCGAGCGGGATCTGGTGCAGCACCGAGACGGCGTTATAAACGTCGGTGAGCCGGTTCACCCGGGGCAGCCCGGACGCCGCGCGGCGCAGCAGCGCCTCCAGGCTGTTGCGGGTGCGCTTGGGCTTGGCCCCGAACGCCCGGTACGCCTCCCGCCACGCCGCCACGTGCGGAAGCTGCTCCGCCGGCCCGCCGCCGAGCACCTCGCGGGCTGCGGCCTCCGCCGCCAGCAGCAGCGCGTCACTCGCCTGGTCGCCCGGGCCGGGGACGATCCCGTCGACAGCCAGCAGCAGGACGCGGTAGTCGGGCCGCAGCGCGAACACTGCGGCATCGACACAGGCGCCGGCGAGGAACTCCTCAAGCATGCCCGCGTCAGACATCGGTAGCCTCCGATCGTGATCCCGGGCCCACGCCCGGCTCGAACACCGTCAGGGCGAACCGTGCCACCTGCGCTGAGCCGGGGTTCACGTACCCGTGGGGCAGGTCACCGGCGAATGAAGCCGAGTCTCCCGTGGCGAGTACCTCGGCGTGCTGGCCCACCCTGACCTCAACCTGGCCATCAAGGACCAGGAGCAGCTCGCGGGTTCCCGCCGCGTGCGCCGGGCTGGAGTGGCTCTCGCCCGGCCCGAGCGTCCAGTCCCACAGCTCGGTGACGTCCGGCGGCTCGGTGCCGGCCACGAGCACGGCCTGCCCGCCGAGCTTGCCCCGCCACAGTACCGGGGCGGCGCCGGCCCGGGTGACCCGCAGCCCAGGCGGATGGTCCATGTCGACGAGAGCGGGCAGCCCGATGCCGAGCGCGTCACTGATCAGAAGCAGCGTCGCGATGCTCGGGTTAGCCGAGCCCTGCTCGATGCTGACCAGCATCCTGCGGCTGACGCCAGAGCGCTCGGCCAGCTGGTCCAGGGTCCAGCCCCGGCCGGTGCGTCCCTGCCGGACCCGGCCGCCGATGGCCCGGGCGACGCTGACCGCCCCGGCCCGAGCCTCCAATTCTGACTGCCTCATGTAAGGCATTATACTGCACTACTGAGAGGAAGGAAAACCCATGACACCTGATGACCATCTCGCAGCACCCGCCCGCCTGCACCCCGGAAACAGCAGTCATCTGCGCCGACCGCCCCGGCCACGCGTCCGGCGGGCCGCTCAATACTCCCGTGGTACTGGCATCTAACTTCCACGCCGGCACCACGGCAGCGCCGGGCACCGGGCAGGACAGCCGTGCCTACTCACGCACCGACGCCACGCCGACCTGGGAGGCACTGGAGACAGCCGTGGGCCAGGTGGAGGGCGGCCACGCCGTGGCGTTCTCCTCCGGCATGGCCGCGATCGCCGCGGTGCTCGACCTCGTGCCGGCCGGCGGCCGCATCGTTGCCCCGGCGGACTGCTACTTCGGGGTCGGCGAGCTTCTCGCCGACGCCCGGCAGCAGGACGCTGGGTCATCGACCGCGTCGACCTAACCGACACCGCGGCCGTCCAGGCCGCCGTCGCCGGCGCTGACCTGCTCTGGCTGGAGACCCCCTCCAACCCGCTGCTCGAGGTGGCCGACCTTCCCGCCCTGTGCACCGCCGGCCGCCGCGCCGGCGCCATCGTCGGCGTCGACAACACCTTCGCCACGCCACTGCTGCAACAACCCCCTGGCACTCGGCGCGGACCTGGTCGTGCGCAGCGCCACCAAATTCATCGGCGGCCACTCCGACCTGCTCTCCGGCATCACCATCGCCCGCGACCAGGCCCTCGCCGGGCGCCTGCGCCGCCGCCGCGGCCTGTCCGGCGCAACCCCCGGAGCCCTGGAAGCCTTCCTGGCACTGCGCGGCCTGCGCACCCTCGCCCTGCGGCTCGACCGCGGCCAGGCCAACGCCGCCGAACTCGCGCGCCGGCTAGACGAACACCCCGCCGTCAGCCGCGTACGCTACCCCGGCCTTCCCGGCGACCCCGGGCACCGCACCGCCGCCGCGCAGATGACCGGCTTCGGCGCTGTGCTGGCCTTCGAGGTCGCCGACGCCCCCACCGCCGACCGGCTCTGCGACGACCTGCACGTCATCACCCACGCCACCAGCCTGGGCGGCGTCGAAAGCACCATCGAACGACGCAGCAAGCTTCCCGGACAAGAACACGTCCCCGCCGGGCTCCTGCGCCTGAGCGTCGGCTGCGAACACATCGACGACCTCTGGAACGACCTCAACACCGCGCTCCAGCAAGCAACACGGCCGGCCAACCCGGCATAGAACCACCGGCCGGGAACCGACAGACTGCCAGGTCCCCCGGCGCCAGTCACAACGCACCTATCGCCGAGGCCCGAGGCGCCTTGCATCCAGCAACCGGGCTGCAGAACAACCTGATCTGCGAGTCCCGCCCGCTGCTCGACCGAGCAGCCGACAGCATCCATAACGGCAGGGAGGATCAGAGGATCCTGGTTGCGTACCGCGACCGCCCAGCTGATCGGCGAGGGCGCCAGGCCAGCGCCTTGGGATCTCCCGCTTAAGCTGGGGCGTATGGGTTTTCGGGATGGTCCCCGGAGGCGGTGGAGTTCTTCCAGGACCTCCAGACCGACAACACGAAGGCCTACTGGAGCGCGCACAAGGACTTCTACGAGGCATCAGTGCGCGAGCCCATGGCGGAACTGCTTGACGAGCTGAGCGGCGAGTTCGGCCCGGGCCGGATCGCCCGGCCCTACCGGGACATACGGTTCCGCGCCGACAAGTCGCCGTACAAAACCGAGATCTACGCGACCTTGGACCGCGGCGGGTACGTGCGGTTCGGCGCCGACGGGCTGACGGCCGCCCTCGGTTACCACATGATGACCGCCGCCAGCTGGAGCGGTACCGGCAGGCCGTGATCGACGACGCGCACGGCGCCCGGCTGGCCGAGCTGACGGAGCGGCTGCGGGGCGATGGCCTTCAGGTCGGTGGCGGGCAGATGCTCAAGACCGCGCCGCGCGGGTACCCGGGCGACCATGCCCGGATCGGGCTTCTGCGCTGCAAGGGCCTGATCTGCTGGCGGCAGTGGCCGGTAGCGCCATGGCTGTATACGGCCGGGGCGAAGGACCGCGTGGTGGGCTTCCTGCGCACCGCGGCGCCGCTGCAGCAGTGGCTGGACCAGCGGGTAGGACCGGACCCCGCCTGACCAGCCGGCCCGCTGCTCTTCGTCCACAAGATGTGCGGCATCTTCCGGGACCGCACCAAGACAGCCGCAGTGCATAAATCGGGTCTGATCACGCAGCGTGATCCGCGCCGGGAACCGGACGCGATAGATCGCCGAATCTGGCGCCGGTCTGTTAGTCACGGCCGCGAGCCTGCCAACGTGCATATTGCCACGATCTGTGCGAGGTCGACTCGGTGCAGGGCAGCGCGAGGTTAAGCCGGTGAACGGACCGTTCACCGGAGGTTCGCGTCCGGCGCTGCGGGATGCCGCGCGGGTACTGTCCCGCTGGCGCTGACCGCCCGGCCAGGCTCGGGCGACGCGGTGGGTGATGGGCGGTTCCCGCGGCCCGGCAGGATGGTGCCGGCCGCGGTCCCGGCGAGGGCGAGGCCGGCCGCGACGGCGAAGGCCGTGGTGAACCCGTGGCTGAAGGCTGCGGGGGTGGCGTAGCCTCCGGTCGCGGCGAACGCGGCGCCGAGGACCGCGACACCGAACGCGCCACCGAGCTGGCGCATCGTGGTGAACGCGGCGGATGCCGTGCCGATGTCGGCGGGCGGCACGGTGCTGGTGACCGACCTGGTGACTGCCGGGATGGCTAGCGCGAACCCGACTCCGATGATGATCATCGGCGTGACCAGGGCGAGGTAGCCGGTACCGGGACCCGCTGCCGCAGCGATCCAGGCCACCCCAGCGGCCTGCAGCAGCGACCCGGTCACGACTAGGACGCGTTCCCCGACCCGGTCGGCCAGCGCGCCCGCCCGCGGGCCGACAAGGAACGGCGCGATCCCCCAGGGGAGCAGCCGCAGCCCCGAGCCGAGCGGATCCTGCCCCGCAACCACCTGCTGGAACTGCGGCATCAGGAATATCACCCCGGTCAGCGAGGCATTGATCATGAAGATCGCGGTGTTGCCCGCCGAGAACGCCGGCGAGCGGAACAGCCGCGCGGGAATCATCGGGCACGCGGCACGGCGCTCCCACGCCGCGAAGGCGGCCGCCGCCGCGGCCCCGCCGGCCAGCGTTCCGGTCACCTCGGGGCTGCCCCAGCCCGCCGTGTTTCCCCGGACCAGCCCCCACACCAGGCCCAGCGCTGCGGTGGTGACCAGCACCAGCCCCGGCAGGTCCACCGCAGCGCCCGGGCCCGTTGCCTCGCTGATCCGGCTGAGGACCAGCGGGACGGCCGCGAGCGCGACCGGCACGTTGAGCCAGAAGATCCATTGCCAGCCGAGCCCCTGGGTGACCGCCCCGCCGAGCGCCGGCCCGGCCACCGCAGCCAGCGCGGTCACGCCGCCGTAGATCCCGATCGCCCAGCCACGCCGCGCGGGCGGGAACGCGCCGTTCAGCAGCGCCAGCGCCATCGGCATGATCGTGGCCGCGCCTGCGCCCTGCACCGCGCGGGCGGCGATCAGCGCGGCGGCGTCCGGGGCCAGGGCGCATCCCGCCGAGGACACCGCGAACATTATGAGCCCGGCCGCGAAGACCCGGCGGCGGCCGAGCCGGTCACCAAGCGCCGCCGCGGTCATCAGCAGCACCGCGAAGCTGAGCGTGTAGGCGTTGACCGTCCACTCCAGGTCCGCCAGCGACGCGCCCAGGTGCCGCCGGATCGCGGTCAGCGCGGTAGCCACGACCATCACGTCGAGGATCACGATGAACGACGCCAGTGACGCAAGGCCCAGCACCCAGCGCTGCTCCCCGGTCACCCCGGCCACCTGGCCGCCTGCTGCTATCTGCTCCTGAACCACGTGCCTTCTCTCTCTGTGCGTTTTTGGCTTCCGCCGTGTTGGGACACGGTGCACGCCGGAAACTGGCCGGCGGCGGAGCGGCCAGTTTCCGGGGCGGGAGGGGTCAGTATTGGCGGAGGACCATCAGCCGGGAGGCGCCGTGCGAGAAACCGCTGATCAGACCGGGCAGTTGCTGGCCCGGGCCCGCTCCGGCGACGGGGAGGCGTTCGCCGAGCTCACCGGGCCGTTCCGGCGCGAACTCCAGGTGCACTGCTACCGGATCCTCGGCTCGGCCGCCGACGCCGAGGACATGCTGCAGGAGACGATGATGGCTGCCTGGCGCGGACTCGACCGGTTCGAGGAACGATCATCGCTGCGTACCTGGCTGCATGCGATCGCCGCCAACAAGTGCCTGAACCACCTGCGCGCCAGCCGCAGTGCACCGCTGCCCGCGCCTGAGGTGCCGCTGCCCGAGCCCACCCGCAGCGGCGAGCTGCTGTGGCTGGAGCCCTACCCCGACGCGCTGCTCGGCGACCTGCCGGATGCCGCCCCGGGACCCGAGGCGCGGTATGAGGCCCGGGAATCGGTATCGCTGGCCTTCGTCACCGCCCTGCAGCACCTCCCGCCCCGGCAGCGCGCCGCCCTGGTGCTCCGCGACGTGCTCGGGTTCCGCGCCCCCGAGACCGCGGCCGTCCTCGGCTGCACCCTGGACGCCGCGAACAACCTGCTCAAGCGAGCCCGGGCCACGATCACCGGCCACCTGCCGCCGGGCGGGCGCGACCACGCCCCGCTGCCCGGCTCTGCGCGCGAGCAGCAGATCACTGCCCGGTTCGCCGACGCGTTCGAGCGCAGCGACGTCGCGGCGATCGTCGCCCTGCTCACCGACGATGCCTGGCTCACGATGCCGCCGCTGCCGTTGGAGTACCAGGGACGCGACATGATCGGGCACTTCCTGCACGCCGTCTCGTTCCGCCACGGAACCCGGCCGTCCCGGCTCGTTCCCACCCGGGCGAACGGCCAGCCCGCCTTCGGCCGCTATCTGCGCGACCCGCACGCCCCGGTCGGCCACGCGCACGGGCTGATCGTCCTCACCCTCGCCGGAGACCGCATCAGTACCATCACCGGCTTCAACGACAACAGCGTGCTGGCGAGATTCGGGCTACCCCGCACCCTCCCCGAATAGACCATCGCGCCCGCTTCGCCTCTGCGCTCCCGGCGAGCGCCTTTCAGGGCCGGACAAGCAAGCGCGGCGCCTGCCCCACGCCGAATGTGAGGCGCTGCACCGGCCACGCCAGATCCACCGAATCGGTGCGGCCGGCCAGCTTCGCCGATATTGCCTCGCAGCCGATCATAACGGCGGGTCCGCGTGCGGTTATCAAACGGGCTTCGGGTTGCTGGCATCCTTGGTTCGGGTTCAGCGCACTACCAGCCTCTTTATGCATCACCGCGCTTGGCATGAAGGTCCGCTCTGCACGAGGAGCGTCTCCTGCGGATAGCGGCGTGCGATCGGCCTGTTACGTGCTCCTGGGGGCGGGCTCCGCA
>Ga0207646_10007424_pt1 | contig 11140 bp, 9 predicted proteins | sample KBSK5502metaG_FD_184343 | JGI IMG/M metagenome (GOLD analysis project Ga0207646, IMG submission 184343) | Corn, switchgrass and miscanthus rhizosphere microbial communities from Kellogg Biological Station, Michigan, USA - KBS K5-50-2 metaG... | ecosystem: Host-associated > Plants > Roots >...
ATGCAGATACGCCTCATGGCGTGCACGGCAGAATTGAAGGCGGTAATGATTGATCCACCCTTCTTACCAACAACCAAATCACCAATCAGATAAAGGCCCGTCACATTTGTAGGTAGCGGGTGGGTGCGGTTCGCAGGAGCTCAGTCACGATCTTAGTTGCGCAGGAAAACCCACTCGCTACCGCGTAGTGGTACTGACCTCATGGGACCGTCGACTGAGTGAAGGGAGAACTCAAAGACAGTTGAACGATAAAGCTTGCAATCCCTTCTACTAATGATTGCAAAGCGTCCAGGTTGTTAGGATTATGTTAGCCAATACGTCGCAAATTTGTTGTGTCAGTTGCTAATCTAGTGATATAAAGACCTCACAATTTCGGGAAATTTGTTTCCGTAGGCTAGCCAGTTACCAGAGGGTTCCATTCGTCTTTTCTGGGTAACGTAGCGGGCTCCCCGGGAAATTGTCCTGCATCTTTTTAGGTCTTCGGGACTCGCCTGTGGAGCTCAAACTCCCAACTTACGGACTTTGACAAAACTCTATGGCCGACAAACTCCTAATCGCCACGTTGATGGCCACGCCTTCTGCCAGCGGTGCAGAGCTAGACGCGCTGCCTGCTGAAGTAACCTGGTTGGAAGTACGTGCCGACCTGGTTGGGGACTTGGATCCTGGCTGGTTAAGAAATCACTTTCGCGGACGCCTGCTCTATTGCCTTCGGAGCCGTAAAGCGGGTGGTGCTTTCTCGGACTCTCTGGAAGCGCGGCACCGTCGCCTGGAATGGGCTGGGAGGTATTACGATGCAGTTGATCTTAATTGCAAGAGTGACTTCTCAGGTGGACTCCTCGCTCAAATCCCTGTTGAGAAGCGTGTTGTTTCGTGGTATGGCCCGGGTGGTAGCATCTCCTACTTAAAAGCGCAATTCGACCAGTTGGCGGCCGTTCCGGCCTCGACCTACCGAATGATTATCGCGGCGGCGACGATACATGAAGAGCTTACTTCCCTGCTGCTGCTGCAGTCTCTGAACCGGACAGACACGATAGTCTATACCGACGGCCCGCTTGGATATTGGAGTCGGCTGCTTGCTCTGCAGCTGGGCGCTCCGGCGATCTCGGGGATGGTCGATGAGACGCTTGGAGATCCGGGCGAGCCCTCGATCAAAAAGCTGATTGCAGACTATGGCCTTCCCCATGTAGACCCCGCGAATAAGCTCTTTGCGATAATAGGCACCCCAATATTTCACTCGCTCTCTCCTCGGTTGCACAACTGGGCTTACCACGCATTGAATTATCCGGCGCTCTTCGTGCCATTACGAGTGGAATCGTTCGAAGAATTTTGGCGTGAAGCGATCCAAACTAACGTGCTTGACTCTCTCGGTCTGCCGCTGAATGGCCTAACCGTGGCTTCTCCTCATAAGGAAGCTGCGCTACTGAAGGCCAGGATCGCGAGTCACATGGCTCGGTATGCGGGATCTACCAATATCATGGTACGAACCAACGGATTTTGGACCGCAGACACGACAGATCCGGAAGTAGTTCATATGGCTGCTCGCGAGCGGAACGTTACAATGAAGGAGAAGCGCGCGGCGGTTATTGGTTGTGGCGGTGCCGGGCGAGCGATCGCCGCAGCGCTAGCTCAGTCCGGCGCGGGCGTGACCCTAATAAATCGGGGCTTACCACGAGGTCAGTACGCGGCTCGACTGCTCGATTTGCCGTACGTACCATTGCCGGAATTTTGCGCTGCGGGCTATGACATCGTGGTTAACGCGACTCCGGTCGGCCGCGATGACAACGATGCTCCTTTTAATCTGGACAGTTTGAACGAGGAAGGCATGGTGATCGATCTGGTTTATGGACAGAAACCCACGCCGCTGGTCGAAAAGTCCCTGGCACGCGAACAGATAGTTATCGACGGGCGAGACGTGTTACTAACTCAGGTCGTGCGCCAATTTCGGATGATGACCGGAAACGAGATGTCGGCGGCTACGATGGCAAAGGTGCTGGGCAACGGCAACACAATCTCGAAAATTGATGAGCATCAAACAGAAGAGGAAGGCGACCAGACATCATTCAGCTCTGCTCGTTTGAGTCCACAGGTTTCGCACATCCAATGATCGCTGCTTATTCAAGAAACGGGGCCTACGCGCAACTGGATCTCAACGGTGATCAGCAGGAGCTTATCGACCGCATGAGCATGCTGGCCACCGAAAACTTCGCCCGTCGCGCGCCTCATTACGATCAAACTGCTGCTTTTCCGGCCGAAGATTTCGACGATCTATTTCGCGCCGGCTTACTCGCTCCGACAATACCAAAGGAATATGGGGGTTTGGGGCTGGGGCCATATCGAGGCGAGATATTCACTCTGTGGATGATGACAAAGGAGATCGCGAAGGCGGATCTGTCGTTGGCGCGCTGCTGGGAGGGCCACGTTAATTCCCTGGTCTTGTTGGACGGGATTGCTAATGACGAGCAAAAGGAACGATGGTTCGAAGGTGTCGTGAAGCACGGTGACAAGTGGGTGGCTTGGAGCGGTGAGCCGCAGGCCCGCAAACCGGGCGAGAAGCTTCGTTTCGGTACGACCGTGACCAAAGTCGATGGTGGCTACGTTATCGAAGGCAACAAAGTGTTTTCGACGAGTGCCGGCGGTGCGCAGTGGGCGATCCTGTTAGTTAGTACCGCGGGTCCCGGAGGTGTTCGCCATACGACCGCGTCGTTAGACACACAGCTCATGTTGGCCTGCGATCTCACCGACCCGACGGTAGAAGTCGACACTTCGTGGTGGGATCCGATCGGCATGCGTGCAACGGCCAGCCATCTGGTCCACTTCCGCAAGACCTTCATTACCGAAACGAATCTGATCGGCTATCCCGGCCAGTATTTGAAGGACGGATGGCAAACCTGTTTCATCCCACACTATGCGGCAACTTTCCTCGGGGCTGCCGAAGCCGCTTACGATTACGCGCTGGAATACGTAACCACTCAAAACAAGATTGAGGATCCGTATATCCAACACCACATTGGGCAGATGTCGGTGAATGTTGAGACGGCACACCTGTGGTTAAGACACGTGGCGCGATTATGGGAGACCGGAAAATATGCGGAAGCGCAAATTGCGGGCAGCCGCGCGCGCCACGTAGCCGAACATCTCGCGGAAGAAACCGTCAAACATTGCATCCGGGCTTGTGGCGCCCGTTGCCTGGTTCGTCCGAGTGCCCTGGAGAGAATCTACCGAGATCTTTCTTTCTATGTCCGGCACGACAATGATGATCAGATTCTGGCAACGATCGGGAAATCGTTGCTCGGCCTGGATCACGATCCGTCTTTTTTCAAGCCTTAGGCAGACGACCTTAATTGCAGCTCTCACTTCCTGAGCCCGGTTCGATGCATAGCCAGGAACGATTAGCGTGGACAGGGATCCGATGATCACACCGAAGCGAAAGTACGATCTCCGAATCTGGGCCCTTGGCCTCGGCTTCTATTTCTTCTACACGCCATATAGTGGCCTTACCAAAGCGCTTTCAAGTGGACTTCTGGGAACGGGCCACCCAGTAAGAGGAACAGTTCTCCTCCCCATTTCGGCAATCGCCACGGTCGTGGGAATGTACAGTTTCATAACCGCGATGAAGTGGTGGAAGTATGCGGGGCGTCGTCAAGTTTTTGGAATAACACTTCCCTTTCCGCGCCGTTTGACGTTTCTTTCGGGCGTCTGCATGGCCACCATCATGGCCACGACGACCCTCGCATTTACGTTTGGAGGACTCACGATTGTCCTGGTGCTGGTTCTGTTGCGCGGCGGCACGCTGATCATCGCTCCCCTGGTCGACGCGATCGTCGGCCGCAGGGTGCGCTGGTTTTCGTGGGCAGCGATGTTTGTAAGTCTCCTGGCCGTCCTGGTCGTGCTCATCGACGCGGGCAATTATCGGCTCAGTGCGGCTGCGACGGTTGATATCATCGCTTATCTGACGGCGTACTTTTTTAAGCTTCAATTCATGAGCAGGTTGGCCAAGTCGGAGGAGAGACAAGCAACCCTGCGCTACTTCGTGGAAGAGCAGATGGTGGCTTCCCCGCTACTCGTTCTGGTGCTTGCGACGTTGGCATTCATTGGCACGGGAGATGTCATGATGGGATTCCGGGCGGGCTTCACTTCATTTCTCGGCAACCCGGACGCGATATTCGCCGTGTTCGTGGGACTCTTCTACGCCGCCCTTTGCGTTTGTACGACTTTGATTTTTCTCGACCGTCGCGAGAACACATTCTGCATGCCCATGCATTGCGGGTCGAGCATGCTGTCCGGTTTCACCGCCACCTCCGCCCTGGCCTTTCTGTTGAACCAAAATATTCCGAGTGTCCCTCAGATCACGAGCGCCGGTCTGATCATAGTCGCACTCGGCTTTTTGTCTCCCTTGCACCACTTTCAGCGTACTGTTAGTTCGCTTCAGGCATCTCTGGCAAACGCGTACGGCAAACTTCAACTATGGTTTCGCGGCCAGCCGGGAGCGCGAGCACCCGTCAACCCGACGCCCCAAATCATTCTTTTCGTGTGCAGTGGCAACACCTGTCGTTCTCCGATGGCCGCGGCAATTTGCAACGCCGAGATTGCCGCGCGCTTGAAAATACGCCTGGACGAGGTCGACACAGTGAACGTCCGGGCGCTGAGCGCGGGGCTTTCCGCCAGAGTGGGCGCGCCGCTAACTCCGGAGGCGTGCGGAGTGCTGCAGTCATTGAACGTGCCAGTCGCGCCTCACGCCGCGCGCAACCTGACAGCGGAACTGGCCGATCAAGCTGACCTAATCTTTTGCATGACCAGCGCCCATCGCCGGGCAGTCCTGGACATGATCCCGTCCGCTGCAGCGAAGACTTATTGCCTCGACCCGGAGGGCGACATCGCAGATCCGATTGGGCTGGGACTTGCGGCATACATCCAATGTGCCAGACAAATTCAGAGACTGGTGCGACTGAGATCTGATCAACTAGGAATACCGGGTCAGCTTCCCGTCTGACAGGTGAAGACGATCTCCTAAGCCGGTAACAATGAAATCTTTCGCTGCGGAATCCAGTCTGCCGGGTAGCACTTCGAAAACTAGAGCTGACCGCGAGCCTGTGAGCCGAAGCTGATTAACCCGCGCCGGATCAATGGGTACGCGCCCCAATCGAATCGGTTTGACCGAGATCTAGATAGACTCGGCCGATATGTTTTCGCAATTCCCGACCGGGAGGACTTAATTAATCTGGCATGACACGGCGAAGCGTGGGTTTCTTTCGATGAAGCTACTCGTATCTGAATTGAGAGCGTTAGGCGGATATGTGAGCCGGGAGTTTCATCAGGTCATGACTGACCTCATGACGAATTACGACTGGCTACAAATCGACACCTGGGAGCTTTGGAATGCGGGCGGATCGCTGAAAGACCGACTGCTGAATCGTTTCGGCGAGCTGCCGCGCATCATTCTATTCTGGGAAGGCTATGAGTTTTTGTGTGCGCACCTCTCGGAGATTTACGAACTCGACTGTCACAGAGTAATCCTGGCCGACGATCTGCACTGGTGGAACGAGAAAATGAGACTGAGAAAACTGATTGCATTCAGCACCTGCCACACTGTGCTCTCCACTTACGCGTACGAGTGGAATCGTTTCTATCCCGAACTGGCAGGAACCAGAAGGCTGGCGTGGATACCGCATTCAGCTTCGCGTGAATTCATGCTCGACTACAATCCATATCCGGATAATTCAATTCTGCTGAGCGGCGTAATCGACCGACACTATCCTTTGCGCGAGCAACTGAAGCGCCTTCACACGCAAGGCTGCTACCCGATCAATTATCATTGCCACCCCGGCTATCACTGCTCATACGACTACCGGACGAACCAAAACGTGGGGCGCCGGTACGCAGAAAAAATTAACAACCACCGGACCGGCTTTACGGACAGCGCGGTTTACGAATACCTGGTGGCCAAATATTTTGAAATTCCGGCAACAGGTGCGCTCTTACTCGCCGACGACGCCGTCCGCGCGCCTCTGAAAGAGCTCGGCTTCATTGAAGACGTTCACTACATTGCGGCCTCACAAGAGAATCTGGACGAGCAGGTCCGTTATGTTCTCGATGAGTCTAATCACGAACAACTGGATGAAATTCGCCGGCGCGGGCAGCAACTTGTATGGAACAAACACAAGACAAGTGATCGAGCGCGACGGATTAACCAAGTCTGCACGCAAGCAGCCGTCTGAGGGCCGGAAGCAATTTGCGATGAGCATTAACGATTTTTTTCCGCATCAGATCTGCATCAACCTCGACAAGCGATCCGATCGCTGGTCGAGGATGCGATCGAGGTTTAGCGAGAACGGATTGGACCTGGTCGTCCGCTTTCCGGCGATCGATGGTGCGACCCTAACAATTCCCGCTTCCTGGCAAAGTTTTCCCGGCGCGTACGGTTGCTTGCAGAGTCATCTCGCCGTGGTTAAGCAGGCACGCGAGAAGGCTCAGCCCAGTGTTCTTATCTTTGAAGATGATGTGGTGCTGGCTCCTGAATTGAATAAGACCTTCGATCGTTATGTTGACCAGGTGCCACCGGATTGGGACATGCTTTTCTTTGGCGCGATCCACGGACCGCCGCTGATCAAAGTTGCCAGGAATCTCGTGAGAGTAAAGCATTCACTCTCGACCTTTGCTTACGCACTCAAACACACGATTTACGACGAGTTCATCGAACAGGCTCGCAAAGCCACCAACGTCCTGGACGAAAGCACGCGCGCGTTACAAAGGGACTTCAACTGTTACTGCTTTAAGCCGAATGTGGCTTGGGTTGAAGAGGATTACTCTGATGTTCGGGAAGAGCGAAGCAATCTCTGGTGGCTAAGAGAGTCGCTGGTCTTGCACGGCCCTCAGATGGACGAAGTGCTCAAGAGCGCTATCGCAGTGATCTCTTACCGCGACCGAAGTCCTGATTCTTTCAGGAACCTCAAGTTTACGCTCGACTACCTAACCCGGATGCTGCCGAATATTACGCTGCTGGTGTTCGAACAGGGCGAACGCCAAACGTTAAAGCCGGACAAGCTGCCAACTCATTGCTCATTCGCCTATCTCGGAGATGGCGGCATCAAACGGCGGAGCCGGATTATGAGACGCGGCCTCGATCTGGCTGATTCTGCCAAAGACTTTTTCCTTTTCGTGGATAGTAATGTCTTCTTAGCCAAGGAAGAAGCAAAAGCCGCTCTACTAAAGTGTCGCGAATACGATTTTACCGGTTCGTTCCGCGAGATTTGCGATTTCGGCGAGGCGGAAACGCTGCGTCTTTTGAATGGCGACGAGCGTTGGGATTACGAAGGCACGCCTCGTTCTCGCAGGCCGGCAGTCACTTGCGACTCCAGCTTCGCCATCACTCGTCACGGTTTGGAGGTGCTTGCCGGCGAGGCAGATTTTGATAATTGGGACGAGCCGATCCTCTCGGCAAGAATAGAAGAAAAGCTGAGCGTGTTTCGGGCTCCAAACGTCGCGCGACGTCTTTATTCAGCCTGAACTGCGACACAAAACGCGCCCCATGTGGTCCATCGGCATCTACTCAGGAGAATCACCTTTCGGCTTGCGTCCGCTGGCCGAGGCTTGTAACCCAGTGCTGATGCGGCACGATGTTCGCGATGTGCCCGCCGCGTTCGTTGCCGATCCTTTCATGATTTTGTCCGAGGGCGTGTGGTACATGTTCTTCGAGGTCATGAACGATCTCACCAACAAAGGCGAAATCGCTCTGGCGACCAGCGTCGATTGTGTGAATTGGGAATATCAGCAAATTGTCCTCAGCGAAGAGTTCCACCTTTCATACCCCTGCGTGTTTGAGTGGCACGGCGTTCACTACATGATCCCGGAGACGTTGCCGCTAGGCGCCGTAAGTTTGTATCGAGCGGAAGACTTTCCGACGCGGTGGTCTTACGTGGGCCCATTAGTAGATGGCATTTTTGCCGATCCTTCTATCCTTCGCTTTGACGACCGGTGGTGGCTCTTCGTCCCTTCTAATCCTTATGAACATGACCGGCTCAGCCTTTATTACGCAGAAGATCTCGCGGGACCGTGGCGAGAACACCCAGCCAGTCCCATCGTTGAAGATAACAATCACAACGCGCGTCCCGCGGGCAGAGTGATTGTCACAGATGGCGCGCCAATCCGTTTTTCGCAGGATTGTTTTCCGACATACGGTACGCAAGTGCGCGCCTTCAAAATATCGAAGCTCACGACCAATAGCTACTCCGAAATCGAACATGAAAGCAGCCCGCTCCTGACCCCGAGTGGCGAGGGCTGGAATGCCCACAAGATGCATCACATCGATCCTCACGCTCTGCCGGGTGGTGGATGGATCGCATGTGTCGATGGGTACGCTGAATCGACAAGTGAAAGCATGAATGTGACTAAGAAGGTGTCGGCGATTCGTTACTAAGATGCGCGTCCTGGTTTCATCGACTCATAGTTTCCCCGCGCTTACCGAAACCGGTAGTGGATTGGAGCCCAAGCCATTTCCATCCGGCTCAGGCTATCTGGTCCATGACCTGATGGTAAGAGGCCTGGCTGAGCTTGGCCACCAGGTTTCTTATCTGGTGCCGCACACCCCTTACGATCATCCCACGTCGGGCGTAACTCTGGTCTCTGAACCGAATTATGAAGCCGACATTCTTCACACTATATCTGACCGAGATGAGGAGCTGGTTCGTGAGTGGCAATCTCGGCGCAAGCCGTGGGTCACCACGTGCCATCTCGATCCTCGGGCGCGTGGAAACGAGCGTCCGCCCTCGACCGAGAATTGGATTTTTGTGTCGCGTACACTCGCCCAACTGTACGGGCGCGATCGGTATGTGCTGAATGGGATAGACCCAGCTGAATATATCTTCTCTGAAGTCAAAGACGATTATCTGTTGTTCATGTCGACGATGGATTGGGGGTTTTCTAAAGGCCTCGACGTGGCGCTTTCTCTATCGGCCCAGCTCGGATTTAAGTTGGTAATTGCAGGTACCGGCAGAGATCGTGAAAGCATAGAAAAAGTTGCGGACATGGGTCGCCAGGTCGGGGCTGATTACCTGGGCGACGTGAGAGGCAGCGCAAAAGCAGAGCTGCTCGCCGGAGCTCGGGCATTCCTGTTTCCTACCAAACTAGACGAGGCATTTGGTTTAGGAATGGCAGAGGCGTTGATGTCAGGCACGCCCGTCATTTGCAGCGACCGAGGCGCGTGTCCCGAGATTATTTCACCCGACGTCGGATTCGTGTGCCACGACGAGCAGGATTATGTCAGGGCCATCAGTCAGATCGGTGCCATCTCGCCGCAGGTCTGTCGTGATAAAGCGATGAATAAATATCACTATCTGAGAATGGCTGCTGACTATACAGTCGAATACGAGAAAGAAATTGCGAGAAATGGGAATTAGCTCGACACCACCAAAGGCCGATTCAAACAAAATCATCCAGGGCTTATGGATCGGCCCGGAGCTATCGCTGCTTGAACAGTTGTCAATCGCTTCATTCCTGCGAAATGGACATGAATATCATCTTTACGTCTACGATGAGCCGCGAAACATTCCCGCCGGAACGATAATCAAGGATGCGAACCAAATCCTGCCGTCCTCGAGTATTTTTCAGTATCGCGAATACGCGAGCTATGCCGGCTTCGCCAATTTCTTTCGCTATAAAATCCTGCTCGAGCACGGGGGGTGGTGGGCCGACAGTGATACGATTTGCCTTAAGCCCTTCGATTTTCCCGATGAATATGTCTTCTCCAGTGAGCTATGCAACGGCCGCGAAGTAATAAACTGCGGCGTGATTAAGACTCCCAAAGGCAGCCCGGTGATGGTTTACGCGTGGGAGGTTTGCCAAACGAAGGATCCGCAGAAGTTGGGCTGGGGAGAGACTGGCCCCAGGCTGATGAGCGAAGCCGTCACGAGATCTTCGCTGGAAAAACACGTAAAGCCGTACACCTTTTTTTGTCCCTTCAGTTATTCAGACTGGAGCCAGGTTCTGGAACCTGGAACGAATGATTTACTCGACCAAGGCGGTTATGCAATCCACCTGTGGAATGAAATGTGGCGAAAGGTCAAACAGGACAAGAATGCTCGCTATCCGGATGGCTGCTTGTTTGAAAAACTAAAACGAAAGTATCTGGCGTCCGGCAATTCAATCGAACAAGCCCGGATTGCGCGATAGTGGGCTAATTTGAAATCTGTGCTTCTGGATTCTTGAAGCGGTAGTTAGTTATCTGGAATTGTAGAGCCGTGGCGATACGTCGGCGAATGGCATCCTGCATTTGCATAAGCGTAGTGAGATCTCCGCCTTCAAATCGAAGTTTGAACACCGCCTTGCATTTCGGGCATTTAAGCGACTCGGCAAACCCGGTGATAGGCTCCGTATGACGTTCCGATACAGATAGCAGTATGTTATCAACAGGACAGAGGGGATTGAGATCTTCATCCCAAAATAGGCCATAAGTTCGGTAGTATTGTCTTGCCGGAATATTTTTCTCTTTCCGTCTATAATCAATCAACGCACCGCTTAATAGACATATTGCCATCCCCTCCAGCGCCAGCAGTGCCCATAGTGCTCGCTTCGGTGTTGCCTCAGAGACTCTATCCCAAACTGAAGACGGAATCGCGCGCCAAACTACTAGCAACAGGAGCACTATTAGGCCAACTGCTACTGTTACTATGTGGTCTTGCGCTCGCTGCTTTAAGTTCCATCCCATAAGAATAATTTCCGTAGTACAGATCGGCGAGTGGAATTTGAAATTAGGACACTATCGGGTAGGCCGCGATCACATCAAGCATGACGAGCGCTCCGCCCGGAAGCGCTGCGGCGGCAAACGCCGTGCGTGTCGGCAAAGGGGTGATACCCTTCTCGGGAATCCATGCCGCATAGATCACATCAACCGCTTTGAAGTCTTTGATATCGGTGAGAAAGAAAGTCACTCGCACAATGTCGGCCGGCGAACATCCGGCTGCGTTTAGAATTGCATCGGTATTAGAAAACATGCGCCGGGTTTGCGCTTCGAGACCTTCTTCCAATTTGCCGGTCGCTGGATCTCGTCCGGTTTGCGCCGTCACAAAAACCAGATCGCCGGTGCGAATGGCTTGTGAGTAGGTCCCCAACGCCGGGGGCGCCGCGTCGGTTCTAATCTTTGTTTTAT
>Ga0207646_10007425_pt1 | contig 11139 bp, 10 predicted proteins | sample KBSK5502metaG_FD_184343 | JGI IMG/M metagenome (GOLD analysis project Ga0207646, IMG submission 184343) | Corn, switchgrass and miscanthus rhizosphere microbial communities from Kellogg Biological Station, Michigan, USA - KBS K5-50-2 metaG... | ecosystem: Host-associated > Plants > Roots >...
TCGGCCGATTCGCGGCCATGGCCTGGTTGTTCTTCAGGCTCTTCTCGTTGGGCGAGTTGATCCAGGTGTCATACACCGTCCCGTCCGGGCCGATGTTGATGCGGGCGTCCTGGTCGAACTGGTGGCTGTTGTCGCTGACCGCGACCGGCCCGGTCCAGTGCTGGCCGTTGTCGTCGGAGAATGCGACCTGGATCGGCGAGCGGCCAGACCCGTTGAACTTGGCCCAGGTCACGTAGATCCGGCCGAAATGATGCCCGGCCGCAGTGCTGGTGTCGACCATGATCGATTCATGGTCGGGGAACTGGCCGTTGCTGCCCTTTTGGGTGCCGGTGGAGGTCCCGGTCGCCACCGGGACCGGGTGCGTCCAGGCGGCCGCCCCGTAGCTTTGGTTCTCACCCGCGTTCGGATCAGCCTTCGCCGGATCAAAGCTCGTCGCCAGGAGCTGGATCGGGAACGGCGGGCTCGCATCAAAGGCCTGGCAGACCACGTCGAAGGCGTCAAACCTCGGGTTCCACGCCACCGCCGGGTCGCCGGCCACCTCAAACGAGCCCGTCCCGGGCACGCCCGGGTCGTTGGTGAACTGGGTGAACCCGGGCACGAACGTGCGCGGCGCCCAGGTGCTCCCGCCCGCGGTGGAGTAGGCGAAGCCGCAGCCGTCGTTGAAGTCGAAATCGTTCCACGCCCCCGCCAGCAGCGTCCCCGACCCGCTCATGCCCAGCGACTCCTCATTGTCGGCGAACAGGTCGTGCGTCACGTTCACCGGCTCGGTGACAGTGACCGGCCCGGCCTCCGCCGCCTGCGGCACGGCCACCAGCGCAAGCGCGGCCAGTGCAGGCACAACGGAAAACATCGCCAAGACGCGGGTTCGAGACACCATCGGCTCCTTCCGGGCTGGCCAGCCGACAAAAGCGGTCCATACTAGACACGGCGGTGCCGGCACGGCAACCCCGCCCTCACCCAAGACCTGATCACCGAGCCGGCCATGAAGTACAACAGGCCCGGCAGGTCCTCCTGGAGAACCCAGCCAGCGGGATGGGCACTACCGGGCCAGCAAGCGAGCGGGTCTCACGCTGCGTGGCCGCTCCGCCGCCAACCCACGATCCGTAGCCGCCGATCTGGCGCGGTGATCGTGATCTGGCCGGTGCTTCCGTCGGCGGTGCAGAGCGGGGTATTCTGCGCGCGAGCGGGTAGGCGCGGGGCTGGCGAGGGACCGTTTATGTGTTCGGCACGAGTGGCTCCGACGGCGCGGGCCGGGCCTGCCGGTCGCCGCCGCGGTTGAGCCGGTGGCGGATCTGCTTACCGAAGGCCTGATGTCGCCAGGCTAGAAGATCTCGTCGGCGTCGACATCGTCATCGTCCTGCTCGGTAACGATCACGCCCGGCGATGGCGCGATCCGGAAATCATCGTCGCGAGGTTGCGGCCCGAATGTCAGCTCGCGAAGTTCGGCGTGCAGTGCCGGCTGCCCGCCGCTGAATGCGGTCAGGTTCAGCAGGACGCCGGAATCCGCGTCAACGACGGCCACGGCTGGGGCGGGAAGCTCCTGTCCGGACACGTAGTGCCCGCTGAAACTCCAGGCCCACCCGTCAGCCGGACGGGCCGTGATCTATAGCCGCGGCGGCCGCCGGCCGCCACTGGCTCCCCGCCGGACAGCCGGCACCCGAGCAGCCACGCTGAGTCGATCATCCGCGCGACATCGCTGCGTAGCGGCGCGGCCGGGCCGACGACGACGCGCCCGGGGTAGGCCTTCCAGCGGCGCTGCCCGTCGCACGCGATCGCGGAGGGCCCGCGCGGCCGCCGGGCCCGGACTCTTTCGACCTTGTACTGGCCACGACCGGCAGCCAGCACCTGGTCGGCCCGGTATGTGCCCTTGTCGAAACAGGCAATGGCGGCTGCCAGGCGGCCAGCCCCGCCGACTCCGGCCGCATCCCAGCCCGCTAGCGCCGATCCGGCCATCGCCCCCGGATCGGCCCACTGGTGCAAGTCGGCGCGGACGCACGGGGCAACGGGCCAGCTCTGGTACAGCAGGTCGAGCACGTGGCCGGGGACGGACATGACCTCGCTCGAAGCCGCCGGCCGGGGCCGCGGTGCCGCCGGCATCGTGCCGCCGGTCCCAGAGATCCGTGTCCGCGGAGCGGACAGGCGGCGCACCCCAGCTGCCAGGCGTAGCCCAGCTGCCAGCGCGGTCACCATCACGCTCGCGGAAATCTTCGCCGCCCGCCGCAAGATCTCCCCGGGTATCCGGCTCATCAGACTCGGACCGGCGGCCTCCCGGGGGGTGAACGCCCCCGGGTCTGCCGACTCGGGCGGGTTCAACCGCAGCTCGGTCAACTCCAGGACCATGAGCGGATCCTCCCCGGACAACCGCTCGCAGCGCAGCAGAATGCCCAGTTCGAGGTCCGCGATCGCGACCACCCGGTCCCCGATGGGCTCAGCCATGACAAGAGGCCGCGGCCGCCCGGCGAACTCCACCGCGTCCCGGCCGCACGCTGTGGCAGGCCCGATGACCTCAAGCTGAAAGCCCGCAGGCAACCACGATGGCCGCAGGAGCTCCGACAGCGGCGGCGACAGGCCGCTGAGCGGACGCACATTGCTCCACCTGCAGGTCCGCGACGCTCCGCTCACCGGGTTGTCTTCCTGCTCCCAGGAAGTTTCGCCGTCACAGCCGGCCACAGTGACCCACTGGCCACCGGGCTGAGCCTGTTCGTGCCGGTAGCGTCCTCCCCGGCCCAGGACCAGCACCGATGCAGTTTCCTCAAACCTGGGCGTACGGGGCCGTGACCGCCGGGGCGGCGTGCTACCGCGGTGGGCCGCGCGGACCCGCACCTCCCGCTGCAGAGCAGCGAAATCGCGACGCCAGGACACCTTCGCAGACAGGCTCAACCCCGTCCAGTCGACCCGCACCAGCAGCGCAACCAGCTCCGCGTCGGTTGTCATAGTCACCCGCCGGACATCGGCAATGGTCTAGTGCAGGTAACGATCAGCCACTGCCCATCCTAAGGTCCGCCGGTCCCGGCGGCAGGCTCCGGCCAGGCCGCCATCTCCTGCCGCCGCACGCCTCCCCTGCCTGCTGGCCGCGCTGCCTCGCCGACCTGCTAGGGCTGAAGTCCAGGCATCCAGCCACCCGCCATGCGGTGCACTTCCGGATCTGCAAGGCGTGACGGCCTCTTCGCCGCGCTCCACGCACGCCGGCGGCACTAAGCCGACAGCCGCTGATCCTTGCGCTAGCGATCAGCCGCCTGCCAGCCAACCGCCACCAGTACGACATAACCGGGTAACCTGCGCCGCCTGGGCACTGGGGTCGTTACTACGTAATACCTATTCGGCAGGACGCTCGCGCTCTGGAGCACCGGTCGCGCTGCGTCATGATCGCTGGCCGCGGCTATCGCGCGAGATCCGCCGTTCTGCTCGCCTTCGGAAGGCCATGCACTCATCGACCGGGGCACGCAGATCAGGTCGATCTGGCGGGCCACGCCTGGTCGTCGTCTGTGGTGACTCATCCGGGCCGGCGGTGTTCGTCATGCCTGTTTCTGGCCGATAGCGATGCTGGTGCCCCGGATGGGGTGGGCATGGTCGGCACCGACGTCAGCCCGGTCTTATGGAGCGGGTGGCATGCCGCCGCTTCGTCAAGCGGTGTGCCGCCGTAGGCGACCGTCTTGAGCCCGGGGTGAGTGCGTCGTCGACCGGAGTGCCGCCGGATTTGCTGTGGCCCAGGACCAGCCATCCGCCAGGGTGCAGCGCCGCGGCCACTCGTGGCAGCGCTCTGGCCACGGCAGGTTGCGAGATGAACGGCGCGGGGAGCCATGCCAGGTCGAACCCCGGTGTCGTCGGCGAAGCCGGCCACGTTCTTTTGCGGACCGTCACCCGGTCAGCAACGTCACCGGCGGTGATGACATGGCGGGCCAGTCCGGGGGCGTGGTCGAGGATGTCGATTCCCGGGACATGTAGCCGGGGATTCCTGTACGAAGCCGACGGCGAGCGCGGCGGTTCTGAAGGTGTGGTCGCGGCGCCGCCGTGATCTGGGCCGGGCCCGCGACCAGGCTGCATGCCGTCTTCACGCGGTGCTCTCGGCGGCCTGGTCTCGGGCGGCTGGCCAAAGAAACCCATCGCAGGCCATGCCGCCCGGATCCCGCGGGGAGCGGCAGAGGGGCTGGTCGTTCGCAGCCCTCTGCCTTGCTGGTGCTGCGGTGGTTAGCCCCGTGGGCCGACGAGGTCGCTCATCGGCTGCACGTTGGCGGTGTCGCAGGTAAAAGCGAGGCAGCCCAGATGCCAGCCGTCCTCGATCGTTGCCAGCATCGAGTAGTGGTTGAAGGCGACATCGGAGGTGGCCGGTGAGTGGTTCGAGTGCGAGATCGTGAGCGTCACGACATGGCCGCCCCCTTGGCCGGCCGGGCTGTCGCAACAGCCGCTGTCGTCCCCGAAGCCCTGGAAGCCAGACCCGGTGAAGTCGCTCTCGTCCCAGGTGATGAAGATGACCGAGTTCCCCGTCCACGCACGCGAACTCATGATCGCGGAGACTGTGCTCTGCAGGAACGCGTCACCGGTCGCGATCAGTGACTGCTCCCGCGAGAAGTCGCACGGATCGGAAGGCGTAGCAGCACGTCCGTGCATGTCGTGGCACTGGTCAGGGCTGATCCAGACGTAATCGGGCACAGTATTGCCGGCCAGGTCGGTGAAGAACTGGCTCAGATCGACGATGTTCGCCAACCGCGCCGGGTTCGACTGCACATCCAGGTAGGACACGAACGGGTTGTGCTTGCGCTCGTACAGCTGGTTCCCGCACGCGTGGTCAAGCGGCGTCGTACACAGCGCGAACGACTGCATGTACGCCTTCCACGTCTTCCCGTGGGCTTCCAGCTGGTCGACGATGTTCGGGACGTTGATCGTGACGTCGTTGTCGGAAGTGACGCCGTTGGTCGAGCCAGAGGTGGCGGCGATGTAGTTCGGCTGGCTCGGGTGCGTGACACCGAAGTAGTTCGTCGCCAGACCGTGCCTTTGCGCCGCCTGGTTGATAAACGGAGCGTTCGGGTTCCCGATCAAGCTGGCGAAGCCTGTGTTCTCCATCATGATCACGAACACGTGCTGGAAGTTCTTCAGATCCTTGCGATTGTCCGCCCGGGCAGGACTTCCCAGCACCGCTAGCCCAACCACCGCAGCCAACCCTCCAATCGCCCAATAGCGGCAATTGCGACCGATCGTTCTGCGCATGACGACCCCTTTCTCCAGATGAGCAGAAGCCCCACCGAGGGACAAGCTGACAGCAACCCTAAACCCCTGTCGAGGCGCGTGCGGGGCCAGGATGTGATCCGCTGACCAGCCGCCCGAAACCCAGCCGGCACCCGGCCTGACCGCGCACAACATGGAGGACCGGCTCGGCCGGTATGTGTCAACGGCTCATATTGCAGGACCCGCCGACTGAGCCGCAGTGGCTGCCTCTGCCGGTCGGCCAGCGCCGGCGCTGACGGATCATCTTCTGGCCTGCGACCTGGCTTGAGCGTCCGCCGGCCAGCCGCGGCTCAGGACGAGCACTTCTGAACGTCCTTTACCTTGATCCGGCCCTCAGTATCGCGAGCGCCTATTCGGCAGCTCGGGACCTACCGTTCCTGCTCACATCGTGTGATCGGCGCTCAATTCTCAGGGAGCGCACACTCCCGCCGATCTGCTCGCCGAGTCGGCGTCTCGACTGCGGGGTCGGCCGCCGCGCAGATCAGGTTGATCTGCGAGCGGATTCGTGCTGCTGCCGTGCGGCCTGGTTCGGGTGCTCGATGTCCGGGTTGCCGGCGGTTGAATAATGACGGTAACATCTGGCTTACCGAGTTGTATGCTGCCGGTGGGCGGCTCGGGAGGGTCATGGACGCTGCGGATGATTTGGTGCTGGAGGCGCTTGGCGATCGCCACAGGCGGGCGATCCTTCGCTTGCTGGCCCAGCGGCCCCGCCCGGTGCACGAGCTGGCGGCCGGGCTTCCGATCAGCCGTCCGGCTGTGTCACGGCACCTGCGCCTGCTGAAGGACGCGGGCTTGGTGGTGGATCGCCCGGCGGGCAACGAGCGGGTTTATCAGCTGCACGCCCGCGGGATCGGGGAGCTGATCTCGTACGTCGATGAGGTGTGGGGCGAGGCGATCGCGCGGTTCCGGCTGCTGGCCGACAACGCGCCGGGCCCGCGCAGCGGGCGGCCGTAGTGGCGGCCGGGCCGCTGCGTTACCGCTTCGTGGTCAGGTGCCCGGTGGACCGGGCGTTCCAGCTGTGGACAGCGCGCGCCGCCGCGTGGTGGCCGATGGCGACGCACTCGGTCAGCGGCCGCCGCGATGCCGTCCTGGTGATCGAGCCGGGCGCAGGCGGCCGGGTATACGAGCAGACGGCGGACGGCCGGGAGTTCTCCTGGGGGAGGGTGCTGGCGTGGGAGCCGCCCGGCCGGCTGGTGTGCGAGTGGCTCGTCGGGGACACGGCGACCGAGCTGGAGGTGCGGTTCACCGCCGGTGGCGACGGCGAGACTGTCGTGGAGATCGAGCACCGCGGCTGGGAGCAGTTCGGCGAGGCAGCCGGCGATCGCCGCGACCAGAACGCCCGGGGCTGGTCCGGGGTGATCCCGCTGTTCGTCACGGCGTGCAGCCGGGGCGCCGCGGGATCGCGGCATGACGGCGGCTTGACTCGTCGGTAACTCTGATGTTACGGTCCACCTGATGTTACGGTCCGTCTGATGTTACCGAGGTGCCTGATGCCTGTCTCGCCTGAACACCGGTCCGCGCTGGGCGCCTACGAGCGGCTGTGGCAGCCGGCGGCCACCGACGCCCAGATTGACGCCGTGTTCGCGCCAGGCTTCACAGATCACCGTCCCGGCGCCGCCGGCACCGGCGTGGACGGGTTCCGCGAGCACCGCAAGGTGGCCTTCGATGCGCTCGGCGGCCTGTCGGCCCGGTATGAGCCGATCGCCGGTGACGGCCAGCGGCTTGCCGCGCACGCCACGGTCACCGGCGTGCACAGCGGCGAGTTCCTCGGGGTCGCTGCCACCGGCAGGGCGCTGAGCTGGCGGGAGGTGCACCTGTTCGAGGTCCGCGACGGCCGCGTCGCCGGGCACTGGATGGACGCCGCGCTGCTGGCGGCCTACCTGCAGATGACCGGGCAGGCCGAGCCCGACGCCGAGCCGCCGCGGGCCGTCCCGTCCGGCCTGACCCGCAGCTACGCCGCGGCCGAGCAGCAGGCCCCCCTGGACGCGTACACGGCGATGGTCGCCGGTCACGACGCCAGCCTGGCCCGGCGGCTGTACACCGATGACTACCGTCAGCACGGCCCGTTCGGGCCGAACGTGACCCGCGGCGAGTTCGAGGCCAGCAACCGCGACATCGTCTGGAAGGCCATGCCCGACATCAGCATCGAGCTCACCCCGTTTCTCGCCGACGGCGAGCTCGTCGCCTACTGGGGACGAGGCCAGGGAACCCACGCGGGCGCCGAGCTGTTCGGCATTCCCCCGGCCGGGAAACACGTCACCTTCACCGAAACCCACATCGTCCGGATGCGAGAAAACCAGGTCTGCGAGCACTGGCTCCAGGTCGACCTGCTCGGCCTGCTCAATCAGCTTCGGTCCTAGCCATCCCAGCACCAGTCAACCGCCGGCAACCGCAACAGCGGCCGCCCGATGCAAGACAGACCCGAGCACGCCAGGCTGACCCACCGCCCGGCCCGCTAACTGGGCCGATCAGTCCAGCCGCTACACCAGGCTGTATCCGCCGACGGTCCCCCGGGCCGGCGGCCACGTCAGACAAGGAGCGCCAGCATGGCGAAGTACGCGATCGTGGTGATGTCCGAGCACAGTGAGGGCAACCCAGGCGGGCAGGCGCGCCTGCTGCACGCGCTTTCGGCGGCCAGGGACTTCGCCGACGCCGGGGAGGAAGTCGGCATCTGGTTCCACGGGGTGGGCGTCACCTGGCTGGCCGCGTTCACCGCCCGCTACGACCAGTTCACCCGCAACTACACGTCACTGTTCGACAGCGTGCGCGGCAACATCGCCGGCGCGTGCGACTTCTGCGCCCGCACCCGCTTCGGCGCAGCCGAGGCAGCCGAAAACCTGGGCGTGCCCATCGTCGGCGGCGATGGCCGTCACCACACCGTGGCAGCGCTAACCGCCGACGGATACCAGGTACTCACCTTCTGAGCCCGGCACTGACCAGCTCGTCAGGCTAGACCATCACCACCAGTCATAACTGGGAACCCCAGCCCGGCGCCCCCGCCCTGACCAAAGAGGCCCGGGAAGATCTCCCCCGCGCCGATCGTCGTTCACAGGCGCAACCGCCATGGGAAGGTCACGAACAACACCGCAGAGAGAGCGCCAGAACCGGCCATACTGCGTCGCCCACCAGCTGCGAACTTGTCATCGGCCCTCAGCCCGTACTCGGCGATCCGGCGCTGGGGCGGGACACCTGTTGTGTTACGCTCCGTGGTCAATGCTGGTTACTGCCTTGGGTCTGTATCCGCCTGATCGTGGGCTCGGCAGCCGCTGCTGCTGGCGGTGACGAGGCAGAGGGGGGGAGGGAACGCAGCCGCTGAGGTGAGTTGCCGGTATTACCCCGGCGGGTTCAGCAGGTCAGGTGCAAGATGGCGTTGGTGTCCGCTGTGGCCTTGGTAAGCGCGCTGATCGCCTCCGTCGTGGGCAGGACGACAAGGTCGATCTTGCGGCGGCGGGCTTCGTCCCGGACCTGCTGCATCACCGGCAGCGCGCCGTGGGCGCCGGTGCCGACCACCAGCCGGCGGCACCGCCACGGGATGTCCTCCGCGACCGACAGCGGGGTATGCCCGTACGTGCCGCGGAACTTGCGTGACGCGGCCTTCTTGCGCTTGCGGACCTTGCCCCGGTCGAGGATCAGGTCGTGCTCGTAGGTCACGCCGTCGACCCGTATGGAACCGAAGCAGTAGCCGGTGAATCGCATGCTGACGCTCCTTACCCGCACCGGGATCGTATGGCCGGTACCGGCGGCCGGTCCAGCCCCGTCGGCGGTCAAATTGCCCGGCGCGATCACGGGCCGCGAGCCGCCATTCAGCGGGCGCGGAACCTGGCCAGGTCCGCGTCGGCCGGTACCTGCGCTAGGGATGACCCGCCTGGGGAATGGCGGTTGAATAGCCGGAGAGAGTCAGGCGGGTGTCACGTGATCGCCTCGCACATTCCGGTACAGGCCCAAGCCGGCCCGGCCGCCATCGTGACCGCGGTCCGGGAGGTGCCGGGCGTCTGGGAGACGGCAAGCGCGGCCGGGCCCGACGACGTCATCATCTGGGCGGGGACGCGGGATGCTGGCCAGCTGGCCAGGCTGGTGACTTCCCGCGCCCGGGCCCCGGCGGCGGGACGCGGGCGGGCGGCTGCCCGGTCGTTTACCGGCAGGAGACCTGATCGCCGTGGAGCACTGCACCACCATCGAGCAGCTGGGCGAGGGCGGCGTCCAGGCGGTCTGCTCGTGCGGCTGGCGCGGTCCGGTGTTCGGCTCGGACAAGGCAGCCGGCACGATGGACCCGCTGCAGCACGCGGCCGACGCTGCCGATCTGCACGAGTGGGAGATGTCCCTGCGGTGAGCGGCACCGAAGCCGGGCCGGACGTCGCTGCGGCGCCCGGCAAGCTGATTTCGGCATTCCGGCAGCAACATCGAGGAGCCCGGGGTATCTCACCCCGGGTCGCCTGTCCTGTTTGCCATCTCCGGCCGGAAGCCCCGGCCGCCATACCCGGATCACGCCATCGTCGGCGTCAACGCGGCCGTGCTCGCTGCCGCGCCAGGCGGCCGCTGCCCCGCCGCCCGCGCTGCACAACCTCGATCGCCCGAGGGCCGGGACAGGCGGCCTGATCGTGGGCGCGCACCGTGGGACCCGGGCCGGCCGGTGATCCGGCGGCGGTTATGCCGGGCAGGGCGTGCTCGCCCGGTGACGCGTACCGAAGTCACGAAGGCACCAGCGGAGTCAGGATGGGTACAGGAACTCGCACTGCTCGCCCGGCCGATTGGCCCGCCCCCGGGCCTGCCGTCGTCCTGAGCGGAGTCCCGCGCGATGCGCTTGGCCCATCTCGTCCATACTGCCGCTGACCGGATCTGGAGGTAAGACAGTGAACGGTTCCAGTCAGGGAAATCCCTCCCCGCTCACGGTTACAAGCCCTGACCTTGCGGGGGGCACATTCCCGCGCGAGTTCACCTGCGACGGCGCGAACCGGCTCCCTCGCCTGGAGTGGAGCACTCCGCCGTCCGGGACCCAGGAGGTGGCCATTGAGATGCTCGACCCCGACGCGCCGGGCGGCACCTTCACGCACTGGCTGGCCTACGGGTTGTCTCCTGGCATCTCCAGCCTGGCGGCTATGCCGGCCAACGCGGCCGAAGGCGTCAACGACTTCGGCCGGCGCGGCTACGGGGGCCCGTGCCCGCCGCGCGGCGCTGCGCATCACTACCACTTCGTGGTCCTTGCGCTGGACGCCCGGCTGGGCCTGGCCGCTGGGGCGAGGAGGTCCGATCTGGAGTCACGCATCCGCGGCCACGTGCTAGGCAGGGGCGAACTGGTCGCGACCTACCAGCGGGGCTGACCGGTCCCCGCCAGCGCGGCAAGCCCGATCACTTGCCGGCCAGGGTCCCGCCAGCACGACGCCCGCGGGCGACGCAGCGCCCGGAGCCGGCTACGCGTTGCGTGCCGGGGTGCCGCCGTGCCCTGCCCGCCCTGCGGGCGTCCGCGCTGGGTGCCTGGCCTGGCTGGTCATTGTCGCGCTGGCGGTTGAGAGCCGGCAGGAAGTCTGGACCTGAACCGGCGGAGGAGCCGGCGCAGGCCTGCCAACACCCTGGGCGTGCGAGGACCCGCCAGACGGATCGTTCTAGTTCATCAGAGGGAACGCGAGCGCACGCGGCCAAGACGGCAAGCCGGCCGCTCATGCCGCCAGGAGGGACCTCCGGGGCCACCAAGCGCGTCGGCGGACTTCGGCGAGCAAGAGCACGAATGCAGCCTTAACTCGGACGCTGATCACACAATGTGGTCAACCGGCCGGCGCCAGCCGCGCATGTAACCGCCGATCTGGGCGGCTTTTGACCGAATCAGCTCTTCAGACTCACACCGCCATGACGGGGTGTCCGGATTGCTTATCTGGTGTTGCCGCCTGGGTGCTTGACGCGGGGTGAAGCGACTGGGTCTCC
>Ga0207646_10007427_pt1 | contig 11136 bp, 5 predicted proteins | sample KBSK5502metaG_FD_184343 | JGI IMG/M metagenome (GOLD analysis project Ga0207646, IMG submission 184343) | Corn, switchgrass and miscanthus rhizosphere microbial communities from Kellogg Biological Station, Michigan, USA - KBS K5-50-2 metaG... | ecosystem: Host-associated > Plants > Roots >...
TGCTCAACTATCTGCGCCGCAGCCGTCTCTTGAGCATTCTGCTGCTAACGGCGGTCATCTTGACGGCAATTTTACTGCCCAGGGGTTTCTTGCCCGTCTTCGACCCGGGCACCATGCTGGGAGTCGCGGGTTTCTCGCTCATCATCGTGGCAAGTATCATCCTGAACCGGCGGGGACAGGTGATGGCCGCGGCGTCGGTGTTCACCATCGGCCTGGCAACGGCTATCGCCGGATCGCAGCTGGCCACGCCGAGCGGCAAAATCGGCTTCGAGGATTTGGCGGGCTACGACCTGCTGGTGATCCCTCTCATCATTGCCGGCATCCTTCTGCCGAGCCGCGTCTCGATCCTGTTGTGGATCGCCAGCGCCTTGTTCATCGTGCTCGATCTCGGCCTGGCACAGCACGGCGCCTCGCTGGACGCCTATCTGCCTACCGACATACCCGCGTTTCTGCGCGTGTACCCGGTGGCGATCTATCCCGTGATCCTCACCGCGGTGGTGGCCGTCATCTCCTGGCTGGCGGCGCGCAGTGTTGCCAGGGCACTCGAAGAAGCCGATCGCACCGCCGAGCTACAACAGGCGTACGCCCTGCTCGCCGAGCAGAAGCGTGGACTCGAGGAAGCGATCGCGGCGATACAGCAGGTGCATGCGCGCGTGGCAAATGGCGATCTCAGCGCGCGTGCCCCAATGCGCGCCAACGATCCGCTTCTGCAGCTCACCGTCAGCTTGAATCTGACGCTCGATAGGCTGGCACGTGGTGCCATGTCGGCGGTAAACCTGGAGGCGGTGGACCAGGAAGTGGCCGTGCTGAGCATGTATATCGCAGAGTTGGCGCAGGCCAACCTGCATCGCCCAGCGCCCACGCAGCAGCTACACCGGCTCGCCCCGCTGACCTTCGGCCTCGATCAAATACGCACAGGGATGCTCCAGGCCATTGAGTACACACGCTCGCTCGTCGAGCAGATTGGCGCGGACAACAAGACGGTGGGGCAGCACGTGCAGTTACTGGCTCCATTCGTGCCGGGCGAGCCGGAGCTGATCGACCTGATCAAGCACGGGACGGAGACGGTAGACGCCGACACCATGCGCTTGCAGACCTATCTCAGCCGCTTTCTCTGAATGCGCAGGCGTAGTCCGCATCTCTCGGCCCAAGATGATTCGCTGCGTGTGGGCTGTGTGCCCCGGCCCTGCACTGGCGTAGCTCAGCGCGGTACGGCAGGCGTTCGCTGGCGCCTGGCTGCCCCTTGACAGCATGGCGTTCGTCTGGCACTCTTCATTCAATCGCTTGAATGCCTGGCGTCAGGACCGCTCGAGTGGAGGGGAACATGACACACGAGAGCGCAGCCGAGGTGCGCCGGGCCGCAATCCTCGCCGCCGCGATTCACGTGCTCTCGAGCGAGGGCATCAACGACACCACGACACGGAAGATCGCGGCAGCTGCCGGCATCAATCAGGCGACGCTCCTGTATCACGTGGGCAGTAAGGACGAGCTGTTGCTGGCCGTCCTGCGCGAGATGATGCGGCTCACCGGTGAGGTTGCGCGCCGTGTGCTCACCGCCGGACTCAGCACGCGCGCGGCGATTCGCCACAGCATCACCGCTTTCTGGCAGCATGTCGAGGCCACACCAGAACTGCAAGTCATGCAGTATGAGCTAACCCTTTACGCGCTGCGCCATGGTGGCTCGGCCTGGCTTGCGCGCGAGCAGTACGCAGGGTATGGCGCCGTCGTTGAGGAGCTGCTGCGCGAGACCTTCACGGCCGCGGGAGCACGGTGCGCGCTACCGTTCCCCGCGCTGGCACGGTTCATCGTCGGCGGTCTGGATGGGCTGATCCTGCAGTTTATCAGTGACCGCGATAGCGTGCGCGCCCGGCGCGATCTCGAAACACTGATAGCCGCCGTCATCGCGCTGGCAGAGGGCACTGTCCCGTCGCTGGGCGCGGAAGAGTCGGTCGGCACGCAGGCGCAGCGCGCCTGAGCGCCCAGCGACGCCGGGCGCCTCCAGTGAGGCGCGCGGGAGGAGGAAGGCCATGGTACGGCAGCACGAAGAGCAGCTGGCCACCGAAGGCGAGGTGGCGGCCGGGCCAGCGCCCATCACCGCGCCCGCATACGCGCAGTATAAGTCTGCATGCGCGGGCCGGCGTATGCCGTTCGCCTACGTGGACCTCGACCTGCTCGACGCCAACATACGCGCGGCGGTGGCCCGCGCCGCAGGAAAGCGTGTGCGTGTCGCCTCGAAGTCGGTGCGCAGCGTCGCCATCTTGCGCCGTATCCTCGACAGCAGCCCGACCATCCAGGGCCTGATGTGCTTCACCGCGCCTGAGGCCGTCTGGCTGGCGGCACAGGGATTCGACGATCTGTTGATCGGCTACCCGTGTTTCCACGAACAAGACATTGCCGATGTCGCGCAGGCGACGGCCGGCGGCGCCCACATTACCCTGATGGTGGACAGCATTGCCCACGTCGAGCGTATCGAGGCGATTGCGCAGGCGCACGCCGTGCGCCTGCCGCTCTGTCTGGACGCCGACATGTCGCTGCCGGTCCCCGGCCTCCATTTCGGCGTGTGGCGCTCACCTGTGCGGACCCTAGCCGAGGCGCGCCCCGTCGTCGCGCGCATTGCTGCCTCGGAGCACGTCTTTCTCGACGGCCTGATGGGCTATGAGGCGCAGATCGCGGGGGTCGGCGACAACTATCCCGGCAAGGCGCTGAAGAACGCGCTGGTGCGCGGCCTCAAGGCGCGCTCGGCGCGTGTGGTCGCCGCGCGGCGGGCGGCGCTCGTCCGGTTGGCCACAGACTCCGGCGCGCGGCTGCGTTTCGTGAACGGCGGTGGCACGGGCAGCATCGCCACGACGCGCCGCGAGGCGGCCGTCACCGAGATCACCGTCGGCTCGGCGTTCTACGCTCCGGCGCTTTTCGACAACTATCGCGCCTTCCGCTACCGTCCGGCCGCCGGCTTTGCCATCGAGATCGTGCGGCGGCCGTCGGCGCATATTTTCACCTGCTTGGGCGGCGGCTATATCGCCTCCGGCCTGACCGGGCCAGACAAGGCCCCGCAGCCCTATCTGCCGGTGGGCGCCCGGCTCGACCCACTCGAAGGCGCCGGCGAGGTGCAGACGCCGATTCACTATGCCGGACCCGAGCGTCTCACGATCGGGGACCCAGTCTTCCTGCGCCACAGCAAGGCGGGTGAGCTGTGCGAGCGCTTTACGTCGCTGTTGCTGGTGCAAGGCGGCGAGGTGGTGGACGAGGTGTCGACGTATCGCGGCGACGGCAAGAGTTTTCTCTGAGGGAGACGCCCGTGAGCGATGCGAGACCGCCGGGACGGCGCCCGCGCTGGCATAATTGGTCGGATTCCGTGCGCTGTGCCCCGCGCGCGCTGGTGAAGCCCGCCAGTCTGGACGAGCTTGTGCGGCTGGTCGGCGGCTACGGCCGCGCTGGTCGGCAGGTGCGCGTCGTGGGCGACGGGCACTCGTTCACGCCACTGGTGCAGACCGACGACGTACTGCTCTCGCTCGACCGCCTGCAAGGGATCGAGGCGGTGGACGCCGAGCGTGGCACCGTGCGCGTCTGGGGCGGCACGCGGCTCAAGCGGCTCGGCGACGAGCTGTTGGCGCGTGGGCTGGCGCAGGAGAACCTGGGCGATATTGACGTGCAGAGTATCGCAGGCGCCATCAGCACGGGGACGCACGGCACAGGAGTCCGCTTCGGCACGCTGGCGACACAGGTCGCCGCGCTCACGCTTGTCACCGCCGCGGGCGACATGATCGAGTGCTCTGACGAGCAGAACCGCGACCTCTTCAAGGCGGCGCAGGTCTCGCTCGGGGCGCTGGGCGTGATCGCCGCCGTTACGCTGCGCGTGGTGCCGGCCAAGCGGCTGCGCTTCAGCAGCCGGCGCGAGCGGCTGGGCGACTGCCTGGCCAACCTCGACCGCTACAAGCAGGAGAACAGCCACTTCGAGTTCTTTTGGCTGCCCTACACGCCCTGGGTACAGGCGAAGCTCCTCAACGAGACCGACGCGCCCTCGTCCACGAGCAATCTCTTCGGCGCGCTCAACAAGCTGCTGCTGGAGAACGGCCTGTACTGGGTCCTTTCGGAGCTGTGCCGGCTGGCGCCGCCACTGTCGCGCAGCGTGAGCCGTGTCTCCGCCTGGGGCATCGCCTCGGTCACCGAGACGGACTACAGCCATCGCCTCTTCGCCACGCCACGCGCGGTCAAGTTCCAGGAGATGGAGTACAACGTCCCGGCTGAGCACTTCCCAGCCGTGCTCGGCGAGATTCAAGACTGCCTGCGCAACGAGCGCTTCAACGTCCATTTCCCGATCGAGTGCCGCTTCGTGCGTGGTGACGACATCTGGCTCAGTCCCTCCTACGGGCGCGACTCGGCCTACATTGCTGTGCACATGTACAAGGGCATGCCGTACGAGCGCTACTTCCGCGCCGTGGAGGAGATCTATCAGCGCTACGCGGGCCGCCCGCACTGGGGCAAGCTGCATACCCTCGACGCGCAAGTGCTGGCCGAGCGCTACCCGCACTGGGACGACTTCCGGCGCGTGCGCGCGGCGCTGGACCCGAAGGGCATCTTCCTCAACGACTACCTGCGCCGGCTGCTCGACGCCGACGCACCCGTGCCGGCGGCTCACCCCGCGTCCGAGGGCACGGCAACGGTGCCGCGAGCCGACATGACGTAGCCGACCCGCAAACCGCCGACATGCCGGCGACAGGTGAACCACAGACAACGGCAGGAGACTTCCATGAGCGAGGCCGCGACCAGCGCATCTACGACCACCAGCGCGTCGTCTTCGTCCGCGCGGCCAGCCCTGCGGCACGGCGTGCTGGGGCTTCCCCATGCTATCGTGATCTCGGTGGCCGTCATGTCGCCCGCCGCCTCGATCTTCTTCAATACCATTCCGCAGGCGGGGCTGGTGGGCGCGGCGGTGCCGCTCTGCTACCTGATCGGCTTCATCGTGGCGCTGCTGGTCGCCAATCAGTATAGCGAGCTCTCGCGCGAGCTGCCGTCCAGCGGCTCTGCCTACACCTTCGTGACGGAAGGCATTGGCCCGCGCGCTGGATTCCTGACGGCGTGGATCGGCCTGGCGGCGCTGGCGCTCGGCGCGCCGTACTCGTTCATCCTGATGAGCGCCAACCTTCAGACGCTCATGCTGCGCTGGTTTGGGCTCGATCTGCCCTGGCCCGCCTACTTCGTGCTCGCCATCGGCATCGTATTCGCGCTGTGCTACTGGGGCATTCGCCAGTCGCTGCGCGTGGACCTGGTCTTCCTGGCGTTCGAGATGGGCGTGTGTGTACTGCTGGCGGCGGTGGTGCTGTTTCGGGTGGGCGACGGTGGCGGCCTCTCCGCGCTGCCGTTCACGACCGCGGGAGTGCCGCGCGGTGGCGACCTGACCGTCGGCATCGTGTTGGCCGTGCTGAGCTTCATCGGCTTCGAGACGGCGGCAACGCTCGGTGAGGAGACGCGCGATCCGCATCGCAACATCCCACGCGCCGTCTATGGCTCGATGATCGTGGTAGGCGCGTTCTACGTGCTCATGGCCTACGCCGCGACGGTCGGATACGGCATCGACCACATGGCGACCGGCTATGCCAACGATACCGCGCCCTTCGATACCATCGCCCGCCGCTTTGGCGGCCCCGCTTTTGCCGCCCTTATCGACGTCGTGGGGCTGCTCTCGTTCTTCAGCGCCGCGCTGGCAATCGTCAACGGCGGCGCGCGTATCCTCTTTGCCGTGGGGCGCGATGGCACGCTGCCACGCTGGCTCGCGCGCACGCAAGCGGCACGCCAGACGCCGATCGCGGGCGTGGCGGCGCTGTGCGTCATCGGGCTGGTGGCCGGCCTGGGTCTCGGCTTCCTGCTCACCCCGATCAAGGCATTCGCGTTCCTGGGCACGCTGGATGCGATTCTTGTCCTACTGATCTACATCCTGGTCAACGTGGCCTGCATCGGCTTCTTCTGGCGCAAGCGCCGCGCGCGCTTCAATCCAGTGCGACACGGGCTGATCCCCGCGCTGGGACTTCTCATCACGGTTGGGATCGTGGCGGCGGCGGTGGTCTCGCCCGGCCCGGCGCCGCTCAGCGCCATTCCGCTCGTCGTGTGGGTCTGGCTGGCCCTCGGTCTGCTCGTGCTCTTCATCGCCCGACCGTACCGCGCGACCACGGTGGGCAAGGAGGCTCAGGGGTAGCGCCACGCGGTCGGCGTAGTCGCTCCCCATAGCAGATCACCCTGCCCATAGAAGATCACATGTTGCGCGTGATCCTCTATGACAGCCCAGGCATCGTCCGCACGTTCTCAGCACCAGGAGGGGCGGGGATGTTACGGTCCCCTGCACTCCTCTGCAAGGTGCCTACTCATTTGGCAGAGACTGTGATGCATCAGCAGCCCGAGCTGCGGCTACATGGGGCGAGCTGCCCGCGCACAGCACCGTCAGGATATTTTGCGTTGTGCACATGCACATAGTAATCCGCCGGATGCTGCGTGATGGCAACGATCACATCATTAGGCGCAGTAGCGCAGCCGGTGGCGACCCCTTGAGCGTTTGGTGCCATGAGCGGCACGACGATGGGGCCAATGACTCCCTTGGCTCCCCGGTGAATATGCGTGCCGGTTGCCGGAAGCTCGATGCCCGTGACGTGGATCACGTAGCATATCTTCTGCTTGTCCGGGTTAAGTGTGAGGTGCGCGGTTCCGCTACCGCTGGTATTGGTGCCCTCCGGCGTGAGTGTCGCCACCAGCGCGCTGGTACCTGCAGCCAGCGTATTGCCGCCGCCTGCGGTGGGTGCGGGCGACACAGCGTTCTTGTGTTGTGCTGTGCAACCACCGAGGACGAGCAGCAATAACGCCACGACGAATGTGGCTGACGGTAGGCGAAGACTGTTCCATTTGCGCGAGATCATGACCGATTCCTCCTTGAGTCTTGCTGATGAGCGTGTCCAACATCTCATCCGGGCGTCTCAATTGCCTGCACGCCTGCGAGCGAGGATCGGGTACGTCCTTGTCACAGCTCAGCGGTGCGCATCACTCGCGTGGCAACGTCCAAGTGCCACGCGAAGCCAGCATGTCAGCCCGACGCCTTGACCCTATCAGCGAGATGTGCCACGACGATGACGATGTGTTACAGCGTGCGTGCCACATTGTTACAAAACCCTGGCGGTTGTGCGCTGCGCCGACAAGACATGAGTTTTACGTGTCGAGAATATACGAGCCTTCGTGAGCGAAGGCGCTGGGTGGCAACAACGCGCCGCCGTGGAGCAGAGCTCGCGTACCCTGCCTGCCCCGCTGCGCTCGCCTTCGCGCCGCCCGATGGCAATCGCGCCTTCCGCTGCTGACGCCCTCGTACGGGAACGCCCGCGGTCAGCCTGGGATATACTCCACCCAGTCACCGCGCAAGGGACCAACTTGAGCGACTGGCCCCCTGCCAGGGACACCTACCGGGACGGCGTGCCCGCCGACGGTGCTGACGCATCAGCGCACATGCAAGGGAGCGTGCAGATGACCCTCAGTGTCCTCACAACGTACCTGCTCCTCTGTCTGCTAGCCGTAGGTGGCATGGGGGTCGTCGCGACGGCCGCGTGGCGGGCGCGCACGACCACCGCCGGACGGGTCGCCCTGGCAGCCGTGGGCTGCGTGATCGGCTGGCTGCTGTCGGTCATCCTCGCGCTCCTCAGCCCGACAGCTACTCTGGCCCTCTTCTGGCATCAGACGGTCCGGTTTGTGTTCTTGGCACTCAGCACGCCGCTGCTCATCCTCTTCCTCGCCGCCTACTTTGGCGTTCCCCGCCTCTCGCGCCGGCTGCTGGCCGGCCTGTTCATCATCCCGGGCCTCACCATTGTGCTCGATCTGACCAACAGCTGGCACCACTTGTTCCTCGCCGCGTATGGCATGGAGCGGGTTGGCCCGTACTTCGTCCGCCTGTCGTGGACACCCGGCCCTTGGTTTCCGATCTACACTGTCTTCTACAGTGGGAGCCTGTTCTTCGCCGTCGTATCCGTGCTGCTCGCGTACCGACGTCGGGCGCCGCTGTACCGTGCCCAGGCGCAGGTATTTGTTTGGTCCCTGCTGCCGCCGACTGTGCTGCTTGTCTTCGATACGCTCAGCCGGACACCCTTTGCCCTGCTCGGTACGGCGCCGCTGGGGTTTGCGGCGATGGCGCTGCTCCAGGCTCGCGTATTGCGCCGCCATCGCTTGCTGGACCTGGTACCGGCAGCACGCGAGGCCATGTTCAGCAGCATGGTTGATCCGGTGGTCGCCCTCGATGGGGAGGGGCGCATCGTCGACCTGAACCCGGCCGCCGAACAGGTGTTGGGTACATCGGCGGGCACCGCGCTGGGCACTCATATTATGGATCTGGCTCAGCGGCGCTTCGCGGACCTCCAGGCCGCCGTGCAGGCAGCGGCACAGGGCGACGCGTGCGCCCAGGTGCTCCTTGACCTGGGGAGCGACGGTGAGACGCGCAGCTATGACGTGCAGGTCTCCTCGTTCGGTCGCCGACTAGGAGTCGCCGATGGGCACATGCTTGTCTTCCACGACGTCACGAAGCTCAAGCATGCCGAAGCGCACCTGGCCCAGCAGGCAAGTCGACTCGAAGCCATCTTCGCCGCCGTAACCGAAGGGGTGGCGGTGTACGACGCGCAGGGATGCATTGTGCAGAGCAATCCCGCGTTTCACGAGATGCTCGGGCTCAGCGCCGACCCAGACTATAGTGCGCGGAGGTATCCCGAGCGGGTGGCGCACCTGCATGCCCGTGACCAGCACGGCCAGCCGATTCTCTACGAGCAGATGCTGCTGACACGCGCACTCAGGGGAGAAGTGATTCCAGCTGAGAAGGCGCCAGACACAACCGTCACTACCCGGGATGGGCGAGAGGTCACGTTCAGCCGCAGTGCAGCTTCCATTCGGGATGCAGACGGGACGATCATTGGGGCGGTCATCGTCCACCGGGATGTTACGGCGCGCCGCCAGCTCGAGCGGCAGGTTCAAGAGCAGGCGAGCCAGCTCGAGGCGATTTTTGAGGCACAGGCCGACGGCGTCGGCGTCTACGATCTGCAAGGGCGTTTCGTGCGCGCAAACCGAGCCTTGCATCAACTGTATGGGTTCGAGGCCGAAGGCGCCTTCACCACGCGCCCACTCTCTGAACGGGCGCAGCGACTGCAGATCTACGACGAGGAGGGTCAGCGCCTTCCAGCAGAGCAGTGGCCCCACTGGCGGGTGCTGAACGGCGAGATTCTGACAGGTCCAACCGCCATGGATACGCGCGTGCAGACTCTGGATGGGCGCGAGGTGTGGACAAACACTACCGGAGCACCCATCCGCGGCACCGATGGAGAGCCCATGGGCGTCGTGCTCATCACGCGCGATGTCACGGCGCATCGCCAGTTAGAGCGTCAGGTGGCGGAGCAGGCGAGCCAGCTCGAGGCCATCTTTGAGACCCAGGCCGACGGCGTGGTCCTGTTCGATCGCCACAGGCGCCTGGTGCGGGCAAATCGGGCGTGGCGAGACATACTCCAACGCTATGCGGAAATGGCCGGGCTGACCGCTGACCCGACGTACGTCGCCTTGCCATTGGCCGACCAGGCGGAGCAGTTGACGCTCTGGAATGAGCACGGCCGCGTCATTCCCCATGAGGAGACACCCACCGCACGAGCACTCAGGGGTGAGACAGTAACTGGGGCCAACGCCGTTGACGAGCGGGTCCAGAGCTCCGACGGCCGCGTCTTGCAAGTGAGCGTCTCAGCCGCTCCGGTGCGTGACGCCGCAGGGCAGGTGGCTGGGGCAGTGGTGGTCGTGCAGGACGTCACCGCACGACGCCAGCTCGAGCAGCGGCTGACTCAGCAGGAGCGGCAGTACCGCACCCTGGTGGAGCATTCGCCCGACATCATCACGCGCTTCGACCGCGCGCTGCGTCAACTGTACGTCAGTCCCAACGCCGAGGCAGTCCTGGGCATTCCTGCCCACGAGCGTGTCGGCAAGACATACGCCGAGCTGGGCTTGCCCGAGGCACTCTACGCGCCGTGGGCGCGTGCCCTGCGGGAGGTCTTTGCGACCGGTGAGTCGCGCGCGTTTGACATCACCTCTCCCTATGGTGAGGGAGACGAGTCCACCTCCTACTACCGCGTGCGCTACGTTCCCGAGATGGGCGCCGACGCAAGTGTGGAGTCGGTGCTGGGCATCACGACCGATGTCAGCGCGCTCCGGCGAACGGAGGCAGCGCTGCGGGTGGCCAAAGCGGCCGCCGACGTCGCCCGCCAAGGGGAGGAGCAGCGACGACGAGAAGCTGAGCTCCGTGGAGAGATTGCCGAAAGCCTGCGTGAGGTGCTCGCGATACTCAACTCCAAGCGGCCCCTCGCGGAGATCCTGCACGCGATCACCCAACAGGCAGGTCGCCTCCTGGGGAGTACGGCTACTGCGATCTATGGCACGAATGGCGGCAGTGGGCAGCGCGACGAGACGGAGCAGCCGGCTGCCCCGGCGCCGGACGCGGTGGAGGCGCTCACGCTGATGGCTGCTTTCGGACTCGGCGAAGCGCAGCCGGACCAGCTAGAGCAGCTGCCCCTTTCCTATGCCTCCCAGGCCGTGCGTAGCGCCCTGGCCGCGCGGTGGCCCGTTGCCGTCCACAACACGTGTGTGCCTGCCAGGGAGCAAGAATGGACGGGGGACGTAGAGGGTACTGATACGCTGTTTGCCGTCTCCAACGAGCCCTTACCCAGTCCGTATCAGGCGCTCCTGATCGTGCCGATTGTCGTCCAGGAGGACGTCTACGGGTGTTTGGCGCTGTACTACACGGTGCAGTGTCGCTTCTTGCCCGAGGACGTTGCGCTGGCGATGGCCTATGGAGATCAGATCGCGCTGGCTATTGCCAACGCCCGCTTGCAGCAACACATTGAGCGGGACGCAATCGACGCCGAGCGCAACTGGCTCGCGCGCGAGCTGCATGACACCGTGACCCAGGAAATCTTCTCAGCGAGTCTGCTCGCCCAGTCCATCCCGCGGCTCTGGGAGCCGCATCCATCAGCGGCCGAGCGTGCACTCGGGGAGCTGCATAAGCTGACCCGCGGCGCACTGGCAGGGCTGCGCATGCTGCTCTTCGAGCTGCGTCCCGCGACGCTCCAACAGGTGCCGCTGTCCGATCTC
>Ga0207646_10007428_pt1 | contig 11136 bp, 13 predicted proteins | sample KBSK5502metaG_FD_184343 | JGI IMG/M metagenome (GOLD analysis project Ga0207646, IMG submission 184343) | Corn, switchgrass and miscanthus rhizosphere microbial communities from Kellogg Biological Station, Michigan, USA - KBS K5-50-2 metaG... | ecosystem: Host-associated > Plants > Roots >...
CTCGTGATACATTTCCCTGTTGATGCTCCTAAGGTGAAAGTCATCAAGGCATTTGAACTGCTTGGATTTTCTCTGGTAAGAGAACGAGAGCATATTGCACTGATGCGTGAGAACGCTGATGGGACGAGGACTCCATTAACACTGCCCAATCATAGCAAAATCAAGGGCTCTACCCTGAGAACCATTTGCAGCCAAGCAGGTGTACCAAGGGAAGAGTTTTTGAAGGCGTATCACAACACCTAATTGCCTTTTTCCTGGCGCCATTCTTTTGTCTCGCAGTCCACGAGAACAACCGGCTTTTTGTATCTGCCTATCACGCTGGTATGCTTGGAGATCATCGGACGCCCGTCGGTTCTGGTTCGATTATTTATTCATTTTTCTAGTATTATTGGAACGCTTGTTCTTTTGCTTCGAAGTCTCCTCGCCGCGCTGGCTCGCTTGTCTCTGCGTTCTCACACGCTCTTCAGTGATGCTTAGCTGATCTCTCCTCCGCATACGAACTCAGCAATCATGGGCCTTCAATTCGTACTTTTCTCTCATCATCTTCGAACAGATAGACCAAGTTGAGTAGGCGACTGGCGAGGTACTATCTTGCAATAGCCCTTTTCCAGTCGCCCCTCGCCGATCGAAGCGTGACCGTTTCCGTATCACTTCGCTCTCCAGCGGTCACGCTTGTCGCCTCAAGGTGGCAAGTGACACTCAGCGCCACTCTGGCTCTCCGCATTTCGCGTGCCGCATGGCTGCTGAATGCCGACCACCTGTGCCCCTTCGCCCTGTGGACGACCTTCTCGTCCTCGCCTTTAAAGCCGTCACGATGAGACGTATCGAGCGTCCTGTAGGTGCCTCACCCACTACCTTCATGAGACCTCACTGGTCCCCCATCCCTTCCGCGAGGATACCCAGAACGGCTACTTCTTTCTGAGTATGGAAAGGCTCTGGCTTCGAGCGTTCTGCCAGAGGATGTGTGCTTCCATCATCGGTGGTTGAGGTTTGAGCAGTGTGGCCCTCACCCTGGGACGCGGAACTCGCGAGCCTCAAGCTACAACGCTTTGGCTTTTTGCCCGCTTTCTCGGCATGCTGCTGTTCCCTCTTCCTTTCGGAATCAGGTGAGCCGGTGTTCCTAGAATCCTCCTCACATTCTAGCCGACTGCGTCGGCGATCTCATCGCGCGTGACACGGCGCACGTAGCCAGCACAGCAATCCCTTGGCAGTATTCCCACAGACGCCATCACGATGCGGCATCCTGGCCCGCTCGCACCTGACCATGCTCTTGCACCTGAAGAATGGCCGAATGTCTTGCACCGCATCAGTGAACACCACGAACCTCTGCGCCAGGTGGCCGCTGACTACGGAGTGTCCCAAGAGACAGTCAGACGCCTTCTGTCAACTTCTCGCAAGAAGAAGGAGTACCTTTCTCTCCTGCTGCCGAACGATGAGGTATAATGGTGCAGAGTCCATCAAAGCCATCTTAGAAACGAGTGATCCAGGTCTATCTGGGATGCGTTGTGCATCCTCTGTCAGGAGGTGCTGCATGCGTCAGCTCCCGACCGGAACGGTCACCCTCCTCTTCACCGACATCGAAAGGTCCACGTACCTGCTCCAACGTTTGGGTGAGCGCTACCCCGATGTGCTGGCTGAGTGCCGAGGCCTGCTGCGTGCGGCTTTCCATCAGCATCATGGCTATGAGGTCGACACGCAGGGAGATGCATTTTTCGTGGCCTTTGGGCGGGCCATCGATGCGGTCTCAGCGGCGATAGCTGCCCAACGGGCACTCGCCAGCCACTCTTGGCCTGGAGGCGCCACGCTGCGTGTGCGTATGGGGCTGCACACCGGTGAGCCGTCTGTGGCAACCGAGGGCTTTGTAGGCCTGGATGTGCATCGAGCCGCCCGCATTATGAGCGCCGGGCACGGTGGACAGGTCCTGCCAGAAGGGGCACACCTGCAGGACTTGGGAGCGCATCGCCTGAAGGACTTACAACAGCCCAGTCATCTCTTTCAACTCGTCATTGTAGGCTTACCTATCGACTTCCCGCCCCTGGGGACGCTGGACATCCAGCCGAACAACCTCCCTGTCCAACCTACCCCGTTCCTTGGTCGCGAGAAGGAAGTGGCAGCAGTCACGGCACTGCTGCGTCGAGAGGATGTGCGTCTGGTGACCCTGACTGGAGCCGGTGGCGCAGGCAAGACCCGAATGGCGCTGCAGGTGGCCGCCGAACTGAGCGAAGCGTTCCCCGATGGCGTCTTCTTGGTGAATCTGGCTCCGATTAGCGACCCTGCGTTGGTCATTCCTACCGTTGCCCAGGTGCTCGACGTCAAAGAGATGGGAGAGCACTCCCTGCTCGACCTCCTGAAAGCGTTTCTTCGCGAAAAGCATCTGCTGCTCCTGTTGGATAACTTTGAGCAGGTCATGCGTGCAGGTGTGCAGGTGGCAGAACTCCTCGCTGCCTGCCCTCGACTCAGGGTCCTGGTGACGAGCCGCGTGGCGCTGCATGTGCGAGCCGAACATGAGTTTGCTCTCCCGCCCCTGGCACTGCCTGACCTCAAACGCTTGCCAGATCTCGTCGCGCTTTCACAGTATGAGGTGGTGGCGCTCTTCATCCAGCGCGCTCAGGCGGCAAGACCCGAGTTCCAGCTGACCAATGCGAACGCTCCAGCAGTTGCAGAGATCTGTGTTCGCCTGGATGGGTTGCCATTAGCGATTGAACTGGCCGCGGCTCGCATCAAAGCGCTCCCACCACAGGCGCTCCTAGCCCGATTGGGTCAGCGGTTGGCTGTGCTGACGAGTGGGGCACGTGATGTCCCTGTACGCCAGCAAACGCTCCGCAACACGATCACATGGAGTTACGGTTTGTTAGGAGCAGCGGAGCAGCAGCTCTTCCGGCGCCTGTCTGTCTTCGTGGGCGGCTGGACATTGGAGGCAGCGGAAGCACTCTACGCTGCTCTCGACGATGGTAGCAATGATGGAGCAGGAGCGCTGTTTGATCGCATGACTTCGCTGTTGGATAATAGCTTACTCTACCGTCTGGACTCAGAGGGGAAGGAGCCACGCTTTGCCATGCTCGAGACCATTCGTGAGTATGCCCTCGAGGCTCTGACCGCGAGCCAGGAGTTGAACGTCGCTCAGGAGGCTCACGCCACATACTACCTGCGCTTGGTGGAAGTCGAGCTGGAGCGTGAGGAGGGGTGGCAAAGGGAGAAGTTGGAGCAGCTGGAGCAAGAGCATGATAACCTGCGAGCAGCGCTCCGCTCCACCTTGCAGCAAGCGGAGGAGAGGCACGACTCAGCGATGGCTCTCCGCCTGGGTAGCGTGCTCACGCCGTTCTGGCTCATGTGTGGCTACTGGAGCGAGGGGCGGGCCTTCCTGGAACGGGCACTGACGAAGCATGAGGGTGTTGGGGGGCTTATACTAGCGAAAGCGCTCGTGGCTGCCGGGAAACTTGCGTTTCAGCAGGGTGACTATGAACGGGCAGAGATGCGGGCTGAGGAAAGTCTGGCACTCTTTCGAGAAATAGGAGATACGAGAGGGAGTGCCCCCGTCCTGGAGATACGCGGAATGCTTGCCTGGAATAGAGGCAATTTGAGCAGTGCACAAGCCTTGCTGCAGGAAGCACTTGCTCTTTATAAGCAAACGAATGACAAGCAGGCAATGGTCAACTCGCTCTTCAGCTTGGCATGGCTCGCACGCAGTCAGGGTGAGTACACCCGTGCCCGAGTCCTCTGTGAGGAGAGCCTGGCACTCTCCGGTGACCTTGGGGACACGAGAGGAGCGGCCGATGCTCAGCTGCTGATGGCACAGATGCTCTTTGATACACAAGCTGCTCCGACCAGAGTACGCCCACAGGTAGAGGACGTGCTTGTGCGGTACAGGCAGGTGGAGGATAAGGAGGGGATTGCCGCTTGCTTCCATCTCTTAGGCCAGATCACCTTGCTGCAGGGTGAGACAGAGGAAGCACGTTCGTGGTTCGAGCAAAGTGTGGCGCTGCACAAGGAGCTAGGGCATCAAGCTGGTCTGGCCTGGGCTGTCTCAGGTCTCGCACGAGTTGCTGTGGCTCAGAGTGACTACGTAGCGGCACGTAACCGCTACGAGGAGAGCCTGGCAAGAGCCAGAGCCATTGAAGATCAAGAACTGCTCGTCACCTGTGTGGAGGGCCTGGCAATGGTGATGGCTGCGCAAGGAGAACCTGTGTGGGCAGCCCGATTATGGGGGGCTGCAGAAGTCCTGCGTGAAACGATAGGCGAGCCACTCTCTCCAGTTGAGCACGCATTCTATGAAAGTGCAATCATGGATGCCCACCGTCGTCTTGGAGAGCGGGCTTTCGCGGCAGCCTGGGCAGAGGGACGGACGATGACGCCAGACCAAGCCTTGCAGGCGCAGTTACCAATAACAGTGCTCCCTCCCTCGCCATCGACTCCAGTTGCAGAGAGGATGCCAATTTCGTATCCGGCTGGCCTCACAACTCGTGAGGTTGAAGTGTTGCGCCTGGTGGCACAGGGAATGAAGAATGAACAGGTGGCCTCACAACTCGTCATCAGTCCTCGCACCGTTGATACGCACCTCACCTCGATTTATAGCAAGATCGGGGTGTCCTCCCGCAGTGCTGCCACTCGCTACGCTCTGGAACATCACCTCGTCTGACCTCCTCTACGGAATACTCCGTAGTCTCTCGTGTGCTGGATCCGTTCCGGCGACTCTCAGATACGTAGTCGATTCACGGAATTCTCCCGATGTTTTGCCGCCTTTCTCCTGCTAGACTAGGAGCAGAAAGACGTTCACCTGGGTGAACAGAACTGCAAGCATAGTGGGTATCTGCAATACTAGATGCCCTGAAAGGAGAGTGTCTCATGGGAGGAGTATCGGATTTTGTAGCGGCATTGGCCGTCCTGGGTGTCATGAAAGTACGGGAGGCCCTGGAGGAGGACAGAAAATCCAGGCAGGCAGAAGCCTTTGTGCCCTTCAACCTGCCCCCACTACCGCAGCGGGGACGACCAACCCGCCAACCTGCAACAGAAGCCGAGCCGCATGGTGCTATAGACATGTCTGCCTCTCACGCATGGCCGAATCCGTAACCGGAAAGAGGCCGTGAGAATGATAAACAAAAAAGGAGATAACGCTGATGTACTATCGCCAGCTTGGACGTACAGGATTACAAGTGAGTCCGCTTTGTTTAGGCAGCATGTTATTCGGAGGGAAAACGCCAGAAGCGGAAGCTCACATGATCATCGATTGTGCCCTGGATACTGGAATCAACGTGATTGATACAGCTTATTATGAAGATTCCTCGGCGGATTTCCGTCCAGCGCAGTATCGCTGGTAAGGAGCAACGATCATGAAGGCCATCATTGTCTATGAGCATGGCTCGCCCGATGTTTTACAGCTACGTGACGTGCCGATCCCTGAGCCGCTTCCAGATGAGGTATTGATACACAATCACTTTGTGGGAGTCAATTTTGTAGATACCCAGCATCGCGCTGGCTTATATTATCCTGTTGCGCTGCCGCTGATCCCAGGTACAGAAGCATCCGGCGTGGTAGCAGCAGTAGGTTCTGACGTGACCGATTTCCGCGTTGCAGACCGCGTGGCTTACGCGGGCTATATGGGTGGAAACTATGCCGAATATACCTGTGTTCCCCAGGATAGACTTGTGCCTGTCCCCAATGCCATGACGTTAGAGCAAGCTGCTGCGAGTCTTCTCCAGGGGTTAACGGCCTACGTGCTCGCGCATCAGGTCTACCCGTTACAATCAGGCGATGTCGCACTTATTCACGCAGCCGCAGGAGGCGTTGGTTTACTCCTGGTGCAAATGGTCAAACAGCTCGGGGCGGTCGTCATTGGTACGACTTCATCAGCGCAAAAAGTGACCCTGGTGAATCAGGCAGGCGCTGATCATGTCATTGTGCATACCGAGGCAGACTTTGAAGACACAATCATGAAGCTGACCAATGAGCAAGGCGTTTCAGTCGTGTATGATGGCGTTGGTGGTTCGATGTTCGAGAAAAACGTGAGCGTGCTCCGGACGCGTGGCCATCTGGTGTCGTTTGGGCTGGCGAATGGGAGGCCAGTGCCTTTGGATATAAGCCGATTATCTGGAATTACAGGTACCAAAAATCGCGGTTCGCTCTTTGTCACATGGGCTTCCATCAACGATTATATGACAACAGCCGAACACCTGAGGGCATGTGCGGATGCCGTATTCGGCGCTGTCCTTCGTGGTCAACTGCGTCTTCACATGACGGGCGTGTTTCCGTTAGAGCAAGCTGCGCAAACCCACCTGCTCTTAGAGAGTCGAGCAACAAGCGGAAAATTGCTTTTAAAAGTGACATAAAAGGAGAAACATTGGAAGATGTCAGTCATTCCAGAAAATTACGCTGACTTGCTTGAGACCAAGGCACTTGCGCATATTGCGACCATTGGGCCAAACGGTGATCCGCAAAGTACTCCTGTTTGGTTCGGGTGGGATGGGAACCGTGTTTTGCTGACCCTGACAAAAACAGCGCAGAAGTACCTTAATCTGCAGCGTGATCCACGCCTTGCGCTCTCAATCGTTGATCCGAAGAACGCGTATCGTTATCTAGAGATACGCGGTCGTGTTGTACGTATCGATGAGGATCTTGACAGACACTTTGTCAACTCGATGGCAAAGAAATACCTCAATCAAGATGTCTATCCCTGGCACCGCCCTGGTGACGAGCATGTAGTGGTGAGAGTTGAACCAGAACGCACCACTCACATAGGTTAAGTATCAAAGAACTGGCCAACCTTAGTCTGGCAGTTGGCGCCATCAACACCTGGAACCGCGTGGGTATCAGCTTCCGAGTTGAGGCGGGGAGCTCTTCGCCAAAGCAAACCGCTTCTCATTGATCGATGTGAAGACGAAAGAACACTCATCTCCCCAGAGACCGACTCTGTCTCGGAGGTGCTCTGCTCGTCGAAAGGATTTCCATCATGTTTCGTATATATCTCATCCGGTGAGGTGGACTGGCAGCGATGCTAGCAGGGCTACTGTGCGGGATTGCATCATTTACGCCCACTGCCGCGAGTGCAGGGCCTCAGCTATTCTTGTCCTGGCTATCTAGCATATCCGTTCTCAAACGAGACAGTTTTCACCCGCGCATTTCGCAGGTGCGATCCGTCTTTTCCCGCCTTCTTACCAGGGTCTCGCAGCCTGCAGGAAGGGGATGGTTGTCCAGATCACCACTATGCTGGCTACTTAGTACATCCGTTCGTACATAGGCAGTTTGATGGGCAGATTACCAAACCGTTTACCCTTTTTATTAAAAATGCGCCTATTAGCCTAGTATTAGGAACGGATGTCTCATGTAGCCAGCACAACGATCGGAGTCTTTTTGATCCTGGTGGCTTACATCCTGACCAACGTGGGCGCGATTCGGTTCTTCGCCGCCCGTCGCCTCTGGAGGTGGCAATGGGTCATTCCGGTGTTGGCCATCCTGGTGCTGGGCTATACCCTTTACAGCAATATCTATCCGGTCCCAGCTCCGCCTTTCAACATCTTCCCGTACATAGCGCTGGCCTGGTTGGTGGTCGGCCTGCTCATCGTGTTGATCAGCCTTGCGCTCGTCAGGAGCATTTGCTTGCACTTCGAGGAGAATGAGGGGCTACGCGTCGAGGAGCACGCTGGCCCGGTGCCCTAGCACTGGTATGCGATGCGAAATGGCATGGGGAGTCACTTTGTAGCAAGCAAGAAGAATTGTTTTGGTGGTAGCATACGAGCAGGAAGTTCACCGAGGAGAGATACGCATGATCGTAGATCGCTATGCACCAGAGGATGTGTATGCGTGGTTGCCGGAAGTGGCTGACCAGACGGACCTGGTGCTCAAAGAGCTGGATCACTTGCTGGAGGATGACACTAGTGCATGGGCGGCACTCGACTCAGGTGGAAGTGATCCTGCGGATGCTCATTGTGAAGCACCTGTACAGACGGAGCTACCAGGAAACAGCAGAGCGGGTGGCTGACAGCCTAGTGCTGCGCTGGTTCCGCCGTGCGTATTTATAGTCGGTGCCCGACAAGACGACGCTCATCCCGTGGACGCACACGTTACAACTGCAGACCCTGTACTGCTTGAACGACCGGGTGGTACAATTGGCGGTGCAGGCGAAGGTCACCAAGGGACAGAAACTGCGGCTGGATGCGACATGTGCAGATACCCATCCCTCATCCGACAAACAGCGGGCTCTTAGTGCTTATGCTAACTTACGAAACGGGCAACGTTATCTTCCCTGTGGTGGTACGTCGTATGAGGTAGGGAGTGACGGTATACCTCTATACATGATGATCACATGTCGGGGTGGGTAAGTTGAAAAATTTGGAGATGCAGCGAGGACTTTGGTGCGGCTGATCTGGGTCGCACGTCCGGGTGTGTATTGAGGAGGCAAGAGAGACACCGAAGCCACGCTCTTAGCAGCGTACAGCTCGGAGTGAGCAATGAGTAGGACACAACTCGCACATGTCGAAGTGGTTCTGCTGACCTGGCAGCAGCTTCCAGATGAGCTTATCAACCTGAGTGCTGATTGGATGTTTACGGAATCCCGCTTCTATCGGATTGCACAGGCGGATATCGTGGGTGTGTTGAACATCGGGTTGATCGGACTCTTTGAGCAATTGAAAGCGCAAAACCGTATCACTGATTTTTGCAGCCGCGTGGTTGTGATCAAACAAGTAACATATCGCGAGGTGTCGGACACAGAACAGATCGTAGCGAACGAGTTACCAGACTGGGTACGGCCAGAGATTGAGCGCGCAAGATGAGCGGTGAGCATCTGTGACTTCCCTGCTTTTCCTATCCAATCCTTTACGAGCGGATATTCCAGCGTCTCACCTTGCGAAGAGGCTTTGATGCCCCCATTGTGTCATCTAGCTCATTCCCCTGAAGTTCAGCTAAAGGCTCCTGTCGCTGGAACGGAGTCTGGCAACCGATGCACATCACGCAAGATCCAGGCAAAACTTCCCCCTGCAAGCCATTCCTACTGGAGAGAGGTGAGGCAGGCCTCTCTGCATTTCACTTCGCGGGATTTAGCAAAGGTATAAAATCGAGGCGTCAATCTGAATGGGTTTACTGCTCTCGGCCATTGATGTGTACCTTCCCGTTCCCTGGAATGCGCAGCGCGTTAGTCTTTGATCTCCTTCGCCTGTAATTCTTTGAGCGCATCTTTTGCCACCCACCGGGCCGTTCTAGAATCCATGTCTTGGATCTCAGAGGCACATTCCAGAGCTAACGTACGAAGGTGGCTATTGCGTTTCCCGATCTGCCGCAATGCCCAATTGACAGCTTTTTTCACAAAATTCCTCTCATCACCCGCGTGTTGCTTGATCAGTGGAAAAAACTGCATGAATGCCTCATCCTGCGCTTTTTTGTCATGTACCGCCAATTCGGCCATCATCACAAAACCTGCCCGCCGTACAAACTCGCGCTCCTGCTGACACCACTGAGTGGCCTTTTGATAGGCATAAGGGGTTTTATCAAACAGGTTCCCGCATACCTGGTCGCATACATCCCACGAATCAAAGTCGTTAGCCCACTTTTCCATGAGCTCGGCAGAAACGAGTTGAGGCTCAGCAATCATCGAGGCAAGGATTCTTGCCTCATGGATCCCTGAATCCCAGAGTGCTAATGCAAGTGCCTGGTTCCTCCTTATCTCTTTCGCCATCTTCCGCAGGGTGGGCATCGAGATGCCCAAAGCCTGGGCAGGTCTGATGCCAAACCTGGCCATACCTTCGATAGCCTGAGCGTTTGCAAGCTGTTTCAAGTTCGCTATTATCTGGTCTGATGTCATCAAAGCGCGCCTGCTTTCCTCGCCGAAGATGTAAATATACCTCTATTGTATCCCATGCCTGGCGGCTATAAGCTGTGAGCTACATTGGCGTCGATCTGCCCGAACACACGAGCCGTCCAGCAATGTTGTTCGGCCTCCGGAAAGGGCTGAGGCAGTCATGACGTGCAGCGGCACCGTGATACAATGAGAAGGTCTATAGCTTACGGCGGAATAAGCTTCCGCTTTGATCGTTATTTGCAATCAACAGGGAGGTACACGAGCATGACGGTTTCCGAACTGATACGCACCAAGCGCGCTGTTCGCCAGTTCTCTGATGAACCCCTGTCCGAAGAAGCGATCCGCACAATCTTGAATGCTGGCAGGCGAGCGCAAAGCTCGAAGAATACGCAGCCGTGGCACTTCATCGCCATCCGTGACCGCGCAACCCTACGGCAGCTTGCCGAATGCGGCGCGTACGCAGGTCATCTGGCCGGAGCTCCTTTCGCTGTCGCCCTCATTTCTACCACCACCGACGGCTTCGATCTGGGACAGGCCGCAGCCTATATGCAACTGGCCGCCTGGGAGCTGGGGATTGGCTCCTGCATTGCCTCGATGTGGGAGCCGGAGAAGGCCAAAGCCATCCTGGGTGTTCCCCAGGATCTCCACTTCGATGTCGCCATCTCCTTTGGCTATCCTCTCCCCGGCCACGAGCAGTCTCACGCTCCAAAACAAAACGGACGCAAGCCGTTCGATGAGGTGATTTTCTGGGAACATTGGGGTGGATGAGTGACCTTTGCCGAGGTCGTGGATTAGCCGTTCTCGAACAAGCAGAAAGCGACAGGGAAAAAGGGCGGATGAACAAGTCATCCCCCCTGAAAGACAGGCGGACGTTTTTCGCGGAAAGCAACGGTAGCCTCGTGCGCATCAGCAGTCCCAAAACAGCGCATGATCGCCCCGATCTCGTTCTGAAAGGCCCGCTCCAATTCGGTCTCGAGCAGGCGATTGAGCAGCCGCTTGTCGGTTAGCGCCAGCACCTCGGTATCCAGTCGTTCTGGCTCGACCAGGCGGTGGAGTAGCCCGAGACGCTGGGCGACGGCGGCTTCAAAGATGTCGGCCAGTAGGACAATCTCCCGCGCTGCCCCCTGCCCAACGAGAGGAGGGGGCAGTACCGAGGTCCCTCCTGTGATGACCATGCCCACAAGATTCTCCTATGAGACAATGCGCATTGATGGAGCATTGTGTCCCATCTTCTCCCTTGCTAAAGCACTTCAGTCTCAACGGGTGTCTGATCGGTCTGGAAAGCGGCGGACAAGAGCGGCATGATCGCACTCGGTTTGGTCTGCGTAGGTCTCGGCAGAAGCTGCAAT
>Ga0207646_10007429_pt1 | contig 11136 bp, 10 predicted proteins | sample KBSK5502metaG_FD_184343 | JGI IMG/M metagenome (GOLD analysis project Ga0207646, IMG submission 184343) | Corn, switchgrass and miscanthus rhizosphere microbial communities from Kellogg Biological Station, Michigan, USA - KBS K5-50-2 metaG... | ecosystem: Host-associated > Plants > Roots >...
CGTTAACTCCATCGGCGACGCCGTCGCCACCACCGACGGCGAGGGACGCGTGACCTTCCTCAACCCCGAGGCGGAGCGCCTCACCGGCTGGACCACGACGGATGCCGTCGGGCGAGCCCTGGACCATATCTTCGTCATCGTCAACGAGCAGACCGAGATGGCCGTCGAGAACCCCGTCACGCGCGCCCTGCGCGACGGGGTCGTGGTCGGTCTCGCCAACCACACCGTGCTCATCGCTCGCGACGGAACGCGGCGCCCCATCGACGACAGCGCGGCGCCCATTCGTGACGATGCGGGGAAGTCATTCGGCGCCGTCCTGGTCTTCCGCGATATCACGGAGCGGCGACGGCGCGAGCGGGACCTGCAGCTCCTCGCCGCGATCGTCGCATCGTCGGACGATGCGATTGTGAGCAAGACCCTCGACGGCACCATCACGGCGTGGAGTCCCGGCGCCGAGCGGATCTTCGGGTGGACACGGGCGGAGATCATGGGGCGGAACATCCGACTGGTCGTCCCTCCCGAGCGCTGGGCGGAAGAGGATGCGCTGCTGGACCGCATCCGTCGGGGCGAGCGTGTCGAATCGCTCGAGACCGTTCGTGTCGGGAAAGATGGACGGCGGATCGACATCGAGCTCAGCGTGTCGCCCGTGCGCAATGCGGCGGGCGAGGTCATCGGGGCCTCCAAGATCGCGCGCGATGTCAGCGAGCGGCGGCGCGCCGAAGAAACGCGCGCGGTCTTGCTGAGCCGCGCGGAAGCCGCCCGCGCCGAGGCGGACAGCGCCAACCGCATGAAGGATCAATTCCTGGCGATTCTGTCCCACGAGCTCCGAACGCCCCTGAGCGCGGTGCTGGGCTGGGTCCAGATGCTGCGGAACCGGCACGTGCCGCCGGAGCGGACGCAGCACGCGCTCAACGTCATCCATCGGAACACCGTGCTGCAGGCCAAGCTGATCGACGACCTCCTCGACATCGCCCGGGTCGAGGTGGGCAAGCTCCATCTCGATCGGCAGCCGGTCCGACTCATTCCCCTCATCGACGATGCCGTCGATGCCTTCCAGCGTGAGGTCGCCGCCCAGCAGCTGGCCCTCGGACGCCACCTCGATCCCGAGGCCGGCGTCGTCTTCGGCGACCCCACACGCCTCGGCCAGATCGTCATCAACCTGCTCTCGAACGCCGTGAAATTCACACCGCCCGGTGGTCGCATCGATATCACGCTCGACCGTGACGGCGATCACGCCAGGCTCGTCGTGCGTGACACCGGCATCGGCATCGAGAGGGATGCCCTGCCGCACATCTTCGAGCACTTTGCCCAGGTCAGCGGAGGCGCCGCGCGCGCCCACGGCGGCCTCGGGCTCGGGCTGGCCATCGTCCGCCATCTCGTCGAGCTCCACGGTGGCACCGTGCACGCGCACAGCCCGGGCAAGGGGCACGGCGCGACATTCACGGTCCGTCTGCCGATCATGTCCGCGGCGGTGGGAGCCGTCGAGCGCCCGACCCCCCACGGGGACGCGCATGCCCAGCTCGACGGGATCAAGGTCGTCGTCGTCGAGGACGACCCCGATGTGGCGGAGATGATCGCCATCGTGCTGCGGCGGCACGGGGCGGAAGTCATCACCGCGAGCAGCGGCGAGGGCACGTTGAGCCTCCTCGCCGAGTACCCCCCCGATGTGCTCGTCTGCGACATCGGCCTTCCGGACATCGACGGCTATGCCCTCATGATGCGCGTCCGCGAGATGGAGCGCGCCCGCGGGCGTCGGGCCGTGCCGAGCGTGGCGCTGACGGGATTCGCGACCGAGGAGGAGCGCCAGCGCGCGGCCTCCGTCGGCTACCAGATCCACGTCAGCAAGCCCGTCGAGCCGGATCGGCTCGTCAACGTGATCGCCGAGGTCGTCGCCCGGCCGGCGTGACGCAGCGACCGGGGCGGCCGGTCTCAGCGCGCCAGGGCCAGGCAGACGAGGCCGGCGAGGACCAGCCCGGCGCCGACGAAACGGGCGGCGAGCCGCCGCTCGCCGAACCACACGCGGCCGATGACGACGGAGATCACGATCGACACCTCCCGCGCCGCCACGACGTAGCCGGCCTTCGACAGCCGGAACGCGAACAGCACGAGGAGGTACGCGGTCAGCGTCATCGCGGAGGCCACGAGGATCGTCCGCCAGTTCGCCTTCCACTCTCCTCGAACGCGCTCGACGTTGACGAGCGCCAGGGGCAGGAGCAGGAGCAAGCACCCCACGAACATCAGCCCGATGTAGGGCACGGGATGGAGCCGGCCCACGCCGGCCTTGTCGACGAGGGCATACGCGGCGATCGTCAGGCCGGTCAACACGGCCCAGCCCGTTCCCGCGCCGAGGCTGTCAGCGTATGTCGAGGGGCGCCACGGCTTTGCCGGGGTGCCCCGAGCAGACAGGGGGGCTTGGGGGGCCCGCTCGGGGCCCCCCATGTCGGGGACGACACGCCCCAACCGCTGCAGCGCCACGATGCCGACGACGACGAAGCCGATGCCGACGGCGCCGAGCGCTGACGGGCGCTCGTCGAGGAGGAAGACGGCCAGCACGGGCACCAGCGCGACCCCGAGGCCGCGGGCGATCGGGTAGACGACCGAGAACTCGCCCGAACGGTACGAGCGCCCCAGCGTGTAGAAGTAGAGCGCGTGGAGCACGACCGTCGCGATGACGAACGGCCACGCCGCGGCGGGCACCCCCCCGGCGGGCAGGGCCCAGAGCGTCACGGGCAGGAACAGGACGCTCGCCACCGCCAGCGCCAGGCACAGGAACGCGAACTGGTCCCGGGCGCGCTTGGCCAGCGCGTTCCAGGACGCATGGAAGAGCGCCGCGGTCAGGACCAGGGCGAGCGCCGCCGTCGGCATCAGGCGCCGAGGTAGGCGTCGCGAACCGCGGGATCGTCGGCCAGCTCCGACGCCGTGCCCGCGCGGACGATGCGACCGACCTCCAGCACGTAGGCCCGCGTCACGATGCCGAGCGCCTGGCGGACGTTCTGCTCCACCAGCAGCAGCGTGACGCCCGACGCCACGAGCGTGGCGATCGCGCCGTACACCCGCTCCACCATCAGCGGCGCGAGGCCGAGTGAGGCCTCGTCGACGAGGAGCAGCCGCGGGTGCGCCATGAGGGCGCGGCCGAGCGCCAGCATCTGCTGCTCGCCCCCGGACAGTGTGCGCCCGGGCTGCCGGCGACGGTCGGCGAGCGAAGGGAACAGCACGTAGACGCGGTCGAGGCTCGCTCGCTGCTCGTCGGCGCGCCGACGCCGCCGATAGCCGCCCGCCACGAGGTTCTCCTCGACCGTGAAATCGCCGAACATCCGTCGGCCCTCGGGGACCCAAGCGATGCCCGCCTCCGCGCGGGCCCAGGCGGGGAGCGCTCCGAGCGGGCGCCCGTCGAGCATGATCTCGCCCGTGGACGGCACGAGTCCCATGAGCGCGCGCAGCGTCGTCGACTTGCCGCTGCCGTTGGCGCCGATGATCGCCACCGCCTCGCCCTGCCGTACCTCGAAGGAGACGCCGCGCAGGGCCTCCATCGCCCCGTAGCGCACGCGCAGGTCGCGGACGTCAAGCACCGCCGCCCTCCGTCCGCGCGACCCCGAGATACGCCTCGATGACGCGCGGGTCGCGCCGGATCTCGTGGGGCGGCCCGTCGGCGATCTTCACGCCGTGGTCGAGAACGACCACGTGATCCACCAGCGGCATGGCCAGGCGCATGTGGTGCTCCACGAGCACGATCGTCAGCCCCTCGCGCCGGAGCGAGGCGATGAGCGCCGCGATGGCGCTCGCCTCCTCGCCGTCGAGGCCGCCCAGCGGCTCGTCGAGCAAGAGCACGCGGGGAGACAGCGCGAGGGCCCGCGCAAGCTCCAGGCGCTTGAGCATGCCGAGCGGCAAGACGCCGGCGGGACGGTCCGCCAGCTCGACGAGCCCCACCCGCACCAGCAGGCGTCGGGCCTCGGCGACGCTCGCCGAAGTCCGGTAGGGACGGCCGAGGGCGCCGAAACCGCGATAGCGGGCACGGCCGAGCGGGACCAGGACATTGTCGAGCACGGACAGGGCGCGGAACGGCTTGACGATCTGGAACGTGCGGGCGAGCCCGCGATACGCCATGCGATGCAAGGGCTCGCCCGTCACATCGCGGCCGTCGAAGACCACGCGGCCCGCGTCGGGCACGGCCAGGCCGCTGATGCAGTTGAAGCACGTGGTCTTGCCGGCCCCGTTCGGACCGAAGAGGCCGAGGATCCGTCCGGGCTCGAGGGCGAACGACACGCCATCGAGCGCGCGCACGCCGGCGAAGGCCTTCGCGAGACGGTCGACGTGCAGGAGCATCACCGGCGCCTGAGGGCCCGCCACAGCGCGCTGTCGTCACCGAGCAGGCCGGCGGGCTGGAAGCGCATGAGCACGAGCAGCAGCGCGCCGTAGGTCAGCATCCGGTAGTCGGCCAGGAAGCGGAACAGCTCGGGCGCCGCCCCCAGCACCGTCGCGCCGGCGATGGCGCCGCGGTTGGTCCCGAGGCCACCGAAGACGAGCATGCACAGCACGGTGATGGAGAACGAAAAGCCGAAGTCCCCGGCGGAGATGAACGTGAGGAACGACGCGTAGAAGGCGCCGGCGAGCCCCGCGAGCCCCGTGCCGATCGTGAAGGCGAGGATCTTGAACTTGCGGACGTCGACGGCCGCCGCCCGCGCCGCCTCCTCGTCCTCCCGCAGCGCCTGCAGCGCCAGCCCCGCCCACGAGCGGCTCAGCCACAGATTCACCGCCAGGGCCGTCACCACGCCGGCGACGGTCAGTACCAGGAACCCGGGCCTGGCCACATCGTGGCCCAGCAGGCGGGGCCCGGGGATGCCGCCGATCCCGAGCGCGCCCCCGAAGAACGGAAAGTAGAGGAACACCGAGACCACGACGAAGTTCACGCCCATGGTCGTGATCGCGAGGAAGTCCTCGCGCACGCGGATGGCCGCGGCGCCGATGATCGCGCCGACGGCGGCCGCCGCCATCACCGCGGCCAGGAGCGCGGGCCAGAACGGCCAGCCGTAGCGGACCGTGAGGATCGCGGTGGTGTACGCCCCCACCCCGAAAAAGGCCGCGTGGCCGAGCGAGATCTGCCCGGCCAGCCCGGTGATCGTGTTCAGCCCGAGCGTGAGCATCGTGTAGATCGCCACCAGCGTGGCGACGGTGAGGAGGTACACGGACCGGCTACCGCCCGAGCAGGCCCTGCGGTCGGAGCAGGAACACGGCGATCATGGCGAGAAAGGCCCACGCGTCGCGCGGGAACGGAAACTCGATCAGCCCGATGAACAGCGTCTCCACGATCCCGATGAGCAGCGCGCCCAGGACGGTGCCGGGGATGGAGCCGAGCCCGCCGAGGACGATGATGGCCAGGCCCTTGTACGCCGTCACGTCGCCCATCGTCGGCGAGACGGAGTTGTAGTAGACGCCGACCAGCATGCCCGCCGCGCCAGCCAGCGCCGAGCCGAGCGCGAAGTTGAGGCTGACGATCCGCCGGACGTTCATCGCGCACGCCGCAGCCATCTCGCGATCCTGGCTCACCGCGCGCACCGCCAACCCCAGGGAGGTGCGCGTGAGGAAGAGCCAGAGGGCGACGAGCAGGGCCACGGTGACGGCCATCACGAGGACCTGGGGCGCCGTCACGAGCACGCCGGCCAGCCGGACGTCGCGCACCCGCAAAGGCACGCTGAACGCGTGGGGCTCGGGGCCGGCCACGATGCGGTAGACCTCCTCGAGCGCGATGAACACGCCGATGGAGGCGATCAGCGTCGCGATCGGAGGCTTGGCGAGCAGCGGCCAGTACACCCAGCGCTCCATGGCGAGACCGGCGGCGACGGCGATGGCCATCGCGCCCAGCAGCGCGAGCCAGAAGCTCCCGGTCGCCGCGAAGGTCCAGAGCCCACCGTAGGCCCCGAGGGTGAACACGGCGGCGTGGGCGATGTGGAGCACGCGGAGGACGCCGTAGACCATCGTGAGCCCCAGGGCCATCAGCGCGTAGAGGCTGCCGATGGTCAGGCCGTTGACGAGCTGCTGCAGGAGCAGGCTCACTGCACCGGCGGCGTGATGACCTCCGGGTTGTCGATCACGGCGAACGAGCGGACCTTGCCGTCCTTGACGATCTGGATCTGGACGGGCTTGGTCACCTCACCCTTGACGAAGCGGGTGATCTTTCCCGTGATGCCGTGGTAGTCCCTCAGGCCGGTCAGCGCGCCGCAGATGGCCTTGGCCTCGGTGCCACCCGCCTCGATGCCGCGCGCGAGAATCCGCACGGCGTCGTAGGCGGAGGCGCCCACCATGTCGGCCCCCGTGCCCGCCTTCGCCTGGTAGCGCTTCAGGAAGTTCTGGACCTCGGGCCGCGGATCGTCGCGGTTGAGATTGGTCGTGAAGGTCACGCCCTCGGCCGCGGGGCCCGCCAGCTCGAGAAACTTCGGCGAGTCGATGCCCTCGGTGCCCTCGAGCGCGGCCTTGATGCCGAGCTCCCGGGCCTTGCGCGCGATCTGCGAGCCCTCGTTGTAGTAGCTCGTGTGATAGATGAGATCGATCGGCTCGTCCTTGATCTTGGTCAGGTACGGACCGAACTCCTTCTCGCCGAGCTTGTACACCTGCTCGGAGTGGATCTCGGCCCCGAGCTTCTTGGCCCGCTCGATGAACGCGGCGCTGGCCACGCGGCCGAAGTCGTTGTCGACGGTGAGCACGGCGATCCGCCTGGCCTTCTGGATCTTCACCGCCGATTCCGCGCCGGCGGCGCCCTCGACCTGGCCGAGAAATCCGTTGCGGAAGACGCATGGCCCCGCCTTGGTGACGTCGGGATGCACGGCGTAGGCGACGGTCATGGGCACGCCGGCCTTGGCGAAGATCGGCGCCGTCACCCGGCTCGGCATGGAGTACGAGCCGGACACGACGCCCACGACCTGATCCTTCTCGATGAGCTTGTTGGCGACGGCGACGGCTTCCTTGGAATCGTGGCGATCGTCGTAGACGACCAGCTCGAGCTTGCGGCCCTTGATGCCGCCCGCCCCGTTGATCTCGTCGACCGCGATCTCCGCCGAGTGCTTGGCCGAGGCGCCATCGGCGGCGGCGAACCCCGTGAGCGGAGCGAAGAAGCCGATCTTGATCGGGCCCTGCGCGTCGACCGGTCCGGCGGCCAGGACCATTACGAGTCCCGACAGGATGATCAGCGTGATGCATCGCTTCATGGTGGGTTCGCCTCCGTGGTCGGCACGATCTTGATCGGCTGCCAGCATAGCCTATTTCGAGGGGCGCTCAGCTGAGGCAGCCGTCAACCGATGTCGAGATATACCGGGCTGGTCCTGGCCCAGTCGGACGCGAAGCGCGCGCCGATCTTCAGCCGAGCGCGCTCGTCGTACCCGTAGGCGACCACCTCGTAGCCCAGCGTCCATGTCCCGTACTGTCCGGCCACCACCGGACCGTCGGGGGGGATCCAGGCGCGACCGATATGGTGCGGATCCGTGCTGATCGGCATCAGGCCGCCATCACCGTGTCCAGCTCGCCGAGCAACCGGCGCTTGCCGGCGTCGTCGAGGAACGTCGCCTGGATCGCGTTGCGGGCGAGGGTCCCGAGCTCGGCCCGCGAGAGCGCGAACGTCTGTGCCACGGCCCGATAGTTGTCGAGGATGTACCCGCCGAAGTAGGCGGGATCGTCGGAGTTGAGCGTGACGCAGAGCCCGCGGTCGAGCATGCGCTTCACCGGATGCTCGGCCATGGTCTTGACCACGCGCAGCTTCACGTTCGACAGCGGGCACACCGTCAGGGGCACGCGCTCGGCCACGAGCCGGTCGACGAGCCGTGGGTCCTCCATGCAGCGCACACCGTGATCGATGCGCGAGACCTTCAGGACATCCAGGGCCTGCCAGATGTACTCGGGGGGGCCCTCCTCGCCGGCGTGGGCGACCACGCGCAGCCCGGCGCCGCGGGCGCGCTCGAAGACCGCCGCGAATTCCGCCGGCGGGTGGCCGGCCTCCGCCGAATCGAGACCGACGCCGACGATGCGGTCGCGAGACGGCAGCGCCTGCTCGAGCGTGCGCATCGCGCTGTCCACCGGCAGATCCCGGAGAAAGCACATGACGAGCCGCGACGAGATGCCGAGCTGCCGCGCGCCGTCGCCCAGCGCCCGCGTGATGCCCGCGAGCACGGTCTCGAAGGCGACCCCGCGCGCGGTGTGGGTCTGGGGGTCGAAGAACGGCTCGACGTGCCTGACGGTCTGCGCGTGAGCGCGCTCCAGATACGCCCACGTGAGGTCGTAGAAGTCCTGCTCCGTGACGAGGACTTGCGCCGCGGCGTAGTAGAGGTTCAGGAAGGACTGCAGATCGGCGAACTGGTATGCGCGCCGGACCTCGTCCACGGACGTGTAGGGCAACGGGACGCGGTTCCGGTCCGCGAGCGCGAACATGAGCTCGGGCTCGAAGGCGCCCTCGAGGTGGACGTGCATCTCGGCCTTGGGCAATCGCCGGATCAGGTCCTCGTCCATGGCCCCCATGATCCCACGCGCCCGAAAGAAACAGGTTGACGAATGATGTAACGATTGATACATTTCGCATCGACCGTCACCAACGAGGGAGGCCGCTCATGAAATGGGTGACTCGAGCGAAGGCGCGTGTCGACCGTATCGCCTGTCCATGGCTGATCACGCGGTTCATCGACCCGGACCCGACGTTTCTCTTCGTCCCAGCCCGCGAGGTGATGGCCGTCGCCGAGCGCGAGGGGGCGATCCCCTACGACGTGCCCGGCGTGGAGCTGGGCCACCACGGCGAGCGCTGCTCGTTCGATGCGTTCCTCGACAAGTACGAGATGCGTGACCCGGCGCTCCAGGCGCTCGCGCCCATCGTGCGGGGCGCGGACACCGACGCCCGGCAGCTCACGCCGGAATCCGCCGGCCTCTATGCCCTGGCCACAGGCTTTCAGGCGATGACGCGCGACGACTTCGACAACATGCGCCGACAGTTCCCGGCGTACGACGCCCTCTACGCCTACTGCCGATCGACCGCCGGGAACGACGCCCCCACGGTGCTCTTCGTTTGCCTGCACGGGGCGGCCAAGAGCGTGCTGGGCGCGGCCTACTTCCAGCGGCTGGCCGACGAGCGCGGCGTGAAGCTCCGGGCCGAGTTCGTGGGCACCGAGCCGGAGCCGGAGCTCGCGCCTCGCGTGGCGCGCGAGCTGAGCGCCGACGGCATCGATCTCGGCGGACGTCGTCCGCGTGCCCTGACCCCCGCCGATGTGACGACGGCGTCGCGCGTCGTCTCCTTCGGCTGCGATCTCGGCAAGCTCGCCGGCGACCGCGAGGTCGAGCGCTGGGACGACGTCCCCAACGTCAGCGATGGCTACGAAGCCGCGCGCGACGCAATCGTCAAGCGCCTGCCCGAGCTGCTCGCGCGGTGCACTCCGTAGGGCGAGGGCTTGTCCCCCGCCGCTACTCCAGCGCGCCGACCGCCGCCTCGACCGCCGAGATCACCGCACCGCTCTCGGCCAGCGCGAGCGCGGCGTCGAGATCGCCCTTGAGATAGCGATCCGCGTCGAGCCGGGGGATCGCGCGTCTGGCGGCGTCGCGCGCGGCCGCGCTCCCCCGGCCCGGCGTGAGCGGCGCGCGAAAGTCGAGGGCCTGGGCCGCCAGCAGCAGCTCGATGGCGATGATCTGCCGCAGCACGCCGACCGCCGTCCGGACCTTCAGCGCGGAGGCGGCCGCCATCGCGTTGTAGTCCTCCTGGAGCCCGGACGCCGGAATCGAGTCGACACTCGCCGGCTGGGCGAGGCGCTTCAGCTCCGAGGCCAGATCGGCGGCGACGTACTGCGCGATCATGTAGCCCGAGTCGAGCCCGCCCGCGGCCGTCAGGAACGGCGGCAGGCCTTCCGACGTGAGGGGGTTCACGAGACGGTCGATGCGGCGCTCGGTGATGCCGCCCAGCTGGGCCAGCCCGATGGCCAGCGTGTCGAGCGCCAGGCCCAGCGGCTCGCCGTGAAAGTTGCCGCCGCTCAGCACGTCGCCCTCGGCGGGGAAGACCAGCGGGTTATCCGTGACGCTGCCGAGCTCGCGCTCGATCACCCCGCCGGCGAACGCGAGGGCGGCCCGCGCGGACCCGTGGACCTGCGGCATGCAGCGAAGGCTGTAGGCGTCCTGTACCCGCGTGCAGTCGCGGTGCGACGCGATGATCCCGCTGTCGGCGGTGAGCCGTCGGAGATTCGCCGCGACGGCCGCCTGGCCCGGATGCGGGCGCAGCGCGTGGATCCGGGGGTCGAAGGCCGCGTTCGTCCCCATCAGGGCTTCCAGGGACATGGCGCCCGTCACGTCGGCCAGGCGCGCAAGGACGAGGGCGTCCACGAGCGCGAGGGCGCCGAGCCCCGTCATGAGATGCGTGCCGTTGAGCAGGGCCAGTCCTTCCTTGGCCTCGAGCGCGATCGGCGCGAGTCCCGCCCGACGCAGCGCTTCGGCGCCGGGGACGCGCACCCCGTCGATCCACGCCTGGCCCTCCCCGATGAGCACCGCGGCCACGTGAGCGAGCGGGGCGAGATCACCGGAGGATCCCAGCGAGCCACGCTCGGGCACGAACGGGTACACGCGCGCGTTCAGGCACGCGACCAGCGCCTCGATCAGCCGCGGGCGGACGCCCGACGCGCCGCGAGCGAGCGAGGCGGCGAGGAGCAGCATCATCGCGCGCACCTCGGGCTCGGCCAGTGCCGCTCCGACGCCGCCGGCGTGGCTCAGCACGAGGTTTCGCTGCAGATGGGCCCGCTCCGCCGGCGGGATCAGCGTGTCCTTCAGCTTGCCGACGCCGGTCGTGATGCCGTAGATCGGCGCGTCACCGGCGCCCAGCCGCTCCACGAATGCTCGGGCACGGGCGACGGCCGCGAGCGCCGACGGCACGAGCTCCACGGGCGCGTGAGCCCTCGCGACCGCGCGCACAGCCTCAAGATCGAGGGGGCCGCCGTCCAGGACGACGCGGCCGGCCGTCACATCCGCCATCCCTTCGTCAGGTCACGGACCCGCGCCAGGAGGTCTGCGGAGTCCACGGTCGTCAACCGGCCGCCCGCGACGACGGACCGGCCGTGGACCCAGACGTCCGTCACCGCCTGCGGCGACATCGCGTAGACGACGTTCTTCAGCAGATCGATCGGCGGCTGG
>Ga0207646_10007431_pt1 | contig 11135 bp, 7 predicted proteins | sample KBSK5502metaG_FD_184343 | JGI IMG/M metagenome (GOLD analysis project Ga0207646, IMG submission 184343) | Corn, switchgrass and miscanthus rhizosphere microbial communities from Kellogg Biological Station, Michigan, USA - KBS K5-50-2 metaG... | ecosystem: Host-associated > Plants > Roots >...
GTTCCTACCGGGGCTTCGTCACATTCCCCGCCCAACACGCCGCCCATGATCAGATCGCAACACCCGCCACGAATCGTGATTCAACCCCTCAAAACGATCTTGGAACGGCCGTGGAGTCAACTGGCGCAGTCAATGCAGCAAGAAGTTTCGGTCGCGGAACGGGAGGTGGCGGAGGCGGAGAACCGGATTGCAGAGATGAATGAGATGGCTCGCCGGGAAGCTGAGCGAGCATTGGAAGAAGGCAGCCGAGAAGAAGAGAACGCCGCCCGGCATGCTTACCAGGAATCACTGGCGCGCGTAGACCGGCTAAGCACGCTTCTCCAACGTGCAGTCGATGCAACGAGAACTTGTACGGAGGATGTTTCGTGCGCCATTGCCGCCGCCGTTATACCCCGTAACCGCATAATTCCGTTCGCACTTGACGTGCAATCCGAGCCATCCTGAATCAGCCCTGACTTGTGACAATTTAGCCTGCTCGCCGGGGCGGTCGCGCTGCCCGGAGAATTTAGTGCGGGGCTGCGGGTTGCCAGCGGGCGCGGGTCGCTGCCGCTCCGTGTCACGGTGGGCAGCTTAGCCGTTCTGGTCAAGCCTATGGAGCAAGCTACTAGCGCTGCTCCACGACCTGCAACAGTCCAGTTACGTTGCGCACGCGAGGAGCCTAGGACATTCCGAGGTGAGCAGCGGTTAGTTCCGCGCCGACGGAGCAGCGGATTTGACAAGGGGCGGCGGCCCGTACGTTTGCCCGCGGATCGGGCTGGCTTCTGGCCTGCCCGCAATTGCCCGATGTGGGCCGCCGCGAGGGTTCCCTTGTCAAATCCGCCGTGGCCCTGGTGACTGCCTGGTTTTCAGCAGCCCTGACGCCTGCCTTTCGCGCCAGCCGACCGGCGTTGGCCCGGCCGGAGCGGAGCGTCAGCGAGAGCGACGGCCAGGGCGCCGCGTCGGCGGCGCGAGTGGCCCCTCGGGGCCGCCTTGATACCGTACAGAAGGTTCTCACAGCAGGCTGGAAACCGCTGGAAACCGCGGAGCCAAGGCTAGACAGGCCGGGCAGGGCTCCGGACAGCCTTGTGATGTCCCGCTTGATGCCCCCACCGCAAGGGAGGTCGCGCTCGGTCAGGTCGTCAGATACCCGGGCATGTGCCGGGGTCCGGCTGGTCAGTTCTCGGGGAGGCGCCCTGAGGCACACGCGGGAAGGTGACGAAAAGGATGTACGGGATCGTGCCGGTGTTAAGGACGTTATCCACTTCGCCAGGTCGCTCGATGAACGCCTGCCCCGCGCTGTACGTGGTGATCTGGCACTTGGGGCCGACCGGTGAGTAGACGGTGAGCGAACCCTGCTTGACGACCACGATCGCGCCTCCCGGATGCGAGTGCCAGCCAGCGGAGCCGCCCGGCTGGACCGTGATCTGCGCCATGGCTACGTCCGTCCCGAATTGAAGCGGGATGGTCCCGTGTGACGTGTTGGTGCCACGCGCCAAAGCGATGTTCACCAGCCCTATCGGCGGCGTGGCCCAGCTAGGTGCGACGGTCGCCGCGACGGTCACTGCCGTGACCACGCCGGCGAGCCCTATGCCCAGCAGTGTCCTTCTAACGGCTCGTTTCATGCCTTCCTCCATATCTCGGTCGGCTTGCCATTGGTGATGTGGGAGATAAAGACGTCCTCGATTGGAAGTGCCACTTCAATCCCCCCACGTATCGACGGGATCGCATCATCATCGTGGCCGCCTAGCCGGGCCGTCAAGAACCAGCACCAACCGGATCGGGCCCTGAGACACCGGCGTTGGCTTGCCTGCGCGGTTATGTCGCGAAGCACCCCGATAACCCAGGGGCACCTGCCCCACTAGGTGCAAGCAATCCGGAGCCCGTACAGATAACGATCTACGGCTGTGGGATTAGGAGCCTCAATATCGTTCGTTCTCGCGCTGGCCCGCGTGTTGACCCGGGTGACTCCGGTGTTGACTGGCACCGGCCGGGGAACCTAAGCAGGGAAGCACCGCCGCCGTCATGCGCATGTACTGCAAAACGTCTAGGGCGTGTCAAGGATCAACTCAAGCCGCCCACATGAGCTCCGCTTGATGCTTGACACTCCGCTCATACTTTAGAAGTTGAGCGTGACCGAGCAGAGATACCGGGCCGTGCTGGAGGTCGGTGCGGGTGTTCCGGTGACCGAGGTCGCAGAGCGGTACGGGGTAAGCCGCCAAAGCGTGCGCACCTGGCTGCTGCGCTACCGGCAGGAGGGGATTGCCGGGTTGGAGGACCGTAGTCACCGGGTTTACCGGTGCCCTACCTTCGAGCGGTTGGTGGCACAAGGTGCAGGCCACTTCGTGCCGGTTTTACGCTGCAGTGGTGGCCGCCTGGCAGGGTGGTCAACGTGAGGCCGAACACGTGTTGTTGCAATTCGTCGCTGGTGATGCCAATGGCCGCGGCGATCGTCGCGGGCGTATCCCCCTCGTCACGTATCGAGCGGAAGACTTTGCTGAGCAGCTGAGAGGACTCCCGCGGAATACCGTCTGGCTCGGAGCGCCGGTATCCCAGACGCGAAAGCTGCACGCAGATAGTGCGGTAACCCCAGTCGGTCAGGAGGCCTAGTTCGTAGAGCCGGTGGGTAAGGGCCATGGCCGCGACCTTCCAGATCAGTTTGGCCTGCAAGACCCGTGCGGCGGAGGCGTCGCGCAGTCCCTGGGCCAGGACGCTGCTTCGTGGCATTAGGAAGGCTGCGGCAAAGCGGTTTGCTTCTTGCTCGGCGGCAGGGCGGTTCAGCTCCTGATACTCGCCGTGGAGGACCAGATGGCCTAGCTCGTGCGCGGCATCGAAACGGCCGCGCTCGCCGCTCTTGGCGGTGCTCAAGAAGATGAACGGGCGAGCGTGCCAGAAGAGCGAGTAGGCATCGAGTTCGTTGTTTTCAGCGGTCAACGAGTAGATCCGCACGCCGTGGGCTTCGAGCAGGTGCAGCATGTTAGCGACCGGCCGCTCGCCAACCCCCCAGCGGGCGCGGACCACCTCAGCCGCCGATTCCGGGGCGTAGCCGGTCAGCGTCGGGACATCCGCAGCGGGCAGCTTGAAGCGGGCATCGATCCAGTCGTCGATGAGCAGCGCGACCCGGCCGGCGCTCAGTGCACGGTCACGTTGCCGGGCTGTCATCTTGCTCAGCGCCCGGAAACTGACCGCATCTGGGGGAATCTCCTCCACATCAGGACCGGCCAGGAAATCCGGCGTGATATCGAGGGCGCCGGCCAGCATGAGAAGCGTGTCCTCAGACGGCGCCTGGTGGCCGTTTTCGTAGACGGACAGGCTGTGCGTGCTCAGCCCGGTGAGCTCAGCCAGCCGCGTCAGCGTAAAGCCGCGCCGCTTCCGGGCGATCGCCAGCCGCGACGGGATGAGCACCACGTGGCCTCCTTCCGGGCTCAGCGGCGGGTGACCTCCACTACGACCTCGTCTAGGTCATCCCTGTCGGGTGTTACCGGACTGGCAAGACGGTCATCATTGCGTGGGAAGACGGGCAGGATGATCCGCTCGGCCCAGCTGGTGATTCGCCCATCGGTGATCGCATTCGGCAGGGATAGTTCTATCCGGAATCCTTCTTCGTCGGTGTGGAACATCATGAACCATGTCAGCATGTCCTTAGGGCCGCCGATCGGGCCGGGCGCGAAGTCACCGAAGTCCAGCGTGAGCTGTTCGTTGACCGCGATGGCTTGCACGGTCGCGTCGCCTTTCAGGTACTTTGTGGCGGGCAACAGACCCGCCAGCCCAGTCAACTCGTCTCCCGTGGTCGCCACGATCGCGAACTCGCCGCTGGGATGGATGGTCCGCGGCAGGTTACGCGGGTTGTCGAACCGCCAGCCCGCCAGGATGAGCTCTTCACGCAAGAACCGGTTCATCCGTCCCCAGCGGGTCAGCCCTTCCATGATGGGCGGGTCGAGCGCTGTGCACATGCTCGCCCCAGCATCGGCCCGGCGTACGACACGCTCGATGAGCTCGAGAGTCAAGCCGAGCTCAGCCAGCCTGCCGGAAGCCTCGCTTCCGGCAAGAACCCGTGCACTCATCCGCCTGAACTCCCATCCCACGGTGGCCAGCCCGCCACTTCACGAAACGCTACCTCAAATGAGGGCTCAAAACATGAAGCACACTCGGCGTGGCGCCGTCTTGGACCACTCCTACATCTCCAGCGGGACTCCGCCGTCATGTCTCTCGGCCGCCTGGGATGACCAGGTAGAGCCAGCGGAGAGAAGGGCAATCTCCCAAATTTCTCCCAATACGACGACAACTCCCATCCTCAGCGTAGGATGAGAGCTGTCCGTGGAGCCTCTGAGCTGGCCTTACATCTGTGGGCGATACTGGGATCGAACCAGTGACCTCCTCGGTGTGAACGAGGCGCTCTCCCGCTGAGCCAATCGCCCGTCGCCGGCTTAGGACCGTCCCGGCGCTTCCATAGGGTAGCGCATCCTCGCGGCGTGTCGCACGTCCGGCGCGGCGGGCGTATGTCGCCGGGACCCGGATCACTCTGCGTAATGGCCAAATCCTGCAAACGTGCGTATCAGAACGTCCTTAATTACGCTCAGTATTGTTATTGAAACGCCTCGTAGATAAATGCGTGAGATGAGCGTCACAGGCTATGCAATCCACGTGCCGGAACACTAAACTGCATCAACGTCGTCGCCCTGAGCTGAACGGCATTTGTCCAGGTCAAGGCAATGATGAGGGCTCGTCTTCCGGCTGGGAACGAAAGACGCAAAACGGATTGCTTACCATCAGTGAAAGTTTGGCCTTCCGTGCGCGTCATAGTCACCGGCCGGCTGCGTCAGATTGGAAAGCCCGGTTGTCCGGGCCCCGGCTAAGTAGGGGTGGGTAGGCGATGAACCGAAGCAGCAGCACCACGATCTCGGCCGAGCTCGGTCTTAAGTTGGTTGTCCCGCAGCAAACGATTGTCCCTCTTGTGGCCAGTATGTACTACAGCGGCAGTGACCCCTACGCGGTGCGCATGGCGTTCCACGTCGGCACCGACGAGCCGGTCGAGTGGATCTTCGCCAGGGACCTGCTGGCCGCCGGGATCGAGTCGCGCCAGGGCGACGGAGACGTGCAGGTGTGGCCCTCGTCCACGTCGGTCGCGGAGACCAGCGGCCTGGACATGATCGGCGCCGCGGAGTCCCAGGAAACCCAGGGAAAGGTCTTGAATATCGAGCTGTCGTCGCCATTCGGCCAGGCCCGCTTTGAGGCGCCGGCCGAGGCTATGGCGGCGTTCCTGCAGCGGACTTATCAAATCGTCCCGGCTGGGCAGGAAAGCCGCTACATCGACATCGAGACGGAGCTAAACGACCTACTCCGCAACGCATAACAAGCCATCTCGGCCTGCCGCTCTGCTGGCTGAGGCGACCCCGGTCCGCTCCCCCGTGGTGGGCCGGGGTTACTTTTCGTGACGAACCCGGCCCACCGGCCGGCAGGCTACTGGAACGCAGGGAAGGCTTCGGCGGCGGTCTGGCAGATCTGAGGTAGCAGGTCGTTGACGGCGGTGAGCTGGGCCGACACCTCGCGGTCGACGTCCATCCGCGGGACCGCGGACCTGACCAGGGCGTGCACCGCCGTCAGCGGGACGCTCGGCTCGGCCACGTCCGCCCGCAGGTCGATGCCCTGGGCGGCGCAGCAGATCTCCACCGCCAGGCAGGCACGGACGTTGCCGACCACCTCGCGCAGCTTGCGGACCGAGGTCCAGCCCATCGACACGTGGTCTTCCTGCTTGCCCGAGGTCGGGATGGTGTCCACGCTGGCCGGGTGGGCGAGCACCTTGTTCTCGCTGACCAGCGAGGCCGCGGTGTACTGGGCCAGCATGAAGCCGGAGTTGGTACCCGCCGCCGGGGCCAGGAACGGCGGCAGTCCGCGGGAGAACGCGGGGTCGAGCATCCGGTCCACGCGCCGCTCGCTGATCGAGGCCAGTTCGGCTATGGCCATGGCGAGCATGTCGGCGGCGAACGCGAGCGGCTCGCCGTGGAAGTTCCCCGTGGTCATGACCTCGCCGTCCGGCACGATGACCGGGTTGTCCACGACCGCGCCCAGCTCGGTGATGAGGATCTGGCGGGCGAAGGTGAGCACGTCCCTGACCGCGCCGTGCACCTGGGGCGCACAGCGCAGGCAGTACGCGTCCTGCACCGCGTGCCTGCTGTGCCGGTGGCTGGCCAGCAGCGGCGACCCGGCCAGCAGCCCGCGCAGGTTGGCCGCGCTGACCAGCTGCCCCGGATGCGGCCTGATCACCTGCACCCGCTCGTCGTAGGGCCGGTCGGTGCCGAGCAGCGCCTCGACCGAGAGCGCGCAGGCCACGTCCGCCGCCTGTACCAGCATCGCGGCGTCGTGCACCGAGAAGGCCAGCAGGGCCTGCATGGGTTCGGTGCCGTTGACCAGCGAAAGACCTTCCTTGGGGGCGAGCGTCAGCGGCTCGAGCTGATGCTCGCGCAGCACCTCGGCGGCCGGGCGCCCGGCGGGTGGATCACCGGGTGACCGCAGCCGCCCCTCCCCGATCAGCGGCTGGGCCAGGTGCGCGAGCTGGGCCAGATCGCCCGAGGCGCCGACCGAGCCCTTGCCCGGGATGACCGGCAGCAGGTCGAGAGAGAGCAGCTCGAGCAGCCGGGCGGGCAGGTCGGCGCGCACGCCCGAATAGCCGGCCGCCAGCGTCCTGGCCCGCAGCAGGAGGATCGCCCGCACGGTCTCGTCGTCCAGCGGCGCACCGATGGCCGCCGCGTGCGAGCGCACGATCGCGCCTTGCAAAGCGGTCAGGTCGGCCTCCCCCACCGGCGTATCGGCCAGCGCACCGAACCCGGTGTTCACCCCGTACACCGGGGCGTTGCCGCGCAGCGCCTCCACCACCACGGAGCGGCTCGTTTCCATCCGCTTCGGCACGTCGTCGCCCAGACTGACCCGGGCCTGCCCGTGCGCGACCGCGACTACGTCGTCTATGGTCAGCGCGCTTCCGTCTACCACCACATCTCGCATGATCGGTAGCTTAGGGAAGGTCCACCCCGAATGCGCTGGCCAGCCCCTCAATGCCGGCCGGGGTGACGCGCACGCTGCGGCGCCGCTGGCCGTGCTCGATCCAGCCGAGCTCGAACATCCGGCTGGTGATGGCCGCGGCCAGCGCGCCGTTCAGGTGCCTGCGGCGCTGCGTCCAGTCGATGCAGGTCCCGGCGAAGTGCCGGCGTGAGCGGCGGATCTGCAGGAGATTCAGGCCGAACGAGCCGAGTTCCTTCGCTCCGGCCCCGGTGACTTCGAAGCGATTCCAGGACGTATCACCTCGGTCCGTTCGGCCTGATTTCTCTTCTAGCAGGCCGCGGCGGAGCAGGCCGTCCAGCAGTTCCACCCCGGCCCTCCCGGCCAGGTGGTCGTAGCACGTCCTGGCCTCGGCCAGCGCGGCCGCCTCGCGCGACTGGCGCAGGCTGCGCACCGGCAGCCCGGGGCTGATCAGGCCGAGGGCCTCCAGGGCCGCCGCCACCTCGTGCCCGGCCAGCCGGTAGTAACGGTGCCTGCCCTGCCTGATGACCGTGATCAGGGCGCCGTCGAGCAGCTTGCCCAGGTGGAAGCTGGCGGTCGCGGCGCTCACCCCGGCCAGCCGGGCCAGTTCCCCGGCCGCCAGCGGCCGGTCGGGCAGCAGCGCCTGCAGGATCGCGGCCCGGGTCGAGTCGGCGATCAGCGCGGCGGCCGACGCGATGTCGGCGTCGTACTGGAGTGGATCAGGGTTTTCGGCCGGTACGGTCATATTCCGACGCTAGCTCAAGTATTTTTCGACCGGCATCGAAAGATGACAGCTACCTGCCGACCCACGAAATGGCTGGTCCGGCCGCATGGGACACGCCGCGGAACCCAGCCTGGACGCTGCGCGAGATCGCGGAGCACGTGTCCGGAGTGTACGTCTACGCGGAATATGCCGGAACTTGAGGTGACGCTGGAAGGCGATCCGAGTTTGCGCGAGCGGCAGGATCGGCTACAGTTCTGATCGCACCCCCAAGGGTGCGACGCGGACGTGGCTCAGCTGGTAGAGCATCACCTTGCCAAGGTGAGGGTCGCGGGTTCGAATCCCGTCGTCCGCTCTCGAAGGTCCGTATGCCCTTGCGGCATGCCCTTTGTGGCGGAGTGGCCGAGTGGCTTAGGCAAGGGCCTGCAAAGCCCTGTACACGGGTTCGATTCCCGTCTCCGCCTCCACGATTCCCGGACACCGAGCGGCACGGCCTGGTCAGGCCGTGCCGCTCAGCTTTTACCGGTCAGGGATAACTGGTGACGTCCACCGGGGTGGTGTTGGAGGGCGTCGCCCCTCCGGTGGTGTTGATGACGTGCTCGATCACGCCGACTCCGCCCAGGGACACGGTGAGCAGGTCGTGGAAGTGGATGCCTGATCCAGTCGGTGCCTCGAAGGCGCGATCCGCCACCACCGCCGGGTTGACGTTGAAGTAGCAGTAGCTGCCCATCCCGTACGCCTGGTGGCTAGTGACGCCCGGGGCCACCTCGTAGGCGGCGTATCCCCTGGATGAGCCGTTCATCCAGGCAGCCTGGTTCGGCGGGTCGTAGGGCATCTCGTTCTGGAAGAAGATGGTCTCGCCGCCGTTGCCGTTCCACTGCACGTCGTAGTTCTGGTAATGCTCGACGAACAGGCCGGTCGCCAGCACGTTGGCGCCGTTGACGACCAGGCCATGGGCGGCGGTGTTGACGGTCCAGCCGACCGTGCCCGAGTTGCCGTGGTCGGCCCGCCAGGCCCAGATGTCGTCGGCCAGGGTGTTATCGGCGTTGACGACCAGGCTGTTGGTGGCCTTGCCGGGGATGTCACCGCCAATGCGGAAGAAGGTGTCCTGCACTGAGATCGGGTTGCCCGCATGGCTCGCGGTCGAGCCCTGGGTGCCGACGGTCAGCAGGGCACTGGAGTTGGTCGTGCCCGCGTCGAACAACAGGCCGTCGATCCGGACCCCGTCCACGTCCGCGACCTGCATGGTGTTCACGCCGCCCTGCGGTATCAGCGTGGGGAAGCCGACGCCGAGCACCACCGTGTTCGGGTTGGTGACGTTGATCGTCTGGTTGATGTTGTAGACACCCGGGGTGAAGAACAGGTTGCAGCCCTGCGCCAGGGCCGCGTTGATCTGCGCCGCGGTGTTGGACGGGGTGGCCACGAAGAACTGGCTCATCGGCAGCGACGTGCCTGGGGTGGAGCCGCTGGCCCAGCTGGCGCCGGACGCGCTGGTCCGCAAGCTGGGCAGGAACACGTGGTAGTTGCCAGCGGAGTCGACGTACAGGTACGGCACGTCCCGCGCGACCGGCGTGGTCGCCAGCGTTGTCATCGGCGGGCTGGGGAAGCTCTGGGCTGGCGCGCCGGTCACGCCGGAGAACACCATGTTCCACACCGAGCCGCTCCAGCTGCCGAAGTTGCTGTCGGCGGAGTACCACTGCTGCTGCGACACGCTTGACACCTGGCCGGAGACCTTGGTGTCCGCGATATAGCCGCCGCTGGCGTAGCCGTAGCTGGCCGGGTATAGCTCCAGCCCGCCGTGCACGTCGACCCGGCGGAACGGGCCGGCCTGGGCCACCGCCCACCGGTCGTGCCCGGCGGAGGGGTTGATGGCCAGGTTCTCCGCCGACCGCCAGAAGTTCTGCGTGGCGTTGCCGGTGCCGTCGAACGAGTCGACCGTCACGTCGCCGTTGATGGTGACGTCATCCGGGTTCTGCCCCAGGCCCTGGATCGAGGTGTAGTAGCCGATGTTGGCCTCGGCGCTGTAGGTGCCCGGCTTGAACAGCAGCGCGTACCGCTGGGTGCCGAACTGGTTGAGCTTCTGCGTGTTGAAGACGTTGTTGAGCGTGGTCTGGATGCTCGAGCTGGACATGCTCGGGTCGAAGACGTACACGTTCGGGCCGAAGTTCGGCGTGTTGGATTGCCCGGTGCAGCCGGTGCCTCCGCCTCCTGATGCGGGGCTGTAGACCTGGAATTCCCACAGGGAGTAGCCGTACTGGGTGCCGCGGGCGGTGCCGTACATGCGGATGTACCGGCCGGTGCCGGTGACGCTGAGGTTCTGGGTTCCGCCGGTGCCGGTGGTGGTGGAGTAGATCGTCGTCCACGTCGAGTTATTGGTGGAGGTCTGGATCTGGAAGGCCTTGCCGTAGGCGGTCTCCCAGATCAGGGTGACCTGGCAGATGGACTGGGAGGAGCCGAGGTCGACTTCGAGCCATTGCGGGTCGGAGAAGGCGCTGGACCAGCGGGTGCCGGTGTTGCCGTCCACCGCGTTGGAGGCGGGGAAGCCGGCGTTCTCGGTCGAGGACGCGGTGGCGGTCTTTCCCTGCGCGATGTTGGTCGTCGCGCAGGTGGCGGCCGACGCCGCCGGGATCGTGCCCGGCAGCACGAGCCCGGTGAGGATCAGCGACGCGGCCGCGAGCGCGCGAGGGAGCAGGCGAAGGGCTGGGGCGAGAGGCATGGGCACGCTCCTGGACTAGTGGCACCCCGGGCTGGATCCTCGTGACCGGCCTGGGCCGGTCAATGTTGGTTCAATCTGTTGATATAAGGCTTATTTCATGGCGTAACTTAACTGCTCCGACACAGACCGTCAAGATGTGGACACAAGTCTGTGTGGTCATGGGGGAATTGCCCCGTTTTCGTCCGGCGGCCGGTATAAACGTTTCGTGAAAGCCTTGTTATAAGGTCTGACCAGACGGCGGCCTCTTTGGGGGGAACATGCGTGAGCGACGGCGATGGACCGTTCGTGACCTGCGCCGCGACAACCGTTCGGTGCTTCTGACGTCGCTGTTCTTCGACCAGCCGAGGAGCCGGCCGGAGCTCAGCGAGGAGACCGGGCTCAGCCCGGCCTCAGTCAGCAACGTGGTGCGGGAGCTGATCGACGAGGGCATCGTGGTCGAGGCCGGGTCCGTGGACTCCGACGGCGGCCGCCCGCGCGTGCTGCTGCGGGTCAACCCGGACTACGGATACGTCATCGGGGTCGACGTGGGCGAGATCCGGGTCCGCGTCGAGCTGTTCGACCTGACCATGACCGAGCGCGCCAAGGTCGACTATCCGCTGGATCCCCGGCAGCATGACGTCGGCGTGATCGTGGAGGCGATCCTGGCCGGGCTGGCGGAGGTGCTGGCCCGCAGCGGCGTCCGCCCGGCTGCCGTCCTGGGTGTCGGGA
>Ga0207646_10007432_pt1 | contig 11135 bp, 15 predicted proteins | sample KBSK5502metaG_FD_184343 | JGI IMG/M metagenome (GOLD analysis project Ga0207646, IMG submission 184343) | Corn, switchgrass and miscanthus rhizosphere microbial communities from Kellogg Biological Station, Michigan, USA - KBS K5-50-2 metaG... | ecosystem: Host-associated > Plants > Roots >...
TTTGTGACCAACATTTCGCCCACGACCATCCTCGACCTGCTCAAAAAAACGAACTCAAACCCTGGCAACACGAACACTGGTGCCTGCCCGCAGTCGGAGGCGAGGCGGGTAGCGGCTATGGAAGACGTGCTGGACTTGTACGAAGAGGAGTATGACCCGCGCCATCCGACGGTCTGCCTGGATGAGAAACCGGTGGTGCTGCATGCCGATGTGCAGCCGCCCGTTCCCGTTGAGCCAGGGCAGCCGGAGCGCGTGGATTATGAGTACGAGCGCCGTGGCACGCGCAATTTGTTCGTGCTGGTGGAACCATTAGCGGGCTGGCGGCATGTGGAAGTGACCGCCCAACGCACGATGCACGATTACGCGCAGATCGTGCGCTGGCTGGTCGATGAAGTCTATCCGCAGGCGGAGTACATTCGCCTGGTACAGGATAACCTGAATACGCATGCCCCGGCCTCCCTCTACGAAACCTTCCCGCCTGCGGAAGCGCGCCGCATGCTTCAGCGTCTGGAGTTCCATTACACCCCTAAGCACGGCAGTTGGTTGAATATGGCCGAGATCGGGATCGCCATTCTGGAGCGCAACGCCTTGTCACGACGCCTGCCAGACGAGGCGGCTTTGCGTCGTCAGGTCTCGGCGGTGGAAGCCGAACGCAACGAGCAGCGACGCCGGATTACCTGGCAGTTCACCTCGCGTGATGCACGCCGCAAGTTGGAGCGGCTCTATCCGGTGAAAGAAAAAGCAGCGTCGGACTGATCATGGACCTGGCCAGGGGGGAAGATAGGGATCGCCTTCCTATCCTGTGGGCACCTGCGCGTAGAACTCATCGCGGAGCCAACGCTCGAACCACTCTTCTAACGAATTGGCCTCATACCAAAGAAGCGGGTTCCCTCCCACAAAAATTCGATCAGTTTTCATGTCGATACACGAGAACTCTCCACAGCCGTGATGATAAAATTCGAGAAGACTGTCGGGCCAGGTATGGTTAGGCGGCTCCAGGACCATTCTCGCTAGAGCCTTAAAAGGTAGTTCTTTCCAATTGCTTTCTAGTGCCTGTCTCTCACATTCGGCAAGATCAATTGGCCGATACTACTTTTTTCTCCACAGAGAGGCATCGACGATATTTCCTCGGTTATCTTCAAAACCACCTATTACGCCCATAACGCCTTCACCGGGACCAAAGCCGCCATTGCTGATCTGCAGATAACAGGCTCGCAGCAAGGGCGGGAGAGCCAATCCAAGAGCTTCCTCTGTGGCTTGCACTTGCTCTTGCGAAGCGGGGGGATACCACTGCTTCCTTAAGCCTCTTGGCTTCTCCTGCTGAGCTTTCTCCAGAATGCGGAGAAGCAGCGAAGCTTGTGTCTTCTCAGTCATCTGATTGCCTCGTTCCATGAGAAGAGGCTGGTGAGTCACTCCTCTAGTATGGCACTTTCCGTGCTGCTCAAACAGAGCAGGCAATTTCTCCCACATCAAAATCCCCAAAAGCAAAGTGAACTGACCACTAGTCGTTAGTCCAGACAGGTTTTTGAGGCAGAAATGTAGTGACACCCCTTCTCCTTGCGTCTCACCTGACCCGCAGGGTAGCTGCGCAGTGCCTTTCGTCTGGCTGACCGCGCAGCGGTAGCTGCGAAGCAGCGTTGCCGAGACGGGCAAGAACCAGCGTTGCTCCTTTCGTCCTGGCTGAGCGCGCAGCGCGCACTCCTTGCAGCTTGCCTGAGTGCGAAGCACTAGCTGCGCTAGCAGCGTTGGCAAGCTGGCTATGTTCAGAGGCGCAGCCTCGTTGCCAGGACGGATAAGTGCCAGGTGAGACGGATTGGTGCCAGCGGGTGTCAGCTCGACTTTGTACATTGTTTCATCAGTAACAGGCAGCCCTGGCCAAGCGATCGAGGGTCAAACGAGGGACTAAAACCACATCAGGAAGAGTGGGTGATGTGGAAAAAGAGCAATTTCCCCAGAAGTGTCGTCGGACCTCTGCCAGGACATCATGAAAGGTCGCGGTGCGTTTGTGATACCAGGCTGTTTGCGCAACAGGAATGCATCCATCAGGGTGAAGCGCGTGCCCAAAGAGGGCGACCAGGCTGTAGAGACCGAAGAGCATGGGCGTCGTGCGGTCGATCGCAAGGTCGGACCACTGGCGTTGCGTTGCGGTCCCCAAGTGGGCCCGGCTCTCCTCCCTACGTAGCTGATTGTTGGTCTACTCGTGTACCGAGAGTACGACTTTACCTTGTCCGTGACCGCTCTCTAGTCGGCGATGAGCCTGTGCAGCCGCTTCGAGAGGCAAAACCTGGTCGATGATTGGACGAAGTGCCCCTGTCGATACCAGCAGGTCTAATGCTGCTAAACGAGTTTGCTCAGGGCGCACCAGAATTCCGTGAAATGTGAGGTTCAAGTCCAGTAACTGGTCCAACTCCCCCCTTACTCCGGCGATCGATGCAGCCCGGCCATAGGGTCGGATGGCTCCAAAACTCTGGGCCAGCGTTTCACCACCCACAAAATCTGCGATGGCATCCAGTTTCCGCCCTGCGATCGTCTGTGCCGAAGCCTGCACATCCTGGGTCGTATAGTCGAGACAGGCCACCGCTCCTAACTCAGAGAGCAGCTCATGATGATGGGCACGTGCGACTGCAATCACCTGTGCACCTTGCGCCACGGCCATCTGGAGTGCCAGACTTCCTACTCCTCCTGCTGCCCCGTACATCAACACCCATTCTCCCTGGCTGAGGGCGAGGCGACGAATGATCGTTTCATAGGCCGTTCCCCCCGCAAGGGGAAGCGCAGCAGCCTCAACATGTGTGAGGGTTTGCGGTTTGCGCGCAATAAGGGCCGCATCAACCACCTGATATTCCGCGTAGGTGCCCCTGGAATTGTTCGGAAAGTTCGCCATATAAAAGACCTCGTCGCCTGGAGCAAAGAGCGTCACACCTGGACCGATTGCATCAATGACTCCTGATGCATCATAACCGGGGATCACAGGAAGGTGTAAACCAGCCCAGGAACCATCCTGTCGATTCCCTGCATCGACCGGATTGGTCCCTGCTGCAAGAATGGCTACACGCACTTGTCCAGGGCCGGGTTCTGGAAGAGTAACTTCTCGCAGGTGGAGAACATCGGGACCGCCAAATGTATCAAAGACGATAGCACGCATGAAGACACTGTACCTTTCTTTCAATGAAGCGACCAGGGAAGCCATGTGACCGTACTGGCCTGGGTTCTCCCTCATCCTTTGCTTTCTCTGCAGTAAGTATGTATAATACAGTGCAGTTTGACAAGTACGCACAAAAATGTGCTGTAGTATCATTTTTGATACTACAGAGAAGGAAAAACGATGCGCAAGCCAACATACACGTGCCAGTATGGGTGCCCTGTGGAAGCGACCGCCGACATTATCGGGGGGAAATGGAAAGCCGTCATCTTGTACTACCTGTTTCAAGGTCCCAAACGCTTCAACGAACTGAGAAGACTCTTGCCTGAAGTGACTCAGCGGATGCTCACCCTACAATTGCGGGAACTGGAACAAGATGGGGTCGTCCACCGGGAAATCTACCTAGAGGTGCCACCCAAGGTCGAGTACTCCCTGACCGAATTCGGTACCAGCTTAGGGCCGATTATTGTGCAGATGCTTGATTGGGGAGAAGAGTATATGGAGCAAATTCAAGAACAAAAACGGCAAAGGACAAAACCAACCCTATCTTGAGCAGCTCTCTACACGAATGTGATATGCAAGCCGCATCTTTGGCACCTTATGCCCCCCTCAAGTAATCAAGCGATGTGGAGCAGTCTGAAAACGAGCCAGGGCAGGTAAATTGTACAAAGTCGAGGTCAGGCCTCACCGCAAAATTCAAACCGGACTGACCACTAGAATAACCCGAACAACCTCAGGAGTGCAGTCCTGCATCCCTGGCGTTCCGCGCCTTCTGGTACGGCCGTATCGTTTAAGCGCGCAAGCTGCTTCCAGCGAGCGTCTGAGTCACTGGAGGACGCGGGTATCAAGATCGCGCGTAAATGCCGTTTCGGGCGCAAGGTGATCACCGGCTGGAACCCGGGGGTATAGCCAGGGACGGGCTGCGGCGTGTAGCTTTGGAGCATACTCGCGAGGATAAGCCGCGCCTCTAACTGTGCGAGCGGCATCCCGATACAGGTGCGCGGGCCACCTCCGAAGGGGAAGTAAGCTCCAGGCGGGAGTTGCTGCTCGTTTGCCGGATCCCAGCGCTCAGGTTTGAACGCCTCCGCGTCCTGCCAGATATCGGGCAAGCGATGAATGACCCACTGACTCAGAATGACCAGGGTACCCACCGGCAGGCGCACGCCATCCAGCTCAGATTCTTCGGCGACGAGGCGCACCTGCAGCCAGGCCGGTGGATAGAGACGCATCGATTCGTTCAGCACCCAATCGAGATAGGGCAGTTTGGCGAGGTCGTCAAGGGTTGGCTCGCGACCGGCGAGTACTGAGCGGATCTCATCTTGCAATTTGATACGCACCTGTGGATGTTGTGAGAGCAGGTAAACCGTCCAGACGAGGGCAATGGCGGTCGTTTCGTGACCTGCCGCGAGGAAGGTCAGGATGTGGTCGTGAATCTGTTTCCCGGTCAGTTTCGTCTCCGGCTCTTCCCCACTCTGTGCCGACATCAGCATGGAAAGCACGTCATGGTGATCGCGGTCATCGTCACGGCGCTGCGCTATCAATGTGTAGATCAACATATCGAGCTGGCGCGAGGCAGCCATACGCTTGCCATAGCCGGTAATGGGGTTGTCGATACGAATGTTCAGCAGATCTTCGGCCATGCTTGTCGAACTACCAATGACGCCGTCAAAGGCATTGCTGAGAGGGTCAAGCTGGGATGACAGGTCGATGCTGAAGAGGCACTTGCTCACAATACGCAGCGTCAACGCTTGCATGGCCCGCGAGAGATCGACCGTATCACCTGGGTGCCATGTTTTGAGCAGCTCTTGCGTGTATTGCTGTATGATCGTGGCATAGCCTTCGACCTGCTTTTTATGGAAAGCCGGTTGTACGGCGTGGCGCTGCTGGCGGTGCTTTTCGCCATCGATGGTCAGCAATCCCTCACTGGCGAAACCATCATCGCTATTCTGTTGGAGCAGGGCGCGATTCGAGAAATTGCGCGGGTGTTCCACCAGGACATAGCGCACGTGTTCCGGGCGGAAGAGCAGGACAGCCGGATTCTTTCCGATATAGATTGTGGTCATGTTGCCATACGTGCGTTGTAATTGCTGCAGAAAGCCAAGCGGATCTTGTCTCAACGAGAGAAGATGGCCAATATAGGGTAACCGGCGCGGGCCTGGTGGAAGCGTCATCTTTGTCGTTTGCAGTTCTTGCGCAGTCGTCGCCATGTGTTCCTGTTTCCTCTAGTAATAATGCACATTAACGAACTACTCCGGCCATCGGTAGGTGCCGATTTATCGCGCCCACCGCCGATTTATCGGCCTTCAGCGGATGTGATGATGTCCGTATTAAAAAGTTACTCTGCATCATTGTGTCAAGACTCACTACTTTGTATCATAAAGCAGAAGTAATGAGTTAAGCAAGGGGTTAACGAGCTGGGGTCTCCGTCCTTGCGGGGGAATATCTCTGTAGGGGCGAGAGTGGTGAGGAGGAGCGGGGAGGGCCTTGATGGTCGCCCGCGTAGCTCTTTCCACTGCAAAAAGAGGGGCACATGACGATGCTCATAACGCTTTCATGACGCTTCCTGCTTATACTAGTGCCAGAGAGGACGAGGTGCGCCAGCCGGGTCGTGGCCGGAAACCCTGCCGGCTGGCCTTTGCGTGAGGAAATGCCCCAAGGCTCTTATACGGATTCGCAAACCGTTCTATCGAAGCCGCGTAGGGGCGGGGGCGGTGTGGGGTGGAGTGGGGATGCTTGCATCGCCCCTTGGCGGTAAACAGGTGTAGCTTTGACTGCACATTCATATCATTCTTAAGTTCCTGCTTGTGATTGGAGGATACCATGCAAAACATGCTCGAGACGCCGCGCAAGCGTCCTTTCGGCGTCACCATCATCGCAATCCTGCTGTTCATTTCAGCGATCCTGCAGATTATTTTCGGCATCTTTATCCTGACGGGGATCACGTTGGTGAGTCCATTAGCCGGGCTCTTCATTGGTTGGATACCTCTAGCCCTGGGCATCGTCTCATTCATTTTTGCCTGGGGATTATGGACGCTCAAGCCCTGGGCGTACTGGGCCACAGTGATACTAGAGATTGTCAATATCGCGATAAACCTTTTTAGTCTCGGGCAACCCCGTCATTCAATAGGTGGTATTTTCAGTGGTGGGCTTATCTCTCTCATTATTCTGATCTACATGCTGGTAGATCGCAATGTACGTGAAGCCTTCCGCGTCTGAGAGGTGTGTAGAGGGGTACAGGACCTAATCAACAAGTGGACAGAGCATCTGGCCTAATTCTTGCCGGAATGCTTCAAATCGCTCTAACACAGCGTCACGTTCGATCGATCTCGGGACGCACTGCCGGTAGATGCTCATGTATTTCTCAACAGCACGATCAAGCGCTTCGACCTCATTGAAAGTTAAGAGTACAGGTGTTCCCTGGGTATCAGGTGGAATCATCGCCAACCGTCGCCGTAAGCCCTCCACTACCTGTATCTGTGCTGCGTGTTTGCGTGCCAGGAGCGTCGCCCCACGCAGGTAAACAAGATAACTCTCAAGCACCTGATCCAGCACGGTCACATCAGCAAGACTGAGCGGAACAATAGGACTGTTGTTCCCCTGGTTCCTGGTGGTTCCATCTTTCTTCACCTCAATTCCTCTTAACCATCGACGCTCCAGGTTTCCGTCTCCATGAGCGCGATGGCCTCTGCAAGCTTGCCCTCCTGGATGAGCAGGAGGATACGCTCCGCTCCTCGCTCCATACGTGCGGTGATGAAATCATGGCGTGCTGTTCCATACGCCAATCCTGTTAGCCCCTGTTGTGCAGCCTCGCGCTCCAGGTCAATCCGCTGCATGAGGCTGGCCACTTCGCTTTTCGATTCGCTGACACTCATATGAGAGACTCCTTTCTCATCTAACACCTAACCACTGTATCAGACTACAAGTCGTACAAGCGAAATGTACGAGAAAACCTTTGAATTGAAAATGACATAAAATCTGAATTTTTCAGACACCCCGACAAGGGGGAAGCAGGTTTGACCTCGGCCTGCAGTTCCTGCTGCACCAACCAGCTTTGCGCCCGTTGTCCTGCCTTTTGCACGATGGCCGTAATCGTTCCCAGGCTCACTTCCCACGGGATGCGCAACGAGATTCTCTAGCTGAGCAGTAAGAAAGAAAGCAGGCGAAAGACCGAAGAGATGCACCTGCTTGTAAGGAAAGAAACCAATGGGACAGAGACAGAGCAATGAGGCCATAAAAGAAGGTAAATTGCTTTGTGGTCGTCTCTCGCCGATGAGTGTCACGCCAACTCCTTGCTTTTAGCGCGAGAATTGAGGTATGCTTCCAGTAGTAGAATCATGCAGTTGCCTCTGTCATTCAAAAGCCAACTCCACATGTAGTTCTCTCCACCTACCACATCTCATTGCTCAGATCTCCGAGCTTGCGACGCGCCCGGCTCGCGAGCGTCTTCGTTTCTTCTCTCCGAAGACGTATCTGGAGCAAAAGGAGGGACAACGATGATACACACTGTGCAGAACGATCGTTTGGAAACAAAAAAAGCTCCTCTTCATGTCCTCATTATTGGCGGGGGGATCGGGGGCCTATGCCTGGCGCAGGGCCTCAAAAAATCAGGGATCAGCGTTTCCATCTATGAACGCGACCGATCCGTGTCTTTCCGAAACCAGGGATACCGCATTTCTCTCAAAGAGGATGGGAGCCAGGCCTTGCGCGACTGTCTCCCAGAGAATCTCTTCCAGCTCTGTGTGGCGACTGCTATCAAGTCGGCCACGCGCATGGTCTTCCTGGACCATCAGTTGAACCAGAAGTTCGCAAAGCCGATTCCCCCTCTCCCTGAAGACGCGTTTTTCGGGGTACACAGACTGACGCTGCGGGAAATTCTCCTTGCTGGTCTGGAAGGAATGGTGCATTTCGGCAAGACCTTTGTCCAGTTTGACCAGTCGAATCATGGAAAGATTCGCGCGTCATTTGCTGATGGGACAGAGGCGTATGGAGATCTGCTGGTTGGGGCTGATGGGACCAATTCCGTGGTTCGTGGTCTCCTCGTACCAGACGCGGTGATTGACGATCTTGATTGCGCGATCTATGGCAAGACCCCCCTCACCCCCGACCTGTTGGAGTGGGTTCCTGAAGTGCTTCTCGACAGTTTTAATCGGGTGAGCGATCCCGATGGAGTCTCTCTGTCCGTGGCGACCTGTAGGAAGCGAGAAGCGTGGACATCCGCCACTGAGAGTCTCGCCCCGGATTTGCACCTGACAGAAATGCAAGACTACCTTTCGTGGACGCTCTCGCGCACCCAGGAACCGTTTGGAGGCGCGGATGGCCTTTCGCTGCACAGACTGGCGTGCAACATGGTGAAGGAATGGCCCTCCTCGGTGCGGCGGATCATTGAGGATGCCGAGAGTGCAGCTACGTTTCTGGTCACGCTCCGCTCCGCACGGCCCGTCAAGCCGTGGCACACGGAGAATGCGACGCTTCTGGGAGACGCGATCCACACCATGTCTCCTGGTCGTGGGGAGGGAGCCAACACCGCTCTTCGAGATGCTCAGTTCCTCCGCTCTGCGCTGGCCAATGTCGAAACATTTGGGGTTCCGCTCATTCAAGCAAAAGCACAGTACGAAACAACGATGCTGCGCTATGGATTTGAAGCTGTCGCCAATTCCCGGGAGCACCCGTTTAGGAAGCACTAGAGGACGGAGGAAGGATGAGGAAAGCAGACCCCCTGATCCTTCCTCCATCAGTTTTCTGCAAAGGAGAACACCCACTCCCTATGATGCAATCTTCAGTAACGATCCAGGTTACGCCGGAATCGATACCCTCAACTCCTCCCTGGATGGGAGAAGTGGTCGCTTTGCTCAAATCCTCACCCATGAGGGAATCCTGAAAGCCATCCAGGAACAGGTGCGTTTCGCCCGTGCACGCTTTGACCACTACGACGTGATCGATTTTGTCGCTTCGCTGATCGGCTATATTCTTTCCGGTGAGCCGACCCTTCAGGCGTTTTACGAACGACTTGCTCCGTTTGCCGAGCCATTCATGGCCTTGTTCGGTCGAAATCAGCTACCCCATCGCTCGACCCTTTCCCGTTTTCTTGCTGCTCTTGATCAAAGCACTGTGGAAGCCCTGCGTGCACGTTTTCAAGAGGATCTCTTTGCCCGCAAGCCGTTTCCTTCTCCTGGCGGCATGTTCGACCGGCGAGGCGTGCACTGGGTCGTAGTCGATGTGGATGGAACGAGACAAGCCGCCCGCCAACGGGCGCTGCCGCAGGCGGAGCCATTGCCCATTCCTCATCGTCGTTTTGATCAGGTGTGCGCCCCAGGCTATCAGGGGCGCAAGCGGGGAGAAGTGGTGCGCACTCGCACAGTCGTGCTCCAGGCGCATACGCATCAATTTCTCGGCACGTTTGGGGGGCCAGGCAATGGGGATTACCGAGGTGAACTGCGCCGCGCACCTGGTGCTGCTGACTTGCCTCTTGTGTGAGATAATGATACTTACAACCACAACCCTCACTCATCTGGGCAGGAGGGTTCTCGTCTTTCTTAGAACACTGACGAAGAGGAGATCATATGACTAGTGAGCAGGAAAAAGCGAGGCTCTTGCAGATCCACGAACGCTCTTTGCGAGCCCACTTTGAGAACGATGCCAGAACATTTCTGGCTGAATATGCCTCACAATGGTATGACGTACGCAATGCAGGAGTCCGGCTTCGCACAAAAGAAGAAGCGTTCCCTGCCATCGAGCAGTATTTCAAGCGGACTCACTTCTCTGACATCAGTGAGATTACTGCCCCAATCATCCATATCTCAACAGATGCCAGCATGGCATGGATGATCGGCGAAATTCGCGTTCGCGCTACTCAAGATGTCTCTGATGAGAAAGAGCGAGACTTCTCTTTCCGTTGCACCTGGGTTTCCATCTATGAAAAACAAGAGGGCCAATGGGCACAGGTGGTCGACGCTTCCTCCTTCCAGTTCCAGACAAATGACGAGGAAAGCAGCAGGGCAACAGGCTGACAAGCTGCTGGAAATTCACCCACTTTTGGAGAAGCCTTCAACCTGAGAGGCTCGCACATGCTGAAGTATCAGCATGTAATGCTGTAAATACATTGCTCGCGACCTCTGCTCTGTTGTAAATTTGATAATTAAATGGGACAGATCGTGAACATTTTTGACAAGTATGTGGGAGAGCAAGCAATCAGTAGGGAAGAGAAAGCCTCGCTGTAAGAGGCGATTCGCCACTCCACTGTCCTCTTCTTTTGTAGTCTCATGCTCGTTTTACCGCCCACATACTTGCCAAATTTCCGCCCACTGATTCTCAAGATTTACACCTTTCAGGGAGCTTTTTGGCCACTCGTTCCTTTGACACTGTATTCTGAGGCCATGTATAACCTCATCGGGAGTGGTGCGCTCATAGCGCATGACGTTTCAAACCATGACAGCAAAACCGACGATTGACAGCGAACAGCGCAAAAACCCTTCAGTCACTTCATCAAAACATCAGAGTGCTGGATAAAGCAGGCCCAAATGGAATAGCTCTAATAGCAGGCATCAAGGGAAGCCTGTTGCCACAGTGTGGCATCACTACTCACGAGTACTACCTTTCGAGCCTGCTGGCTGCGAAGCAGTAGACGCGCAGCGTTGTTGCAGGCTCGCATTTCAAGGGACTACCTTTCCGACCGGCTGAGCGCAGCGCACTCCTTGCAGCTTGCCTGAGCGCAGCTAGGACGCAGTCCGTTGGCAAGCTGGCTTTCAAGAAGGACGCAGTACTTCCTTTGGTCTTGCCTGACGGACGCAGTCCGTAGACGCGCAGCGTCGTTGCCAGGACCCATTGCAAGGTTCGTAGCGTCGTCAAGAACGGTTCGGGGAACCGTTACAAGCAAGACCCATTTCAAGGCACGTTACCGGTCGGAATAAGATCGAGTCATTCAGGAGTATCGATCATGAGCACCTCAGTGTTGGTCGCTAAAGAGCGTCAGCTAGGCTCCCCCTTTGGTTTAGGG
>Ga0207646_10007433_pt1 | contig 11134 bp, 9 predicted proteins | sample KBSK5502metaG_FD_184343 | JGI IMG/M metagenome (GOLD analysis project Ga0207646, IMG submission 184343) | Corn, switchgrass and miscanthus rhizosphere microbial communities from Kellogg Biological Station, Michigan, USA - KBS K5-50-2 metaG... | ecosystem: Host-associated > Plants > Roots >...
CATCATGCTGGCCGCCCGGGCCCGGAGCGAGAGCTGCGACAAGCGGCCCTTCACGAAATACCGCGTCATCCTGGCCCGGTACTCCGCCGCCCCGCCCGCCAGGCAGACCGCCAACGGGTGCCAGATCGGCGGCGATGCGCTTCGCTGGAACCGTACGCCGGGCACGCAGCGTGAAGCGGTCCGCCCGAGCCCCGCCCGACCGGAGTGCCGCGCGTGCCGGTAACGTCACGGCGGGGGTCGACCATGCGGAGGGACGAGCGGTGAGGCTGCGGGGATTGTGTACGGTCAGCTTCTGGGCCGACGATGTGGCGGCGGCCGCGGCGTGGTATGCCCAGTTCCTGGGCGTGGAGGCATACTTCACGCGGCCGGGGCCGGACGGGCGGCTGGCCTACGCCGAGTTCCGGATCGGCGACTACCAGGCCGAGCTGGGCATCATCGACCGCGGCTACGCCCCGCCGGGCGCGGCGGCCGGGCCTGGCGGCGCCATCGTGTACTGGCACGTCGACGACCTGGCCTCCACCGTGGACCAGCTGGTGTCCATGGGCGCGACGGAGTACCAGCCGATCACCCCGCGCGGGGAAGGCTTCGTCACCGCCGCCGTGGTCGACCCGTTCGGCAACGTGCTGGGCGTCATGTACAACCGGCACTACCTCGACGTCCTCGCCGCCGCCGGGCCGGCCTAGCCGCTCAGGCATTTACAGCTCCTCGGCAACCTCCGGCGGCGGCTCGGGATGCCGAGCGCGCAGCGCCGGCCATCAGTCGCGCTCAAGGCGGCGTTCGACGACAAGGCTGTCCAGGGCGCCGACCATGTAACCGCCCACCCCCGGCCGCGCCGCCGGCCACCAGCGCCAGCGGGGGCTCAGGTAGCGCGTACGGCTCGGGAGGGTCGGGAGCTTGTGGCGGGCCGCCGGCGCTGGGTTGGGCCGGGTTTCCGGCTGGGGGTCAGGGTCGGCCTGCCCATCAGGCGAACTGGCCGTCCCAGCCGACCTGACCGTAGTGGGCCGGCCAGGCGCCGGGCCGGTGCGCGACCTGCGCTGGCTGCTCTGCGCTGTTGCATGATCACCGACGCCGGCCAGCGATGCCCCGCTGTTGGAGATCGACCCGAGGCCGGCCGTCACCGTGGTTCGGGGTTAGCTGTAGCTGCGCAGCCGTGGCCACATCTGGCCCCAGGGCCGACGTGGGCCGGTGCACAGGTAGACATGGCCGCCGAACTCCTGGTTGCGGATCCGGTACGGGTTGGTCAGCGTGGCGACCGCCCGGACGCTGGTGAAGAAGTGCCTCAGGTAGGCCGCCCCCCCGCCGCCGCCGTCGACGGGCCCGGGCATGACGGCCACCACGGTAGCGGCGCGCGGGTTGCCCGGCCCCCACCACCAGTAGGTGTTGTGCCCGCTGACGGCCCGGGGCAGGCCGGTCCGGCGGCCCAGTATGTTCATCGCGCTGGCCTCGCCGTAGTTCGAGGTGAAGATCACCGCGCCGGCCCGCTGAGCCGGCGGCAGCGACGTCCAGACCGTGCGGACGGTACTGACGAGCTGGGGCCAGCCGACGGACTCGGCTGCTACCGTGTTCACCTTGGCGGTCGGGCCGATGTCGGCGGCGGGCAGCACCGGCAGCACGACCGGCAGCGTCAGGGCGGCGTTCAGCCCGATGGCCAGCAGCAGGTTACGGAGCCGGCCCGGCCGGGCCGCCAGCCACCCGTCGATCGCCACCGCCCCGGCGGCCAGCAGGTAGATGTACGCCCCGGCCAGGTAGTAGATCTTCGCGCCGGTGGTCAGCGCGAAGAACACGAAGAGCAGCCCGTACGCCCACGCCAGCGCCCGCCACAGCGGCCGCCCGGACCGCCACAGGAAGCGCAGCCCGGCGGCCCAGACCCAGACCAGGGCCAGCGCCGCGATGAACAGCTGGCCGATCACCCAGGTGGCGCTGTTGCCGAGGCCGCCGTTCTCCTGCGCCAGGGCATGGGTCATGGCGACCGTCGCCCACTGGTGCTGCGCCTGCCACCAGATGTCGGGAATGGTGAACGCCGCCGCGATCACCGCGCCCGCCGCGAACCAGCGGTTCAGCACCAGCCGGCGCCCGCCGGACAGCAGGGCGCCGATGAGCAGCGCGACGGCGAACAAGCCCGCGCTGTGCTTGTTCGCCAGCCCGAAGCCCAGCACCACCCCGCCGGCCAGCCACAGGCGGACCTCGCCGGTCCGCCCGATCCGGGCGGCGACCAACGCCAGGCCCGCCCATGCCAGCATGTCGAACGCCGTCGTGTTCAGCGTGTGACCCGCCCCGAGCACGACAGGCATGGTGGCGGCGCCGAACGCGGCCACGAGCTGCGCGCGACGGCCGCCGCCGAACTCGCGGGCAGTCAGGCCGGCGGCGATCACCATCGCCGATGCCGCGAGCGCGGGCCACACCCGCAGCCCGGGCAGCGACACCCCGAACAGCTTCAGCGACACCCACGCCAGCAGCGGCGTCAGCACCGGCTGGTCGACGTAACTAGCCTGCACGTGCCGGGCGCCGACCAGGAAATACAGCTCGTCGCGGTGAAACCCGTACCGCCCCGACAATGCCATCAGCACCCCGAAGACGACCCCGCCGACCACGAGAACCCGCTGGTCGAAGGGCGCACTGCCCGGCACTGCATGAGCCGGCTTCGTGGCCGCGCCGGGCTCACGCGGGCAGTCGTCAGGCACCTGCGGCACCGCGGGATCAGAACCTGCCGGGGCCGCCATAGGCCCACCCCAGCAGGCCGCAATCACCAGGTCAATCCCCCGGCCCGGCCCTGAGGGCGAGTCCGGCTCTGTGACAGTGCTGACCGCGCCGCACCCGGTGTCGCTGTTGGACTTGACGAACCGGGCGAACACGACCGGGTTGCCCGCTCTTGCGGCGCCGGAGAACGGGTTCCGGTCTCCCGCTGCAGTTGTCCAGCGCTACACCGGCGGCCGGATACGATCGCCGAAAGGAATGTGGTTGACCGCCAGGTACGACGGTGGACGAGATCAATATTGGTCCGAAGAGGGATCTTCGGTGGCCGTCTCGGCGCTGCCTCGCGGCGGCTGCGGCGGTCGGCCTGATCGCAGCGGCGGTGACGCTCATCGTGACCCGCGGAGGCGGCCGTCCTGCCCCTCGCCCGCCAGGCGCGCCCGCCGTCGCCGCGGCCCCGTCGCCGTCGCCCGCCGCGCCCGGAACTCTTCTGCTCACCTGCGATTCCGCGAACTGGGGGCAGCTGCCATCAGACTGGCGTGCGCACAGTCTGCGCGCGGGGCCGTTGTGGTTCGTCTCGTCCGACCGCCCGCCCGGTTACGTCCGCCTGGGCGGGCCCCCCGGCGCCAGGCGCACCGCCCGCCTCCTGCGGCCGGGGGCCCGGTTCATCTTCACCACCTGGGAGTTCGCGGCCACCCCGGCGGGCTGGCCGGCGCAGCTCAACCAGCATCGCGACTTGCTGTCCGAGGCGGGACTGGCCCTGCGGGCTGCGAGGAGACACCGGACTGGCGGCGGCGTCAGCTGGCGGTATACGACGGCATCCTCGCCGCGGAGCCGAGCCTGCGGGCAGAACTCGGCGAGGATGCGGCTGCCTCGCTGATCGACGAAGCCCGGGAAGTGCCCGCCCTGCTGCACGACGGGCGGCGGGTCCTCATCATCGCCGCCCGGCCGCAGTAGCGCGGGCCGGGCCCGACCTGGGCGCGCCTAGATCATGCATTCGCGCCGGACTCGCGCCGGCGGCCGGCAGGTCGCCGTGCCTGCACTCGTCGCGGCAGATGAGTGCGACTTCAACGCGTGCCGAGCCGCCATTCGGTGCGCTGACGGCTCTTCACTGATCACGGCCAGGCAATGCGGGCCGCTCGCTAGCCCGCGCCTGGCGGCAAGCAGCCGGGCACCACGCACGCTAGTCGTGCATCACGCGGGCTAGCCGCGCACGACGTCGGTGTGGTGGCAGAAGTGCACCCGAGCCGGGGACAGTGCGCGCATCCGGTTCACCGAGGCATGCCAGGAGTCCTCGTCGGCGGCCTGGCCGGGCGGCAGCGGGCCGGGCTCGGGCCGGTACTGGCGGGGCGTGTAGGCAGCGTCGCCGATCAGCAGGTCTGGGCCGCCGTCCCCGGCGGCGACCAGAACCGACTGGTGGCCCGAGGTGTGCCCGGGGGTGCTGATCACCGACAGGCCTGGTCGGATCTCGGCGTCCCCGTGCAGCAGCTCGAAGCTGGCGTTCTGGAAGTCGAACCAGTCATACAGCGCGGGTGACTCGCGCCGGCACCGGTCAAGCTCGGCCCGCTGCACGTAGAACGCGGCGTGCTTGAACACTGCGTTCTGCCCGCAGTGGTCGAAGTGCAGGTGCGTGTTGATGACCAGGTCGATGTCACGGGGTACGAGGCCGAGGCCGGCCAGGGCGTCGGCGGCGGTGATGTTGACTACCTCCCAGTCGCGGATCACGTCGGGCGGCCCGCCGACCCCGGTGTCAACCAGGGCGGCGCCGCCGGGATAGGTGACGACGAAGCCGTGCACCGGCCACGCCTCGGTGCCGCCGGGGGTGGCTCCCAGGTGCAGCCGCTTGACCTCAAGTGACACCGCTGCCCCTTTCCTCGCCCGCTCGCGCCGTCCCATCCTGGCAGCAGCGGCCGGCCGGGTCCAGGCGCGCCCGCCACTGCACCCGGCCCGGCCCAAGAGGCGTCGCGGATTCCTGGGGTATTGCGATGATCCGCCGTGAGAGTGCCCACAATCCGGCAGGCTTTGGCCGTGACGTTCCTACCTGTGCATGGTGTGCCCGTGATCGTCAGCCGCGACAACTACGATCTCGCCGTCTTGTGGGCAACGGTCATAGCCACGCCACTGGCGGCCGTCGGCATCTTCCTCGCAGCCTGGACGATTCGCAGCGGCAACCGTGACCGTCGGCGCGTATTCGAATTGGACGTGCTGACCAAGCTGCTGGACACGTGTGCGCTGGCCCCGCCGGGATCAATTCAGCGCGCCAAGGCCCTAATCGCCATGCTGGGACCCCATGACCTGCCTGGGCTGCGTCAGGAGATCGGGCGCAACACCCTTCCAAGCAACGACCAACTAGAGCCGTTTCTGCCCGAGTTCATCGCCGTCAGGAAGAGAGCGGGCTGATGACCGAGGCCGAGCTTGACACTGCGATCGTCCAGCTCTGCGCCGACCCTCGGCGTGATCACCACCCGCGTGAACCCACGTCTGAGAGCGGAGACTGGCCCGGCTTCCCGGACCGGCTGCCGTCCGCGACGCGGCAAATGAGGATGTTCATCGCCGGGACTCCGGCGAGAAGCAGCCTGGTCGCGTGCATGTTCCGCCAGATCATGCAGCCGGGGCATGGGTGAGGCGGGCACCTTCGCGACGAACCGCGCCACCATCGCGTCGGTAACCTGTAGCGGGTTCGCGCGTCGCTGAGCTCGACGCTGATCTACGTGTGCGCCGCCGGTCACCACGTCCGTGAGGCGGCTCACATCCTCCCCGTGCGGCAGCAGCCGCGCAACGTCGGCGGGAGGTAGCGGAGTCGAGGTGCGGCTCGAGTGCCCGGCAGCGGCGCCGCCATATGATGGAGCGCCCCCGAGCGATCGCGCCGGGAACGCCGTGCCCGCCCGGCACCATCGTGGCGGCCCGCATGTGCGACACAAGGTGGAAGCCTCGATCGACGACATGCCTGACCCTTCAGCCCGGGAGCCGACGAACCCGTCGGCAGGAGGAGCCCGCGCCGCGGGCGGCCTCGCGTTCCAGGCCGAGGTGTTCGCCTGGTGGGCAGCGCACGCCGTCAGTGACACCGCACCGGGACTCGGGTTGGATCCTGCGGTCCGCATCGACGCCGTCGGGTGCGAGACTGGGTTCCCCGTCGACGACGTCGGCGTCGCCCTCACCGGCGGCGGCTTCATCCTCGCGCAGGCGAAGCGTGGCATGCGCCGGCTCGATACCCAGGCTGCGGATCTCCGGAGCGCATTGGACCAGCTCGTCCACGCGATGATCCAGGGCCTTACCGTGAACCACGTCGCGATGCGTCCGGTGGACGAGACGCGCGATCGCCTGGTCATCGTCACGAGCCACGACGGCAGCCGGTCATTCGACGTGCTCGGGAGAGTCTGCGAGCGTCTCCGGGGGCAGCCGCCATCGGCGGCTGTGCGTACCGCAGCGGTGAATGAGGAGGAGCGGACAGCCCTCGAGACTCTCCTCATCATCATCCACACGGCGTGGACCGGCGCCGCCGGGCGGGAACCCACCGAGGAGGAGCTCCCCCGGTTCCTTCGCCTGCTGGAGGTGCGCCGCCTCGACTTTGAGGACGACACGGGTGCGGACCGCATCCGTGCCGGGGTGATGCTCGAGCGCGCCACGGTTCCCCAGCCCTTCAGCGTGCTGATGGGGATCGGCATGAAGGTCGCCCAGAAGCGGGCGTGGTGCCAGCGAGACACGCTGAGGGCTGCGGTCGGAATGGCGCATCCGAGCAGGGGCGGCGCGGCGCCGTCGGTCGCGAGGCCGGTCACCGCCTGGGACGCGCAGCGTCTGGGTGTGCACCGGGCGATCTCGGCGGACGCCGCCCCCGGCCAGGCAGTCCCCGAGCTCACCGTCTACGTCGAGCGAGAGCACGACATACGGCTGCGCGAGCTGCTGACCGCACCGACGGGCCCGGTGATGGTGATGCTCGTGGGCTTCTCGTCGACAGGGAAGACCCGGGCGGCGTTCGAGGCAGTACGCCGAGACCTGCCGGACTGGTCACTGCTCCGCCCCCTCGATGCCGCGGACCTCCTCGAGCAGGTTCGCAGCGGAGCAGTCACCCCACAGACAGTGCTCTGGCTCAACGAGGCGCAAGTCTTCCTGCGGGGTCAGCCCGACGTCGCGGTCGCCCTGCGGCGGCTGCTCGCGGGCGACGAGCCCGTCGTGGTGATCGGAACGATCTGGCCCGAGTTCTGGAAGGAGCTCACGTCCGCACCGGAGGACGACGCGCTGGACGTGAACCACCAGACGAGGGAGCTGCTGCTGCACGACGCCGGCAGGGTGGACGTGCCGGAGGCGTTCACCGGCAGGGACCGTGCTCAGCTTGGCCGCGCGGTGACCACCGACCCGCGCCTGGCGGCTGCCGCCGCGGCGGCGGAACGCGACGGCAAGGTCGTCCAGGTGCTCGCGGGTGGCCCAGGGCTGGTACAGCGTTACGACCATCCGGCCGATGCCGAAGACCTGTTCGGCAAGGCGGTGGTGACGGCGGCGATGGACGCGGGCCGTCTCGGGTGCGAATCCCCGATTGGCGCGTCGTTTCTAAAGGCCGCGGCCCCGGCGTATGTGGATCCGTCCGGGTCGACATCGACGTGCTCGACCCGGCATTCGCGCCCGGCACCGGGACTCCCGAGGCGGGCGGGTCTCACCTCGCGGGAACTGCTCGCGGTGCTACGCGGAATGAGCGGGCTGCGGCTCCTCGGGGTCGACGTCGTCGAGGTCGCGCCCGCCTATGACCACGCCGAGATCACCGGGATCGCGGCCGCGCACGTGATCTATGAGCTACTCAGCGCCATGACGCCGCGTCCACAGGAGACTGCCTCAAAGGACGTCTGCTGACGGCCGAACACCTAAGCGGGCCGCTCAGCGACGAACGAACCCAGCCGGGCGTAATCACGATCAGACCTTCATCCCGCAGCGCCGCGGTCGATCATGGTGTTGTCGTCGTGTAGCACGGCGGCGATGTTCGTTCCGGCCAGGATCGCGCCGAGCTCGAACGCGAGCTGATTGGGGTCGCGAGGCGACCGGGCTAACACCGGCTGCCGAGTAGGCCACCCGGTTGTGGCTGCAGCCTGCAAGGTCGGCTGCCTAGCGGTCGAGCCCCAAGGTGAAGGTGGGCTTCGGCGAGGTCTCGGGGAGCCGGTGCTCATCGCCGAGGCGCCGGATGGCGGTTCCGGTCGCGAGGAACTCGGTGGCGTGCTCGCCCCAGACGTGATTGTTGACCTCGACGGTCACCGCGACGATGCCCGAGGATCCCGCCTGCGCTGCCTCCGCCTGCATCCGGTCGAGCGCGAGCTCGCGGGCCTCGTAGATGCCCTGGGTGAAGACCACCATCTCCTGGTTCTGGCCGGCCTGGCGCAGCGCCTGCATCGCCGACTGATGAGCGATGTGGTAGACGCAGACGCCGAGCACGAACGCCACCGGCACCGCCCCGGCCGCCAGCAGCCGGAAGAAGTCCTGAGCCGACAGGTCCGAGGTGAACGCCCGGCCGTCCGGGGCCCGGTGGGCGCCCGCGGTGCCGCCGCCGCCGCTGCCCAGCGCGCGCACCGCGGTCCCGGTGGCGATGAACTCCAGGACACCCTGGCCCCACGCGTACTGCTGGATCCGCAGCTGAACGCCGACGATGCCGTCAGCCCCCAGATGGTCGGCCTCAGCCCGCATCCTGGCCATCGCCAGTTCCCTGGCGTTATACATCGCCTGCGTCAGGACCTGCAGCTCCTGGTTCTGCGACCACCGCCCGACCTGCAGGCCGATGTGATAGATCGACGATCCGACCACGAAGCCCAGCGGCTCGAACCCGGCCTCGCCGAGCAGCACGTACTCCGAGACCGACAAGTCGGAGGTGAAAACACCCGACGGATCGGCGCCGGCCGTGTGGGCCAGCCTGCTGTCCGCGGCCTGCGGCTCCCAGGCGCCCGCATCGCCGGGCGGCTTGCTGGCGAACAGCGGCATGGGACTCCCATCCGGGTCATTGGATACGCGGGATAGCACCCGAAGCTTACCTGCCGGCGCGCTCACAGCGCGCGACCGGAGTGGACCAGCCAGGTACTCCTTCCGCCTCCCGAGACCGTCGCCGGACGTACGTTCCCCCGGACGCGCCACTCGCGTGGACGAGAGTCCCGCGTTGTTTCGCGGGCGATGCCCGTGATCCCGGTTCTGATGAGGTGCGGCCAGTTGAGTCTTCGCACTGGTGGAGGCAGTGAACCTCGGTGACGCTGCGGATCGCCCTGCTGGACTTCTTTTCGTCAAGCCGGTCTCAGTAAGACCGTGACGTCGATGGCGCCCGCGGGAAGGTGCCTGTCAGAGCCGGACCAGCTGTTTGACGATGTCGTGTACGGCGGTGCGGGCGGCTGCGGTGCTGCTGGGCGGGTTGAGGCGGGTGAATTCCGGGGCGCCCGTTCGGGCGAGCGCGGTGATCACGCCGAGCAGTTCCTGCGGTTTGAGCCGGTCGCTGATCACCTTGTCCGGCTGCGCCTTGGCGATGGCCGCGAGCTTGCCGCACTGGGCGGCCGATACCGAATCGTCCGGGCCGGGCCTGCCGTGCTCAAGGCGGTACCAGTCCGATAGCCGCGCCACGTGCGCGTCCGTTCGGTAGCGCTCGAACATGGCGACCGCGTAGCCCGGCAGGTCGCGGGGGTCGAACGGGACGGCGTCGGTGGCCGCGGTCACCATCAGTTCGAAGACCGCCTCGAAGAGCTGCTCCTTGTTGCCGAAGTAGGCATACCGCATCGCCTTGTTGCTGTTGGCGGCGGCGGCGATCCGGTCCACGCGGGCGCCTGCGATGCCGTGCTCGGCGAATTCCTCGGTGGCGGCTGCCAGGATGCGCCGCTTCCGGCCGGCAGCATGGCAGCGCGGCGTTCGCGGAGCTGGTTCACAGCAGTCCGTGTCGCCGGAGGCGGTCGATGACCTCAGCGTCGCCGGTACGGATGATCATGTCGACGAAGCGCCGCCCGCGCGCGGGGTCGCCGAGCTGCTGGTTGACGCTGACAGCCAGACCCATCGCGTCGACGTCGCCTCGCTCGGCGGCCTGCTCGAGGAAGTCCCTGGCCCGTCGTATCGTCGGCACATCCCCGTCGGCGAACTTGGCGAGCAGCAGGCCGTGCCGCGTCATGCAGAACGTCTGCCCGGCCTCGGCGCCGAGGCGAGCCCAGTGGCTCTCCGCGGCACTGTCACCGGCTTGCCGTCCGAGCTGCGTGAGAGCGGCGTACCCTTCGACATTGCCGGCCTCGGCAGCCTTCTGGAACCAGTGCGCCGCGCCCCGGACGTCATCTGCCTGGGCCGCCAGGACGGCCAGGTTGTACATCGCTACCGGGTGCCCGGCGTCAGCAGCCCGTTCGTACCAGCTACGCGACTCGTCGTTGCGCCCGAGATCCCTGGCGACGTCCCCGGCCACCGCCATCGCTTCGGCGGAACCCAGCTTCGCGGCTTCGGAGAGCTGCGCCAGGGCGCCGCTTTGGTCGCCGTTGTGCAGCAGCGACATCCCTTCCATCTGGTTCTTGCTCGCCGCGTCCCCGGCCTCCGCCTGCTCCAGCGTGCCGTACATCCGGTCAGTCGCCTCCGCCCCACGGGCGGCGGCCGGGTCGGGCAGCGGGCCGGTCAGGGGAGTTGGCGCCACTGCGAAGAAGGCTCTCAGGTCACCTTTCCATGGCTCGGCAGGCGGCGCGATCGCGGCGCTCAGCAGCATGCGGTTGCCCGTGTCCGTCATCATCGGCTCGAAGAACGGGTTCGTGCCGCCGAATGCCGGGGGCTGCCAGCCGTTCTCGCGCATGATCGTGAGAGCCAGCCGCGCGGCTCGCTGCGCGTTGTCGGCGAAGGTCTTTCCGTCGGGCGGAGCGCACAGCGCGCAGTGCAGCGTCTTGTGAACGGTGTTCGGGAGGTCGTCGCCGCGGAGTATCCCATCGCCGTACAGCGAATGCGCCAGTGCGGAAGCGAACAAAGTGGCGCACTGCTTCATCGCCGGATAGTCATCGCGATCGTAGAGCGCGAGTGCCTGCCGGTAATTCCGCAAGTCTGCGGCCGGGTCGAGCGAGTCCTTCGGCCACTCAGCCCGAATGTTGTCGATCCTGGACCAGTCCCGGCTCGACGCCAAAGTCGGCGCCGCGTGGGAACCCGGTGCCGAGGAGTCCCGGCTGGGGTGGCGGTAGTCAATGCCCATTTGCACCTCTTCTACATGTTATGGGACAAGAAACCGGGCCACGCGCAAGAATGTTAGCCTGACATTTCTCTCTCAACAACGTAATCCGTCTGGCCTGCAACTCGCCCAGCTCGGTATTCGGCTGGCCGAGGCACGGCGGTCGCCCGGCGGTTCGCGGCGGAGGAGGTCTCGATGTGCTTTGTCCACTCCGGTGGCTTCGGCCTGGTGCAACGGGCCGCCGTCGGCCCCGAGGTAGCGGCCGCGTTCTGGAGCGTCAGCGACGCCGGCGGAGCGGGCGGGGAGGCC
>Ga0207646_10007434_pt1 | contig 11134 bp, 10 predicted proteins | sample KBSK5502metaG_FD_184343 | JGI IMG/M metagenome (GOLD analysis project Ga0207646, IMG submission 184343) | Corn, switchgrass and miscanthus rhizosphere microbial communities from Kellogg Biological Station, Michigan, USA - KBS K5-50-2 metaG... | ecosystem: Host-associated > Plants > Roots >...
CGGATCGGGCCCTCGCCCCAGGAGCGCAGGAAGTTGCCGTCGCGGTCGAAGACGATGACCGGATGCTCGCTCCGGGTGAAGACGAAGACGCGGTCCTGCTTGTCCACCGCGGCGCCGGCGACCTCTTGATAGCGCCAGCCGTCCGGCAGCCTGCCCCAGCCTTCGACGACCGAGAATTTCATTTGCACTCCTCGATGGCCTGGGCCATGCGTTCGAAGCGTCGCTTGAGCGGGGTCAGGCCCTCTTCGTGGGTGATGACGTAGAGGCGGTTGGCGTAGATCGCGCGTAGCACGCGCTCCGCCACGTGCTCCGGCGCGAGATAGCGGCCGATCAGCTCCACCGCGCGGCCCTCGCGCGCCTTCTCCTCGTTGCGCAGCGCGGCCGGGCGGTTGCGATCGCTGTGGCGGATATTGGTGTTCACGCCCATCGGGCAGAGCACGGATACGCCGATGTCGTAGCCGCGCAGGTCCTTCTGGAGTGTCTCGGACAGGCCGACCACCGCGTACTTGGTCGTGTTGTAGACGCCGAGGCCCTGCGAGGCGATGAGCCCGGCCATGGAGGCGGTGTTGACCACGTGACCGGGCTGCTTCTGGGCGACCAGGCGGGGCACGAAGGCTTCCACGCCGTGGATGACCCCCCAGAGGTTGACGCCCATCGCCCACTCCCAGTCCTGGTGGGTGACGGATTCGAGCCCACCCCAGAGCGCGACGCCCGCGTTGTTGCACACCACGTGGACTCCGCCGAGCTCCTCGAAGGCGCGATCGGCGAGGGCCTGCACGTCGGCGAGCCGGCTCACGTCGGTCCTCACCGCGAGGCCGCGACGGCCCGCCTTGCCCACGCCCGCGACCGTCTCGGCCATGCCGGCCTCGTCCAGGTCGGCCACCACGACGTTCGCGCCCTCGCGGGCAAACAGTAAAGAGAGCGCGCGCCCGATGCCGCTGGCGCCGCCGGTGACCACCGCGGTCCGATCTCTCAGGTCCTTGAGAGGCACGGCGCAGAGTGTCGCGCCCGCCGTCGACAGAGTCAAGTGTGTCCGCGCCGAGCCGGTGGTATCCTTCTCACCCAATGGCTGACGCGATGGACTACCGACTGCCGACCACCGTCGTGCCCACGCGCTACGACATCCGTCTCGAGCCGGATCTCGACGCGGCGACGTTCGCGGGTGAGGAGACAGTAACGGTCACGGTGACGGAGCCGGTGACCGAGATCGTGCTGAACGCGGCGGAGCTGGCCATCCAGTCGATCAGCGTGCGGATGGCCGACGGCACGGTGGTGTCGGGGAGCACCGCGCTGGACGAGGCGGCCGAGCGGGCCCGGCTCATCTTCCCGGCGCCGATCCCGCCGGGCGAGCATCGCCTCATCCTTTCCTTCACCGGGATCCTGAACGACCGCCTCCACGGCTTCTACCGCAGCACGTACAAGGATTCGGCCGGGGCCTCCCATACCATCGCGGCCACCCAGTTCGAGGCGACCGACGCACGCCGCGGCTTCCCGTGCTGGGACGAGCCGGCCCTGAAGGCGGTCTTCGGGGTCACCCTGGTGATTCCCGAGAGCCTGGTCGCGGTCTCGAACACGCGCGTGGTCAGCGAGACACCGACCGGCCCGGGCAAGAAGACGGTGGCCTTCGCCGACAGCATCCGCATGTCCACGTATCTGGTCGCCTTCGTGGTGGGCGAGCTGGTGGCGACGGAGCCGGTGATGGTGGGGCAGACGCCGCTCCGCGTCTGGTGCGTGCCCGGGAAGCTCCATCTCACCGGGTTCGCGCTCGCGATCGGCGCCTTCTCGCTCGACTTCTTCGAGCGCTACTACGGCCTGCCGTATCCCGGCGACAAGCTCGATATGCTCGCCATCCCCGACTTCGCGGCGGGGGCCATGGAGAACCTGGGCGCCGTCACCTACCGCGAGACCGCGCTCCTGGTGGACGAGGCGGCCGCTTCCCACGCCGAGCGCGAGCGGGTGGCCGACGTGGTGGCCCACGAGATCGCCCACATGTGGTTCGGCGATCTCGTGACCATGCTGTGGTGGAACGGCATCTGGCTCAACGAGGCCTTCGCCACCTTCATGGAGCTGCTGGCGGTGGACGGCTGGAAGCCCGAATGGAAGCGGTGGACCACGTTCGGGGTGTCCCGCGCCGCCGCGATGGCGGTGGACGGGCTACACCACACACGCCCCATCGAGTTCGAGGTCAAGGCCCCCCGCGACTGCGAGGCGATGTTCGACCTGCTCACGTACGAGAAGGGCGCGTCGGTCCTGCGCATGCTCGAGCAGCACCTGGGCGCCGAGGTGTTCCGCGACGGGGTGCGGCTCTATCTCGACCACCACCGCTTCGGCAACGCGGAGACCACCGATCTCTGGAAGGCTCTCGCCGACGCCTCCCGCCTCCCGATCACGGAGGTCATGAACGGGTGGATCTTCCGGCCGGGCTACCCCCTGGTGATCGTCACGCCCGAGGGGGGCGGCATCAAGCTGAGCCAGCGCCGGTTCACCTATCTGGAACGGGAGGGGGCGACCGACGAGCGGTGGCAGATCCCGGTGCGGGTGCGCGCTTCGGTCAAGCGCGGCTTCGTCGACAAGCCGGTGCTGCTGGGCGACGAGGAGCTGGCGGTCTCGCTCCCGGCCACGCCCGACTGGGTCGTGGTCAACGCGGGCGGGCACGGCTTCTACCGGGTGCAATACGCACCGCCCCTGCTCAAGAAGATGACGGGGGCGCTGAAGAAGCTCGCCCCGATCGAGCGGTTCAATCTGGTGAGCGACTGCTTCGCCCTGGCCCAGGCGGGGGCGATGCCGGGGCCCGACTACCTCGACCTCACCGCGCGGTTCGCCGAGGAGACCGACCGCAACGTGTGGACCGCGCTGATCGGCTCCTGGAGCTACGTGAGCCGGGTCATCCCCGACGACCAGCGGACCGGCCTCGAAGCGCTGGTGCGCCAGCGGGTGGAGGCGCCGGTGGAGCGGCTCGGATGGGAGCCTCAGCCCGGCGAGGACGAGCTGGAGCGGCAGCTCCGCGGCGACCTCCTGCGCACCCTGGGCACGCTGGGCGACGACCCGGAGGCGCAGGAGCGCGCCCGCGCGCTCTACGCGCGCTATCGTGAGGACGAGTCCGCCGTCGACGCCGACGTGCTGCCCGCCCTCATCGCGATCGTGGCCGCCGCCGGCGAGGAGAGCGAGTACGAGGAGTTCCTGCAGCGCTTCAAGGCCGCGCGCACTCCGCAGGAGGAGCAGCGCTATCTCTACGCCCTCGCCGGTTTCCGCCAGCCGGAGCTGCTACAGCGGACCCTCGAGAAGACCACCAACGGGGAGGTGCGCAGCCAGGACGCGCCCTTCCTGGTGCGCGCGCTGCTGGTGGGCGTCTACAGCCGCGGGCTCGCCTGGGAGTACCTCAAGGCCCACTGGGAGACGATGGCGCGGCAATACCCGGGCAGTGCCTACCGGCGGATGTACGAGGGCGTGACCGCGCTGGTGAGCCCGGAATGGGAGCGCGAGGTGCGCGACTTCTTCTCCTCGCGCCGGATCGTGCTCGGAGGCAAGACGCTCGAGCAGTACCTCGAGCAGCTCCAGATCGCGGTGCGCTTCCAGGAGCGCGAGGCGGCCGCGCTGGCCGCGTATCTCGCCAAGCCGCCGAGGGCGCCGCGTCGGTAGCACCCTCTCCTACTGGAAGAGGTTGCTGAAGAACTCCCGGACGCTCGAGCCGAAGGCGACGGCGCCCTCCTTGGTGCGGTCCCACGCCGTCTTCGCGGCCGGTCCCGCGGCCCGGCCCGCTTCTCCGAGCTTCTCACCGGTGTACTTGGCGCCTTCCACGATGGTGTTGCCGACGCCCTTGGCCGTCTCGCCCGCGCCCTCGAGCACTTTGCCTTGTCCCATCTCATGGGCGCCGCGCTCCACCTGCCGGGTGGCCGCGTCAACGTCCGAGCGGTCGGCCGCGACCGCGGGGCCGGGCCCCAGCCCGACGAACACCGAGATCGCGAGCGTGACGAGCATCGAACGAACCGAACGAACCCTCAGAGCCATGAGCTCCTCCCTCCGTTGGCTTTGATCGCGAATTCATGGTAACACCGTGCCCGGACGGGACCGGCATGATCGCGACGACTCTTCCCCGGATTCTTGCCAGGAGGCGACCCAGCCATGAAATACGGCGTGTTCCAGTTCTCCACCGACTACGCGATCCGCATCGACGACCTCGCGCGCGAGACCGAGGCCCGCGGCTTCGAGTCGCTGTTCGTGCCCGAGCACACCCACATCCCGGCCAGTCGCAAGAGCCCCTGGCCGGGCGGCGCGGACCTGCCGCGCGAGTACTGGCACACCCTGGATCCGTTCGTGTCCCTGGCCGCCGCGGCGGCGGTGACGACCAAGCTCAAGCTCGGCACGGGCATCTGCCTCGTGATCGAGCGTGACCCGATCACCCTTGCGAAGGAAGTCGCCAGCCTCGACCATTTCTCGCGCGGCCGGGTGCTCTTCGGCATCGGCGGCGGCTGGAACGCCGAGGAGATGGCGGATCACGGGACCGACTTCGCGAGCCGCTGGAAGGTCCTGCGCGAGCGCATCGCCGCGATGCGGGAGATCTGGACCAAGGACGAGGCGGAGTATCACGGCAAGTTCGTCAGCTTCGACAAGCTGTGGTCGTTCCCGAAGCCGGTACAGAAGCCCCACCCGCCGATCCTGATGGGTGGAGCCGGGCCCCACGCGCGCCAGCGCGCGGCCGACTTCGGCGGCCACTGGCTACCGATCGGCGGGCGCTCCTACAGCGAGCCCGTCGCCGAGACCCTCGCCGATCTGCGGGCGCGCACGGAGAAGGCCGGGGGCGATCCGGGCGCGGTCACCGTGTCCATCTTCGGTGCGCCGACCGACGAGGCGCGCCTGGCCGGGCTCCGCGACCAGGGCATTACCCGCGCCATCTTCGGTCTGCCGCCCGCCGGCCGCGACCAGGTCCTCCCCCTGCTCGACAAGTACGCCGCGCTCGTGTCCAAGGTCGGCTGACCGCCAAGCCGACTATCCTCGCGGAGAGCGAGTCACGAAGCAGATGGGGGTCAGGCTCGCCAGGCCGGCGAGGGCGATGGCGAAGGCGCAATCTCGGCCGTCACCGGCCCCTGGCTCTCGGGCCTCCTCTTCGACCGCACCGGCTCCTACCTGGCCGCGCCGGCGCAGGTAGGCGTCGGCGATCAGGGCCGCGTGGGTCGTCATCCCGGTCAGGCCCTGGCCGATGCCACCAGCCGCGGGTTCCCCCGGTCGACGAAATAGTCGGCGGCCGGACCGAGCAGGGCTCCGCCCAGCCAGAGCAGGGAAACGTGGAAGCGGTGGCGGCGCGGGAGCCGCCGAACTCGGCGAGCGGGGCCAGGGCCGCTGGCTCGCGAGGGACTCCCGGGCCGGAGTTACCCGAGGATCGAGATCGGGGAGAGGGCGGGGGATGCGCCGGACCGCTGGGGTCCGGGACGGCTCAGTCGTCCGATTCGGCGCGCTTCATAGCCTTCCGGCGCTTCTTCCGCGCCTCGGCCTGCTTGCGCTTCCGCTTCACGGAGGGCTTCTCGTAGTACGCGCGCTTCTTCATCTCCTTGAAGAGCCCATCCTTGAGCATGAGCTTCTTCATGGTCTTGAGCGCGGACTCGACTTGGTTGTCGTGTACCTCGATGCGCATGACAGGCACGGTACTCGGAGGGCGCTCCCCTGTCAATGCCCGAACTTGAGGCGTCTGTGGTAGGGTACGCGCCGAGCCCATGGCCGCCGACACCCGGGTGATGCTGACCGTCCTCCTCCAGCACGACCAGTCCAAGACGCTGGACGAGATCATGGCCCACCTCCGGCGCACCGGGTTTTACCGCGACTTCCCACCCGAGGGCAGCGAGCTCGTCTCCTGGGTGGTGGCCATGTCCTTCGGCTTCATCATCCAGCTGCGCGTCGAGCCCGACAAGGTCCGCGCCCTGAACCGCTACATGGAGCAGAAGGCGTGGGGCGCCTTCCGCTATCAGGTCTTCCCCTCGTACGACTTCGCGCCGATCGCGGCCAATCTCAAGACGGAGCACGCGTAGCCCCACCGCATGGTCGTCCCCGCCCGTCTGGAGCTGGCGCTGGCGCCCACGCCACTGCTCAAGCTCGAGCGGCTCTCGCGCCGCCTGGGTGTCGAGCTGTACCTCAAGCGCGACGACCTGACCGGCCTGCTCGAGTCGGGCAACAAGGTGCGCAAGCTCGAGTTCCTGGTGGGCGAGGCCCTGCAGCAGGGCGCCGACACGCTCATCACCTGTGGCACGTCCCAGTCCAACTGCTGCCGCGCGGTCTCGGCGGTGGCGGCGCGGCTCGGGCTGCGCGCCCTGCTCGCGATCGAGGGCGAGCGGCCCGCGGCCTACGACGGCAACCTGCTGCTCGACCGGCTCCTCGGCGCCGAGGTGCGCTACTGCACCGAGGCCGAGTCCGCGGGGGTGGGCCGCGTCATGGAGAGGATCGCCGACGAGGTGCGTTCCCGCGGCGGCCGGCCGTACATCATCCCGGAGAGCGGCGCCAACGAGGTGGGCGCGCTCGGCTACCTGGAATGCGCCGTCGAGCTGGCGGAGCAGATCCAGCACGGCGCGCCGCGCTTCGACACGGTGGTGATCAGCGCCTTCACCGGGAACAGCCATGCGGGGCTGCTCATGGGCAAGCAGCTCGGGGGCCTGCCGGGTGAGATCGTGGGCGTGCCGATCGCCGGGCCGGCCGGGCCCGTGCGCGACCATGTCGTCCGTACGCTCGAGACCGCCGTCCGGCGCTTCGGCTTCTCCATCGAGGTACCCAAGACCGTGCACCTCCTCGACGGCTACCAGGGCGGCGGCCGCGCGGAGGTGCCGGACGAGGAGCTTGCGCTCATCGTGGGCCTCGCGCGCGAGGAAGGCGTGGTGCTGGACCCGGTCTATACGGCCAAGGCCTTCCGCGGGCTCGTGGACACGCTCGCGCGCGACCCGAAGGCGCTGGGGCAGCGTGTGTGCTTCATCCACACCGGGGGGCTCTACAGTCTCTTCACGTACCGGGAGCGACTGAGCAGGCTGCTCGACCCAACCGAACAGTAAGGGCTGAGGCTAGAGCGTGTAGGTCTTGCCCTGCTCGAGGATGTGGATCCGCGTGGGGTCGATCTTGGCCAGCTCTTCCGCGGTTTCTTGATAGAGCTGCGGCTTGATGTGGTAGACCCAGATCGGCAGATCCGGCGGCATCTTCCCGATCTCCTGGCCGAGCATCTCGGGGGTCAGGTGTCCGGAGGCCTTGGCGAGGGCGGCGAGGCGGTTAGGGAAGGCGGTCTCCACGATCAGAGCTTTGAGCCCGCGCATCTCACGGGCGATCTGCCAGATGCGCTTCGTCGGCCCGGTGTCTCCGCTGAACACGAAGCCGGTCTCCCCGTCGTGGATCACGAAGCCGGTGGTGGGGACGGTGTGCTCCACCAGCACCGGCGTCACCCACAGCTCCCCGACCCGCGACTCGGCCTCCTCGGGGAGCGTGCGGAAGCCCAGCACCGACTGGGCCGCCGACGGGATGTTCGTGAAGTCCGGCCACAGGGCGTCGTTGAAGGCGTGAGTGCGGAGCGACTCGATGACCGGGGCGATGCTGCAGGCGGTCACCCGGCGGTCCGGGGCCACCATGGCCAGGGTGTCGGTGAGGAAGGCGAGCCCGGCGGTGTGATCGAGGTGGGCGTGGGTGATCAGCGCGTGCTGGATCTGGATCTGCTCGGCCACCGACAGGGCTCCGCCGACAGTCCCGGCGTCCACCAGCACGCGGTCGTCGACCAGGAAGGCCGACGGCCGCTGCCCCGGCCCTTCGCTCCCATAGGTCCCGAGGACTTTAAGCTTCACCGAAGCCCATCATGAGGCCGTGATCCCCCCTGGTCGGGTGGTTCGCACTTCCGCGGATTCTAGTCTAGCAGCGCGAGGGGGGTCAACCCGAGGGAAATGGCGGGCTTTGCCCTCACTCGCAGCTCGCGGACGCCTTGAATCGCGCCGCGAACTCCTGAAGCTGCCGGCACGGGTCGCGGACGCCCGCGACGGCCGTCGCGTCCCCGCGCTGGACCGCCAGCAGCACGCTCTTGAGGTAGGCGTACTGCAGCCGCACCGCGTCGTCGTAGCTCAGATCCCACCCGGTCATGAGCAGCTCGACGCTCGTGATACTCGCCTCGACCTCACATTCGTGCCCGCGGTCCTGGCAGCGGCCATCCGCGTGCCCGAGGACGAAGTGAGCGAGCTCCTGGCTCAACACCGCCTGGGCGATGTAGTCGTCGGCGATGACGGCCCGGTTGATCATGATGCGGCCCGGGCGGCCGAGGTCTCCGAGCCCGGTTCGCGGGGTGTAGTGGGCGGCGGGGCGGCTTGCGTTCACGAGCGCCGGATCGGAGCCGATCCGCACCGCGGGCGGCAGTCCGTCGATCCCCCGGGACCGGAGGATCTGCTCGGCGGCCCGCTCGTACTCGTCGATGCGGGCCTGCTCCGGCTCCGTGTAGGCCTTGAGCTGCGACGCGCAGCCCGTCAGACCCAGCGCCACCACGGCCGCCGCCATCATCCGGCCCACGATCCACCCTCGCAGTCCATGCTCCATCCCGGCCCCCTCGGTCGTGATCCCTTCCCATCGAGCATGGCACGCCTCCGATTTTTGTTGAGGCCGGCCGTTTCGGGCGAGGCGGCCCGCGGTCGTCAGCGCGGTTGTCGCGCCGCAGCCAGATTCCGTCTGGCCTTCTCGTGCCCCGGGTTGATGCGCAGGGCCTGCTCAAAGTGCTCGATGGCCGGCCCGATATCGCCGAGCAGCAGGAGGGCCACCCCCAGGTTGTTGTGCGCGGCCGGGTCGCCCGGGCGCGCGTTCACTTCCTTCTGGTACAGCTCGACCGCCGCCTTGTACTTCCGGTGCTTCAGCAAGAGGGACCCGAGCTGGGTCCGAGCCTCCCCGGCCTGCTCGAATCGGCCCTGACGAAAGAGAACGACGGCCAGGTTCGTCTGCGCGAGCTCCCACTCCGGATCGAGCCGAAGAGCGGTCAGGATCTCCCGCTCGGCCGCGTCCAGTTTCCCCCGATTGAGGTAGGCGTAGCCCAGGTTGTTGTGGCCGATGGACGACGCGGGATCGAGCGACACGACGTACGACCAGAGGGTCTCCGAGTCATGCCAGACCCGGGTCAGCCTCCAGGAGAGGACGCCGAGGCCAACGAAGCAGGCGATCGTCGCCACCACGCCCACGCGGGCCCATCCGCGCCCGAGTCGTCCAGCCGCCGCGCGTCGGGCCAGGAGCCTCACCGCGCCGCCGACGAGGAGCGCCCAGCCCAGGCAGGCCAGGTAGCTGTAGCGCACCGCCACGAGCTGGGGGCCCGACTGAACGATCCCGCTCACCGGCGCGAGCAGGACGATGTACGAGACCCAGACCGCCAGCCCCGCCGGCCACCACCGCCGCAGCCAGAGAAGACCGCCGGTGAGGGCGACCGTCGCCGCCGCGCTCGCGACCATCCGGGGATCCGCGGCGGCCACCGGATTCGGGAGCTGGTGCAGGGGCGAGATGGGGAACGGGATGACCGTCTTCCACACGTAGAACCCGAGCCCGTAGAGGGCCACCGCGATCCGGCTCTCGAGGGGCAGCGCCGAGGCGAGTGTCTCCCCGTAGGAGCGGAGCGCGTAGGTGGCCATGCCCGCGGCCCCGAGGGCCAGCAGCAGATACGGAATCTTCTCCGCCAGCACGCGGCGTCCCTCCGGGGCCCTCCACTCGCGCCAGCGGGCACCGAGCCGCCTCAGCGGATAGATGTCGAGGATGATCAGCACGAGGGGGAGCGTCATGACGATCGACTTCGAGGTCGCGGCCAGCGCGTAGCACGCCACCGAACCCGCCAGCCACCACCGCCGGCGCGCGCCCATGGCCTCCGCCGCCCGCAGATAAGTTAAAACCGTGAGGAGGAACCACAGGCCGGAGAGTACGTCGCGGCGCTCGGTCACCCACGCCACGGACTCCACCCGCAGCGGGTGGATGGCGAAGAAGAGGGCGGCCGCGAGCGCTCCCAGCGACAGCATGCTTGATCCCGGGCCGCTCGCCGCCCGCAGCAGGCGGAGCGCCACGAAGTAGAAAGTCGCCGCCGAGGCCGCGTGGAGCAGGAGATTCGTCAGGTGGTAGCCGAACGGGTTCATGCCCCACAGGAGATAGTCGGCGCCGAAGGTGATCCAGGTGAGTGGAATCCAATGCCCCATGAGCGTGTTTGTGACCATCCAGCGGAGGTGCTGCCATCCAAGCCCCCGGAAGTCGGGATTGTTGATGAGATTCCGGTCGTCGTCCCAGTCCACGAGCTGATTCCCGAGCGTGGGCCAGAACACCACCACCGTGATCAGCGCGCATGCAACCGGAATGAGCCACCGCCAGATCGTCGACCGCTCGGCGGGGGCTACTCGATCGCCGTGGGGTAGTTGTGGGGCGTGCGAGGTCTGGACCCGCGGCGCAGAGGCTCTCGCCCGTCGCGACCGCCGTGTCAACGAATCACCCCCGAGGAGGTGTCGCCGGACCCCCGCGCGGGCCTGGGCTCCCGGTACGAGTCCTGGGCTTGCTCTACAAGCTCCGGCCGGCCGGGAGGCAGGCATGGGACCATCGGCGGATGATAGCGCAGTGGGGACCTGTTGGGGCCCTTCCCGCACCCCGCTAAGTCCGCGTCATAGTGTGTCGCGGGCCGGGTGTGGTGAGGGCCGGACGACCCGGGCGTGGGCCGAGGATCTCCGGGCTCGGCCACTGCGGGTACGCCGGAACGTGCTCGAGGAGCTCGTCGACGGTCAGCGCCTCATGCTCCCGGCGCGCCGGCTGGTTGGCGACGGCTTGGAGGCGTGGGCCTAGGTGCTCGCGCGTGGCTACGAGGGGTTGGTCGGGAAGGAAGAAGGCTCGCTCTCCCGGGAGGACCGGACAATCGCCTGGCTCAAGGTGAAGCAGCCGCGCTACCGAGAGGGCCAGCGTGGCTGGGAGACGAAGACGTAGCGATTGAGAACGCGGCGGGCCACTGGCCCGCGCGGTGCTATTCGGCTAGGATAGCGCCCGCCATGCTCTCCCGCGCCCAAGAGGCTCGGGTCCGAGAGATCCTCGGGAATCACCGGCCGGGGACCCTTCCGGCGTACTGCCTGGAGCATCTGGCGGCCACGGCAGAGATCCCACCCGCCCATCTCGCGGACCTCGCGGCCTTCGT
>Ga0207646_10007435_pt1 | contig 11133 bp, 7 predicted proteins | sample KBSK5502metaG_FD_184343 | JGI IMG/M metagenome (GOLD analysis project Ga0207646, IMG submission 184343) | Corn, switchgrass and miscanthus rhizosphere microbial communities from Kellogg Biological Station, Michigan, USA - KBS K5-50-2 metaG... | ecosystem: Host-associated > Plants > Roots >...
TTCGTCGTCGGGCAGGCTCTGGATGTCATCCTCTTTTAATACAAGCGCCGTCTGATTGTTTTCGGGATCGAGGGTGATCAGGTTGGGGTTGTCCTGAACTTCGACTTCCTGAGTGATTCCCGCAACCTGGAGAGTAATCGTTAGAGGGCGATTATTTGTCGCCCCGATGGAAATGCCCTGGACAACGTTCTGGAATCCTTCAGCGGAGGTTTGCAGGGCGTACGAACCGTGCGGTGAGTTACTTGTGTTGTAAATCTATGTAAACGTAACCTTCAAGTTATTCGGCGCGTAAATCGATTTGGTAGTAAAATTCTGGGTCCGGCAATGCTTAGAAGGGCTGCACTCACCTTATTCCTGCTTTTTTATACGGCGTCCGTTGTCGGTTTGACCATCGACCGGACGCAGGCGTGGGTTGCCGACCACTCCCGCGACGGCAAACATTTCGGATCCGAGCAGGGCACACGAGTTAGCGATTCCCACAAGCGCTCGATACATCATCGCCAGACGAAGTTTTTGGAGGACGCGTCTGGTCTCGTATCTCCCTTTGTTCGTACATACGATCCACCGCGTTCCGAATCGGCGGTCCCCCATTTGTCACTGGATTTCGCCCTCGGAAATCGTGATGACGTCGTTTCCCTCAGAGCTCCTCCGTTACAGTCGGTCTAGTTCGCTTCGCAACTCATAATCCGCAATCAGGACAACATACGTTATGGATACGAATCGGTTGGAAGAGGAATCTCGGCTATTACTTGATCCGGAAGACGACCGGAACACGCCGCCCAAAAAAGGGGCAGGCCGATGGATTGTTTTGCTGCTCGTTCTTGCCGGCCTCGGCTACGGCGGCTATTACGCCTGGGGACACTGGGTGAAAGCGGCTGCGGCTGACGCCACCGCTGCGCAACCCGGCACTGGCGCTGGCGGCGGCGGCCGAGGACGTGGCGGACGCGGAGGCGGCCGTGGCGGCGTGGGTCCACGCGGCGCCGCAGTCGTTACCGTCGCGGCTCGCAAAGTGGATCTGCCTGTTTATCTACGTGGTCTCGGCACCGTCGCGGCTTCAAATACGGTGACGGTGCGAAGCCGGGTGGATGGTCAGTTGGTTCGCGTCGCATTCCGTGAAGGCCAGTTCGTCCAGCAGGGGGAGTTGCTCGCCGAAATCGATAAACGTCCATTCGAAGTTCAGCTCGCGCAGGCGAAAGGACAACTGGCGAGAGACCAGGCATTGCTTCAGTCGGCCATGTCAGAACAACAGCGGAACCAGTTGCTGCTGGAAAAGGGACTCATTCCGAGACAACAGTTCGATCTTCAGGCGGCGACCGTCGGGCAGTACGAAGGTTCGATCCAGGCCGATCAGGCGGCGATCGATAGCGCCAACCTTCAGATCACGTATTCGCGCATCATCGCGCCGATCAGCGGCCAGATCGGATTGCGGCTGGTCGACGAAGGCAACATCGTTCGTGCCGCCGATCCGAGCGGCATGGTCGTCATTACGCAGCTTCAGCCGATCGCCGTTCTGTTCAGCATCCCGGAAGACAACCTGGGCGATGTCCTGAAGAAGCTGCGAGCCGGACAACAGCTCCGCGTTGAAGCATGGGATCACGACGACACCAGGAAAATCGCCGATGGAGTGCTGCTGACCGCGGACAACCAGATCGATCCCACCACAGGAACATCCAAACTCAAGGCGATCTTTGACAACAAAAACAATGGTCTGTATCCGAATCAGTTCGTCAATGTCCGCCTCCTCATCGATGTATTGAAGAGCGCGGTCGTTATACCCGGCGCAACCGTCCAGCGCGGTGCCCAGGGAACCTTTGTGTACGTCGTCGGCGAGAACTCGACAGCCGAATTGCGGCCGGTGACGATCAAGAACGCCGAAGGTAACGATGTTGCGCTTGCATCGGGTGTCCAGCCCGGCGACATGGTCATCCTTGAAGGCATGGACAAAGTTCAGGACGGCGGGCGCGTCGATGTTCAGACGCCCGGCAGTCAAGGTCCGGATGGAACCGCGACGGACGATGCTGCCCCAGGAAACGGTGGCAACGGCGGAGGCCCGCGTGAAGGTCGTGGTCAGGGTGGGCGAAGTGGACGCGGTGGACGAGCGGGCGGGCAGAGGAAGAGCGAATGAACATTTCCAGACCGTTCATCGTTCGTCCGGTAGCGACGTCGCTCCTGATGATGGGAGTGCTGCTTGCCGGCGCGGTCGCGTATCAGCAGCTGCCGGTCTCCGCATTGCCGCAGGTAGATTATCCGACGATTCAGGTCGTGACGTTTTATCCCGGCGCGAGCCCCGAGGTCATGTCGTCTTCGGTGACGGCGCCGCTCGAGCGTCAATTCGGGCAGGTACCCGGCTTGAAGCAGATGACATCGACCAGTTCGTTCGGCTGCTCCGTCATCACGCTTCAGTTCGCGCTGGATCTCAGCATCGACATTGCCGAGCAGGAGGTTCAGGCCGCAATCAATGCGGGCGGCACATTCCTGCCTCGCGATCTTCCCAATCCGCCCATATACAGCAAGGTTAACCCGGCGGACACGCCGATCCTGACGCTCGCCCTGAGTTCCAGTACGCTCCCGCTGGCAAAAGTGGAGGACCTCGCCGATACAACGCTTGCACAGAAAATTTCACAGTTGCCAGGCGTGGGTCTGGTCCGGATCAGCGGCGGCCAGAAACCGGGTGTGCGCATTCGCGTGAATCCAACCGAACTTGCCGCGTACGGCATCGGTATCGAAGACGTCCGGACGGCTCTGGCTTCGGCGAACGTCGATCAGGCCAAGGGCAACTTCGAAAGCCCATACCAGATTTACACGATCGGCGCCAACGACCAGATCATGAAGAGCACCGATTACCAGAAGGTCATCGTTGCTTACAGGAAGGGCGCTCCGGTGCGTCTCTCCGACGTTGCTTCAGTGATCGATGGAGTCGAAAACACGAAGCAGGCGGCCTGGATGAACGATCAGCCTTCGGTGATCGTGAACATCCAGCGGCAGCCGGGCGCGAACATCATTGCCGTTGTGGATCGGATCAAAGCCATCCTGCCGCAACTGAAGGCATCATTGCCTGCCTCCGTGAATGTATCGATACTCACCGACCGCACGACAACGATTCGCGCTTCAGTGGCGGACGTGCAATTCGAGTTGATGCTGACGATCGGCCTCGTCGTCATGGTCATGTTCGTTTTCCTGCGGAATCTCGCTGCGACGGTCATTCCCAGCATCGCCGTTCCCTTATCGCTTGTCGGCGCCTTCGGGTTGATGTACCTGATGGGCTTCAGCCTCAACAACCTCACGTTGATGGCACTCACCATCTCGACCGGATTCGTTGTGGATGACGCGGTGGTGATGATCGAAAACATTTCGCGATATGTGGAGGAAGGCGAGTCTCCGCTGCACGCCGCGTTGAACGGATCCAAACAAATCGGTTTCACGATTCTTTCATTGACCGTCTCGCTGATCGCCGTGCTCATCCCGCTCCTGTTCATGGGCGATGTGGTGGGCCGCCTCTTCCGCGAATTCGCCATCACACTGAGCCTCACGATTCTCGTGTCTGCCGTGGTTTCGCTGACATTGACGCCGATGATGTGCGCCAAGCTGCTGCGTCACAAGCGGGAATCCGAGCAAAGCTGGTTTTATCGAACTTCCGGCCACGCGTTCGACGCGATCATCGCGGCATACGGAAGGACTCTGCGATTCGTTTTGCATCATCAGCACGTGACGCAGTTCGTCACGTTCGCAACGCTGGCAGCGACGATCCTCCTCTACATCTATGTTCCGAAGGGCTTCTTCCCCGTGCAGGACACGGGTGCGATTCTCGGCGTCTCTGAATCCGAGCAAAGCATTTCATTCTCGGCGATGGCAACGCGGCAGCAGGCGCTGGCGGAAGTCATTCTCCAGGATCCCGATGTGGAGAGCCTGTCGTCGTTCATTGGAATCGACGGCACCAACACGACCGTGAACAGCGGCCGCATGCAGATCAATCTGAAGCCGCATGAAGAGCGGAAAGCGAATGCGTCCGACATTATTCGGCGTTTGCAGCCGCAGCTCGAAAAGGTTGAAGGGATCACGCTGTACATGCAGCCGGTGCAGGATCTGACAGTCGACGATCGCGTCAGCCGCACGCAGTTCCAGTACAGTCTTGAAGACGCGGATCCGATTGAGCTGAACACCTGGGCGCCGCGGCTCGTCGAAAAGCTGCAGTCGCTACCGCAACTGCGCGACGTGGCGAGCGATCAGCAAACCGAAGGTTTGCAGGCGACGCTGACGATCGATCGTGACAGCGCGGCGCGTTTCGGAATCACGCCGCAGATGATCGACGATACTTTGTATGACGCGTTTGGACAGCGCCTCGTCTCCACGATGTTTACGCAATTGAACCAGTACCACGTCGTACTCGAGGTCGAACCGCGCTATCAACAGACTCCCGATTCGTTGAAAGACATCTACGTTCGTACGCCTGCAGGCACGCAGGTGCCGCTGACGTCGTTCACGCGGCTGGAAACGAATCGCACCCCGCTTGCCGTCAATCACCAGGGACAGTTTCCGGCAACCACACTCTCGTTCAATCTCTCACCGGGCGCGTCGCTCGGCGATGCTGTGAAAGCCATCGAATCGGCCCAGCGCGAGATCGGTTTGCCCGAGAGTATTCATGCAAGCTTCCAGGGCACGGCTCTCGCTTTTCAATCCTCGCTCGCGAACGAGTCCTGGCTGATTCTGGCGGCGCTGGTCACGGTGTACATCGTGCTCGGCGTGCTCTATGAAAGCTACATCCATCCGATCACGATTTTGTCCACGCTGCCGTCCGCCGGCTTGGGCGCGCTGCTCGCGCTCCTGGTCACGAAAGTGGATCTCAGTGTGATTGCATTGATCGGAATGATCCTGCTGATCGGCATCGTGCAGAAGAACGCCATCATGATGATCGACTTCGCACTGGATGCTCAACGGAACGAAGGCAAGCGTCCGATCGAAGCCATCTATCAGGCGTGCCTGCTTCGTTTCCGCCCGATTTTGATGACAACGATGGCCGCAATGCTGGGCGGAGTACCGCTCGCGCTGGGCACCGGCGTCGGTTCTGAATTGCGGCATCCGCTGGGCATCACGATTGTGGGCGGACTGGCGGTGAGTCAGCTCCTGACGCTTTACACGGTTCCGGTTGTCTATCTTACGTTCGATCGAATTGCCTATCGGCTGCGCGGCCTGCGTGTGGGCAATCGCATCGAAGACGAAGTATTAGCGGAATAGGCGCGAAAATGACGAACCATTCAGTCCAGCTCATTCCCCTCCTTGCAAAGGAGGGGTGGCCGCGCTATCAAGAAAATGGTCCCGTTCGAAAGAGGCGCGGACGGGGTGGTCAGTTCGGCGATGTCTTCAGGCCTGAACATTTTCGCCGAACTGACCACCCCGTCTGCGGCGCTTCGGTGGCTTCGCGACTTTTGATTAATGCCGCAGCCACCCCTCCTTTGCAAGGAGGGGAATAACCATGAGCATATCGACGCCATTCATCAAAAGGCCCGTCGCAACGTCGCTGTTGACGATCGCTCTGGCGATGGCAGGCGCGCTTGCTTTTTATTTCCTGCCCGTTGCTCCACTTCCTCAGGTCGAATATCCGACCATAAATGTGAATACGAATCTTCCCGGCGCCAGTCCGGACACGATGGCGTCCGCGGTGACCACGCCGCTCGAGCGCAGCTTCGGCCGCATTGCGGGAATCACGGAAATGACGTCGAGCAGCAACACCGGGCAGGCGAACATCACGATGCAGTTCGACCTGGATCGCAACATCGATGCGGCTGCGCGCGACGTGCAGGCTGCCATCAACGCCGCGCGGGGACAACTGCCGGCGAACCTGCCCAACAATCCCGGCTACCGCAAGCAAAACCCTTCGGATCAGCCGATCCTGATTCTGGCGCTCACGTCGAACATCGAAGAACGCAGCAAAATGTACGACGTTGCGGATTCGATCCTGGATCAGAAGATCGCGCAGATCCATGGCGTCGGCACCGTGAACATTCAGGGAAGTTCACGTCCCGCCGTGCGCGTGCAGATCAATCCCAATGTCTTGACGAAATTTGATATCGGGTGGGAACAGATCGTGCAGACGCTCACCGCGGCGAACGCCAATCGGCCGAAGGGGCAGCTTTCCGACGCGCAGCACACCTGGCAGATCGCCACGACGGATCAATTGTTCAAGGCTGAAGAGTATCGGCCGCTGATTGTGACTTACAAGCAAGGCGCTCCCGTTCGTCTGTCGGATATTGCGAAAGTCGAAGATTCGCTGGAAGATCGCCGTAATGCGGGCCTCGCAGGCGGCAAGCCGGCCGTGCTCGTGCAGGTCTTCAAACAACCGTCGGCGAATATCATCGACACGGTCGATCGTGTTTACGCGCTGCTTCCTTTGTTAAAGGCGTCGATCCCACCGTCGATCAATCTGTCGGTGATCGTCGATCGCACCACAACGATCCGCGCATCCATCGCCGACATCGAGTATACGATCCTGATCTCCATCGGTCTGGTGATCCTCGTCGTATTCATGTTTCTTCGAAACCTTTGGGCGACGATTATTCCCAGCATTTCCGTGCCGCTCTCGCTGCTCGGCACGTTCGGCGTGATGTATCTGCTCGGGTACAGCGTCGACAACCTGTCGCTAATGGCCCTTGCCATCTCGACGGGCTTCGTTGTCGACGACGCGATCGTCGTGATCGAAAATATCAGCCGTTATCTTGAAATGGGGTTGCGCCCGGCCGCTGCAGCACTGACGGGAGCGAAAGAGATCAGTTTCACGGTTCTGTCCATGAGCACTTCGCTCATCGCCGTCTTCATTCCGATTCTTCTCATGGGCGGCATCCTTGGCCGCCTGTTCAGAGAATTTTCAGTGACACTGGCGGTTGCTATCGCAATATCGCTGGTCGTGTCGATCACGACAACTCCATCACTGTGCGCGAAGTTTCTCCGCTCCGAACACGAACGGAAGCACGGCAGGCTGTATCGCGCGTTTGAATGGGGATTCGACCGATTGCTCGGCGGTTATCGCCATTCGTTGAGATGGGTTCTGAAGCATCCCGCATTCATGCTGCTCGTCACCATCGGAACGGCGTGTTTGAGCGTTTATCTTTACATCATCGTTCCGAAGGGCTTTTTCCCGCAGCAGGACACAGGCCGCCTGCAGGGCAATATTCAATCGGCTCCAAACCAGGCGTTCAGTATCACGCAGGAGCGGCTCGGGCAATTCATGAAGATCGTGGAGGCCGATCCCGCCGTGAAGAGTGCCTCCGGCTCGATTAATGGCACCAGGGGCTTCGGACAACTGAATATCGATCTCAAGCCTCTTGGAGAACGAAACGTCACAGCCGATCAGGTTATCGCGCGTCTTCGGCCGAAGCTTCAGTTGCCCGGTTCGACTCTCTTCCTGCAATCTGCGCAGGAGCTGAGGATCGGCGGCCGAGGGGGCAACGCGCAATTCCAGTACACGATTCAAGGCGACACGATCGAGGACCTTCAGAAGTGGGCCGGCATCATGCTCGACCAGATTAAAGCCCTTCCGCAGATCCGCGACTCGAACACCGATCTTTCGAATCGAGGACTGGAAGCCCGCATCGTCATTGACCGTGACACCGCGGCGCGTCTTGGCGTCACGCCGCAGATCATCGACAACGCGTTGTATTCGGCATTCGGACAACGCCAGGTCTCCACGATGTACAAGCCGCTGAATCAATATCACGTCGTGATGGAAGCCGAGCTGCCTTACCAGCAGAATCCCGACGCGCTGAAGAACATTTACGTGCGTTCGAACAATGGCGTCGAAGTGCCGTTGAGCTCGTTCATACATTACGAATCGGGTTTGACGGCGCAGAGCATCAATCACCAGGGGCAGTTTCCATCGGTTACGTTGTCATTCAACCTCGCGGAAGGCGTATCGCTCGGCGAAGCGGTGGATGCGGTGAAAGAAGTCGAACGCCAGGTGCGGATGCCCGCAAATGTCCACGGCAATTTCCAGGGAACCGCGCAGGCGTTTCAGGCTTCGCTCGCCAATCAGCCGTGGCTGATCCTCGCGGCGTTGATCACGGTGTACATCGTTCTCGGCGTGCTGTACGAAAGCTACATTCATCCGATCACGATTCTCTCGACACTGCCATCGGCCGGTGTCGGCGCCCTTCTGGCGTTGATCATCACGAAGTCCGAACTGAACGTGATCGGGATCATCGGCATCATTCTTCTGATCGGCATCGTGAAGAAGAACGCGATCATGATGATCGACTTTGCGCTCGAAGCCGAACGCAAGGAAGGGAAGGGTCCGTTCGAAGGAATCTATCAGGCGTGCCTGCTGCGGTTCCGTCCGATCATGATGACAACCATGGCCGCCATGCTCGGCGGACTGCCGCTCGCGCTCGGCCAGGGAACGGGAGCCGAGATGCGCCGGCCTCTGGGTATCACGATCGTTGGCGGCTTGATGGTGAGCCAGCTCCTGACGCTCTACACAACGCCAGTCGTTTATCTGTACCTGGATCGCGTGCGCCTGTGGTTTGAACACCGTGCCAAAGCCCTGCCGCGGCTTCTGACTACCTCGAAAATGTAGGCGCCGGCTTTAGCCGGCACTAGGCCGCCCGGCGCTTCTTCGATGGCCCTGCGTCACTCGCTTTTCCGCGGCCGTGGCCGCGCTTGGGACCGCCCATGATGATGTTATTGATTTCCTCACCCGCCCGGCCGCGATTCGAGCGTCGAAAATCGTCGAGCAGTGCCATTCCTGCGTTCGAATATTCGGCCTTGCGTCTGGACCTACTTTTGAATTTGGTGCGTTCTTTCGACATAAAAACACCCCCTGGGAGCACCGTCTAAATTGGCTGCACGTCTCGCTCCCTTTCGCGGAGCGTATAATTTTGCGAGGATTTTTAATGCAAAGACGATTTATTCGAACTGCCACTCTGGCAGCGCTGTTTTTGTTCGCAGTTTCAGCATTCGGTGCGCCGATCACATTGCGTGTCGATGCCACCGAGGCGCCGCGGAAGATATATCACGCTGAACTCAACATTCCCGCCACACCAGGCCCTCTGACATTGTTCTATCCGAAATGGATTCCAGGGGAGCATGCGCCGACGGGCCCTGTCACGGATCTCGCCGGACTGCGCTTTTCCGCTGGAGGTCAGACTCTGGTCTGGAAACGCGATTCCGTTGAACTGTTCGCATTCCATCTGACGGTGCCCCAGGGCGCGTCTTCCGTCGATGTGAAGCTGGACTTCCTTTCCACGCCGGACGCGGGCGGATTCAGTTCTGCGGCGTCGGCAACATCGGAGCTGGCGATTCTGAGTTGGAATCAATTGGTCCTCTATCCGCGCGGCAAAGCCAGCGATGATGTCGAAGTCGCAGCGGAGTTGCGGCTGCCTCAGGATTGGAAGTTCGGTACGGCATTGCCCGTCGCTCGAACGAGCGGCAATTCCGTCCAATTCAAACCCGTTTCATTGACGACGCTCGTCGACTCGCCTGTCCTCGCCGGACGTCACTTCCGGCGCATCGAACTCAGTCCCGGCGCGACACCCGCGCATTATCTCGACATCGCCGCCGACAGCGACGAAGCCCTGAACGCGCCGCCCGATCTTGTCGAGAAATACGGAAAGCTGATTCGTGAAGCGGGCGCGCTATTCGGCGCAAGGCATTATCGCGAATATCATTTTCTGCTCGCGCTCAGCGATCAGATCGCGCACTTCGGTCTCGAGCATCACGAATCGAGCGATGATCAGGCCCGCGAAGATTACCTCACGAATCCGACTTCCACCATCGTGGGCGCCACGCTCCTGCCGCACGAGTACGTTCACTCGTGGAATGGAAAGTATCGGCGGCCCGAGGGCCTCGCGACTCGCGACTTCGAAGAACCGATGAAGGGCGATTTACTTTGGGTTTATGAAGGTCTCACGGAATATCTGGGCTGGGTGCTTGCCGCGCGAAGCGGCCTGGTATCTCCGCAGTTGAGCCGTGAGTTTATTGCATTGACCGCCGCGAACCTGGACCATCGGGCCGGCCGTGAGTGGCGTCCGTTGTCGGATACAGCGGTGGCCGCGCAACTGTTGTATGAAGCGCGCAACGATTGGGAATCGCTGCGCCGCGGAGTGGACTTCTACGAAGAAGGAGCGCTGATCTGGCTCGAGGCCGACACGATCATTCGCAAACAGACCCAAGGTCAAAAGTCGCTCGATGATTTCTGCCGCGTCTTTCACGGCGCGCCGGGCGGTGGGCCTCAGGTGAAACCGTACACATTTGAGAGCGTTACGGAAGCGCTGAACGGCATCGCGGCATACGACTGGAAAGGATTCTTCGACGCGCGCCTGAATCGAGCAGGCACCGATCGCGGGCCCCTCGGCGGCGTCGAAGCGGGCGGATACCGCGTGGCGTACGTCGACGAGCTCTCGGAAGCGCAGCGATCTACCGAACAGGTTCGCCAGAATTTCAGTGCCAGTTATTCGATCGGACTGCGGTTGAACCCGGACGGCGTGATCATCGACGTTCTCCCGGAGATGGCTGCAGCCAGGGCCGGCATCGGTCCAGGAATGCGCGTCACATCCGTCAACGATCGCAAATATTCCATCGATGTGCTTCGCGAAGAGATCCGTAATGCGAAGAGTGGCGGCCCGCTCGAGCTCATTGTGGCCAACGGCAAATCATTCTCCACATACAAACTGGACTATCACGATGGCGAGAGGTACGCCGTGCTTCAGCCGAATGGCCAACCAACATTAATTGACGACATCCTGAAGCCGCTGACGAAGTGAACTTTGTGTCTTTGTGCCTTTGTGGTGAAACTATCCCATGGCTCGATCTGCATTCCTGCGTGGACTCGCGATCGTTTATTTCATCGCATTCCTCTCGCTTCTCCCGCAGGTCAATGGCCTCGTCGGCGCAAACGGCATCTTGCCGGTGCGCAGTTTTCTTCCGACCGTCCACGAAGAATACGGCACGACCGCCTATTTGTACTTTCCGACGCTGGCGTGGTTGAGTTCCAGCAACACTTTTCTGCACGTTCTCATCTGGTCCGGCGTCCTGCTCAGCGTCGCGTTGTTTGTGCGCGTCCTGCCGCTTCCGGTCACCGTCGCGCTATATGTGCTCTACCTCTCGATGGACACCGTCGGTCAGGTAGAGCACATATAGCGCGACGGT
>Ga0207646_10007436_pt1 | contig 11133 bp, 10 predicted proteins | sample KBSK5502metaG_FD_184343 | JGI IMG/M metagenome (GOLD analysis project Ga0207646, IMG submission 184343) | Corn, switchgrass and miscanthus rhizosphere microbial communities from Kellogg Biological Station, Michigan, USA - KBS K5-50-2 metaG... | ecosystem: Host-associated > Plants > Roots >...
GAGCGTTACGACCTGTCCGCGCTCACCACCCTGATTCGCGAGGACGCCACCCAGTCGATGCCGCCGTACGACATGTGGCTCAGCGGACGCGACGACATCATGACCTGGTGGTTCGGGCCCGGCATCGGGTGCCAGGGCTCGCGCGTGCTTCCCACGATCAGCGCCAACGGCATGCCCACGTTCGGCCAGTACAAGATCGATCCGAGCGGTGGCTACACGCCGTGGGCGCTCCAAGTCCTGGAGCTGAAGGACGGGAAGATCGGAGAGTTCACCTTCTTCCTCGACACCGCCCGGCTCTTCCCGCTATTCGGGCTGCCGCTCCACCTCGACGCCTAGGGCTTCGGCCAGCCCGCAGAACTCGATCAGCTCGCGCAGCCGCGGGCTCGCGTTCTCGATCGACAGATCAGTGCCGCGATGGATGGCGGCCAGCTGGAGATGCGCCATGCACTCGATGCTTGCCGCGTCGGGCTCAGGCGCCGAGGCGCAGTCCAGGATGATCGGGCCGATCGTCATCTAAACGTTCAGACTGCGGCCGCCCCCGAAATTCATCGCCCGAGCGATGAGTTCTGACAGTCATGCGAGTCATAAGAGGCATGAAGACCAACACACGGTGGCCATCACTGATCGTGCTCTGCATCGGGTTCCTGCTGATCGTCGTGGACATGACCATCGTCAACGTCGCGCTGCCGTCGATCCAGGGCGACCTCCACTTCACACAGGCGGGCCTGGCGTGGGTCGTCAACGCTTACCTGATCGCCTTCGGCGGGCTGCTCCTGCTGGCCGGCAGGCTGGGCGACCTCTTCGGCCGCAAGCGCACGTTCCTCATCGGGCTTGGCATCTTCGTCGGAGCCTCGGTCCTGTGCGGCCTGTCCTTCAACCAGCCGATGCTCATCGCGGCCCGGTTCGTGCAGGGCATCGGCGGCGCAGTCAGCTCCGCAGTCATCCTGGCGATGATCGTCACGCTGTTCCCCGAGCCTGACGAGCAGGCCAAAGCCTTTGGAGTGTTCAGCTTTGTCGCCTCCGCGGGCGCGGCCGTCGGCCTGCTCGCTGGGGGTCTCATCACCCAGGCCGTGAGCTGGCACTGGATCTTCTTCGTCAACGTGCCCCTCGGCGCGGTCACGGCTGTGGCGGCGGCACGACTGCTTGCGAACGACCGCGGTCTCGGCGTAAGCCGCGGAGCGGACGTGCTCGGCGCGCTTCTCGTGACCGGCTCGCTGATGCTCGCCGTCTACACGATCGCTGAGTCGTCGGTATACGGATTTGCCTCCACGCACACGCTGGTCACAGGAACGATATCGCTCGTCCTGCTGTCCGCATTCATCGTGCGTCAGGCGACGGCGAGCAACCCGATCCTGCCGCTGCGCCTGTTCGCGTCGCGCAAGCTCGCGGCTTCGAACGCGGTGCAGGCGCTCATGTCGTCCGCCTTCTTCGGGTTCTTTTTCCTTGGCTCGCTCGACTTCGAGCGCGTGCTGGGCTACGGTCCGATGGCGATCGGCCTGGCGTTCCTGCCGGTGGCCGCGGTCATGGCCGCCTTCTCGATCCGTTTCTCGGCGCAGCTCATCGGCCGGTTCGGTCCGGTGGCGGTGCTCGCGGCCGGCCAGGGCGTGGCCGCGGTCTCACTCGCGATGCTGGCGCTGGGGCCGACCGACGCGAACTACGCGATCTACTTCCTCTTCCCGCTGGCGCTGCTGGGGCTGGGCGGCGGCCTGTCGTTCCCAGCGCTGACGATCATCGCGATGTCAGGAGTCTCGCCGGCCGACGCGGGCATGGCCTCCGGCGTGTTGAACACGACCGGACAGGTTGGAGGAGCCCTCGGGCTCGCCGTGCTGGCCACGCTCGCAGGCTGGCGGACCCTGAGCCTGGCAGGCGATGGTGCCGCAACCGCCGCGGCGCTGGCCGGCGGGTATCACGTCGCCTGGCTCGTCGGCGCGGGCGCTGTGATCGCCACGCTGGCGCTGGTGGTGACGGTGCTGCGCGTCAAGCAGCCGGCCGCGGTGAAGATGCCGAACAGCGAGTGCTGCGAGGCCGCGGCGTAGGGGAGGGAGCCAACGCCCCACCTAGCCTCCCCACACGGTGGGGAGGGACGGTCCCCTCCCCCGCATCGGGGGAGGGCCGGGGTGGGGGGCTCTAGGTAACCAGCACCCGGCGGACTTCGCGGAGGCCTTTCGCCAGCTGCGACCACGATCGGCCTTTGTCGGTCGACGTGAACACGCGCCCATCCTCCGAGCCGAACGCCGCGAGCGAGCCGTCGGGCTTCGCGTCGAGGCAGTACGTGTCGATGTTGTGCCCGAACCAACCGGGAAGCCCGCCCTCGCATCGCTCGAACGAGCTTCCGTCGATTGGTCCGCGGTAGACGGCGCTTCGCCCGCCGCGCGGTCCCGTCGACGCGGTCAGCAGGATCGTGTCGCCGCACACCGCGACCGCCCGGCAGTACGACGCGTGCAGGCCTTCGTCCGAGATGCGCCAGGTCGCGCCCTTGTCGCCGCTGACGCTGAGCCCGCCCGAGCCTGCCGCGTAAACGTTGCCGTGGCCCGCGGTCACCTGGTGCACGTCCGCCTCGATCTCGATCGTGGGTTGCCACGAATCGCCGTGGTCCTGCGAGCGGAGGACGCCGCCGACGTGGACGTTCACGTAGACCGTGTCGCCGTCCTCGGTCAGCGAGCGCGTGTCCGGCGGGCCGCCCCACGGCGTGAACCACTCCTTACGGCCGGGCGCGCGCTCGAATGCCTCAACGCGCTCCACCCCCTCCCCGGCGATTCGGCAGAGGTGGGCCTTTGACGTGCCGACGACCACGCCTGCGCGCGTGTCCGCGATGCATCTGGCCTCCAGCCCGCTCATCCGAGCGACGCTGAACCACCATTCGACGCCGGCGGTATGCACTATCTCCCGACCGTCGAGGATGGCCCACAGCTCCCAGCCTTCTGGTGCGACGTGTGTGACCGCGCGTCCCTCGTGCTCGACGCGATGGCTCCCGCTCGACACGTCGAATCGATGCAGCCCGTCAGCGGTGCCGACCAGGATCTCGGCCACTTCTCGATAACGCTACTCGACGAGCTTGGTGCGCTGGTCGAGGTAGATGAGCAGCCCGAGGGCGGGCGCGATCACGAGCACCAGGGCGGCGGTCACGACGAGCAGCAGGACCTGGGTTGCGACCGGCGCGATGGCCTGCGCGATCGTGAGCTGTCCGGGCAGCAGGTAGGGCGACTGCGCGAACGCCCAGGCGAAAACCATGGACCCGACAGCGGCCACGGTCAGAACGCGGTAGAAGCGGAAGATGCCGCGCCACAGCAGGAACGCGACCAGGGGCGTGGCGAGCATCGTGACCAGCGCGAAGGGGAGGCCTTGGCCCGCCAGCATCGATCGGAAGAGCGTCGGGTTCTGAAAGCCGATTGCGACCAGCGCGGCGGTCCCCGTCGCGATGAGGATCACCGCCGCGATCACCGCTCGGAGGCGAAAGTAGCCGGTCATCACCGCATTGCCGAGCCGCCGCGCATCGCCGACCAGGAACGAGGCTCCGCTGAATGCCGTGGCCGCGACCGACACGAGCCCAAACCCCACCGACATTGGACTGAACCAGACCCCCCAAACGGGCCGGTTCGGCTCGAGCAACCCGACGCGGCCGGACGCGATCGCGCCGAGGCAGGCGGCGAAGAAGAACGGGGTGAGGATCGACGAGATGCCGAAAACGAGGTCGGCCACGCGATGCGTGCGCGGATCGTCGGCGATGTGCCGGAACGCGAAGAAGGCGCCGCGCAGTATCAGTCCGATGAGCGCGAGGGCGAAGAGCAGGTAGAGACTGGCGAAGGCCGACTGGAACAGCAGCGGAAAGCCCGTCCAGCACACGACGATGCTGAGCACGAGCCACACGTTGTTGACCTCCCACACCGGCGCCATCGCGTGGTCGATGAGGTGCCGGGCTTCGCGGCCGGTGAGGCTGTTGCCCGCGAGGAGATCCCAGATGCCGGCGCCGAAGTCCACGCCGCCGGCGGTGCTGTAAGCAGTGATGCCGAGCAGCAGGACGAGCGCGATCAGGTTGGGAAGGAGTGCGCTCATGCGGGGGGTCCATAAGGGACGCGAATCTCCGCCTCCGGCGTCTCGGTCGCATCCTCGCGCCGCCACCTCGCCGCGAGCTTCAGCAGCAGCGTGATGAAGAAGTACGCGATCAGCGCGTACACGACGACGAGCACCGAGAGCATCGTCCACACGAACGCGGCCGGCGCGTCGGTCACGGCGTCAGCGACGCGCATCACGCCGTAGACGATCCACGGCTGCCGCCCGACCTCGGTGGTGACCCACCCGGACTCGACCGCGAGGTACGACCCGATGCCGGCGAGCGCGGCCAGCCTGTAGAACAGCACGCTGTCCGGGAGCCGGCGCCGCCGCCAGACGATCCACAGGTACCAGGCCGAAAGAGCCGCGCCCACGGTGCCGAGGCCGACCATCAGGTCGAACGCGAGATGGGCGATGTTGCTCTCGACGATGCTGGGCCGCGCATCGGGCGCGAACGAGGTGAGTCCACGGATCACGGCATTGGGCGAATAGCCGACCAGGATCGAGTCGAGCGACGGCAGCTCGACCCCGAGGTGGATGGCGCCTGAGCTGTCGAGCAGGCCGCCCACGACCTCAGGGTTGTTGTCGCGCGTCGTCCACGTGATCTCCATCGCGGCGAACTTGGCAGGCTGGTCCTGCACCAGAGCGCGGGCGGACAGGTCACCGACCACCAGCTGCAGCGGCGTCAGCGCGGCGGCGACTGTGAACGGGACCGCGAACGCGAGCCGCTGGTAGTGATCTCGGCGGCCTCGCAGCCAGGCCACCGCGTACACCGACGCGATCACGAATCCAGCGGTGATGTAGATGGCGAGAAGGAAGTGCCAGAACTCGTAGCCGAGCGCCGGCGTGAAGAGCGCGGCCATGGTGTCGACGCTCACCAGCCGGCCGGCGTCGATCGTCACGCCGCCAGGCGTGTTCATCCAGGAATTGGCCGACAGCACGCCGAACGCGCCGAGCAGGCCGGCGGGCGGGAGGGCAAGGCCGGTGAGGAAATGCACCCGCGGCGAAAGGCGCTTCCAGCCGTACAGGTAGATGCTGATGAAGATCGCCTCGACGAAGAAGGCGAGGCCCTCGATGGCGAAGCCCAGGCCGAACGCCGCGCCGAAGCGGCCCATCATGCGCGGCCACAGGATGCCGAACTCGAACGAGAGGATCGTCCCGGTCACGGCGCCGACGGCGAACTGCACCGCCATCACCACCGACCAGCGCTGCGCGATCTTCAGCGCGATGGGATCCTTGCGCCAGATCCCGATGCCTTCCATAAGGAGCGTCAGTGTCGGCATCGCCACGCCGAGTGGCACGAGGAGGATGTGCGACGCGAGCGTGAAGGCCATCTGGATGCGGCTTGGGAGCAACGCCTCGCCTGCCAGCCAGAGGGCAGCCACGATCGAAAGCTAGCACCGAACCGACCGGCGCCGCCCTGACACGCCGGATGCGTTTGCCGATGATGTAGGCCGCATGAAGCAGCCGGAGGAGGCGCTCGCGGTCCTGCGCCGATCGCGCCTGTTCGAACGCGCCTCCGCTGAAGATCTGACTTCCTTGCTGAAGGAATCGCGCTGGCGAAAGTACCCTGCAGACTCCTACCTCTTCCGCGAGGGCGACCCGGCCGACCACCTCCTCATCGTCGCGAGCGGCGAGGTGAAGATCTCCCGGGCGACGGAGTCCGGCAGCGACGTCGTGTTCGCGGTCCTCGGCCCGGGCGACGCGCTCGGCGAGCTGGGGGCCCTGGAAGAAGGTGCGTCACGAAGCGCGAATGCCAGGGCGATCTCCGCGGCCGAGTGCCTGGTCATCCATAGGCCGGAGCTGGTGCGGTTCCTAACCGCCCACCCCGCGGCGATGTGGGGCGTGGTCAACGTGCTGACCTCCTACATCCGCACCAAGGACGAGGCGTTCGTCGACCTGGCGGTTCGCGACATACCAGGGCGCGTTGCCCGCAAGCTTCTCGAGCTGGCGGGGACGCAGCGCACGCTCGCGCTGTCGCAGTCGACGCTCGCCGGCCTGGTGGGGGCCAGCCGTGAGAACGTCAACCGCGCGTTGTCACGCTTCGCCTCGCTCGGCTACATCAGCCTCGACCGGGGCAACATCACGCTGCTGCGGCCGGAGGAGCTGCGGCGGCGCGGGGAGTGACGAACGACACAAGCTGGGCGTGATGCGCGGCATAGGCCGCGCGCCCTTCCGTCTCCATGCTGAAGGTACAAGGAGGTCGGGAGAGATGAGCGACAACTACCACGACTACGTGCGCAAGATGGCCCAGGTCCGAGCGGCACGCGAGGGCGACCGGCCGCTGCACCGCCAGCTCGTCGAGCTGCTGCAGTTCGTGCTCGAGTGCGAATTCGCCTGGCTTGACTGACGCCCGGCCGCGCATACAATGCGGCCACCGCGTCCGGTTCGTTCAGGGAGATGAGGAACGCCAATGAATGCCAAGGCCAACAAACCCAAGCACATCGGTGTCCTCATGCGAGGCTCCACCGGAAAGCTCTATGTCTTACGGGACGACGATCAAGCGCCGAAGCCGTATAAGCAAAAGTTCGTACGTAGCTTGAGGCCACTGCTGCCCGAGCCGCAGACAGAGCAGACCATCATGTTTCCGCTGCCGCCGCCGGTCATGGAGGCGCTGGAAGCCGCGGGCTACTGGCCGGATTGGTGCTGGGTCTTCTGCTCGGCGGCACGCCTCCGCTAGACCTCGCCGTCCGTGGTCCCAAAGACGTATCGCACGGGAACTCATCGCGCGGTCAGACCTGAGGAAACGATCAAGCGCGCGTTGCGCCTTGCCCCCGTGATGGGCATCACGCGGGTGGCGAACGTCACCGGACTCGATTCGATCGGGGTTCCGGTGGTCATGGTGTGCCGGCCGAACTCGCGGTCGGTCGCGGTCGCGCAAGGCAAAGGGCTCGAGCTGCCCGCCGCGAAAGCGTCCGGACTGATGGAGTCGATCGAGGGCTACCACGCCGAGACCATCACCCTGCCACTTCGATACTGCAGCCTCGAAGAGCTCCAATACTCGAGTCGCGTGGTCGACGTCTCAGGCCTGCCGGCGCTGTCGACGAGCGCGTTCCACCCCAACCTCAAGCTGCTGTGGTGCGAGGGCCTTGATCTGCTCAACGACGAGACGGTGTTCGTCCCGTATGAGGTGGTGCACACCGATTCAACTTGGCCGCAGCCGGCGGGCAGTGGCTGCTTTGTGAGTTCGTCCAACGGCCTCGCGTCCGGGAATCATCGGCTCGAAGCGGTCAGCCACGGGATTTGCGAGGTCGTGGAGCGCGACGCCACCACCCTGTGGTGGCTGAATGATCGCGCCGAGCAGGACTCCAGAAGCGTCGACCCCGAGACGATCGACGATCAGAGCTGCCTGGAGGTCCTGGGCAAATTCCATCGCGCCGGCCTCGAAACGGTGATCTGGGAGACCACCACCGACGTGGGGATCGCGTCCTTCTTTTGCGCCATCTTCCCAAGCGTTGAAGACCCCGCTCGGCAGCTTCCGCCGGCGGCCGGCGCGGGCTGCCATCCGTCCCGCGGCATCGCGCTCCTGCGCGCCCTGATGGAGGCTGCCCAGACGCGTCTCACCCAGATTTCCGGCTCCCGAGACGATGCGGGTCGCGATACCTACACAGCGCATCGCTACGACTCCGCCCTCGACCGGCTGCGCGACCACAGCCGGGCACCGCAAATCCGCCGTTTCTCGCAGGCGCCAAACGGGAGCTCCGAAACTATCGACGGCGACGTCGACTGGGAGCTGGAACGCCTTCGCTCCGCGGGCATCAAACGCGTGATCGCGATCGACCTGACGAAGGACATCTTCCAGCTGCCCGTGGTGCGCATCGTTGTGCCGGGGCTCGAAGGCCACCATGATGTGCCGGGATACGTGCCGGGGCCACGCGCCCGTGCGCTGATCGTCAAACGAGCATGAGCGCCGTCATCTTCTCCGGTCCGACTATCAGCCCGAGCGAAGCCCGAGTCGAGCTCGACGCTGACTGTCGCCCCCCCGCGGCGGAAGGCGATGTCTACCGTGCGGCCCGCACACGTCCGCAGGTGATCGGCATCATCGACGGCTATTTCGAGCGGGTGCCTTCGGTCCGGCACAAGGAGATCCTCTGGGCGATGAGCCACGGGATCCACGTCTTCGGCGCCGCGAGCATTGGCGCACTTCGCGCTGCAGAGCTGGCTGCCTTCGGCATGGAGGGAGTGGGCGCGATTTTCGAGGCGTTCCGCGACGGCCGCCTCGAAGACGACGACGAGGTTGCCGTGGCACACGGCTCGGCCGAGTTCGCGTTCCGTGCGGGTTCGACGGCGATGGTTGACATCCGCCACACCCTGATGCAAGCGAACGAAGCGGGTGTTGTAAGCGCCGGCACGCGAGACGGGCTGGAGGCGGCGGCGAAATCGCTGTTTTATCCGGAACGCAACTATTCGACTGTCATTGGGCGCGGCTCCGAGCTGGGCCTGCCCGATTCGGAGTTGAAAGCTTTGCAGGAATGGCTCCCCTCCGGCCGGCGTTCGCTAAAACATGCGGATGCGCTGGCGATGTTGCGAGTGATCAAGGATCGCGTTGCAGCCGGTCTCCAGCCGAAGCGCGTCCAGTACTGGTTCGAGAACTCGTCCATGTGGGAGTCGGCCTGGCGACTGGCCGGCGACACAAACGCCTCCGATGACACCCAGCCGATCCTGCTGGGCGCGGTGCTCGAGGAGCTGCGCCTCGAAGGAGACGCGTTTCTGCGCGCGCAAGAGGCGGCAATGCTCAGGGTTCTCGCGATCAAGCACTCGTATGTCCAGGGGATGGCGCAAGCCGGCGGCCAGAGTGCACGCGCAGCCAACCAAATCTGGAGCAGGCAGAACGTCACTGATGAAGCCAGCAAGGAAGCGTGGATGAAAGCCAACCAGCTGGACGAGGCCCAACTGGCCGCCTTGCTTGAGGACGAAGGTCGCGTCGGCTGGATCAAGAGCTTGGCCGCTTTCGACGCCAACGGTTATTTCCTCGATCACCTGCGAGTCTCCGGTGATTTCCCGCGCCTGGTCGAACGCGCGCGCCAGAAGCTGGCGGCGCTCAATGCGCAGGCGATAGAGGATGTGACGCTCGCAGACACCGGCCTTGAGGCGCGTGAACTGTTGCGTTGGTACTTCGAAGATCGTCTGGCGCGACCTGTGCCGGACGACCTCGCCGCCTATTGCGATGCGCTCGGTTTCGGCAGCCGCGCGGCATTTCAACAGGCGCTGGCGCGTGAGTTCTGCTTCTTGCAGCGGATTCCGGCGAGGTCCCGTAACCACAGCTAGCATTCGGGGCATCGTGGCCCAGGTCAAGGCCCTTTGCCCTGTCCTTGTCGGCAGGGAGGTTGAGCTAACCGAGCTCGAAGACGCGCTTCTGGCCGCGATCCGCGGCGAGGGCGGCATGGTGCTGCTTGCCGGGGAGGCCGGCATTGGCAAGACCAGGCTTGCCGGCGAGGCGGCTTCCCGGGCTCGCGGGCTCGGCATGACGGTGCTGAGCGGCGCTTGCTCCGAGTCCGCGATAGCGATGTCGTACCTGCCCTTCCTGGAAGCCCTCGGTAACAACGTCGCACGCGTTGACATCGGCTTGCTGCGCGGCAAGCTAGGTCGGTCGGCCGCGGAGTTGGGCCATCTTTTTCCGCGTCTCGGACCTGCGCCCGCCGAGGCAGGCGATCCCGGTCAGGCCAAGCTCCGCTTCTTCGACGCGATCCTGCAACTGCTCGAATTCGTGGCTGGCGCGTCTGGCTTGCTTCTGATCATCGACGACTTGCACTGGGCTGACGCTTCCACGCGTGAGCTCATCGACTACCTCGCGCGCCGCGCTCAGGGCGGTCGTGTCTTGCTGCTGGGCACTTACCGAGCCGACGAGCTTGGTCGTAAGCACCCTTTGCTGGCCGAGATCCAGTCGTGGCGCCGGAACGGCCTGGCGCAGGTCCTCGCGCTGAAGCCGCTCGACGTGCATGAGGTCGCGTCGGTTGTCGAGGCGATCCTCGACGAGGCCGGTCGCGCTGACATGGGCAAATTCCTTCACGAGCGCAGCGAAGGCAACCCTTTCGTGCTCGAAGAGCTGATCAAGGAGGCCCTTGACCGCGGCGACATATTCCAGACCGAGCGCGGGTGGGAGCGCCGAGAGCTCCGGGACATCCGGCTCCCGACTACGGTCAGGGACGCGATACTGCTCCGCCTCGAGAGGCTCGGACCGGACCAGCTGCGAATGCTCAAGGCCGCCGCCGTTCTCGGGGACAGCTTCCGGGACACTGCCCTGATCACCGTCGCCGGCCAGGACCTGTCCACGGTGCATACGGCTCTAAGCGCCTGCGTCGATCAGCAGCTCGTGCGGGAGCAGCCTGACGCCGCAGGCGTGTACCTCTTCCGACATTCACTCACGAGGGATGCGGTGTACCAGGACCTGGTGTCGACCGAGCGCCAGGAGCTCCACAATCGGGCCGCCGAAGCCCTTCGTGGCCAGCGCGGGACAAGCCCCGCCGAAATCGCCGGCCATCTCGTCGCGGCCGGGCGTGCTGAAGACGCCGTGCCCCTCTGCCTGGAAGCCGCAGGCAAGGCAGAAGAGATATGGGCGATGGTCGATGCGGCGGAGCTGTATGAACGCGCGCTGCCGTACGTGAACGACCCGCTCGACCGGGCCGATCTGGTCCGAAAGCTAGGCCGGTGTCTGCTCTACGCGCCGCGTGCGGGCGCAGCGGTGGCGGCGGAGAAGCACCTCGAAGAAGCGGTGCGCCTGTACGAGGCCGGTGGGCGCCGGGTGGAGGCTGCCGAGGTCCGCGTCACCCTGGCCGGGTCGTATTACCCCCGAATGCGCCGGGCGCAGGCGGAGACCGAGCTGCAAAAGGCGATTGAGGTCCTCGAGCCGTTGGGTCCGAGCCCAGAGCTGGCGGATGCCTACAACTACGCGGCCTACTTCCGCATTGTTCAGCTCGACGGTCCAGGTTGTGCCGCATGGGCCGAGAAAGCGCTGGCCGCCGCGGAGGCGACCCAGGCTTCGGTGGCCGTCGTGCGCGCACAGAACCTGATCGGCCTCGGTTTCGCCTGCGAAGGCCGCGTCGACGAGGCGATCGACTGGCTGGACCGCTCAGCGGCCGCGGC
>Ga0207646_10007438_pt1 | contig 11131 bp, 8 predicted proteins | sample KBSK5502metaG_FD_184343 | JGI IMG/M metagenome (GOLD analysis project Ga0207646, IMG submission 184343) | Corn, switchgrass and miscanthus rhizosphere microbial communities from Kellogg Biological Station, Michigan, USA - KBS K5-50-2 metaG... | ecosystem: Host-associated > Plants > Roots >...
TGCTCGAGCTCATCAAGGAGGTCTGCGCTGAGCGTCAGACCGCCGTGCTCTTCGTCTCGCACAACTACGCGGTCGTCTCGCAGCTGTGCTCCCGGGTGCTGGTGCTGTATGCAGGGCAGATGATGGAACTCGGGCCTAGCCAGACCCTGCTCACCGAGTCCCGGCATCCGTATACTTCGGCCTTGATCGCCTCGCTGCCCGCGCTCGAAACTCGCGTGGCCCGACTGCCCGCCATTCCCGGCCAGCCTCCGGCTGCAGGGCATGCACCAGATGGCTGCCCGTTCCGGCCGCGATGCCCGCACGCCGACGACGGCTGCCGCTCCGCGATACATATGCGAGAGATCGCCCCCGGCCACGGCACGGCGTGTTTGCGAGCGGAGGCGATCTGGCCGTCACAGGATTGTCGGGCCCATACCCCGGAGTGCACCACGTGAAAGCTGCATCGCAGGGCCCGTACGACCTCATTCTCCGCCAGGCCAGGATCGAAGGTCGACCAGCGCTGGCGGACATTGCCATCTCAGGCGGCATGATCAACCGTGTCGAGGATCATGTGGCCGGTGCCGGTGAGTCTGAGCTCGAGGTAAGCGCAAGGCTCGTCAGCCCTGCGTTTGTGCAGCCCCACATTCATCTAGACAAGGTGGGCACCCTGCCCCTGCTGGGCAGGAACGCAAGCGGGACTCTCGCCGAGGCAATCGAGATTCTGCACCGGATCAAGCGGTCGTCCACCGCGGAGCAGGTTGCCGCCAGGGCCGGGGTTGTCATCCGTCAGGCCGTGGTGTCCGGAACCACCCGGATCCGCACCCACGTCGACGTAGATACAGTCGGCGGACTGACTCCGCTACGCGGAGTGATCCATGCGGCCAGGGATCACGCCGACCTGTGCGACATCCAGATCGTGGTGTTCCCGCAGGAGGGAGTCGTCCGGGATCCGGGCGCTGCCGAGCTGATGGACGCCGCGATGCGTTCTGGGGGTGACGTCGTCGGCGGCATGCCGCACTGGGAAACGGACGACGAGGCGGCGCGCGAGCACATCGGAATCTGCATGCGGCTCGCGCAGCGTTACGGCGCCGACGTCGACATGCATGTCGATGAGACCGATGATCCCGGCTCGAGGACGCTGGACATGCTGATCGATGCCACGACCCGTATCGGTTGGCAGGGCAAGGTCACGGCGAGTCATTGCTGTGCCATGACCGCCTGGTCCGACGACTATGCCGGCGAGGTGATCAGGCGCGCAGTGGCCGCTGGCCTGAACTTCGTGACCAATCCGGCAACGAACCTGCTCCTGCAGGGGCGTCTCGACAATGAACCGAGACGGCGGGGCCTGCCCCGGGTCAAGGAGCTCCTGGCTGCGGGACTAACGGTCGCGTGCGGGCAGGACTGCGTCCGAGACGGCTTCTACCCGTTCGGTTCAGCAGACCAGCTGCAGGTGGCGCTGATCTTGTGCCATGCCGCCCAGCTTTCTGTCCCCGCCGAAATTGATGCCGCGCTCGCGTCGCCATGCGGCCGCCCGAATCATGGGTGTCCGCAGGTACGGCATCGAGCCCGGCTGCACGGCCGAACTTGTCGTCCTCGATTCAGACGACATGCACGAGGCGCTGCGCCTGCAAGCCCCTCGCCGGTACATCATCCGGCGCGGGGCAATAGTGGCTGCGACCAGTGTCACAAGCAGCATCAATCGCGGCAAGGATCAACTATCTGGAGGCTGAAGATGGATCTGCAGGCGCTACGGGGAGTAATCCCTGCGATGGTAACTCCCTTCGATGCCGACGGGAATGTTGACCTGGCCGCGGCTGCCCGGCTGACCAGATGGCTGATAGATAGCGGCGTGCACGCAATCATGACAACCGGGGGGACTGGCGAGTTCCCCCACCTGGACCGCGACGAGCGCCGGGCGCTGACCCGGGCCGTCGTGCAGGAAGCCGCCGGGAGAGTACCAGTCATTGTTGGCACGGCTGCCTGCAGCACCCGCGAGGCACTCCTGCTCTGCGAGGACGCGGCCGCGGCACGGGCAGACGCGGTGATCAGCGTGCCACCCTATTACTTTCCGCTACCGGACGCCGCGATCTACTCGTTCTTCGAGACCCTGGCCGACGGCTCGCCACTGCCGGTGTTCGCTTACAACAATCCGCTCTATACCGGGAACGCCATGTCCCCGGCACTGATCGCCGATGTCCTCAGCCACGACAACGTGGTCGGCCTGAAGCAGAGCTCGTCGGACCTCGGCCAGCTCGTCGAGGTCATTCATGAGGTAACTGTGGTTCGCGGCCATTCCCGCGCCCTGTTCACCGGGGTCGACAGCCAGTTCGCAGCCGCAATGGCAGTCGGGGCGGACGGCATTTACTCGACCGCCTCTGGCATCGTTCCTGCAGCGATCGTTCGCCTCTTTGCACTCGCGGAAGCGCCGGACCCGAGAGCTGCCGCCGAGTTGCAACTCGAACTCCAGCCGCTGAACCGGTTTCTAGAATACGACCCCGGCTACGTCGCGCCGGCTAAGGAAGCGCTGCGGATGCTCGGGCTCGAGGTCGGCGATCCGCGAGCCCCGCTCCCCCGCTTGACGGCCATTGAGCGGTCACGGGTAGCCGCTGCGATGTCCCAGCTGAGCGCAAAGGGGCTGGCTCCAGCGGTGCCTGCCTGACATAAATGCGGCTCGAGATGGGGCCATCAATGGTAAAAGAGGCGATCCAGCCTGACCGGACAGACCTGCAGGCTGGCCTGCATGGACAGGTCGCACTTGTTACCGGCGGCAGCCAAGGTATCGGGCGGGCCATAGCCGAGATACTTGCGGACGCGGGAGCTGACATCGTGCTCAACCATTTCGGCACGACGACTGAAATGGTCGAGCAAGTGTCGCGGTGTGTCCGCGACGCTGGGCGCCGCGTCGTGGCTGTCGAAGCCGATGTCGCACGCCGGGGTGAGGTAGCTGCGATGGTCATGCGAGCCGTCGAGGAATTCGGTCGGATCGACATTGTCGTCAACAATGCAGGCATCTCTGCTGAATGCCCGCTGCACGAGATGACCGACGATTTCTGGGATCGGGTTCTCGCGGTGAACCTCAAGGGTCAGTTCTTGGTTTGCCAGGCCGTCGTGCCGCTCATGCGAGCCGCAGGATACGGCAGAATCGTCAACATCGCGTCAGAGCAGGGCATGATCGGGGCCGTCGACATGTCGGCTTACTGCGCCTCCAAGGCGGGGATTTTCGGACTCACCAAAGCACTCGCGCGCGAACTCGCTTCGGCCGGAATACTGGTCAACTGCGTCGCTCCCGGTCCAGTGGACACTGCGATGCTTGCCGACCGGGACAGGACGCCGGAGCTGGTGAGCAGGATTCCATTGGGGCGGATCGGGAGCCCGAAAGAAATTGCCTTTGTGGTGCTTTTCCTAGCTTCGCCGCAAACAAGCTGGACAACCGGTCAGATCCTTAGTCCGAACGGAGGGGTGGTAATGCAATAGTGCCAGCTTCCTGGCCAGGTTGCTGACGGGAACGGCGGCATCGTGACTGCGACGAGCGTCAGCGGGCGTCCTGCTCTACTTTCGTTGCCCGCATCTCTATGCCCGAGCCCGCACCTCGGTGGTGCTGGCCAGCTACAACGCCGCCTTTGCTTGCCGCCGTGGGGATCCGCCGCTATAGTCGCGTAAGCCGGAAAAACGCGCAGAGGTTCAGCCCCCGCAGTAGGGAACGTGAGCGATACGCGTAGGAGATCGACGCCCATTGACCGGCCGGCTCACGTTCGGTCGATATCCGAGATCGCGCAAATCGCTTCCGTTGAGGAAGGTCCTCCTGCACCGGACCCGCAGCCCCTTTCCAGTGACGCAGGTCGATCTCTGCGGCCGCCGTTCAACGCGGCCGTTGCCTTGCGCCCGTCGTCCACCGAATGCGGAGGCAACGCATTGGAACGTCGGGTGGGCGATGCCGATGTCTCGTTCGGGCGTAGCGGCGATTGGCCTCGTAACGCGCCACAGTTCCCTCCTCCGCAGCTTCGTGTCAAACTCTCTGTGAAGGGATTGGTCTTATGCCACAACGTCTGAGGCGACGGCCGCTTTTGTGGCTGGTGCCGCTCTGCGTCGCTGTAGCAGCTCTCGCACCCGCTGCAGGACCTGTCGCTTCGACCAGCGCCTGGGCGACCACCCCAGCTCAGTGCGACACCCAAGTCAACGACACCCCGAGCAAGCTCCTGCCCTGTATCCAAACGGACGATCTCTGGAATCACATGAAGGCTTTCCAGGCGATCGCCGATGCCAATCCAGGTCCAGACGGTATGCCGTCCCGCAACTCCGGCGAGCCGGGTTACAAGGCGTCGGTGGACTATGTCGCCAAGTTGATGAAAGAAGCCGGATATAACGTTACAATCCAGACATATAAGTTCTTCTACTTCGCCTACACCGGCATCCCGACGTTCAAGGAGATTTCACCAACTTCCCATGATTTCGGTGTCTCCGATGAATGGAATCCTGGGCAGAGTACAGGGACCACGACGGCCGATCTTCAGCCGGCCGGAGGCATCATCGTTCCCCCGACGCCAACACCCAGCTCGTCAAGTGGCTGCACGGCCGGTGACTTCAGCGGCTTCGTCGCGGGCCGGGTCGCCCTGATCCAGCGCGGTACCTGCAACTTTGGGGTGAAGGTCCTCAATGCCCAAGCTGCGGGTGCTACAGGGGTGATCATCTTCAACGAGGGCAACCCCGGGCGCACCAGCGTGCTGGCCGGCAGCTTGGTGGACGCCGCGGGGAACCGGATTGTCCCGACGATTCCCGTCGCTTTCACGTCCTTTGACATCGGTAACAATCTGCTCAGCGAATACCAGCAAGCGGTTCAGAATGGAACGGCGCTGCCGGTCATGAGTATCAACATTCAGGCGGTCGTCAACCCGAACGCCGACGATTACAACGTTATCGCCGATTCCAAGGGCGGTGACAAGAACCACGTCGTGGTCGTCGACGCGCACTTGGACGCGATTTACGGGGCCGGAATGCTGGACAACGCGTCCGGTTCCGCGACGATCCTAGATATCGCTCAGGAGATGAAGAACGTCAATCCGCTGAACAAGCTGCGGTTCATCTGGTTCGGCGGTGAGGAACTCGGCCTCCTGGGGTCATCGTATTACGTCAACAATCTCACCCCAACCGAGCTCAGTCATATCGGCTATGACCTCGATGCCGACGTGACGGCGACGCCCAATTACGTGGTCGGAGTCCTAGATCCAGCGGCACCAAACTTGTTCGGTGGCGCCCCGCCGACGTTCCCGAACCGGGTCTACAAGGCGTCGACGGTCTCGCGGGATCAGTCGATCGCGTACTTCAACTCGATTGGGCTTAACCATGAGTTGTTCTCACCTGTCGGAACGGATGCGTTCAGCTTCAACACTGTCGGAATTCCAGCCGGCGGTCTGCTGACCGGACAGGACTGCTGCAAGACGCAGCAGCAAGTCGACCTGTTCGGCGGTTCCCTTGGCAATTTCGAAGGGAACGTTCCGAGTTTCGACGGAGGATGTGTCGACAACCCGTTCCGGTGGTGCGACAACCTCAGCAACAACGATCCCGCGGTGCTCACGTTCATGTCGCGGGCGTTTGCTAACACCGTGGTCCGGATGGCCTTCGATACGAAGGTGATGTCCGCGAGCAACAACTTCGTCTCGAAGCCGAAGTTGCCGATCTCTTCGGAAGCCAGTAGACGGTTCGCGACGAAGTGAGCGCTGCTTGGTAGGCCAAGTGAAGCAATAGCTCGCCAAGACGTACCGGCGCCGATGCGTGCGCCGGTACGTCTTGGCCGGTGATCATGTTGCGGCGGCTCGCGTCCGTGCTGTGGTCCATCGTCCATCGTCCGCGTCCTGGGCAACGGGATGCCTCGGAGCATGTGGTGGAGCCGTCCTCCCTTTGGTGGGCACCTGATCCCAATGTGCCCGGTGGCCCGTTATGCGTAGCGTGCAAACGCTCGGAAGCGGCCGCGATCGGGCCGTGAGCCGGGCCGCAGCATCGGGGATGATGCCGCTCGGCCCGGCTGCCAGCCTCACCGGCGCTAGCTACTTCCGCTGCGCTATCTGGATCAGGTTCCCGCAGGTGTCGTCGAACACCGCCGTGGCCACCGGTCCCATCTCGGCGGGCTGCTGGGTGAACCGCACGCCGAGCCGCTCCAGCCGGGCAAACTCGGCGGCGATGTCGTCGACGGCGAAGGACGTGTAGGGGATGCCGTCGCTGACCAGCGCCTCCTTGAACACCTTGGCGGCGGGGTGGGCATCCGGTTCGAGCACCAGTTCAGTGCCACCCGGATCGTCGGGCGAGACGACGGTCAGCCAGCGGTGCTCGCCCAGCGGTATCTCGGTCTTCTTCTCGAAGCCCAGCACCTCGGTGTAGAAGCGCAGCGCGTTGTCCTGGTCATTGACCAGGACGCTAGTCAGGTTGATTCTCATCGGGCCTCCTGTGCAGGTCGGGCCTGAGCCATCGGTCGGCGATGTGCTCCAGCGGCCGTGTGTCTAGGTGGTGGAACTTGTAGCGACCTTCCCGGCGGGTGACGATCAGGCCGGCGGCTTCCAGTACGTCGAGGTGCTGGGAGATCGCCTGGCGTGACGAGGCGAGCCGGTGCCTCATGGCCAGCCGTGAGCAGATCTCGAACAGGGTCTGGCCATCACGTGCGGCCAGCTCGTCGAGGATCTTCCGGCGGGTCGGGTCGGCCAGTGCCTGATACACGTCACCCACGACGGCGAGTATATGCAAGCCGCTACTTGCCTGTCGATGTTCCAGGGCTGAAGCGTCCTGTACCGGAGCTGAGCACTACCTCCTGTTGCCCGGTCGTTAATAATGATCACGGCGCCTTGATGATCAAGCACTCGACCCTGCACCGCAACCCGAGTGGGCAATTCGAGGGCCCCCGGCATCTGCGACAGTCGGAACGGACACGAAAGTTCAACCGGCAGTGAACCGATCGACCATCAACCGACATTCCAAATTCATTACGCATCGCAACGGCTAGGTGGCCGCCACCGGACCAGGTCCGTGCCAAGTTCGGCAACAGACCGGCAGCCGATCAACGCCATCGTCCGCTCCATGTCGGCGGCAAGCAATTTCAGGACGCCATCCACCCCCCGCTCGCCGACCGCAGCCAGGCCATAGAGATATGCACGCCCCACCATGCATGCGCTGGCGCCGAGGGCCATCGCCTTGACGATGTCGCTGCCGCGACGGACTCCCCCATCGCAGATAACCTCAGCCCGGTCCCCAACGATATCGGCGACCTCAGACACGAGCTCAAGGGGCACCGGGGCGCCGTCAAGCTGGCGGCCGCCGTGATTTGACAGTGCGATCGCCTCGATTCCCGCGTTCGCGGCGATCCTAGCGTCGTCGACGGTCTGAACTCCCTTCAGTACGATTGGCCCGTCCCACTCGGCACGAAACCAGTCCAGGTCTCGCCAGGACAGGGAAGGGTCGAACTGGCCGTTGATGTAATCGGCTAGCGTCACTGCCGAGCTGCCGTCGGCTACGGTCGTCCCCGTGACATTGGCGAACGTGATCGGCTCTGCCCTGACGAAGTCCCAGGTCCACCCGGGGTGGAGTGCGCCATCGATCAGAGTCCGCAGACCGATCTTTGGCGGCAACGTGAATCCGTGCCTGATATCGCGCTCCCGACGGCCGAGCACCGCGGTGTCTACGGTGATGACTATCGCCTCGTACCCGGCCGCTGCGGCACGGGCGAGCATGTCCTTGACCAGCCCTCGATCTCGCCAGACATAGACCTGGAACCATTTGGGGCCGCCACTAACCGACGCAACCTGCTCGATCGACCTGGTAGACAACGTCGACAGTGTGTAGGGCAGCCCCGCCCGGGCTGCGGCCCTAGCGACGTCCAGTTCCCCGCCGGGAGCGGCGATCCTCGTGAAGCCGGTCGGCGCGAGTATCAGGGGTACTGGCATGCGCCGACCAAGCAAAGTCGTCGACGTATCGATCTTGCTCACGTCACACAGGACCCTTGGCCGGAACTCGAGGCGGCCGAACGCCACGCTGTTCCGATGCAGCGAGAGCTCGTCCTCCGCGCCGCCATCCACATAGTCGAAGACCCCGCGCGGGAGGCGTCGCCTGGCCAGGCGCCTGTAATCGGCGACACTCGCCACAGTACTGAGCCGACGGTCGGCCGCCCTGAGATGCACTGGACGGAACCGCAGCACAGATCGAAGTGCTTTCAGCATGTCGTCTCCGACCTCACCCGAGCCAACCGAAACCCGGCCGCAGGCCACGGGACAGGCGAGTGACCCATCCACTATGCCGACCGGGCGGGCAGCCACCGCAGCCAGTCTCAGGTACCGCGCCGCAGATGCACAACCTGAAGGTCGATAAATGCGTGCATGCCCCGCGACACGAAATGAAATGTCATGCTCGTCGTGATGGCTAAGGAGGCGAAAGGTGGATCTAGGGCTGCAAGGGCTTCGGGCCCTCGTAACCGGCGGTACCAGAGGAATTGGGCGGGCAATCGTGGAGGTGCTCGCCGCCGAGGGAGCAGCTGTCGGGTTCTGTGCGCGCACCGATCGCGATGTCACTGACACGGTCGAGCTGCTGACCAAGCGGGGCAGCACAGCGGCGGGGGTCGTCGTCGACGTCGCAGACGAGGCCGACATGCAGCGATGGGTCGCTGACAGCGCCGCCGAACTCGGCGGCTTGGACATGGTGGTGGCCAACGTCAGTGCCCTCGCCATTCCGGACGACGCGGCAAACTGGCGCGCTAGCTTCGATGTGGACATGATGGGCACGGTCAACCTGGTCAAGGCCGCAATGCCGTACCTGGAGCGAAGCGCCGCGGCTTCGATAGTGACGATCGGGAGTGTGTCTGGCAGGGAGATCGATTTCGCGGCAGGGCCATACGGCGTCTTCAAGGCCGCGATCATCCATTACACCCAGGGGCTGGCTTACCAACTCGCGCCGAAAGGCATCCGGGCCAACAGCGTCTCACCGGGCAACACCTACTTCCCCGGCGGTGTCTGGGAGAACATCGAGCAGCAAAATCCGGAGTTGTTCGCACAGGCTATCGCGTTGAATCCCACCGGCAGGATGGCGAAGCCAGAGGAGATTGCGCGCGCGGCGGTGTTCCTGTGCAGCCCGGCTGCGAGCTTTATTACCGGCGCCAACCTGCTCGTCGACGGAGCGCTCACCCGCGGCGTCCAGTTCTGACCCGACTCCATCCACGAACCAGTCGGCTGGATGGGCTGCCTGCGCCGCCAACAGCGGTGCGGCTCAGTATGCCGACCGAAACCTGACTAACGGACCCGTGAACCGCTACGGGGTAGAGAACCGGGACAACTCGGGGGCGGGATCCCGAACTACGACATCTACCTCTTGCGCCACGGCGACGCGATCGCAACCCGGATCGCGGTCGGCTCCGACGTTCAGCCCGCGGCCGGCGGACGATCGGTCTGGGTGAAGAGCTTCATCGACGCGCATCACTGCACGCTTCGGGAGATAAGCCTGGACGGACGGCATCTTCGCGGCCCGCGGCCGGTGCCGTGCTCGGGCAGCGCTGATCGACCCCGGCGCTGGCGCGCTGCTGGTGGAAGGCCGTTCGGTCATCGACCCCGCCAGCGGCCGTGTGCTGCTTGGCGCCGGCAGGTTGTTGGCGATCGCTGGCAACTTTGCGCTGACGGTCAGGCTGCCGCATCCGCTCACGCTGACAGACCCGCGTACCGGCACGCGCCGCGCGCTGCGATGGCCCAGCTGGTTCGGAGGCCCCTCCTGGGGAACAGATCAGGTGGCAGTAGACCCGAGCGCGAAGCTGATCGCGGTGAGCTTCTCCGACCCCGCATACGACTCCACTAGCACACAGTCACCGATGTCTGGCTGCTCGATCCAAGCACCGGCCGCTGGCAGCACCTTCCCGACATGCCGGCCGACGTCGCGCTGAAATGGACAAGCATGTCCTGGACCAGCGACGGCCGCCTGGTGATGCTCGCGCGGACGCCCACCAGCAGCCCGGCTACACACGCCATCATCGCCGTCTGGAGGCCCGGCGAGAAAAGCCTCGCCGTCCGATCGGTGCACATCCCGGCTCGCGAAAGCGGCAGCGACAGCTTCATAGCCTGGGTGCGTCCGGGCACATGACTGCAGCCGTTGGAGCGTAGCTCTCGCGCTGTGGCGTGGCGAAGCTCGTGTTCTCCGCTTGCGTGAACCCAACTGCAACCCGACTGGCCGATCTCAATTGCAAAGAAGACCGCATCACATCAAGATCCACGACACGCGTCGAACCTGCGCCTCGCTGCTGGTGGCACTGGAGGTCCACCCGCGGGTGGCAATGCAGTACTCCGGCACAGCCGGGTCACGGTGACAATGGAGGTCTACAGCTAGGTGCCTTGCAGGCAACAAAAGAAGCACTTCGGCGGCTGCGGCAGAGCCTCGATGGACAACGAGTCGAAACCGATGAGAGAACTCGTCTCACGGTATCCGCGTGAGCCTCGGTCAGGTGCCGATGTAGGCCGCGAGGTGCTCGCCGGTAAGGGTGGAGCGGGCTGCGACAAGGTCGGCGGGTGTGCCCTCGAAGACGATCCGGCCGCCGTCGTGGCCGGCGCCGGGGCCGAGGTCGATGATCCAGTCGGCGTGCGCCATGACCGCCTGGTGGTGCTCGATGACGATGACCGACTTGCCGGAGTCGACGAGCCGTTCGAGCAGGCCGAGCAGCTGCTCGACGTCGGCGAGGTGCAGGCCGGTCGTCGGCTCGTCGAGGACGTAGACACCGCCCTTCTCGGCCATGTGGGTGGCCAGCTTGAGCCGCTGCCGCTCGCCGCCGGAGAGCGTAGTGAGCGGCTGGCCGAGGCTGAGGTATCCGAGCCCGACATCAGCAAGCCGGTTGAGGATGGCGTGCGCGGCCGGCGTGCGCGCCTCGCCGGTGCCGAAGAACTCCTGGGCCTCGGTCACTGACATCGCAAGTACCTCGCTGATGTCTCGGCCGCCGAGGTGGTGGTCCAGCACCGATGCCTCGAACCGCTTCCCCTCGCACTCCTCGCAGGTGGTGGCGACGCCGGCCATCATCGCCAGGTCGGTGTAGATGACGCCGGCGCCGTTGCAGTTGGGGCAGGCGCCCTCGGAGTTGGCGCTGAACAGCGTCGGCTTGACGCCGTTTGCCTTCGCGAACGCCTTGCGGATCGGATCGAGCAGTCCG
>Ga0207646_10007439_pt1 | contig 11130 bp, 9 predicted proteins | sample KBSK5502metaG_FD_184343 | JGI IMG/M metagenome (GOLD analysis project Ga0207646, IMG submission 184343) | Corn, switchgrass and miscanthus rhizosphere microbial communities from Kellogg Biological Station, Michigan, USA - KBS K5-50-2 metaG... | ecosystem: Host-associated > Plants > Roots >...
ACTATTCCGGCGAGGCCTACCCGTTTCCGGCGCTGCACGCCTATCTGAGCCAGGTCTACGACGCGTTCGGCCCGCACCGCATGTTCTGGGGCACCGACATCACGAAGATGCCGTGCTCCTGGCGGCAATGCGTGACGATGTTCACCGAGGAATTGCCGTGGCTGAAGGGCCGCGACCTCGAGTTGGTGATGGGCGAGGCGCTGTGCGCCTGGTGGGGCTGGGACCGGGCCTGAATGATCGTGTCTGCGTCGACAGGGTATTATCCCACTGACGAGACGATCGACGGCGCGATCTGCGCCTGTCGCGTCAAATGATCCAAAGGAAGGACAAAACGACGATGAAGCGATGGCGGAAGCTTGCCGCGGCCGCGATCCTCGCATCGGGCATGGCGCTGGGCGGACCGGGCTCGGCGGCGGAACAAACGAAGCCGGAAGGCGAGATGCGGTTCGCGGTCTATGTGACGCTGGCGCCCGCCTGGCTCGATCCGGGGGAGGCCCAGCCGGGTTTCGTGACGCCGTTCTGGGTGCTGGTCGCGCTGCACGACGCGCTGGTGAAGCCGATGCCGGGCAGCCGTATGGCGCCCAGCCTCGCCGAAGCCTGGTCCGAAAGCGAAGACAAGCTGGAATATGAATTCATCTTGCGCAAAGGGCTGAAATTCCACAACGGCGACCCGTTCACGGCCGAGGACGTTAAATTCAGTTTCGAGCGCGCCAAGGGAGCGCAGCTGAAGAGCAAGGTGAAAGAAGTCGTCATTGTCGACCCGCACAAGGTGCGGTTCGTTCTGCACGAGCCCTGGCCCGACTTCATGGCCATCTTCGGCACGTTCGCCAGCGGCGCCGGGTGGATCGTCCCGAAGACCTACGTCGAGAAGGTCGGCCCCGACGGGTTCATCAAGCACCCGATCGGCCTCGGGCCCTACAAGTTCGTCAGCATGAAGCCAGGCGTCGAGCTGGTGATGGAGGCGAACGAGGGCTACTGGCGCAAGGTGCCGTCGGTCAAGCGCATCGTCTTTCAGAGCGTCCCGGAAGCGACCACTCGCCTCGCGAAGCTGAAACAGGGCGAGGTCGATGTCGCCTACCTGCTGGAAGGAGAACTCGGCGACTCGATCAGGAACGACGCCAATCTGAAGCTCGTCTTCTCCGGCGGCATCGCGACCAATTTTCTTGATTTCCTCGACATGTGGGACCCGAAATCGCCGTGGGCCGACCAGCGGGTGCGCAAGGCCGCGAGCCTCGCGATCGACCGCAAGGCGCTCAGCGATGCCGATACGCTCGGCGCGTCGAAGCCCAACGGCAACGTCGTGCTGAAAAGCATGGAATACGCGCTACCGATCGAGGCCGACCCGTACGATCCGGAGCGGGCGAAAAAGCTGCTCGCCGAGGCGGGGTATCCGAACGGGTTCGACGCCGGCGAGTTGTATCCGATACCGCCGTACTTCTCCACCGGCGAGGCGATCGTCAGCTACCTAGGCGCCGTCGGCATCCGGACAAAGCTGCGCACGATGGAGCGGGCCGCGTTCTACGCGGCGCTCGGCGCCAAGAAGCTCAAAGGGGTGTGCTTTTGCAGCACCGCCATCTATGGCAACGCCGCGACCCGCATTTCGGAGATCGTGCCCAGCACCGGCAGCTACGCCTATGGCGGCTGGCCCGATATCGATGAGTTGTACAAGAAGGAGCTCACCGAGACCGACCCCAAAAAGCGCGAGGGGATGCTGCACGAACTTCAGAAAACGCTGCACGAGCGGACGCGGTTTGCGCCGATCTGGGACTATTTCTGGCCAAGCGGGCTCGGACCGCGCGTCGAGGAAGCCTCGCTGATGAAGATCGACCCGTTCCCCTGGTCGGCGCCGCTGGAGGATGTCCGCTTGAAGCGGCCGTGAGGCCGCGCATCATGCTGAGTCTGGTGCTTACAATTCGACCGAACGCGACATACACAAGAGGGAGACGCTCGAATGAAGACGAATTCGAAGGGCAAGGAAGTTTGCGTCGTGATCGGCGCCACGTCGAAATGGCAATCGGACGGGCGCAACACGATCCTGGCGCACGGACACGCGGTCGATGACAGCGATGTCGAGGTCGGCGTGCGCTGGGGCGTCGGCGGGGCGATTGCCCAGAAATTCGCGCAGGAGGGTTTCTTCACCATCGTCACCACCCGCAACGAGGCCAATGCCGCGCCGCTTGCCAAGGCGATCCGCGAGCAGGGCGGCGAGTGCATGATCGTCGAGCTCGACCTCGTGTCGCAGGAGTCGATCGCGAACGCTTTCGCCACGATCCGCCGCGAGGCGGGCGACCCGGAGGTGCTGATCTACAATGCCGGCTACCTGGAGGGCCGCGACCTGCCGCCGGAAAAGGAGCTGCTCGAATACGTCCCGGTCGAGATGCTCGACACCGGACTGCACATCTCGGCCCGCGGGCCTTTCTTGGTCGCCCAGGAAGTATTGCCGGCGATGCGCAAGAACGGCCACGGCTCGTTCTTCTTCTCCAACAACTCGAGCTCGCTGCGCGGCAAGAAGCGGATGACCGGGCAATCGCTCTATTATCCCCGTGTCCTGATGCGCACGCTGTCTCAGGTGCTGACCGAGGATTATTCCGAGCACGGCGTGCACGTCGCGAACATCATCATCGACGGATCGATCGATTCGCCCGGCAGCCGCAAGCTGCCGCGCAACCAGAACCGGACCGATCTGATCATCAACCCGGTCAAGATCGCCGACGCGTATTATTACCTGCACACCCAGGACAAATCGTGCTGGACGCACGAATTGCAGCTGACGCCATTCGCCGCGAAACCGAGCTTCTGACGGTAGCGAACGAGACCCACCAGACTTGTTCCGCGGGGGCGATGTTCTCGCCCCCGCTCGACCATCCGCACCCGCCGCGCGGAGCTCAGATTGTCCCCCATGCTGATCGCCCTCGGGGCGATGTTTCTGCAGCAGACCTTTGCTTCAGTCGGCAAAACCCTTCCCGCGGTGGTCGGGCCGCTGGTCATCGCCGAGCTGCACGCCGATCCGGCCTGGGTCGGCGTCTATTACGGCCTCTCCGCCGCGGCCTCGCTGTTCGCGCAAATGGGCTGCGGCAGCTTTATCATCCGCTACGGCGCGCTGCGCATGAGCCAGGTTGCGCTGGTGCTGCTGGGCGGCGGCATGGCCGCGGCGGCCGAAGGCGGATTGCTCGGCTTCGGCGCCTCGGCGGTCATCGGCGGCGGCGGCGCGGCGGTTTCGACGCCGACCAGCTCGCAATTGCTCGGCCGGGTCTCGCCGCCGCGCCTGGCGCCGCTGGTGTTTTCGATCAAGCAGACGGCCGTCCCGGCGGGTCTGCTGATCTGCGGCTTTCTCGGCCCGGCGATGGCGGTCGCCCTGGGATGGCGCGGCGCGATGCTGGCTACCGCGGTGGCTTGCGTGACGGGCGCCGCGATGCTGCAGCCGTTGCGGGCGAGCTTCGACGACGACCGCGTGCCGTCACGCCGCTTCCGGCTGTCGGATTTCCGCGCCACGATTGCCTCGGTCGTCACGGCGCGCGAGCTACGCGGCCTGTCTTTCGCCTGCTTCGCCTTCAACGGCATCCAATCGGTGTTTACCGCCTATTTCGTCACCTATCTCGCGGCGCTCGGCTACGAATTGGCCGCCGCCGGCTTCCTGTTCTCGCTCACTGTCGCCATCGCCGTGCCCTGCCGCGTTTTGTGGGGCTGGCTCGGCAGCTTCTATGTCGCGCCCCGCCGGGTCATGGCCGGTCTCGCCCTGGGCATGGCGGGCAGCGTCGCGCTGACCGGGTTGTTCAACGCCGCCTGGCCGATCGCTGCGGTCGGGCTGGTGGCGGCCGTGGTCAGCGCCACCGCGGTGTCGTGGCACGGCATTCTGCTGTCCGAGACCGCCCGTCTCGCCCCGGCGGGGCGGGTCGGCGCGGTGACCGGCGGCGTTCTGTCCTTCGGTCAGATCGGCGCTTTGGCGGGGCCTTTGGCATTCTCTCTCCTACTCCACCTGACCGGCGATTACGGCGCCGGCTGGGCCGTCTGCGCCATTCCGGCCTTGTGGGTCGGCATCAGTCTGCTGCGCCCGCGCGCATCGGCGGAACGCGGCGAAGCCCTGACCGCCGAGACGCCGCGGGTGAACACGCCATCGTGACGCCTGGCGACTCCGTCGGCCGGTGTACCAGCTGATCAGCTGCGCTGTAGGGAAGCGGCCTCCCGATTGCGCATCACCGCGCGGCTTAGGCGGCGCTGGAAAAGGCTCATGACGGCGAAACCGGCCTGCAGCGGGATACCGAAGAACACGATCCCGACGGCGAATAGCGCCAGCTTGTCGCCGAGCGAGGGCAATTGTTCAGCTTGGCGCAAGATGATGGCGATGCCTTCCGGTACGCCGATCGCGGCACCGGCGCTCGATGACATGACCAGCACGAAAAAGGCGCGCGTGACATTGGGTAGAAACAGCAGGCTGCCGAGGGGGGAGCCGCGTCGCAGCTGTTGCAGGGCCTCGACGCCGGCATCGGCGATATAGGCCGCGGCGTAGGGCAGCAGCGACAGGGCGACCGCCATGACGCCGGACAGGACGAGCGGCACGCCGAACAGGCTGGCGTTTCGAGGGATGACATTCAGCAGAAAGAACATAACGACAAAGGTCGGCGCCGCCCGCATCAGCGCGATCATCGTGGCCGCGGCAGCGCCAACGGCGCCGCCGTAGACGCGCGCCATGGCCAGAAGGATGCCGCAGACGAGACCCAGCGCGATCGCAATTCCGGCAATCTCGAAATTTACCGCCAGGCCGCTCAAGAAGCGCGGCAGGAATTCCGACGAAAGGCGGTCGAGCAGCGGGTTCATGCCGGGACGTGGCTGCGCTCGAGAAACGACCGGAACTTTCCACAGGCCCACACGACGACCATCACCACCGCCGTGTAGAAGATCAGGAGCAGCGAATACGTCGTCACGCGCCCGCTCGAGAACGAGGTGATGTCGGTCAGCGCGCTCAACAGCTCCGGGGCGCCGATGAAGCTCGCGATCGGGGTGCCCTTGGCCGCGTTGATCAGAAACGCGACGATCTGTGTCGCCGATCGGCCCAAGGCGCGCGAAAAGAGCTCGATCCTGTCCATGTGCAATGCAGCCCGTTCGGCACGGACCGTCACGATCGCTTCCGAAATCGCCTGGCCGGCGTTGGCGCCGTTACTGAGCCCCAGGGCCGGGATCGCCGCCACCAGCGCAACGGAGGACGAGTAGGTAAACATCGCGTGGAGGATCGCCGCCGCGATCACCAGGGTCAGCACAATCGGCGAGGATTGCAGGGTGATCGTGAGGCCTCGCGCCCCCCATCGAAGCAGACTGAAGCGTGAGCTGAGAGCGGTGCCGAGGACCAGTGCCAAGACGAGTGTCGCAGCGAGTGTCCCGATCACGAGCACCAAGGAGTTCACGACCCCGCTCCAGAACAACGACCAGGCCGGTACCGTCTTGAGCATCGGCAGCAGCAGATCGATCCCTGTTGAAGATGCAAGCCAGTCCTCAAACGCGGTAACGCTGTCGGCAAGGCCGGTCGGCTGCAGCGCGGCGCTGAGCGCAGGCAGAACGCAGGCGGGGTTGGTGCTTCCCGCAGCGGTGTTGCATTCAGGCTGATGCCAGACAGCACGCTGCCGTTCGAGAAAACCGGTCCCGACCCGGTTCGCGCGGGCAGTGTCGAGAAAGACGCCGTCGCGGTGGAATATCTGGCTGATCAGGTCGAGAGCGCGACCCAGGCGCTCGCTGCCCGTGCGCGCGACCGCCATTCCCCACGGCACCTGCGCAAAGCCCAATTTCTGGCTAAAGCGGTCGGCAAAGCCCGGCTCGGTGAAATAGAACGCGAAGAAGCTGTCATCCTGTGCCGCCAGCGTGCAGGTTTGGTCGCGCAGACGGTCAGGCAGCATCACCGCCTCGTCGAACAGCATCAGGCGGGCGCCGCGAGAGACCAGTTCGGCGTTGGAGCCATTGCCGACAGTCACGCAGATGGTCCGCCCGGCAACGTCCTTCCAATCAGCAACCGCGAGGTCTCTCGCCCCGACGAGCGTCGTTTCCGACTGATAGTAGTGCGGGCGGATGAAGCGCACCTCCCGGTCGCGTTGCGTGTTGTGCCCCATCGTCGCGATCGCCAGGTCGATGCGATCGTCCGCCAGCATCGGGATGCGGGATGCCGCGTTGACTCTCTCGAACACGACATCGACCCCAAGCTTGGCGGCAATCGCCCGCGCAACATCGATCTCATAGCCTTCCCGCGTCTCGCCCGTGCGAGTCCCGAACAGCGGGTAGTAGTCGCGCACCCCGATCCGGATCTTCCCGGAACACAGGATGCTGGTCAGGCGATCGAGGCGCGGCTGCGCGCAGGCGCCGGGCAGCGCCGTCCGCTGCTCCTGGAGCAGCCGGGTCAATGCGGCATCGGGCGACGGATCCTCCGCGGCCGGCAACGGCGATGCGAGAAGCACGCAGGCCGCAATCGCCAAAATGCCGGCAAGTAACCGGGCCAGCGCGATCACGGCGCGATCCGAGCCCAACTCAACCGAACACCCCGGGGCCGCCGATTTCGACGATGTGCATTTCGGCAAACGCATAGGGGCCATAGCGATGTATCGAACGCCCTTCCTCCTCACACAGGATGCTGGGCGTCATCAGGTTGAGCTTCTCGCCTGCGATATAGACCAGCGTCGTCATGGCGATCCGCAGCGACAGGCCGCATTGCTCGATAATCGAGCGCGACAGTTCGAGATCGACGAAGGCGTTATGGGTAATGAGTGCGCGGCCGCCGGGCGCGAGGTGCTCCGTAAGGCCTTTCAAGAAGGGATCGAGCAGCGCTCGCCCGTCGGGCCCCCCTGAACTCCAACTCGGCAAACGGTCGGGGAACCCGCCGCGCATCGTCGGGAATTGCGGAAGATTGGCCGCGATCACGTTGAAGCGGCGGCCGGCGACGGGCCGCCACATGTCGCCTTGATGGAATTGGGCATTGCCATATCCGAGCTCGCGAAGAAGCAACGCGCCCGATTCCACCGCCTCGTTCTCGATATCGATACCGCAGAGCGAGGCGGCTCCCAGCGCGCCGAGCGCGGCGAGCACCGCGCCGCTGCCGGACCCGATCTCGAGGGCATCCGCGCCGCGCACGTGCGCCGCTCTGGCACGCAATACCTGGATCAGAGCCGCGGTATATTCACTGGGGCGCAGGGCGGCCACCGGTGCGTGGCTGTGAATGTGCGATCTAGGTTTCGACATAAAGGTCCTCGAACGACAGCGGCGCGGGCAGACATTTGGCGATGTCGCGCCCGACCCTATCGGCGATGCGGTTGCGGGTCAGTCGGATGCCTGCCTCTGCATCCGTCGCGCCGAGCTCATTGCCCCCAGTCTCCTGATGAGTTCCGGCGCTACCGTGTCTTTGGGGAACTCGGCGAGCACTTCGTTATAGCGCTCGAGCGCCAGGGCAAACTCTTCCCGGACGAGCGCTTCGTAGGCCAGGCGCGTCAGCTTGCAAAGCCTGATTGTCTTTGAATCGGGCTCGAATTGCGGGTCGACGCCAAAAACTCCCAGCAGCTCGTATATCGGAATCTTGGCGCGGCGCCCCTTGACCGCAACATCGTCGATCGGTCTGACGCAGAGGCGCTCTCCGGCTTCCTTGAAGACGTTGTGGCTGATGCAAATGTGGGTGCCGAATTCCTTGTTTATGCCTTCGAGCCGGGCGGCGACGTTGACGCCGTCGCCGATCACGGTATAGCCCATCCGCTCCTTGGAGCCGAGATTGCCGACCAGCACCGCGTCGCTGTGAATGCCGATGCGGATGTTCAGCGGCTTCAGTTCCTGCTCATTCCAGCGATCGTTCAGGACGTTCATGCCGCGTTGGATGCGCAGGGCGGCGACGCAGGCGTGCCAGGCATGGTCGTCGAGCAGGGCCGGCGCTCCCCAGAAGGCCATCACGCCATCGCCGATGAACTTGTCGATCGTGCCGGCCTCCTCGGTGACGGCCTTGGTGACGAGCTCCAGATAGGCCGAAACCCGCAGCAAAAGATCCTGGGAGGGGAGTTCTTCGGAAAGCGTCGAGAACGCCTCGAGGTCGGAGAAGAAGACCGTCAGGAACCGGCTATGCCCCCCGAGTTCCAGTTTCTGATCCGATTCGAGAAGCTGCTTTACCAAGCCCACGGGCACGAAGGCGGCAAACGATTTGATCGCGGTATCGAGCGTGTCGATCGCCTTGGAGAGGATCGAGATCTCGCGAATCGGCGATTCGAGAGGCGGCAGGTTCTCGCCGCTCAGCTCTTCGATCTTCGCGACCTTTAGGGCGAGCCTCTCCAGCGGGGAAGAGATCACGGCCGACAAAAAATAGATCACGAGGATTTGCAGCGCGATCGCGATCAGCCCGAGGACAAGCAGGCGATTGTTGTTCCTCTCGAACGGGCTGGTGAAGTCGCGGAGCGGCGTGACGATGAAAAGCTGCCACCGCTTGCCGAACTGGGGCGGCAGCATCGAAAGGCTCGCCACGTATTCCTGGCCGGTATGCGAAAACGAGAAAAAGGTCTCGTTCTGGCGGGGCCGCGAGCTGAAGGCGATCGCCGGCAGTTCATTGCCAAGCGAGGTAATGTGCTGCAGCTCTACTTGGCCGTTCTCGTTGGTATAGGTCTTGGCCCGTTCGGAATTGGCGATCACTCGGCCCTGGTGATCGAGGATGTAGCTCAGAGTGCCCGGACTGATTTTGCGCTCGGCAAGGTACTCGGATAGGCCATCCAACGTCAGGTCAATCGCCGCAATGCCGGCGATTTTGCCATCGGCATGGAAGGGAGCGGCGACCGTGAAGCCGATCAGCCCCAGCGCCGCGAAAACATCAGGATCGGTAATGACCAGCGAATCTTCCCGCGCGGTAAACCTGTACCAAAATCTCGTACGCGGATCGTAGGTCGTCGCTTGGTCCGACCTGGCGAGCTCCTTCTCGTTGGCATCGAGGAAGGCATAGTGGTCGACCGGCGTCGATCCCTGCGGAGGTTCGATCCAACGGTAGGCGTATTTGACCCCCTCCGGCGGCGCCTTGCCGTGGATCTCGACGGTCGGATCGATCCGTCGCGTCTGCCGGAAGGACCCGTCGGCCATTCCGGCATAGACGCTGACGATCTTCTCGTTATGCAGCAGGATGCTGAGCAAATACTTCAGCGATCGATTGTCCGAGTAGAAATCGGGTTGCTGATCCCCGACGACAGACGCGCTCCGAACAAGCGATTTGATGGGGTCGAAGACATTCTGAATGTTCTCGACGGCATCGATACGGAACCGTTCGACGAGTTCCTCGGCATTGGAGCGGGCAATCGTATCGTTCGATACGTAATTTACCGCGATGATCGTGAAAAAGACCGGCACGGTCAGCAGCACGAATAACGTCAGAATGCTGGGCCGCAGCCGCAATTTTCTTGCGAAGATGCTTCTCATGCGGGCCGAGTCCGGCTTCAAAGTGGCTGATCCGCGAGATGAACCGCCGCGCCAACGGTCAATCCAGGAAAGAAACGCATTATAGCGAAAAATTCGTTAAGTCAGGGCGTGGTGCTTGTAATCGATGAAAATGATCAGCAAGCCGTTACCGTTTAAACTCGGATGGCTGAGGTCGACCGACCGGCGCAGAAGTAGTGCCGGCGTTCCGATCCATGGGGCCGGCGCTTTCGCGCAGTCCGGATTGCGGCCCTTGGGCATGGCGCCCTGCATTTTTTTGCCGAGACAGAACCGCTGCCGACCGCGATAGTCGCGGTCTGGATTTGTAAGGACCCCCATCGATGATCACGAAATTCGACAGCTCCTATTACGGCACCGCCGACATGGAGAATCTCGGCTACACCGGCACGCCGATCAACGAGCGCTGCTATTCGAAGGAGCAACTGGCCAAGGCGATGCACAAGGTGGTGGACTACGCCAAGTGCATGGACGAGCGCGGCTACAACACCTTCTGGATGGCGGAGCATCATTTCCAGCCCGAGGGCACGGAATTGATCCCGAACCTCCTGATGATGGCGATGCATCTCTGCGGTGTGACCAAGAACCTCAGGATCGGCTGCGGCTTCAACATCGTGCCGATGTGGCATCCGCTGCGCCTCGCCGAGGACTATGCGATGGCCGACATCCTGACCGGCGGGCGGGTGATCTTCGGGGTGGGGCGCGGCTATCACACCCGCGAGGTCGAGACGTTCGGCTCGCCGCTGATCGACCAGAACGCCAACCGCGAGATGTTCGAGGAGGGCGTCGAGGTCCTGTTCAAGGCGTTCGAGGGCAAACCCTTCTCGCACCACGGCAAGTACTACACGATCCCGCCGGAGGTGCCCTATCGCGGTTATACGCTGAAGGAGATCACCCTGGTGCCGGCGCCGGAGCGCCTGCCGGTGGAATGCTGGCAGCCGATCCAGAGCGGCTCCGACCGGGCCTTCGATTTCATGGCGAAGCACGGCATCTCCGGCGTCATCGGCGGCGGCTCGGCTGAAGGCGGCGCGGTGGAGCGGCACATGCTGGGCTTCCAGGCCGCCTATGCCCGGCGCGGCGTCAAGCTCGAATTGGGCGAGCGGCTGGCGCTCGGCTACCAGTTCCACATTTCGTCGAGCCGTGAGCAGGCGATCCGCGAGGCCGCCCCGCACTACGAAGAGAACATGAAGATGTTCGGCGAGCTGCGCCTGGTGCGGGCATTGACCGACGAGCAGATCGCGGCGATGCGCGACCCCAAGCTCGCCGGCACCGTCAAGCTGCCGAAGATCGAGGACGCGGTGAAGGCCGGTGGCTTCCTGGCCGGGCGGCCGGAGGACATCATCGAGCAGCTGAAGGCGGTCGAGAAGCGCTATCCCGGCCTCGACCGGGTCATTTGCGCGACGCCGCTCGGCACCCCGCTCAACGTTCAGCTGGAAGATCTGGACCGCTTCGCGAAGGAGGTCATGCCGGCGTTCCGCAGCGCCAAGGTCGCGGCGGCGGCCGAATAGGCGTACCGTTCTGCCCAGGCAAACGTCATCCGCTCCCGGCAAGGAGGCCACAATGGCCGTAACACCCGCATCGCCCGGCTGCCTCTCCGGCATCCGCGTGCTCGACCTGACGCAATTCGAGGCCGGCACGACCTGCACCGAGGCGCTCGCCTGGATGGGCGCCGACATCGCCAAGGTCGAGCCCCCGCGCGGCGAAGCC
>Ga0207646_10007440_pt1 | contig 11130 bp, 25 predicted proteins | sample KBSK5502metaG_FD_184343 | JGI IMG/M metagenome (GOLD analysis project Ga0207646, IMG submission 184343) | Corn, switchgrass and miscanthus rhizosphere microbial communities from Kellogg Biological Station, Michigan, USA - KBS K5-50-2 metaG... | ecosystem: Host-associated > Plants > Roots >...
GTCGCCTGGGTGATCAACTCCTCCAGCTCGTCGGTGAGCAACCGTGTGCACGTGCGCGTGCACGCCCGCCGCTGGGTGCCCGCCTGGCTCGTGCGGTATGCGATCGGCGCCTACTTCGGCCACCTGTACGCCAGCCGGGCCGGCATCTGCCAGATGCAGTCCTTGTCCCGCAGCAAGCCCACCGCCGCGGGGCTGATCCGGTGGGAGGCGGTCTACTCCCCGGCCCGGCCGCAGGTGATCTGGCAGCTCGGCCCGTGAGTGAGCTAGGGGGGCGGCTGCCAGGCGAGCTTGGGCGTGACCTGCACCAGGGGATCTGCCATCTGCGTATCATCGCACCGGTTCCCCCGACGAGCAGGAGGCCGCTGTGGCCGAGGCCGAGAAGATCACCGTTCCCCGCCCGAAACCGGATGAGGTGGTGCTGGCCGCCGTGGATGCTGACGGCGCCCAGTGCTGGGTCACCTTCCGCAAGGACCTGATCCCCGACAGCGATGTGATGCGGCAGTTTGCCGAGATCATGGAGGACGGCCAGCGGCTCGTGCACGAGCGCGACGGCGTGCCGTTCACTGTGACCGGTAGCGGGCGAGGCGCGGATCCCACGGGGTGAGCGGCCGGGGGTGACGGGCTCCCCGCCGGCGCAGAGCGCTGGACCCGTTGCGGCCCCCCACGGGTCAACAGGGGGCCTGCTGTCCGGTGCCCCGGCGGGGGCCCTGTAGCGGGGGCGGGATTTGAACCCGCGGCCTCTGGACTATGACTCCAGCGAGCTACCAAGCTGCTCTACCCCGCGTCGCATGCGCGCACCGTCACGATAGCCCGGGAGGGCCCATGGCACCACGGTTTACCCGCCGGCATGCCCGCGCGCTGGGAGCTGGCGCGGCCACGACGCTGGTGTACCTGGCCGGCGGGCGGCTCGCGGACTCCAGGGCGTTCCGAGGCTCGGCGCTGCTGACCGTGGCGCTGGCCGGCCTGGCCTACGCCGAGCACGCCAGCTCCGTGGCCAAGTCCGTCAAGAAGCGGATGGATGCGCACGTGGCCGCCACCGCCCCGGCGGTGCACTTCATGAACTCCGGCGGCACGGTCGGCGGGCCGATCACCTGCACCAGCCTGAGCACGGGCGGCGGGTCGGTCAGCACAGGCGGCGGGGCGATCAACACCTCCGGCGGCAACATCACCTGCGGCCAGCTCACCACCGGGGCCAGCGGGATCAGCATGGGCGGGTCACTGGTGATGAACAACCACGACGCGTTCACGTTCGGGCACATCACCGCCAACCAGATCGGGCCCGGCGGCGACCGGGCGGCGCTGGGCGCCGGGGCCACGCTCGCCCAGGTCCAGGCCCGCTGTGACTTCCTGCTTGCCCAGCTTGAGAACGCCGGGATCTGCTACTAGAGGAGGGCCCACGTGGCCGGACTGATACTCAGCCCCACGCTCGCCAACCAGAACTGGGGGACGCTGCTGCTGGAAACGGCCACGAAGCTGGCCGAGTGCAACGGCGTCAACGACCTGCTGCACGACACCACCCGCCTGCCCGGGGCCACGCCCACGGCGGCGCTGCTGGCGCAGGGCTTTTCCCAGGCTGAGTCGGACCTGATCGTGCCCTCGTTCGCGGAGGTCGCGGCGGTGTGGAAGTTCTCCACCAATGCGCAGGCCGTGGCGATGACTGACTTCTGGTTCCACGCCAAGCAGATGCTCGGCACCAAGCCGTTCCCCAAGTAGCCAGTCAGGCCGGGACGAACGTCAGGTCCGTGCGGCCCACGCGGATCCTGGTGCCCTTGCCGATGGGCACCAGGCCGTGGACCCGCCAGCCGCCGCTGAGGGGGCCACCGCCCGCCCACGTGCCGTTCGTCGTGCCCAGATCCTCGATAGCCCACACCCCGCCGCGGCAGGTGCAGCGGGCGTGAAGGGGCGACAGGTACTCGTCGTCAATGACCAGGCCCGCGGGGGCACGCCTGCCGATAACGAAATCGTCGGTGAACATCCAGCGCCGCCCGGCGCCCTCAATGATCAGCGCGGCCACGGGGCTGAGCCTAACCGCATAGCGGATACCTACTTCATACATATGTTTCGGAGGTGACCCGTGGGCGCGCTGGACCGGGGGTCATCCACCGTGATGACCATGAACCAGGACCGTACCCAGAAGCAGGTCATGGGCGGCCCGGAAACCGGGCCGGTCACCGGGCTGGGCTGGTCCGACACCTACTCCGGCGGCCCCGCGGACTGCTCGTTCACCGTCAACACCCCCCAGGGCCAGGCGCAGCCCAAGGCGCTGGCCGCGGGCCGGCTGGTCGAGATCTCCCGCGGCGCGATGGTCCAGTACACCGGGATCCTTAACAAGCCCACCCCCAACGACGCCGGGGGCTGGGACGTGACCGCCAAGGGCTCGGGCCAGTGGGGCGATGACTTCCGCGACATCTGGACCACCTGGACCGATGTCAACGACGCCCTGGGCCAGGCCGTCACGCGCGGCCTGAAGTGGAAGCTGCAGACCTACAGCAACACGCCGCTGTACCTGGTGGATCAGCAGGAGAGCGCGAGCCAGTCGGTCACCGACCTGCTCAACATGGTCACCAAGCCCGGGTACTACGGCTGGCACATCGGCCGGCGGCGCCTGCTGTCCATCGCCGCCGTGCCGTCCGCGCCCACCCGGCTGCTGTTCTCCAGCTCCCCGCAGGCGCGCGCGCTGGTGACGGTCAACGCGCTGTACGCCAAGTACCAGATCAGCGCGGACAACGCGGACTCCGGCGCCGCGGCCTCCTACGGCCAGGCGCTCGCCACCAACTCCGGCTCGGTCGCCAGGTTCGGCCGGGTCGAGCAGGAATGGGACATCTCCGGCGCCGGGACGATGAGCCTGGGCACCGCGCAGGCGTGGGCCGCGGCGGCGCTGTCCCGCTACACCGGGCTGAGCTGGGCCGGGGACATCCCCGTCACCTACGGCCAGTACACCGACCTGACCGGCGTGCCGCAGGACATCGGCTGCGAGCACGCGGGCGAGGTGGTCAGGCTGTTCCTGGCCGACGGGCCCTACGACGCGGAGATCAGCCCGTTCCCGCCGGTCACGTTCGTGGTCGCCAAGCTGGCGTTCGATGAGACCACCGAGGCCGGCGCGGTGACCCCGCTCAACCAGATCCAGACCGACCTGGGGTCGCTGCTGGAGTCCATGGCGATCTGGCTGCCTAAGCCAGCGGTCACGAGCTAGGGCCAGGGCGGCGTCATTGACCGTGCGGCTCGTATCCCCAGGTCGGGCCGCCTCGTTGCACCGCAACCGCGGCGGGGACGGCTGGCGCCGCCCTGGCGGGCCCGAGCCTACCCGGCGGGCTCCAGGTGCGGCGGCCCGCCGCCCTCGCGGATGTCCAGCGGCAGGCCCAGCAGGGTCTCCGGCCACGCCGGCCCGTGCGTGTCGATCGCCCGCAGGTCCGGCAGCCACTCGGGGTCCATCACCCAGCGGGAAGCGCGGCGCTCCGCCACGGGCGTCTCGCCATACACCGCGAAGATGTGATCGCGCAGCTCGCCGGCCAGCTCGGTCACTGCGGCGGCAGCCGGAACGACATGGGGCTGAGCTGTCCCGCGGCGATCTGGTCTGTCACGGGATCACCCGGGCATCCCGTGATCTCGTAGGTCAGCAGCACGCTTGTGCCATCGCCGGCCACCTCGGCCCTGGCGAGGCGGATCGAGCAGCCCGCCCCGGTCTCCTCCGGGAGCAGGGGGCCGGTGCTGCCGATACTCGCGTCAAAGGCGCCCGGGGCGAACCGCTCCCAGGGCCCTGCCTCCAGCCGGACTGCGAACCTCATACGGCAAGGATGCCACCCCGGTACGGTGATCACCGTGCCCAGCCAACCGGAGGACACAACCATGACCGACAACGACGCCGCCGACCTGGCCGCCAGCGCCGGGTGGCTGCTGGACGCTGCCCTGCCCGTCCGCTCCGCCCAGGGCATCGACGTGTCCAACTTCCAGGGGCAGTTCAACTGGGCCGCAACCAAGGGCCTCAGCTTCGGGATCTACCGGCTGACCGAGGGCCTCGGCGGGCCGGGCACCAACTCCCCCGACCCGACCGCCCGGCACAACCACGACGGGATCGCGGACCGCGGCCTGCACCGGGGCGCGTACCATTTCCTGCGCCCGGACCTGCCCGGCGCCGCGCAGGCGCGCTACTTCGTGGACCAGGCCGCCAAGCTGGGGCTGGCCGAGCTGGACATGCTCTGGCTGGACAATGAGTCCGACCGCGGGGTGGGCCCGGCCCGCACCGCCGCGTGCGCCCGGGACTTCATGGCCGAGTTCCGCCACCTGCGCCCGCATCAGCCCGGCGGGGTGTACACGTTCATCAGCTTCGCCACGTCCGGGCACACCACCGGGCTGGGGAGCTACCCGCTGTGGCTGGCGGACCCCTCCGACGTGAACACCGGGCCCAAGCCGCCGCCGCCGTGGGCGCGGTGGGCGTTCTGGCAGTGGGGCATCCGCAACGGCGAGGACCGCGACGCGTTCAACGGCACCGCCGCGGACCTGACCGCCTGGCTGAACGCGTTCCTGCCGCACAACCAGCCGCCGCCCGATGACCACCCGGCCCGCGAGATCGAGCGGATCGAGACCGGCAAGGGGCTCACCCTGGCGGGCATCCTGGCCCGGCGGCAGATGGCGCTGTCCACGCTGCTGCGGCTGTCCGCCCAGCGCGCCGCCGACGGCCAGTACCCGGCCGCCACGGCGCGCTGGATCAACGAGGCGCTGCACGCCAGCCCGGCGCTGCACGCCGAGCTGCCCGAGGGCCTGGTGCTGCACGGCTACAAGATCCGCCAGCAGGCGGGGGAGGAGGGGCAATGACGCTGGCCGACTTCGGCGCGTCGCTGGTCCGCACCTACGTGCCGATCATCGTCGGGATGGTCCTGGGCTGGCTGACGGCGCACGGGCTGGGCATCTCCGGCTCCGATGCGATCTCGGTCACCGCGGGGCTGACCGGCGCTATCGCCGCGGCGTACTGGCTGGGTATCCGGCTGCTGGAGGCGAAGTGGCCGGCGCTGGGCATCTTCCTGGGCAGGGCAGCCGCGCCGACGTACGGGCCGCCCGCGGCGGCGGCGCCCGGTGCCCCGGACCGGGCGGGCGGCCGTCACGCCGGCCCGTGAGCTGGGCGATCGGCGCAGGGGCGGCGGTGGTCGTGCTGATCACCGCCGCGGTCTGCGCCTGGGCGGTGCTGTCTGAGCTGCCGGCCCGCGACTGGGCGGCGGCGGACCGGGAGTGGCGGCGCGGCGGGGACATCGCCAGTGCGCTGTCCGCGGAGCTGCGCGAGCGGGCCCGCGAGAAGCTGGACGCCGCGGCCCTGAGCGGCCCTGAGAAGCCCGCAGGACCTTCCCCCGTGGAATCACCCGCGGGCAGTCCTGAACGCCAGCGTGGCGCTGGTAGGCACACGGCCAGGCACCGGAACGGAGCGGCCCCCGCCGGGGTAACCGGCGGGGGCCGCTTTGCTGCGTTCAGGGCAGTAGCGGGCCCTTGTACGTCAGGACGTACCGGTGATGGAACGCCCGGCGCCAGCAGTGCCGCCGGGCGTTGATCAGGGTGCTCTCCCATGAGCCGGTATCCCCGATCGTGGCCGGGTGGCACAGCGTGCACTCCCACTCCCACCGCCCTGCCCACTTGCGGATGCGGATCTTGCGCCTCACCGGTCCGGCTGCCCGTCCGGCGGCAGCAGGCGGGCCCGCTGGACCGGGCTGGTTACCGCCGTGGCCCCCTCGCCCCACGTGACGGTGAGCGCGCCGCCCGCGGGGACCTCCAGCGCTGCACCCGGCCCGCCGGAGGTGGCGCGCCACTCCAGCTCGCTCCTGGCGGGCCACGCGAACTCGACCGCTCCCCCGCGGATCCGCCAGGCCGCCGCGCAGCCAGCGCAGTACCCCCACGGCTCGCCCGTCTCAGCGTCGGTGACCAGCTCCAGCTCCCACCCCACCGGGCAGGACCGCTCGCTGATCTTCGCCACGATCTCCGGGACCTGGAGCGCCTCCGTGGCTTGCGGTCCGCCTATCGTCCGCATCTCGCGCGGCTCTGCCATCACGTCACCTCCATGGGCGGCTCGGGCATCCCGAACTTAGCCCACGCCTTCACCTCCGAGGCCCGCATACCCGGGGCATCGGACCAGATCAGGTCCAGGACCAGATCGCGGAACAGGCCCAGCCCCATCCTGCGGCCATCCCACACCCACACCGGCACGCCCTCGGGCGGGTCCGCCTCCTGCCGCCAGTGCCGGAGATCGTGCCACGCCAGCGGCGGCTCCCCGGCCTCGATCTCGGCGCGGACCTGGCGGCGCAGCTCGGTCACGCCGCCCAGGATGATCGCCTCCAGCGCGGCGGTCACCCTCGCGTCAGTCATGGCTGCCGGAGCCCTCCGGGGCCGCCCAGCCCGCGACCTTAGCGGCCATCACGCCCGGCTGGGCGGCCCAGTCCGTCTGGCCGGCGGGCGGCTGCCCGGCGTCGGCCTCGGCCTGGATGCGGACCGCCTGGCGGTACTGGGCCAGGGCCGGGGAGTTCGGCAGGATCCCCGGCGGGATCTTCTGCAGCTCGGCGGCCAGCGCGCCGTCCTGGTCGCGGATCATCACGGTCAGTCTCATGCGGCACCTCCGGGCACCGGGATCGGGCGGCGGCGCGGTCGCGCGCCCTCGCGCGCCCTCGCCACCAGGCCGGCCACCAGGGCCCGGGACTTGGCGCCCAGCTCACGCGCGGCCCGGCGGCGCTTCCCCCGCCCGCCCCTCCACCACAGCCATGCGGCCATCACGGCCAGCCCGGCGGCGAACGCCGCCCACGCCCACGCGTGCAGCATGATGTCCCCCGCGGTCAGCAGCACGAGGCTGACCACGTCGCAGAAGGTCAGCCGCCAGCCCCAGCGGGCCGTGGCGCCCACGGCCAGCGCAACGCTGGTCCACAGCAGCACCTGCCCCAGTGCGCTCATGCGGTGATCCTCCTCCTGGCCCGGCCCGTCGGCAGCGGCGGCGGCGGGACCTCGCGGCCCTCGATCGCCGCCAGCATCCGCTCATACCACAGCGCGGCGAACCGCGGGCAGTTCGAGCACGTCTGGTGCGTGCAGCCGGGCAGCGGCACCCCGGCCCGGTAGGTGCCCAGCCAGAACCTGACCTCAGGCACGGCTGGCTCGCACTGTGAACCGGACCTCACCATCACCGAACACCGGGCCGCTCACGGCGACAGGGCGCCCGAGCTGCTCGCGCAGCCCGCGCTCCACCCGGTAGACCGAGCCCAGCCGGTAGAACGCCCACGCGGGTGCACTGACCTGCCACAGGCCCGGCAGGCGGCGGACCGACAGCGGCGCGGGCGCGGGGAGCTGCAGGCGCATCGCGGCCTTGAGCCGCTCGGTGGTCAGCGCGGCCATCACGGCCCCCTGTCCAGCAGGTCCATCAGCTCAGCCAGGTTGCGGCCGTAGTCGAGCAGGTCATCGGCTGCCTGGACGCGGCCGTGGATGGTGTACAGCGTGTTGCTGGCCTCGTTGGTGGCACAGGCCGCCTCGCGGTAGCCCAGCCCCAGCAGCACCAGCTCCTCGTCGGCCCGCTCGGCCTCGGTGATCGTCACGCGGTCACCCCCTGGCACTCGAACGCGGGGCACGGGCACACCTCGCAGCGCTTGCGGCCATAGCGGGAGTGGCGGACCTGCGCGTGCGCGCAGCCGCCCCGCGCGCACGCGCCCGGCCCGCCGGGCACCGCCTCGCCGCGTGCCAGCCGGTCGGTCAGCTCACCCTCCCGCGGCGTCATCACGCCGCGCGGCCGGGGGCGCGGGTGCGGCGCGCCGCGGGCCTTGCCGGGCCAGTCGTGGCCGAGGGCCTCGCCGCACCAGCAGCCGCCGCAGGCGATCACCTCGCCCTCCAGCATGGACCCGCCGGCGCCCGCCCTCGCGGGCTGCGGGCGCCGGTCGTAGTCATCGAGCGACGGGCGGGCGGCCATTACCCCGCCCCCCTGTCGCGCCACTGGCCCCACAGCTCGGCGGCGGCGGCGGACCGGCTGGCCCGGCTACGGGTCCACGTGGCGCCGGCCCAGTTGCCCAGGCCGCGCCAGGACTGGCAGGACGGCAGCGAGCCGTACCGCTGGATGGTGCCGACCGGGACCTTGCGGGCCCGCGGCCGGACCTGGATGGACAGCTCGTACTGATGGTTCCCGGTGGTCCGGTAGGACAGTTTCGGGTAGCCGGCGGTCACAGGCGGCGGGGCTGGCTCGCCGTAGCCCGCGTACGTCCCGTTGCCCAGGTCCCTCTGGATCATCGCTGCACCTGCTCCCACGGGCAGGTCCAGCCCTGGGCCAGCGCCTCGGCCTCGGACTTGCACAGGTGCCATGGGCTGCAGGCGGCGGTGTGGTGCGCGGCGCAGAACTTCTGCCACAGCGGCTCGCCGTCGTCAAAGCAGGTCCACTGGTCGCCGTAGGCGCGGTATTCGCACGGCAGGTCCCTGATCTTCTCGGCCCACTGCGCGTCCAGGGCGCGGGCCCGGCGCCGGGCCTTGCGGTCCGCGCACGCCTGGGCGGTCTCCGGGCCGGCGTGCTGGTGGCCGCAGCGGACCTGCTCGGTCACGGCCCCGGGCCGGCCAGCTTCGCCGGGCACGTAGATCTCGCTGGTGCCCTCGTAGCGAACGGTGACGCGCTCCGCGTAGCGGGGCAGCCTGCTGGCCGTCACGGTCGTGGGGTATTTCGCCATGTCATGCTCCCTGTCTCTCTCCGCACTTCCACTATATACAACGATGTGCCCCGTGGATAGGAGTATCCACGGGGCACATCGTGCTGACGGGCTAGGCGCAGCCGCCCGAGCAGTTCTGCCACCGCTGGAAGAACGTCCCCGCGATGGCGGCGATGAGCTGGTCACCGGTAGACCCGTCCGCCGACAGGTCCCACTCCCCGCCGCCGTTGTGGGCGTCGGCGTAGTTGTTGTCGAACACCAGGCCGCCGTTGCGGGTGTACTGGCGGAACACCGTGCCGATGCCGGTGGCGCAGCTCACCAGGATGAAGTTCATGTGCGAGCTGTCCAGCCCGACACACTGCCCGGAATGCTGGGTGAACGCGATCTTGACATTGCTGCCGGTCCCGGTCGGGTTGACCGAGACATTCTCGGCGGGGCCGTCGATGTCGTTCAGGGCCGCGACTACCGGGGACCCGGGGCCCCCGTTGTTGCTGTCCCGCAGGAACCCGCTGGCGGATACCAGCCCGAGCTGCAGGCCCCCGGCGTGCGCCGCGGGCGAGCCGACCGCCGCGGCGGCGGGCGCGAGCGGCACGAGCACGAGCGCGAGCCAGCCGAGCCGGCGGCGCAGTCTGCCTCTGATCATGAGCTTTCCTCCTGTACGGCCACGGTGCCGCTGCTGGCAGCCGTGGGGGTCGCTGGCGCGGGCCTGGCGGTACTGCCGCCCACGCAGGATGTGATTACGGCCGGCACTGAATGGAAGTTCCGGTTCGGGTGGGTGCGGTGGTCGGACCCGCGCCCCCCGATCGTGACCTTGCCCCTGAATATGCCATCCCGGCAGCCGATCGGCAGCCGGTAGCGGCGCGTGGGCGAGGGGATCCGGTGGTCCGCGGGCCCGAACGCGACGTTGACCCAGCGGAGCCGGCCGCTGGCCCGGACACGCTGCTGGATGTACAGCCGCACGTGGATACTGTCGGGCCGGGCGGTGCACACCACCGTGGCCGAGGCGCGCAGCCTGGGGTGGCCGTGGATGACCGGCGTGCTGATCAGCACGTTGTACACATGGCAGTCGGCGCCAGCCTGCGCGGCGGCCGGCGGGGCAACGGCCAGGTACGCGCAGGCGGCCAGCACGGCGGCGCCCAGGTACGCCGGGAGCCTGACCCCGGTCATGGCATGTCATCCAGGCTGACTGTCGAGGACAGGACCTCCACGGCGGGCCCGTCGGGGTCATTCCCGGCCAGGGCGCGGACGGCGGTCAGCGTCTCGTCCAGCAGTTCCCCCTCCGGCCGGGCGGTGCGGTAGGCGAATTCAGCCCGCGTCACGATGCGGACAGTCCTGATCGGTGGCATGCTTCCCTCCTGAGTGGTGCGCCCGGCCTCGTGCCGGGCGGGTCGTGTCGCGGCTGAGGGGGCATCGCTGCCGCGTCAGCTACCGGCGGTCTCCTGGTCGGCGGTGTACTGGGCGATGCGGTCCGCCACGCCGTTGCCGGTCAGGGTGCACCACAGCGGGCCGCCGGAGCCGTTGTGGTCACCGGGCGGGAACCCGCACTCGGGGCAGTTGCCCTCGGCCAGGCGGCCCAGTGAGATCGGGTTGGTGTACCGCTGCGCGCTCACGCCTGCACCACGCGGCCGGGGCAGGCCGGGCGGCAGCCCGAGTGCACAGCGCCGGGGTCCCCGTTGCCTGGCGGCCACACCAGGCCCTCGAACGCGCAGTAGTCAAGGGTGACCCGGCGCCCGGCGCACTCCCACACATCGCCGGGGATCATCAGGCCCGGCTGGTCGCCGGGGTGGTCGTAAGTGCCGTGCGGCAGGTCGCCGTTCAGGTGCACGTGGTCCAGGTGCCCGCCGCCGGCCAGGTGGTGGTGCCGGGCCGGGCTGACCCTGGTGTACCCGAACCCGTTGCAGCGCCACCGCTCAGGGTGGAAGGGCTGCAGCATCCGGCCCGGCTGGACCCACGGCAGCATGCCGTCGCCGGGCTGGCCGGACAGCGGCCGGACCAGGTATCCGTCCTGGCCGTACTGGCGGGCCTCGCGGGCGATCTCCACCAGTCGGTCACCGGGCATGGGGCCGGCGCCGACCTCGGCGTAGTCGCCCAGGCGGAACCGGTGATCGGACTGGTTGGGCTGGTATCTCCTCATGTCATGCTCCCCGGTCTCTCCGTGCCCGGCAGGCTACTCCGGCACGCTGTCAGGCCGGGCCGCGGCGTACGCGGCCCGGTAGGCGTCGTTGGCTGCGGTGATCGCCGCGGCGCGGGCGTCCATCGCCTCGCGGTCCAGGCGGTTGCGCAGCTCGCGGCCCTCGCGGGTGCGGTAGCCCGCGCGGGCTTGCTGGCGGTTCGCCTCGGTGTGCGCCTCGCGGGCGTCGGCCTCGGCGGCGCGGTGCGCCTCCAGCCACACGGCTGCCGCGGCGGCCAGCTCCGCGGCGTGCGGGCCGCCGGCCAGGTGCGGGCGCAGCGCCTCGCGCACCTCGCCCTCCGAGGCGTAGCCGCGGGG
>Ga0207646_10007442_pt1 | contig 11130 bp, 11 predicted proteins | sample KBSK5502metaG_FD_184343 | JGI IMG/M metagenome (GOLD analysis project Ga0207646, IMG submission 184343) | Corn, switchgrass and miscanthus rhizosphere microbial communities from Kellogg Biological Station, Michigan, USA - KBS K5-50-2 metaG... | ecosystem: Host-associated > Plants > Roots >...
GGCCGTGGCGACGGGCGCGCTATGTCGATCTGGTCCGCGAAGTCGCGGGCAAGGACTGGTTCGATATTTCCAGCGAGAAACGACGCGCGCTCGCGAGCGGCGAGTTCAAACTCGAAATCCTTCCGCAACTGGCCGATTTCGAAGTGACCCAGCATGTTTTCGAAAAATTGGTGGAAGAAAAAACGTTCGATCCCTTGTTCGTCACGCATTGCCCGAAGGAATTAGTGCCACTCGCGAAGCAGAATGCCGCCGATCCGTCATTGGTCGACGTCTACGAGCTGATCATCAACGGAGTGGAAATGTCTCCCGGTTATACCGAGTTAAACGATCCCGATCTGCAACGGCAACGGCTGTTGGAGCAGGCCGGCGAAGAAACACAAAAAATCGACGACGATTTTTTGCTCGCGCTCGAATACGGAATGCCGCCGGCGGGAGGATTTGGTCTCGGCGTGGATCGTTTGGCAATGTTGTTTACCGGCGCCGAATCAATCCGCGATGTGATTTTGTTCCCGCTTTTGAAACCAAAGCGCGACTAAGGCCTGGTTTCTAGGTCCGGCGACAAACTATTGCTTCGATCCGCTCGAATTCTTCGTGGCCGGCGATGTGGTGGGCGAAGGAGTGGGAGATGGACTGGAAGATGGACTGGAATCCGATTGCGCTTTCTTCGGTTCGTCGTTCTTATCCGGCGTGAAATTTAACCGCTTTGTTTTGAAACGCGGATCTCCACCCTCTGCCGCCTCACGAGTTTCATTTGCCTTTTCGCTGACCTTCTCGATCGAGGTCACGTCCGAATTGAGAAGGCTGCCTTGAAACTTCGGGTCCGACCCGCTCCTCTGCAGATTTTTCAGCGAATCAACCTCCTGGATTTTTTCGTTGGAGTGAGTTTTGAAATGCAAACGTCCTTCGTCCCGAAGCATCGGATTTTCCGATTCGCCGGTCTTACCGCGATAAAGGGTATCGTCGCCCTCGTAGGTCCTGCTTTCATCGGGTGTGGCAGCTGGCGCTGCGCCGCTTGCTGTGGCGCTGGTTGTCCCTACCCCGGTATACGTAGTGGCGGGAGGGGCGATCCCTGGAGTAGGATCTGCGAACCCCTGCGAAATTATTCCAATCGAAGAAGCAACGATTGCGAAAGCGAGTGGCGATTTCATCAGGTGAAACCGATTACAACGGCATACCGTTAAAATCAACGGATTTTGTCCGGGGAAAATCTTCGGAAGCCGCTTATCAAAACGCTTTTAAGGCGTTGCCGTTGCAGTTGCGGTCGCGGTTGCAGTGGCCGTCGCGCTCGCGGTCGCTGAGGCCGTTGCCGTGGCGCTGGCGGTCGCGCTTGGTGATGGAGAGCGATGAGGATTGTGCTTTCCTTTTTCCCATCCCAAATGTTTTCCCGGCGGCGTGCCGAACGGCGGCTGCCCCGGTGTGCCATGAGCGCTGGGGCTTTCGCTGGACTTGAGTCCGGTATCCATCAGGCTCGCTTTAAATGTCTTATCGGTATTGCTCGATTCGCTATTTTCAGACGACTCGCTCTCGCCGACGCCCCGATCGCCGGTGTCGGTTACGCTTTCACCCCGGCCAATCGCATTTGAATTCTGGTGCGAACTGCCGTTGGAAGAACCGTTGTCGGCTGTGTCGCGTCCCCAGGCGCTCCCGCTTTTCCCGGGATTGTCCTGAGAATCGAACCTCGTGCCGTCACTCGCGGATTGTCCCTGTTGACCAGGATTATTGTCCTGACTGAATCCCGGACCGCTTCCGCTATTGGTACCAGCGTCAGCGGGACGGCCATGGTCGCCGGATTGGCCGGGACCTGCTACGACGTAAGAAATGAGGCCGATGCTGCAGACGAATGCGAGAAATGTGCGAAAGCTGGATAGGTTCATAATCTTGATATTTTCTGCATCATTTCAGAGCAGAAAGCGGCTAGAAATTCAAGTTATTTCCTTGGAGAGTTGGGGTCCTAATCGAGAGTCGGTTTAAGTCCGACACACGCTTTCGTTGAAAGACGATGCGCATAAGATCGACATCTTGGCGGCGAAATTCCTAGTGCGACGATCCGAGCATTCTCAAACAGATATTGAGGACGGCGATCAATGCGACTCCAAGCGAGAAGCTTGTTAGGACCAATCCTTTGCCGTGCTTCAACATTTCTCCAAGGACAGCGTGCACGGCCAGATATAAAAACCCGCCCCCGACGTGCGCCATTATCAAGCCAAGCCAAAAGGTCGAGGTCTTTGCCAAAAGGAAAAAACCGACCGCTCCACCGAGCAAAGTTGTCGCCTCAACTGTAGCAACCCAGCCAAGCGCTCTCCCGCGTTGCAATCCAGCGCCGATCAAAAGACTGCCGAGGGCGAGTCCTTCCGGCACTTTGTGAATGCACAGAGCGGAGAAGAGCGACCACTTGCCGGCTGCGCTTACAGCGGTTTCCTGTCCGATTCCCAGCGCGAGGCCGTCAGTCGTACTATGGATTGCCAACGCGACCATGAGTGCTGAAGCGATCTCGCTAAAATGACGTGTTGCGTCAGCGTCGAAATGGCTGGCGGCGCAGGCGGGACAGACGTGATGAACATATTTGCTGACGAAGAAAAAGAGCGCGTATCCCGTTGCCGCTGCTAGTACAACGGCCCACCAGCCACTGTTCGTTAAACTTTCCGGTAAAATCGTGAAGAACGTAACGCCGAGGAGCGTGCCAGCCGCAAAGCTGATCAAGGCGCAAAGCGGTTTGTGCGTTAGCTGCAATGACGCGCTAATGGACCCGCCGGCGAGCGCAAACACATAGGCCGCCACCACCTGCCAGAAAGTGATTTCGCCGTTCAAGAGCTTGCGATCGATTCGTGCTCCTCGGGGCAGTGCTGCGTCTCGATTGTCACGTGCACCAGCTCTTCATGTTGGCGGAGCAACTCCCGATAAAACTCACAAGGCCGCAGTTCGTGGGCAACGATCGAAACGATCGCAGCAAATTTTCCAGCGCCGACCTGCCAGACGTGGAGATCGGTGACCATCGAATCGCCGTCGCTTTCTACCGCGCGCCGTATTTCGTCAGGTAAATCGGAGGAAAGCGGTGTGCGATCGACCAAAATGCCGCTGGTATCTCGCAACAATTGGTAAGCCCACGAAAAAACAACGCCGCTTCCGACAAGGCCGACCACCGGATCAAGCCAGGCCAGGCCGAAGAACTTCCCAGAAGTCAACGCGATAATGGCGAGAAATGTTGTAAAGGCGTCGGCCAGCACGTGCAAGTAGGCCGCCCGCAAATTCAAATCGCGATGATGCGAATGATGATGATCTCGATCTTGTCCGCCGTGTTCGTGCCCTGAATCGTGGTGAGCGTCTTTGAGAAGAAGTGCGCAGACGATATTTACGGTCAGCGCAACGAAGGCGATACCGATCGCCTCATTAAAATGAATCGCCAAAGGAACAAAGAGGCGGTGGACGGATTCGCCGGCCATCAACAGCGCGACGACTGAGAGCACGACGGCGCTGGCGAATCCACCGAGCACACCGATTTTGCCCGTCCCGAAACTGTATTGCTCGTTAGACGAATGCCTGCGCATAAAATAGTAGGCAATCGCCGTGATGAGGAACGCGGTCACATGCGTGCTCATGTGCCAGCCGTCGGCCAGCAGCGCCATGGAGTGAGAAAGAAGGCCGGCGGTGATTTCGACCACCATCATCACGCCGGTGATGGCAATCACGATGTGCGTGCGGCGTTCGCCTTTCGTGAAGTCGCTCACGAAATCGTGCGAATGCCGAAAACGGGAGTGATCAGCCCGATTCATCTTTCTCGAACATAGCGCGATTATCGCGTCAGCAAAAAAAGCGGCAATTCACCCGTGGCTAATTTGCGCGAAGCCGTCCGCAAATCAGCGTGTACGCAGACACTGCGATCAGCAACGCACCAAAAGTGCAGACAATCGCCGCGCCCGAAGGCAAGTCACACCAATAGGATACAAATAGTCCCGCGACTCCGCCGAGAAGTGCAATGATCCAGCCGATGAGCAACCGGCCGCCGATTCGCTGCGCGAGATTGATGCCGCAAACCGCCGGCACAATCAGGTAACTGAAAACTAGAAGCACACCGGCGATGCGCACGAAGCTCGTCACGACCAGACCGAACACAGCATAAAAAAGAAAATCCCACCAGCGCACCTGCAAGCCTTTTTGATACGCACCATCGCGGTCGAACGAAACAAGCAGGAAATTTTTGCGGAAAACAAAATGGAAGACGCCGACCGCGGCGAAGAGCGCGAACCGTTCCCAAACTTCACGCGGCGTCACCAGTAAGATGTTTCCGATCAACATGTTTTTGATTTCTTCATCGCCTTCCGCGGCGCGACTTAACAACAACACCGCCGCTGCGGCTGCGACCACGTAAGAAATTCCGATGACCGCTTCCTGTGGGATCTGACTCGCGCGCTTTCCGGTTACTGAAAAGATCGCTGCGCCAACTAAAGTAAAAGCGAGCGCGATACCAAACGTTGTCCAGCTTTCAAGATCGAGATGCAACAACACGGCCAGACAAATTCCAAGCGAGGCCATCTGCGCCATGGCGATGTCGATGAAGATGATGCCGCGCTGGACAACGTGAAGGCCAAGATAAACCAGCAGCCACGGCAAAAGAATGCAGGCCACGATCGGCCAAAACATTACCTCCCACATAATTACTTCAGCGCAGCCGCCAGCCGCGAAATAAGCGTGTCGATCAATTTCGCATAACCGTCGGATCCAGGGATTCCGCCGGGAAACTGCGAAAACTCCACGACTTTCGCGCCAGTTGCGCTGGCAACTTTCTCGGCAATGCGCTTATCGTGATAAGGCTCGACGATGACGGCTTTGACGTGCTGCGCCTTCATTTGCGCGATCACTTCCGTTAAATGCGAAGGCGACGGTGGAATTCCAGGCTTGGGTTCGAGGAAGATGTCAATGTTCAAACCGAAGCGATGACCGAAATATGGCCACGAATCGTGATACGCCACGACATGCTGATTCTTGAACGGCAACATGGCCGCGCCCCATTCCTGAAGCTTGGCGTTAATGGTCGCTTCGAATTTCTTGTAGGTGCCATCGTAAAACGCGGCGTTCGGCGGATCGAGCGCGGCCAATGATTGCGCGATGTGCTGCGCAATCGCTTTGGCGATAATTGGATCGACAGTGAAGTGAGGATTGCCGAGCGCGTGCACGTCGCCCGCCGCGCGCGTCACACTCGTTGGAACATTCATCAAGCGAATTCCCTGCGAGGCTTGCACGCGTCCCGGCTTGCCGATCTCGATTTTCGGATTGCGCGCGTTTTGTAAAAGCGGAGGAAGCCAGCCGATTTCCAACTCCGCGCCGCCGTCGATCAATACATCGGCATTGCGCAGCGAGACAACAAAACTCGGACGCGCATCAACGAAGTGCGGATCCTCGGTCGCTTTAGCGAGAACGACGATGTCGATCTTGTCTCCGCCAATTTCACGCGCGAGCGAGCCAAAGTCGGGAAGCGTGGCAACGACATTCAACTTCGCTTGCGCGGAGAAAACGCACGCAAGAATTGTGGACAGAATTAGAAGGATTCTTTTCATGGTCTAAAATTTGTGGGCGCCGTGGGAGCCGAGAATAAATTCGAACTGTAGAAAAACTGAATCGACGTCCCGCTCGGCGAGGAAAAATGTATCGTTGAGGAAGTCGTGATTGTACTGGAGCCGGATTTTTGAGAACTCGGTCGGATACCAAGTCAGGTTCGCGGAAATACGCGAACGCGATTGTCGATCCAAATCATCGGTGAATCTTGAATCTTCGGCATCGTAATAATCGCCGCGAATTCCGGCGACCCAACCTTTTTTGAATCCCCAGAGCACCTGCGAATAGAGGCCCCAATCATGAAACGTTTCCGCGACCGGAAACGATTCGTTTACGCCGCGGCCGGCTTCGAAACGCCGATACATGAATTCAGTTTGCCATTTCACGAACGGAAATCCGCCTTCGGCGTTCGCACTTTTCCATTTGTAGAGCAAATCCGCGCCGTAAATCTGCGTGCGCGAATTCGCTCCGGTCTCGTTCGATCCAAACGCGCCCGAAATCCCGCCGAGCACAACCTGCGTCGGGCTAAGGTCGACTGAGTTTTCCCAGCGCGGAATCCAAACGAAATCCTGCAACCCGCGCAGTTCCCGGTCGGTTGTCCGCCGATCGAAAAACATTCCATCGTCGCCAGGATTTCGAAACGAGTACGCGGTCCCGCCGCGACCGTTCTGCACGGCGAAAATCAACTGCGAGTACCACGGCACCGGCACGATCCAGGACATCTGTGCGCCGACTCCGCGCAAACCGTCGCCGCCTAACAAGAGTGCGTGAACGATGGGCGCGTCCGCGAAGTCCCAGGTATGGGGGTGGGTCGGATTGATTCGGCCGAACGCGGCGAAGAACTGTCCAGCTTTGAGTTGAAGATTGAATGGCAGGCTCGTCGTTTGCAGGAACGCCTCCTCAACTTCGACTTGCGTCTCGTTGTCGTTGTCGAGCTTGAAAACAATATTAGCGAACCCTTCGAAATAAGGATCGACCGCGCCGTCGAACGCGAGCTCGATGTTGCGCGCGTTGAATCCGCGCTGCTGCGGATCGTGGTCCCCGCGTTCGATGTCACTGAGATCGCGCGCGCTTGAGCCGGCGAGCGCAAACAGTCCGTCGAACGAAATGTTCATGTAATTTTTCCCGCCCCCGCCGATCGAAATCGGTTGAGTCAAAGACGCGCCCGCTCCGGTGCTGGAAATTGTTTCAGGAGCCGACGTAACGACTGAGGTGTCGGTTGTCGGAAAATTTCCGGAGACGGTGGTTCCGTTCGCGTTCACGTCCGGACCCGCTGCGGCGGGCGGTGTGTTCGATGTCGATGAAACAACCGATGCGTCTTCGGTTGCGAAATGTGCCGGCGCTGCCGCGCTCGCGGCCGGCGAAGGCGAAGTTGCTGCGGCAACAGGTGGCGCTTCCGAACTTGGCGACGACGAAGGCGTGTTTCCATTCGTTTTGTCGATGGCAGCTTGCTGATCCTTCACTTGTTGTTGCAACGTCTTTACCGTTTCGGTGAGCGCTTGCACTTGTTGACGCAACGCTTCGATATCGGATGCCGATGCGGGCGTCGAAGCTGCATCTTGACCCAACGCGATCGCGATCGGCGAAATCGTCAGCATAACTAAAATAAATTTGTTCATTAAGTCTCCTGACATGAATCCCGGGCGTTTCAGCCCGACGAATCGATTGGCTGCGTCCGCGCGCGTTGATTTAGTGGCGTCAGGAACGCGCTGATGCCGCTATCCCGCAGGCGCGGGAGTGAATCAACGGGTCAGGAGTGCGCCGGCGGCGCGTGCTCGAAAACCCGAGCGCTAAGGAATAGAGACTCGACCCACTGCGGACTCAGGATTGGTCGCTGCGAAAATGGAAGGACCGGAATCGGTTCACTGACGAGAGATGGCGGAACAGAATGATCAAAGCTGCCGGACGCGATCAAAGTGACCGCGCAACTGTGTCCAGGTCGATCCGCGTCATTGTGAACACGGCCGTGAAGCTGAGGGGAAGCGCTGAGCGCGAGAGTCCAGACAAAAGCGGCGGAAGCCAGGAACGCGACAAAAGCACGCGTTTTCGTGCTGCTTTTCATCGGACGCGAGCTTCTGCCGGTTCAGAAATCCGCGCAAGACCTTTTTGCACGGTCACTTTGAGGATTCGCCGGTTTGTTCGGATTTTTTCCCCCATAAATGAAACGTGTAGGTGAACACGATGTAGCCAAACAAGTCGTGCTTTGGTCCGTTGCTAACGTAAAGCGCCGGGTTGAATTGAAAATCGCGAGTCAAATTGCAAGTGAACCCGATCGTAGATGAATTTTCCGAGCCGCTCTGCCAATCAACTTGAACCCGCCAAGTTTTGTTGAAGTCGTAAGCGTACCCGAGAATCGCTTCGTTTTTATAGCCGGCGTGGATTGCGCCGACGATGACTTTGTGATGCTCTGTGTAATAGCCAGCCTCGACAAATGGTTGTGGGTCCACCTTGCTGTGCGGCGACCAGTTGGCAAATCCGACCGATAAAAGGTATGGCTCCTTTGTCAGTAGCCCTAGTTCCGTCGCGAAAATCAGCTCGTTTGGGTCGAAGCCTTTAAAGACCGCAACTTCCGCCCAGTCGCTCAATCCCAATTCGCTCTGGATTTCGTAAGGGTTAGCGATGCGCTTGTCTTGAATCTGCAGGCTCAACGAAAAATCGCCTTCCTTTTGCAAATCGGGCGTGATGATCTGATTCAGCCCTTTCGTGGTCGCGAATGATGATGACGCACAAATCAAAATGCCGGCGAAGGCGACAAGGAAATTGCTCGCCGCGGCGAATCCGTTCTTTGGCGGATCGATCTCCGTATTCGCGCGCATGCTCAACGATTATCGCCGTCGCCGCGCGAGTCGAGCGCAGATAGTTTCCGTCAAAAACAAAACAGCCCCGAAAAGTTCTGGGGCTGCCTGTCAGTGATTTTTTGAACGATCGACTACGGAGTCGGCGAGCGGTGCGGGTTGTGTTTGCCCTTTTGCCAGCCAAGGTGCTTCCCGGGTGGCGTTGGACTTGTTTTGATATGCGGATTCACAGTTGGCGAAGCGCTCGCGCGAGGCGAAGCGGTTGCATTCGAGGTCGCGGTGTCGCGACCAAACTGTGAATTTTGTAGGCCCTGTGAGCTCATATTGCTCATGCCAGGGTTATTGCTCGGCCCGTACCCAGGGCCGCCATGACTGCCACTCTGCCCTTGGCGATCTCAATCGGCCGCTGAATGTCGGAGATCATCCGACAGGGCGCCAGAATTTTGCGGCGGATTTGCCAGTCCAATCACACCGCGCGTTGACCGAGCCATTGCACGGCCATACGCGTGACCTGCCGCGCGCTTTTGAGTTTCAGCTTTTCTTTAATGTTGGTGCGGTGCGTCTCGACAGTTTTTGGACTAACGCCCAACGCGTTCGAAATTTCGCGCACTTCGTGGCCTTTGCCGATGAGCTCGAAGATTTCGAATTCGCGGTCGGTCAAGAGACTAATCGGATCGTCGGTCGGGTGCGATTGGCTGTCCGGTCCATTATGCTGGAGCTGCGCTGCGATCACCGGGCTAAGATAACGTCGTCCGTTTAATGCCTCACGAAGAGCGGCGGCGATGTTGTCGATCGCGTCTTGTTTCACGATGTAACCCATCGCGCCGGCTCGCAGCGCGCGCGTCGCGTAAAGCGCTTCTTCATACATGGAAAGAATCAGCACCGGCATTTTTGGAAATTCGGCGCGAATTGTTTTGGTTAATTCGATCCCGCTCGTGCCGGGCAAACCAATATCGACGACCACGAGATGAGGTTCGAGTTCGCGGATGAGCGCCATGGCATCAACCGCCGTGCTCGCCTCGCCGCAGACAGCGAATTCTTCTTTCGAATCAATCAGGCGCACGAGCCCTTTGCGCAAAACGGGATGATCGTCGACGAGCAGGACGCGTTTTGCGTTTTGCTTCGTAGCCATCTCAGGCCGCCTGGCCTTCCAACCATTGCACGGCGAAGCGAGTGACCTGACGGGCGTTCTTCAAATTCAATTTCACTTTGATGTGTGCGCGATGCGTCTCAACTGTCTTGGCGCTGATATGCAGCGCGCGCGCGATCTCGCGAACGTCGCGGCCTTTTCCGATCAACTCGAGAATTTCCAGCTCGCGATCGCTCAACTTGTCGGTCGGATTGGCCTGGTTGCTTCCGCTGGCGAAACTGGTGATCAATTTCGCCGACATCTCGTGGCTGAGATATGGCCGTCCCGCAAGCACTTCGCGAATCGCGTTGATCACATTTTCGAGCGCCTCTTGTTTCATGACGTAACCTTGGGCGCCCGCCCGCAGCGCGCGCAAAGCATAAAGCGATTCATCGTGCATGGAGAGGATAAGTACCGGTAACTTTTGAAATTCAGCGCGGATGTTTTTGATCAACTCAATGCCGTTCGCGCCGGGCAGGCTAAGATCGACAATCGCCAGGTCGGGTTTCAATCGACGAATCACGCTCATGCCTTCAGCCGCGTCTCCTGCCTCGCCGCAGATGTTGAAAGCGCCGTCCGAACTGTTGATCAACTGTTCGAGTCCTTTTCGAAACAGCGGGTGGTCGTCAACGATGACGATGCGTTTCGCTTTCGTGAGCGCGGGTTTCGGATTTTCCTTCGTTGCCGCAGAGCTCCTCATTTCGTCGCCGAGAGCGGCAAATAAACTGTGACACGAGTGCCGCCGCCTTTTAGGGAAGTTAGCTCGAGTCGCGCGCCGATCGACTGCGCCCGATACTGCATGATGTGAAAACCTAATCCGTGGCCGGTTTTTGTTTTAGTGTTAAAGCCCACGCCGTTGTCGGTCACGCTGAGGACGAGATCGTTCTTCAATCGCCGAACCTCCAACACAACTTGGGTGGCACGAGCATGTTTGTTCGCGTTGACGAGCGCTTCCCGCAAAATCCGGTAAAGCTGCGATGCGACATTGTCGTCTTCGATATTGAGCTCAGTTTTTATTTCAAAACGGCACGGTGTCTTCCAAATTTTCCGTTCCACCATGTTTCGCAGCGCTAGCACAAATTCGGCGGCGTCAATCTCTTCCTTGTGCAGATCGCGGGCGATATTGCGCGCGTTCATTACCGAGCTGTTGATTAACTGCGCGATTTTTTCGAGATCGTCCTCGTGCACCACTCGATGGTCTTTGAGTCGCAGCGCAGTGGCACGGGCCAGGAACCCAATCGCCGTCAGCTGCTGACAAAGTCCGTCATGCAATTCCTGGCCGAGCCGTTCCTGCTCACGATCGGTGATCTCGAGAATCTGACCTTCGAGTCCTTTGCGTCTCGCGATCTCGCTTTCCAGTTCGGAGTTGGCGACACGCAGTGCTTTCGTTCTTTGTTGCACAAGTTGTTCCAATAATTGTTTCGATCGTTTCAGCGCGGCTTCAACTTTTTTTCGGTGCGTGATGTCGGTGACGACGGCGACGATGTGGCGGACGTTTTCTTCACGGTCGCGGATCGCCGACACGTCGTTATGGACCCAGACGCTCGAGGCGTCAGGCCGGAGGTAACGTTTTTCGATGACGAAATTCTCACCGGTTCCCCTGGCCAGGGCACGGAATTTTTTCACGTTTGCCGCCAAATCCTCCGGGTGGGTGAT
>Ga0207646_10007444_pt1 | contig 11127 bp, 10 predicted proteins | sample KBSK5502metaG_FD_184343 | JGI IMG/M metagenome (GOLD analysis project Ga0207646, IMG submission 184343) | Corn, switchgrass and miscanthus rhizosphere microbial communities from Kellogg Biological Station, Michigan, USA - KBS K5-50-2 metaG... | ecosystem: Host-associated > Plants > Roots >...
CCACGATTTCGTCCGCGTCGGCGGAGAGAAAGTGGCTCGAGATCACCGTCGCAAGGCGCTCGAACCAGAACGCGCTCAGCTGGGTCAGCACGGCACCCTTGTGGGGAACCGGCTCCCGCAGCACGACATCGAACGCACTCACACGGTCGCTTGCCACGAGCAGCAGCGTCTCGCGATCCACCTCGTAGACTTCGCGGACCTTGCCGCGGCGGAGCAGCGGGAGGGGAAGGGCGCTGGCGACGAGTGGGAGCGTCATACCGTGACCTCGGCGGCGGCCGCGGCCGGCGCCACGGCCTCGACTCGGTGGAGCACGTCGGGGAGGACGTGCTCGAGGAATTCGTCCACCTGGCGCGGTGCGCGGCCGACGTAGGCCACCGGCTCGAGCTCCTCCGGGCGGACGGCGATCTTCAAGGCTTTGAAGGCCGGGTCGCGGGCCAGCCGCTCGAGCAGATCGTTCGGCGCCCCTTGCTCGGCGACCGCCTGCGCCACGGCGAGGCTGTGGCTGCGGATCACCTCATGCAACCGCTGGCGATCCCCGCCCGCCTTCACGCCGCGCATCAGCAGTCGCTCGGTGGCAAGGAACGGCAGCTGCGCGGCCACGTGGCGCGCGATCACCGGCTCGCGCACCTCGAGCCCGGCCGCCACGTTGGTGGCGAGCACCAGGATCGCGTCGCTGGCCAGAAACGCCTCTGGAATGACGAGCCGGCGATTGGCGCTGTCGTCCAACGTGCGCTCGAGCCACTGCTCCGCCGCGGTGTGCCAGGCGTTCCCTTCGAGCTCGATGACGAAGCGTGCGAGGCCCGTCATCCGCTCGGCGCGCATCGGATTCCGCTTGTACGCCATCGCCGACGACCCCACCTGATCGCTCTCGAACGGCTCGAGCATTTCGCCTTCGTGCTGCAACAGGCGCAAATCGGTCGCGAACTTCGCCGCCGACTGGGCAATCCCCGCCAGGGCGGCGAGCACCTGGGCGTCGAGCTTCCGTGTGTACGTCTGGCCGGTGATCGGGAACACCCGCGTGAAGCCCATGCGCCGCGACACGCGGGCGTCGAGCTCGCGCACCTTGTCATCGTCGCCGTCGAACAGCTCCAGGAAGCTGGCCTGCGTTCCGGTAGTCCCTTTCACGCCGCGGAACTGCAGCGTCTCCAGGCGGTGCAGCACCTCCTCGGCGTCGAGCAGCAGCTCCTGCATCCAAAGCGTGATCCGCTTTCCGACGGTGGTGAGCTGGGCCGGCTGAAAATGCGTGTAGGCGAGGCACGGGACATCGCGATAGCGCCGCGCGGGCTTGGCGAGCGCGACCAGTACGGCCGCCACCCGGCCGAGCAGCAGCTGCAGCCCCTCGCGCATCAGGATGAGGTCGGTGTTGTCGGTGACGTAGGCGCTGGTCGCGCCGAGGTGGATGAAGGGCCGTGCCGCCGGCGCCTGCTCGCCCAGATGGTGAATGTGTGCCATCACGTCGTGGCGGATGCGCTTCTCGTGCTCCGCCGCGCGATCGAGATCGGCATCGTCCAGGTGGGCACGCAACTCCGCGAGCGCCCGGTCAGGGATGTCGAGGCCCAACTCCCGCTCGACCTCCATGAGGGCGAGCCACAGCCGGCGCCACAGCCCGATCCGCCGCCGCTCCCCCCACAGGGCCTGCATCGCCGGGGAGGCGTAGCGCTGGGAGAGGGGCGAGCTGTAGGTCAAACCGAGGCCTTCGCGCGCGCCGCGAGCTTGTTCCAGTCCGCCAGGAACTGCTCCAGCCCCCGATCGGTGAGCGGATGCAGCAGCAGCTTCTTCAGGACGTCGGGGGGCAGCGTGGCCACGTCGGCGCCGATCATGGCCGCCTCCACCACGTGCCGCGGATGTCGCATCGAGGCGGCGAGGATCTCGGTGGCGATCTGGTAGTTGTCGAAAATCACCCGCGCCTCGCGGATCACGTCCATCCCCTCCTGGCCCACATCGTCGAGGCGCCCGATGAAGGGACTGACGTACGCCGCGCCCGCCTTCGCCGCGATCAGGCACTGCACGCTCGAGAAGCACAACGTGACATTGGTCTTGATGCCCGCCTCGGCGAGGCGCCGCACCGCGATCATGCCCGCCTCGAGCATCGGGATCTTCACGACGATGTTGTCCGCGATCTTGGCGAGCTCTTTCCCTTCGCGGACCATGGCGTCAGCGTCGACCGCGACCACTTCGGCCGAGACGGGCCCTTCGACCAGGGAGCAGATCTCCTTCAGGACGTCGCGGGGGTCGAGGTCACCCGCCTGCTTCGCGAGCAGAGACGGGTTGGTGGTGATCCCGTCGATCAACCCGGCCTGGGCGGCCCAGCTGATGTCCTTGAGGCTCGCGGTATCGAGAAAGAACTTCATCGGCTAGACGCCTCGGCGTAGAGGTCAGCGGGATAACGCACCGCCACGAGGTAGAGTCCTTGGGGCGGGGCGGGCGGGCTGGCCGCCTGGTTGTCGGTCGCGGTGAGCAGCCGGGGAAGATCGTCGAGCGCGCGCCGGCCCAGGGCGATGTCGACCATCGCGCCCACGAGAAAGCGCACCATCCGATGCAGGAATCGATCGGCCTCGATCGTGAACGTCACCCCCGCTCCGTCAGTCCGCGGCGCCCACTGGGCGAGCGCCACGCGGCTGCGATAGTGGGGTCGTCCCGAGCCCGCCCCGGTCGCGGCAAGGCCACGGAAGTCGTGCTCCCCCAGGAGCAGCTCAGCCGCGCGCGAGAGCAGCGCGACATCGAGCGGGCGTCCGAAGGCCCATTCGTACGGGCGCCGGAACGGCGAGCGGGCCGTGTCGTCGGTCCCGATCACGTAGCGGTAGCGCCGCGCCAGCGCACTGTTGCGCGCGTGAAACCCCGGTCGCATCGGGCTCACCCGCTCCACCCAGATGTCCCGGGGCAGCAGGGCATTGAGGGCCCGGTACAGCCCCGGCACGTCCTCCGCCCAGCGCCCGTCGGCCAGAAACCCGACGCCCTGGCCCAGCGCGTGCACGCCCGTGTCGGTGCGTCCCGCGCCGGTCGCGGCAGTGCGGCGACCCATGAGGCGCTCCAGTACGGCCTCGAATTCCGCCTGCACGGTGCGCCCGTCTCGCTGCCGCTGCCAGCCCGCGAATTCCGCCCCGTCGTACTGCACAACGGCGAGGTAGGGCCGGCTCGTCACGGCCGAAAGATAGGCTGAAGCGGGGGGTCAATCAAGGCACGCAACCCGTTGTGGCATTTGACAAAACGCGATTTTTCCGGGTAGCTTTGGCAGGCCCGAAACTCCCGAGCCCCGTGCCCGAGCAGTCCCACTCCGTACCCTCCCCGCTGCAGCAAGCGATCGCCGCCCTCGCCGACCGCCGGTCCCTGAGTGAGCAGCAGACGATGGAGGCGTTCGGGGTTGTGATGCGCGGCGAGGCGACGCCGGCCCAGATCGCCGCCCTGCTGATGGGGTTGCGGGTGAAAGGCGAGACCCCGGAAGAGGTGGCGGGCGCCGCCCGGGCGCTACGCGAAGCGATGGTGCGCGTGGAGGCGAACGGCGCACACCTCGTGGACACCTGCGGCACCGGCGGGGGAGCAGTCTCCACCTTCAATATCTCGACCGCCGCCGCGTTCGTCGCCGCCGGCGCCGGGGCGGTCGTGGCCAAGCACGGCAACCGGTCGTTCACTTCCAAGTGCGGGTCGGCCGACGTGCTCGAGGCGCTGGGCGTCCGCATCAGCCTCGACGCAGCCGACGCAGCGCGCGTGCTGCGGGAAGCCTGCGTCACGTTCCTCTTCGCCCCGACCTTTCATCCCGCGATGAAGCACGCCGGGCCCGTGCGCCGCGAGCTCGCAGTCGCGTCGGTGATGAACCTGCTCGGGCCGCTCGCCAACCCGGCGGGCGTCCGACGGCAAGTCGTGGGGGTCGCGGACGCGGACCGCGCCCCACTCATGGCGGGTGCGCTCGCACGGCTTGGAGTCGAGCACGCGCTCGTGGTCCACGGCCGGGTCGGCATGGACGAGATCGCGCCGCAGGGCCTAACGGACGTGTGGGAGGTACGGAGTGGAATCGTGAGCAGGTGGGAGCTCGATCCGGCAGACCACGGACTGGCGGTCGATGACGTGACAGGGCTTTCGGGCGCGGAGCCCCCGGCCAACGCAGCGCGCATCGAGCGTTTGCTCGGCGACGGGCGCGAGGACCTCGCCGGGCTGGCCGCCCTGCTGCTCAACGCGGGCGCGGCGATTTACGTCGCCGGGCTGGCCGCGTCGTATGCCGAGGGCGTGGCGCGGGCGCGGGAGGTGGTCCACGCCGGCAAGGGTCGAGACGCCCTCGAGCGCCTGCGCCGCGCGACTAGTATTTCCGGATGACGCCGACCACCACGCCCTGGACGACGACGTCGCGTTCGTTGACGCGCAGCGCCGTCATGGTGGGGTTGGCGGGCTCGAGCCGGATCCACCCGCCCGGTTCCCGATAAAACCGCTTGACCGTGGCGCTCGAGCCGTGCACCAGCGCGACCACCGTCTGGCCGTTGTCGGCCTGGTTGCGCTCGTGGACCACGATGAAGTCGCCGTCCTTGATGTGTTCGTCGATCATCGATTGACCGCGTACCTTCAAGACATAGCTCCGGCCACGGCGGGGAATCAGCTCGTCGGGCACCGCGATCGTGTCCGTGCCGCTCACCGCCTCGATGGGTGCGCCGGCGGCGACCAGGCCGTGCAGCGGCAGATCGGTGGCCCCGGTCTGGCCACGCGGCGGCACGACCTCGATGCCACGACTCTCGTTATGGGCGCGCCGGATGTACCCCTTGCGCTCGAGGTTGGTCAGGTGCTCGTGAACCGTAGCGAGGGAACGGAACGAGAACCGCTCCGCGATCTCCTCGAAGCTCGGCGCGTACCCCTGCGCGCTGATCTGCGCCGAGATGAAGTCCAGGATTTCGCGCTGACGACGTGTAAGCGGCACAATGTCTCCCGAAGGGAAACCGAAGCCAAATCTACCCGAAAATCGACCGAACGCAAGCATGCCGGAAACCAAGCTTGACGCCATTCTCTCAGCCACCCGCGACCGGGTTGCGAGCCTGCGGTCGCAGGCGCGAGAGCTCGAGCACCGGGCTCGAGCGGCGCCCGATCCGCGTCCGTTCGCGCGTGCACTGGCCGGTCGGGAGGTCGGGATGATCGCCGAGGTCAAGCGTCGCTCACCGTCGGCGGGCGCGATTCGCGAGAACCTCGATCCGGTGGCCCATGCGCGAGCGTATGTCCGGGGCGGGGCCGTGTCCATCTCGGTCCTGACCGACGAGCTGCACTTCGGCGGCTCGCTCGACGACCTTGCCCAGGTCGCGAGCGCCGTGCCAGTGCCAGTGCTGCGCAAAGATTTCATCCTAGACGAGCTGCAGCTGTATGAAGCGCGCGCCGCGGGAGCCAGCGCCGTGCTCTTGATCGTGCGAGCGCTCACGTCCGATGGCTTGCAAGCGCTGGCCCGCGCCGCGCGCGACCAGGGTTTGGGCGTCCTGGTCGAGGTCCACTCGGAGGGCGAGCTCGAGCTGGCGCTCGGCGTGGACCCGACCGCCGTCGGCGTGAACAGCCGCGATCTCGCCACATTCGCAGTGGATCTCGGGCGCGCCGAGCAGCTCGTGGCCCTGGTCCCGGGCGGTGTGCCTGTGATCGCCGAGAGCGGGATCGCGACGCGCGCGGACGTGGAACGCATGGCCGCAGCCGGGGCCGACCTCGTGCTGGTGGGCACGTCGGTGGCCAGGAATGCCGATCCAGAACGAGCTGTACGGGAGCTGACGGGCGTACGGAGAATGGGGAGGAGCCGGTGAGGCAAGTGCGGAATGCGGAATGCGGAGTGCGGAATTGCAAGGCTGGTTCGATCCCGGAACTCTCCTGTCCCGCGCGACCGTGGTGCGGTCAATTCCGCATTCCGCATTCCGCACTCCGCATTCGGGGCGGCTCGCGCATCGGAGGCTCGCATGACGCCTGAAGCCGGCGCGCGCGAGACAGGTCGATTTGGGCCGTACGGCGGCCGCTACGTCCCCGAGACGCTCATGGCGGCCCTGGAGGAACTCGATCGTGTGCACGAGGCAGCCAAGCGCGATCCCAGCTTCTGGACGGAGCTCAACGCATTGCTCAAGGACTACGTGGGTCGGCCCACGCCGCTGACCGAGACGCCGCGCCTCGCGGAACAAGTGGGAGCCGGGGTGGTGGTCGCCTTGAAGCGCGAAGACCTGAACCACACGGGGGCGCACAAGATCAACAACACGCTCGGGCAGGCCTTACTCGCTCGCCGCATGGGGAAGCGCCGCATCATCGCCGAAACGGGGGCGGGGCAGCACGGGGTGGCCACGGCCACGGTATGCGCGCGGTTCGGCCTCGAATGCGTCGTCTACATGGGCGAAGAGGACATGCGGCGCCAGCGCTTGAACGTGTACCGCATGGAGCTGATGGGGGCGCGGGTGGTGCCCGTGACGTCGGGCACGCGTACGCTCAAGGACGCCACCAACGAGGCGCTGCGCGACTGGGTCACGAACGTGACCACCACGCACTACATCATCGGTTCCGTGGTGGGTCCCGATCCGTTCCCGCGCCTGGTGCGCGATTTCCAGTCGATCATCGGCCGCGAAGCACGGGCCCAGGCGCTCGAACGCTGGGGCAAGCTGCCGAGCACCGTGGTCGCCTGCGTCGGCGGCGGCTCGAACGCGATGGGTATCTTCGCGGCGTTTCTCGACGACCCTGACGTGGCGCTCGTCGGGGTGGAAGCAGCCGGGGAGGGGCTCGAGAGCGGTCATCATGCGGCGTCGCTGGGACGCGGGCGGCCGGGTGTGTTTCACGGCAGCCTGAGCTACCTCCTCCAGAACGCCGACGGGCAGGTCCAGCCAGCGCACAGCGTCTCCGCGGGTCTCGACTATCCGGGGGTCGGGCCCGAACACGCTTACCTGAAGGACAGCGGTCGGGTATTGTATGAAGCAGTGACCGACCGGCAGGCGCTCGAGGCGTTCGCCTCGCTGTCCCGACTGGAAGGGATCCTGCCGGCGGTGGAGAGCGCCCACGCCGTCGCCTGGGTGCTGGCACACCGCGGGACCTGGCGCGCGGGCGACATCGTCTTGCTGAACCTGAGCGGCCGGGGCGACAAGGACGTCGCCATGGTCGCGGAACTCACGGGAGCCGCCACCTGACCAACCCGCCCGTACCCGAGCTGGCGTTGCCGCCGCAGCAGGTCGAAGAGCTGCTGCTGGTCCTGTCGAAGGGGATCCGGGCCACCCAGCTCTATCTGCCGAACAATCCGGTGTATCAACGCGCCGTCGACAACATCCGGGCGTCGTTCCGCCAGATCTGGCAGGCGACCGACGATCTCGTGTTCGACGTGGGCGAGACCGAGCTGCGCTGGGAAGACAACGTCGTCTACAATCAGGAGCAGCGCGGCGAGAGCATCGCCTGGACGCTCTACAAGGACGGCGTCCGGTCGCTCGCCTTCAAGCCCGGCGTCGAGGAAGCGGAGATCGTGAACTTCCTGGGCGTGTTGCAGCGCGCGCGCAATCTCCAGGCCGATGCCGCCGACGACCTGCTCACGCTGCTCTGGGCGCAGGACTTTCAGTTCGTCAGCTACACGTTCCGCGAGCTCGTCAGTGAGAACGCGGCGCCGATCGAAGCGGGCGAGACCATCACCTCGGCGCCGCCGACCGACCTGCGCCACGCGGTGGAGGCGGAGGCGCCGCCCAAGCGCGAGGGCCTGGTCTCGATCGACGACTTCGACACCACGCTCTATTTTCTGGAAGACAACGAGGTCGCGTACCTCAAGAAGGACGTCGAGCGGGAGTACGCGCAGGACCTGCGCCGCAACGTGCTCTCGATGCTGTTCGACTTGCTCGAGCTGCAGACCTACGGCACCGTCCGGGCCGAGCTGATCTCGATCGTCGAGAACTTCATCCCGTATCTGCTCGGCGCCGCCGACTTCCGCTCCGTCGCACTCATTCTCCGTGAGACACGTGCCATTCTGCAGCGCGCGCGCGAGCTCATCCCCGAGCACCGCCAGGCCCTCGAGGGCCTCCCGACCCGACTGTCGCAGAGCGATTCGCTGTCACAGCTCCTGCAGGCGCTCGACGAATCCGCGGTGCACCCCACCGAAGAGGATTTGTCCGAGCTGTTCCAAGAGCTCCGACCCGAAGCGCTCTCGACGCTGATGGTGTGGATCGCGAAGCTGCATGATCCATACGTGCGCGACCTCATCCAGGGGTCGGCGGCCCGGCTGGCGCAGGCCAACCCCGCTGAGGTACTCAAGGCCCTCGCCAGCGAGGACGGTGCCGCCCAGCTCGAGATGGTCAAGCTCGCGGGACGCTTGAAGCTCCCGGGCGCACCGGAAGGCATGGAGCGTCTGCTCGCGTCGGAAGATCGTGGGCTCAAGCTCGCCGTGGTCGAGGCGCTCACGGCCATCTCGAGCCCTTCGGCGATGCGGCTGTTGGAGAAAGCGATCGACGATGGCGACCGTGACGTGCGGATCGCCACCGTACGATTCCTCGGATCTCGCGGCTACCGCAATGCGGCCGCGCGCATCGAGTCGATGGTCACGGGCTCCAAGCTCCGGAACGCCGATCTGACCGAGAAGATGGCGTTCTTCGAAGCGTTCGGAGCGCTCGGGGGCGCCAAAGGGATCCCCGCGCTCGAGAAGATGCTCGCCGCCAAAGGGCTGCTTACGCGGAAGGAAGATCCCGAGACCCGTGCCTGCGCAGCGATGGCGCTCGGCAAAGTCCGCACGCCGGAGGCTCGGGCGGTGCTCGAGCGAGCCGCGCAGGATAAGGATCCGCTGGTGCGCAACGCGGTCACACGCGCCCTGCGCGAGGTCGGCACATGACCGCCGGCGGCCCGCCCCGCGGCTCGATCGCCGAGACCGTCCAGACTACGGACGGATTCCTGCGCCACGCGGGGCGCGACTTCCTGGTCGTGCTCTACACGGCGGTGCGCTCGCTCAAGCTCTATCCGATCGAGAACGCACAGGTGCAGAAGGCGCTCGACGAGCTGACCGCCACGACGAAGCACCTGCTGGACGTGGAGAAGGAGATCGAGCTGCGGCTGCAGGGCGAGTTCATCTTCGTCAACTCCACGCGCCTCCGCCTCGATCTCGACAACTACGCCTCGTTCTCCCACATCCTCGGCGTGCTGCGGCAAAACGGCATCGGCGCAGTCCGGATCGACGAGGGCGTGGAGCGTAAGCAGCTGCAGATCTTCGTCTCGCTGCTGCTGTCGTACGCGGCGAAAGAGGTGACCGCGACCAAGGTCTTCGAGCTCGCGCAGAAGCTATCCGACGCGGGCGTCACCCACATCGGCGTCGAGCCCCCCCTCGAGACCGACGAGGACGCCGAGGACGAGGAGCGGCAAAAGGAGGCCGCGAAGCGCACCTACGCGCGCTCGGTGGCCGTCACGAAGGAGGTCATCAACTCGATCCGGATGGGCCGGACGGCCAATGTGAAGAAGGTGAAGCGCGCCGTGCAGGCGATCGTGGATCAGGTCCTGAACAACGAGGCCTCGCTGATGGGCCTCACGACGCTGCGGGACTACGACGAGTACACGTTCACGCACTCGGTCAACGTCTGCATCTTCTCGGTCGCCTTGGGCCGCAAGCTCGGCCTCACCAAGCTGCAGCTGTACGACCTGGGCATGGCCGCCCTGTTCCACGACGTGGGCAAGTCACGCGTGCCGCTCGAGGTGCTGAACAAGCAGGGGGGCTTGAGCGACGAAGAGTGGCGCATCATGCAGGCGCACCCTTGGCTCGGTGTGCTCACGCTGTTCGGGCTACGCGGCTACGGCGAGATCCCCTATCGGGGCATGGTCGTCGCCTACGAGCACCACATGAAGACCGACCTCACCGGCTACCCGAAATCGCTGCGGCCGCGCGAGCTGTCCATTTATTCGAAGATCGTCGCGGTGGCCGATGGGTTCGACGCCGCCACGAGCCGGCGCGTCTACCAGACCGTGCCGATCCAGCCGGATCAAGTGCTCAAGGAAATGTGGGAGAACCCGCGGCGCGGCTACGATCAGATCGTGGTGAAGGCATTCATCAACCTGATCGGGATCTACCCCGTGGGCACGTGCGTCATCCTCGACACGTACGAGGTGGCGCTCGTGCACAGCGCCAATCCGGACGTCACCCATGTGCATCGACCGGTCGTCCGCATCGTGACCACACCCGAAGGCGGCGTGCAGCACCCCGGATTCCTCGCCGACCTCGCGCAGCGCGACGCCGAAGGCAATCATCCCCGCTCGATCGTGAAGGTCACCGACCCCGTCAAGTACGGCATCAACGTCAGCGACTACTTTGTCTGAGCACCCGATCGCCGCGCGTTGGCGGGCCATTCGGGGTAACGCAGGGACGCGGCGCGCCGCACTCATTCCATACCTGACCGCGGGATTCCCGACGCCCGAGGCGTCGCTCGGCGCCTTGCGGGTCGTGGCCGCCGCGGGTGCGGACTTCGTGGAAGTGGGAGTTCCGTTCTCGGATCCGCTCGCCGACGGCCCCACCATCCAGCGCTCGACCCAGACCGCGCTGGACCAGGGCATGACGGTGCCGCGCGTGCTCGACCAGATCCGCCGCGCCGCGCTCGAGATTCCCGTGGTGGTGATGACCTACTTGAACCCGCTCATGGCCTTCGGGCTCGAGCGCTTCGTGCGCGAGGCCGCCGCCGCCGGCGTCTCGGGGCTCATCCTCACCGATTTTCCCGCCGGCGCCGATCCCGAACTCGAAGCGATGGTGCAGGCAAGCCCGCTCGCCTTGATCCGGCTGCTCGCCCCCACGACGACACCCGATCGCCTGGCGCGCGCAGTGCAGGGCGCGAGCGGATTCCTCTATCTCATCTCCCGCCTCGGCGTCACCGGCGTGCGCGATCAGGTACCCGCGGACCTGGCCGGGCACGTTGCGCGGGTACGATCGGCGAGCGCGCTCCCCCTGGCGGTGGGGTTCGGGATCAGCACGCCCGCCCAGGCGAGCGCCACGGCGCGCCTGGCGGATGGCGTCGTGGTGGGGAGCGCCATCGTGGATGCGTTGGCCGCGGGCGGGGTCGGTGCCGCCGAGCGGCTGGTCCGCCAGCTCGCGGACGCCGTCCGGGAGGGGACCGGATGACCGCGAACCGCCTGGTCACGATCTACAGCCGGGCGCTCGCCATTGGCGGATTGGTCGCGCTGGTCGCGGCCCTCATCGTGGAC
>Ga0207646_10007446_pt1 | contig 11123 bp, 5 predicted proteins | sample KBSK5502metaG_FD_184343 | JGI IMG/M metagenome (GOLD analysis project Ga0207646, IMG submission 184343) | Corn, switchgrass and miscanthus rhizosphere microbial communities from Kellogg Biological Station, Michigan, USA - KBS K5-50-2 metaG... | ecosystem: Host-associated > Plants > Roots >...
ATGTCCATGGCGAGCGTGCGCTGTGCCTCGCGCCTGCCCGGGGCGCTCGCGACAACCTCCTCGAGCTCCAGGATCCGCGCGGGCTCGAAGGTCGTGAACCAGCGCAGGTACGTCGAGACATCGCGGTCATCGGTGTTCAGCCAGTGCTGGTAGAAGGCATACGGCGTCGTGCCGTCGGCATGCAGCCACACCGACTCCCCGCTCTCCGACTTGCCGAACTTCGTCCCCGACGGGGCCAGCAGGAGCGGGTAGGCCATCGCAAACGCGTTGGGCGCCCCATCCGGGCGGGGCTCCGACGTCCGCCGGATCAGCTCGAGGCCCGCGGTGATGTTGCCCCACTGGTCGGCGCCGCCCATCTGCAGCTCGCAGCCGAGGGCCCGGTGCAGGTGCTGGTAATCGGCCGCCTGGATGAGCATGTAGCTGAACTCGGTGAACGACAGGCCGGCCTCGAGCCGCACCTGGACCGAGTCCTTGGCGAGCATGTACGGGATCGTGAAGTGCTTGCCCACGTCACGCAGGAAGTCGAGCAGGCCGATCGGCTCCAGCCACTCGGCGTTGTTGTGCATGACTGCCCCGTGCGGCCCGTCGAAGTCGAGGAACCGCTCCAGCTGGGGCCGGATCGAGGCCACGTTCGCCTCGATCTGCTCACGCGATTGCAGGTTGCGCTCGGCGGAGCGCCCCGACGGGTCGCCGATCATGCCCGTCCCGCCACCCACCAGAGCGATCGGGCGCCCGCCGCGGAGCTGGAGCCGGATGAGCCCGAAGATGGGCACGAGGTGTCCGATGTGCAGCCAGGCAGCTGACGGATCGAAGCCGATGTAGGCGGTGATCGGCTCGTTCGTCGCGAGCCTGGCCTCGAGCCCCTCCGAGGCGTCATGGAACTGGCCGCGCCAGCGCATCTCGGCGATGAGCCCGGCGAGTCCTGGAGCGAAGGTGGGGGCGCCCTCGACGGGCATCACAAACTCATTGCGCGCGTCACAGGATCGTGGGGAAGGCCGTCGAGAGCGCGACCCGATGGGGGGAAAGGGCCCTCACGGACCCTATGGTATCGTCGCCGCCTCATGCAGACCGCCCTCCAGAGGCGTCAGCGGCATCGTCGCAACGGAGCCGCCAGACGTGGACGTGGAGGTGGCGCCGCCCGCCGCGCGGCGCTCGCCATCCCGCTCCTCCTCTTCAGCAGCTTCCTCGTCCTTGGTGGCGTTGGCTTCATCAGCACGGTCAGCGCGTACGCGTTCTACAGCCGTGACCTGCCCGACCCGTCGGCCGCCCTCGAGGACCTCAAGTTCGAGCAGCCCTCGGTCATCTATGACCGCTCCGGTGCGGTCGAGCTCGCCCGCTTCGGCGTCCTGCGCCGGGAGCTCCTGAACTTCGACCAGATCCCGCCCGAGATGATCGACGCGACGACGTCCGTCGAGGACAAGGACTTCTGGACGAACCCGGGCTTCGACATCGGCGCCGTCGTCTCGGCCGGCCTCGACACGCTCAGCGGCAAGCCCCGCGGTGCCTCGACGATCACGCAGCAGCTCGTGCGCGCGAAGCTGCTCCCCGCGTGGGCGTTCGAGGGCTCGGTCTATGACCGCAAGATCCGCGAGATCATCCAGTCGATCCGCCTGACCCAGGCCTACCCGGGCCAGGACGGGAAGCGGCTGATCATGCAGGCCTACCTGAACCAGAACTTCTACGGCAACCAGAGCTATGGCGTTGCCGCCGCCGCGATGGGCTACTTCGGCAAGCCGCTCGCCGACCTCGACCTCGCCCAGTTCGCGACCCTCGCCGCCATCCCGCAGTCGCCGACCCAGTACGACCTCATGCGCAACTCGGTGACCGAGTGCACGGTCGATATCGCCGAGGACGAGGTGTGCCCCGCGGGCAAGGCCCGGATCATCGTCCCCGACACGACCGAGGTCTACGCGCGACGCAACCACGTGCTCGATCTCATGGCCACCCGCAGCGTCCTGTCCGCCGGCAAATACACCCAGGCGGAGTTCGATGCGGCGAAGCAGGAAGAGCTCGTGCTCAACCCGGTCGAGGCACCGCCCTGGAAGGCACCCCACTTCGTGTGGGAGGTGCGCAAGCAGCTCGGCGCGATCCTGTGTGGTCCGGAGAACGCCGAGACCTGCGAGCAGGTGGATACCGGCGGGTACCACGTCACGACGACGCTCAACTGGGATTACCAGCAGGTCGTCGAGAAGTGGCTCTACGCGGCGGCGCGCGCACCACTGGCGAAGAGCGCCGACGCGACGCGCAAGATCCTGAGCGACCTGCACATCCCGAGGCGCGACCAGTCATGGGTCCTCGGCCTGCGCGGCAAGAACATCCACAACAGCGCGGGCGCGGTGATCGACTACCGCACGGGGCAGGTCCTCGCGGTCGGCGGCAGCGCCGACTACTACCTGACGGTCAAGGACAAGCACTTCTCGCCCCAGTACGACGTCATGTTCTCCGGCTACCGCCAGCCGGGATCCTCGATCAAGCCGATCAGCTACATCACCGGCCTCGATGACCACACCATGACGGCGGCGACGATGTTCATGGACGTCGTGACCGAGTTCGAGCGCGGCTGGGCACCGGCCGACGCCGATCGACTCGAGCGCGGTCCGGTGCGGATGCGGAACGCGCTGCAGTTCTCGCTGAACATCCCGGCGATCAAGTCGGCCTACATCAACGGCATGGACCACCTGTTCGCCCAGTACCAGAAGTTCGGGCTGCAGTTCCTGCCCGGCTCGGTCCCGAGCCCGTCGATGGCCATCGGCACGCTCGAGATCCACATGATCGACCTGCTCAGTGCGTACGGCTCCATCGCCAACGGCGGGGTCCTGATGCCCCAGCAGGTCATCCTCGAGGTCAAGGACAACCAGGGCAAGGTCGTCTACCCGACGCCCGAGGACGCCCCGGTCGGCAAGCAGGTCGCCACGCCGCAAGCCGCGTACATCATCTCCAACATCCTCGAGGGCAACACGATCAAGAGCGTCAACGCCTACTGGGCGACGTGGCAGGTCCTCGAGAAAGGCACGCGCCGTCCGGCGGCCGTCAAGACCGGCACGACCGACGACAACAAGGACATCGACGCGTTCGGCTTCGTCGCCCCGCCCAAGGACAAGAAGGCGCCGGCCATCGCGGTCGGTGTATGGCTCGGCAACTCCGACGCCGTCGCGATCAACCCCGTGACCTCGGTCTCGAGCTCCGAGCCGCTCTGGAACAAGATCATCACCGAGGTCACGAAGGGCACGCCGATCGCCAAGTTCCAGGAGCCCGACGGCATCGTCGAGCGGAACATCGACGCCTACAGCGGCATGATCCCGGGTCCGGGCACGGTGCGGACGATCAAGGAGCTGTTCATCAAGGGCACCGAGGACTCGCTGCGCAAGGACGACATGCACGTCGCGACGGACATCGACCAGGCCACCGGCCTGCTGTGGGCGGACGGCTGCACCGGTCCGAAGGTCAGCAAGCTGTTCCTCGACTTCAGCCAGGTGGAGCCTCGCTTCCCGGCATGGCAGAAGTACACCCAGGAGTGGGCCAAGCGAGCTGCGAAGGGGCCGGGCGTCCGAGGCGGTCCGAAGCGCACGCCGACGTCGTACTTCTTCGACGGCTTCCTGGTGCCGTTCGGGCGGACGTGGGGCGGTAAGTTCGCCCCGACCGAGGTGTGCACGGCCGTGCAGGAATGCAAGCCGGGCGGTGGGCCGCCGACGCCGGAGCCGTCGATCATCATCCCGTGCATCACGCCGGTGCCGACGTTCCCGGGTCCGACGCCCACGAAGAACGGCAACGGACACTCGATCCTGCCCTCGCTGGCGCCCCCGACTGGCACGGCGGCCAGGGCTGGACCCGTGGCGATCGCGCCGGTCGTCATGTTCCCATTCACGCTGTCCCTGATCACGCTGCTGCTCGGGCGCCGGTTTCGGCCGAGCCGGCCAAAGGGTCCGAGTGGCCCGACGAGGCGGCGCAGAGGGTCCTCGCAGACGAGTTGATCAGGCGACCCGGGAGATCCACTCGCCCCGTGAGTGAGTTGGCGGACTTGGGGATCGAGAGGCGCCGAGCCATTCACCTAGTGAGTGAGTTGACGGACATGTGCGGTCCATTTGCTTAACCACTCGCCCCGTGAGTGAGTTGGCGGACTTGGGGGATCGAGAGGCGCCGAGCCACTCACCTAGTGAGTTGTTCAAGGTTGACGCCCGGTCAGCCCAGCTCGACCACCGTCACGCCGTCGCCACCCTCGCCCCGCTCCCCTGCCCGGACCGTCCTGACGAGCGGGTGCGCGGCGGCATCCGAGCGAACAGCGTCGCGCAGCGCGCCCGTGCCCAGGCCATGGATGACCGATACGCGCGCGAGACCCGCAAGCGACGCATCCTCGAGGTAGCGCTCCAGCGCCGTCAGCGCCTCTTCGACGCGCGCGCCACGCAGGTCCAGTGACATCGGCACGGTCGTGGCCCGGCTGCGGCGCAGCGCCTCGACATTCGTGCCGGCGACGTCGCTCGTTGGCGTGCCGCCGCCGTCGCCCGCGCCCCCGACCGGCTCGAGGTCGTCGAGCTCGACGCTGACCCGCATCGCGCCGGCTTCCAGCGTGGCGCGGCTGCGAGACCGGTCGAGCTCGGCGACGCGCCCCGTCCAGCCGCCGGCGCGACTCCGCGCCTGGTCCCCGATCCGAAGCGGCACCGAAGCCGGCGGGGCCTCGTCGGTGCCGTCGGCCCCGCGCCCGGGCCCACGACCTCGTCGCGCTCCGGTGGCGACCGGACCTGGGTCGGGTGCCCGGGCGAGGCGGTCCTCCGCTCGCCCGAGCACGGCATCGATCGCCGGCGCGGTCAGAGAGCCGCGCTCCAGGCTGCGCCGCGCCGTCTCGAGCTCGTCGCGCAGCTCGGCGACGAGGCGCCCGGCCTCCTCGCGCGCTCGTCGCTCCGTATCCGCCCGCGCCTGCTTGGCGCGTTGGCGCTCCTCAGCGGCTGCCCGCAGGGCCTCGCCGGCGCGCAGCTCCGCCTCGCGGGCGCGGGCCTTCGACTCGGCGGTCTCGCCCTCGGCCTCGCGGATCCGAGCGAGCGTGGCCTCGAACGCGATCTGGGACTCCGTCAGCCGCGACCGCGCGTCGGCGACGAGCTTCTCCGGCAGGCCGAGCCGCTCGGCGATCGCGAATGCCTGCGAGCCGCCCGGCAGGCCGATCGTCAGCCGGTAGGTGGGGCTCAGTGTCTCGAGGTCGAACTCGACCGAGGCGTTCATCGCGCCGGGCGTCGTGTGCGCGTAGGCCTTGAGCTCTGCGTAGTGGGTCGTGGCCGCGACCAGGGCGCCGGCCTTGATGAAGTGGTCGAGGAGCGCCTGTGCGAGCGCCGAGCCCTCGGTCGGATCGGTCCCGGCACCCAGCTCGTCGAGGAGGACGAGCGTGCCCGGGCCCGCGGCGTCGACGATCCGGATGATCGAGCGCATGTGCCCGGAGAACGTCGACAGCGACTGGGCGATCGACTGCTCGTCGCCGATGTCGGCGAAGACGTCGCGGAACACGGGCAGCTTCGATCCGGCCGAGGCCGGGACGTGCAATCCCGCCTGGTGCATGAGCGCCAGCAACCCGAGCGTGCGCAGGGTCACGGTCTTGCCGCCGGTGTTCGGACCCGTGACGAGGAGCGCCGTGAACCCATCGCCGAGCCGAACGTCAATCGGCACGACGCGTCCCGTGAGTCCGGGGTGGCGTGCCGAGAGCAGCACGACCTCGGGCCGAGTCGCGGTTTCGGCTCGGACGGCGCCCATCTCGCCGGCGAGCTGTGCCTTGGCGGACCACACGTCGAATCGGGCGAGCGCGGCGAGGGTCTCGCGCAAGGGACCGGCATTCGCCCCGACCAACGCGGAAAGCTCGTCGAGGATGCGCTCGACCTCCTCCCGCTCGGCGAGCTGTGCCTCGCGCCATGCGTTGCCGAGCTCGACGACGACCAGCGGCTCGATGAACAGCGTCTGGCCGCTCCCCGACGAGTCGTGGACGATGCCCTTGACCCGGGCCTTCGCGTCGGCCCGCACCGGCACGACATAGCGGCCGTTCCGGAGCGTGATGATCGGCTCCTGGAGGGCGCCGGAGAGCTCCGACGTCACGAGGGAGTCGAGCCGGCGCTTGAGGCGATCGAACGCGATCCGGACCGCGGCGCGCAGGCCACCGAGCCGTGGCGACGCCGTGTCCAGGAGCTCACCCGACGGGTCGAACGAGCGCCCGAGGGTCGAGGTGATGGCAGGCAGCGGATGGAGGCCCGTGCCGAGGTCGCGCAGCAGCGGCCGGCGCGCATCGGCGACGTGCGGCTTCAGGGCCGCGGTGGCATCGAGCGTCGCCCAGACGTCCAGGAACTGCGGCGCATCCAGGCGACCGCCGCGTGCCGCACGCTCGATCGCGGGCCCGATGTCGCGCGCGCCGGCGATGCCCACGCCGGGCCGCTCCTCGAGCAGGCCGCGTGCCTCGTCGGTCTCGTCGAGACCGCGAGCGACCAGCACCGCCTCCGATTCGGGCGCGAGCGTCTCGGCGAGGCGGCGGCTCGGGCCGAACGCCGTCCGCTCGGCCAGGCGGGCGCGGACGAGCGGGAACTCGAGGATCTCGATCGAGCGCGGGTCCATTTCGGTCAGCGCGAGACGGCGCGGCTCGCGGCGTCGGTGAACCGCCACGGAACGCTGCGCCACGGCTCCGCGGCGTAGTCGATCCCGACGCGCGGGTTGGCCACGATGTCGCTCGGCGGCGAACCCCGCTCCAGGCGCAGCCCGCCGCCCGGCGCGAGCAGGTCCGCATCCGTGTCCGCCCGCGTGATGTCGAATGCGGCGGCCACCAGGCCCGGCCCGGAGCCCAGCCGGTCGCGTGCGATCATCGTCAACCGATCGATGGCTCGGTGGCGTCCCTCGTCGCCGGCCGGCGGCGGGGGTCCGCGGCGCCTCGCCCGGGCGATCCGTGCCCGACGCATCGCGGCCTCGCCCTCGACCGGCTCGACGGCGCGGATCAGCACCGCGGCGGGCCGTCCATCAGGCTCCGTGACAACGTTCAGGCAGTCATACATCCCGTAGACAAGGTACACGTAGGCGATCCCCGGAGGCCCGTACATGACGGCGTTGCGTGAGGTCCTGCCGAAGCGCGCGTGCGAGGCCCGGTCGTCCTCGCCGATGTATGCCTCCACCTCGACGATTCGGCCCACTCGCACGCCGGTGCCATCCTCGCGGACGAGCAGCGAGCCCAGCAGGCCGCGGGCTGCCTCGAGCGTGGGCCTTGCGAGGTCCTCGCGCCGGAGCGTGGGTCGAGCGGTCAGCGCCGGGCTGTCAGCGGCGGGCGACGAGGGCGGCAGCGCTCCGGAACGCGTCACGGACGTCCTGCGGGAACAGGAACCCGACCGCGGCCAGGATCAACGGGATGACGCCGTGGCGGAGGATGTCCGCGACCAGCGACGTGTCCAGGAAATCGTGGAGCGTCCGCAGCAGCGTGAACTCGCCCTGGCCCACGGTCTCCCGCACGGACGGCTGGTTGTAGTACGGGTCGAGGATCAGCAGGATGGCGATCAGGATGATGAAGCCCTCCAGGACGCCGAGGAGGCCACCCAGGATCTCGTCGAGCACCGGGTAGCGCTGGAACAGCGGGGCCGGCCGGTACGTGATCTGGATGCCGATGCTCAGCGTGACGGCCGTGGCGACGAACACGGCACCGAACGCGACCATGAAGCTGTAGGAGTCGGCGATCGAGGTCCATTCGTTGGCGAGGTACGCCCCGAGCGGCGCTCGCAGGTACGACCCGAGCACGATGGCGAACAGGATGGCCGCGATTCCCAGCAGCCGCCGAACGACGCCCTGCGCGTAGCCGACCACGAACATGGCCAGGAGCGCGAGAAAGATCACGAGATCGAACGGTTGGATGCTCACGCTCGTCTCCTCCCCGGCTGATCGATCGGCCGCAATGTAGCAGGCTCAGGATCGGATTCGCGCTCCCAGGTGGTGCGTCAGCGCGCCGCCGATGGCCGCGAGTGCCGCATCGACGTCGGCATCGAGGAGCGCGCGGTCGGCAGCGCCGAACCGCAGCCGGTACGTCAGGCTGCGCTCCCCGGGTCCGAGCGGATGGCCGCGGTAGGTCCCGACGAGCGTCGCTCCCTCGAGCAGCTCGGCCCCGGCGTCGCTGACGGCTCGCAGGACGTCGGCAGCAGGCACGCTGTCGTCGACGTCCACCGTCAGGTCGCGTTCGATTGGCTGGACGCGCGGCAGCGGCTCGGCATCGACGATCGCCAGCGCGCCGGCGCTCAGCCCGGCGATCGACAGCTCCGCGACGACCACACGCCCCCGGAGGTCCCACGCCGAGGCCAGCCGCGGGTGGAGCTCGCCGACGACGCCGCTGATGGCGATGGCGCCCGCGCTGTCGTTCGCACTGACGATCGCGCTCCGGCCCGGGTGCAGGATCGGCTCATCGCTCAGCGGCCGGTAGCTGGGTGCATCCGCTCGAAGGATCTCGGCGATGAGCTCGATGGCGCCCTTGACGTCGTCGAGATCGGCGTCGCGTCGCGGTCGATTCCAGCCGGGCTCGTCGAATGACCCGGTCAGCGCAAGCCCGAGCCGCCACCACTCGCGCGGCTCGTCGCCGACGCGGCCGTAGCCCTTGCCGATCTCGAACAGCGCCACGTCGGCGCGCCCGTGCCGCGCGTTCGAATCCACGACCTCGAGGAGGCTGCCGACCAGTGACTGGCGAAGCAGCACGTGGTCCAGCGAGAGCGGGTTCGTGACGGTGATGGGGCCGCCCTCGCGGCGCGCCTCGCCCGCCGCAGGCCGGTCCTCGAACGACCAGGCGAATGTCTCGACCTGGCGCGGCGAGACGAGCGCGTACGTCACCGCCTCCGTGATGCCGGCGCCCGCGAGCGCCTCGCGGATCGCGTCCCGTGCACCGAGCGGCGTCTCCCGCCAGCCGGGCATCGTGGTCGTCGGGAGCCGCGCCGGCACCTCCTCGTAGCCGTGGATGCGGGCGACCTCCTCGGCGATGTCCGCTTCGATCTCGATGTCGCGCCGCCACGTGGGCACGGTCGCCAGGATCGCCTCGCCCGCGGGTGCGCTCACGGTTGCCGGGGCCGAGCCTGCCGCGATCTGGACCGGCGTCTCCGGCGGCGCGACATCCGTTTCGATCCCGACCCGGCGCAGGACGTCGCGCTGGGAGTCGGCACCGAAGGACGTCCCGAGCAGCCGATCGACGCGCGCCGGGCGGAATGCCACGCGCCCTGGCGCCGGTTCTTCCGGCTGCGTGTCGACTCGGCCGCGCGCGACCGCCCCGCCGGCCCACTCGAGGATCAGCTGGGCCGCGCGATCCGCGCCGAGCCGCGCGAGCCGGAACTCCTGGCCCTTCTCGAAGCGCAGGCTCGCCTCGGAACGCAGCGCGTATCGGAACGCGGTGCGCCGGACGCTCACGGGATCGAAGATCGCCGACTCCACGATCACGTCGCGCGTCGAGTCGGAGACCTCGGACGCGGCGCCACCCATGACGCCGGCGATCGCCAACGGCCCGCTCGCATCCGCGATGAGGAGCGTCTCCGGATCGAGCTCGCGGTCGACGTGGTCGAGGGTCGCGAGGCGCTCGCCCGGCGTCGCCAGCCGGACGCGCAGCGCAGCTCGCCCGGCCCCGTCCCGTGCGACGGCGGCGGCGTCGAACGTGTGGATCGGCTTCCCCCACTCCTGCATCACGTAGTTCGAGGCGTCGACGACGTTGCTGATCGGTCGGATGCCCGCGGCGAGCAGGCGCATCTGGATCCGGTCCGGCGACGGCCGCACCCGGACGCCATCGATCCACCGGCCGACGAAGCGCGGGCACAGGTGCTCGTCGTCGACGTCGACCGTGAGCCGGTCGGCGACGAGCGTGTCGCTCTCCGCGACCCCGATGTCCGGCAGACGCAGCGGGCGGCCGGTGACGGCCGCGACCTCACGGGCGATGCCGACGATGGACAGGGCGTCGCCGCGGTTCGGCTTCACGTCGACGTCGAGGACGACGTCCCCGTAGAGATCGGCGAGGCTCGCGCCCAGCGGCGTGCCTGGAGCGAGGATCAGGATTCCGTCGGCATCGGTCGTGAGGCCGAGCTCCTCGCCCGAGCAGAGCATGCCGTTCGAGACGGCGCCCATCTTCTCGGTCCGCTCGATCCGTCGGCCGCCCGGGAGGACCGCGCCGGGAAGCGCGACCGGCACTCGCTGGCCGACCGCGATGTTCGTGGCGCCGCACACGATCTCCAGGGGCTCGCCGCCGCCCGTCGTCACCCTGGTGATCGAGAGTCGATCCGCGCGCGGGTGCTTCTCGACGGCCAGCAGCTCGCCGACGACGACGTTCTGCCACTCGCTCCCCCGCCGCTCGATGCCCTTGACCTCCATCCCGAGCATCGTCAGCCGAGCCGCGAGCTCCTCCGGCGCGAGCTCGACGTCCACCAGCTCACGGAGCCAGGACAGCGGGACTCTCATCGCGCGCTGCTCACTGTCCGCCCACGAACTGGTCGAGGAAGCGCAGGTCGTTCTCGAGGAACAGGCGCAGGTCATTGATCCGGTGTCGGAGCATCGAGATGCGCTCCGGGCCCATGCCGAACGCGAAGCCCTGGTAGCGATCCGGATCGAGGCCGCAGTTCCGAAGCACCACCGGATGGACCATGCCCGCCCCGAGGATCGTCATCCAGCCGCTTCTGCCGCACGCGGGGCAGCCGACGCCGCCGCAGACGAGGCACTCGACGTCGAACGCGACGGACGGCTCCGTGAATGGGTAGTAGCCGGGTCGGAAGCGCGTGCGTTTGCCCGCACCGAACATGGCGTGGGCGAACTCGTCGAGCAGTCCGCGCAGGTCCCCCATGGTCGTGCCTTCGTCGACCATCAGGCCCTCGACCTGGAAGAACTCCGAGCCGTGCGACGCGTCGATCGCCTCGTACCGGAAGCAGCGACCCGGCAGGAGGGCACGGATCGGCGGCTTGACGGTGCGCATCACGTGGATCTGGCCGGGCGAGGTGTGGGTCCGCAGCAGGCGTCCCGGAATGTCGACGTACAGCGTGTCCCATAGGTCGCGGGCCGGGTGGTCGGGCGGGATGTTGAGCAGCTGGAAGTTCGTGGCGTCGTCCTCGATCTCGGGGCTCTCGTAGACCACGAACCCGAACTGGCTGAAGATCCGGGCGATCTCGGCCATC
>Ga0207646_10007447_pt1 | contig 11122 bp, 5 predicted proteins | sample KBSK5502metaG_FD_184343 | JGI IMG/M metagenome (GOLD analysis project Ga0207646, IMG submission 184343) | Corn, switchgrass and miscanthus rhizosphere microbial communities from Kellogg Biological Station, Michigan, USA - KBS K5-50-2 metaG... | ecosystem: Host-associated > Plants > Roots >...
GCGAAGCGCGTAGGCAATCTGCTGCTCCGTGAACCGGCTCTTCTTCACCGCGATCCCCCTTTCCAGAAGATCGCGCCAAGCCTATTTCCTCAACCTCTCCCTGGCTCAGTTTTTAGGGGAGACGTCATTCCGGTGGGCGCAGAATTCGGATCCAACGGATTCGAAAGCTCGGGTGCCTTGGACACGTCATAAGTCAGAAGGGCTTTGCTCCCGTCGCGGTGATGCGTCGCCTTCATCCAGGGAGCGTGGCTCGCAAAGATGCGTTCGCCCTCCTTCACTTGATCCGGCGGGGCAATGATCACGTACGTGAGCTGAACCTTGCCTTGGTGGGCCATGTCGACCTCCCTTTCTCTCGATTCGTCGGTCTCGACGACCAGGACTTTTGCCGGCGAATGAGGTCGGTCGACTATATCCAGTCTGGAATCCTTCCGGCGGCACGGGTCCGCTGAACCTGCCTGACTTCACGGCGATCTACGACGTTCCGGCGGCTGTCGGGCTCGCCAAACGATCAATAGAGATAGAGTCGGCGGTGCTGTTGAAAGGAGTTTCGATGATGTTGAGGAGATGGATCCAGACCCTGGCCTTCCCGGTTCTTTTCTCAGTCGCCGCGGCTGTGCTGGCGCAGGGTGCCGAGGCAGCGAAGGCCAAGTCGCCCATGAAGGGTCCCGCCAAGAGCTTCGTGGTGAAGCCTGCGGCGGATCTGACGTGGAAGCCTCTGCCGGATGGGCCGCCCGGCGTCATGGAAGCCTTGCTCTGGGGCGACTCGACCAAAGGTGCCTACGGTGCTTTCTCGAAGTTCCCGGCGGGTTGGTCGGCTCCGCTTCACACGCATCCCTCCGATCACAAGCTCGTGGTCATCTCGGGCACGTGGATCCACGGGGAGCCCGGGAAGCCCGACGTCAAGCTCGGACCCGGCTCGTACCTGTTCCAGCCGGCGGGCAAGAAACACACGTCGGGCTGCGACGCGGCTTCCGAGTGCGTTGGCTTCCTCGAGAGCAACGGGAAATTCGGCATCAAGTTCGTCGAGGAGAAGAAGGCGCCGGCCAAGCCGGCCAAGTAGTCCCGGGCGGAAGCCGTCGCCTCGAGACTGTTGCCGTCGGGGCGGCGGCCGTTTTCATCGGCCGCACCCCCGAGCAGTGACCGGTCCCACCTTTAGAGGGACGGGAACTGGAATTTCCGCGACGGCGCATGGCGGTCACCACGAAGGCGACCGCGCCTAAACCCTGCGCCCGGATCCTCGTTTAATCCTCACCAGGGAGGGCACCATGCGTCCGATTCGACCTTTCGTTTTCGTCTGGATTCTTGGAGTTGCCGCAGCTGTAACGGTCTCGGGCTGTGCGAAGAAGGAGGCTCCCGCCCCGGTCGCGCAAACCCAACCGACCCCGGTCAACGGAGGAAAGATTCCGGTGACGACGGCGTCCGCCGACGCGAAGACCGAATTCCTCCAGGGGCGGGACCTGGCTGAGAAACTCCGCATCACCGACTCCATCGCGCACTTCGAGAAGGCGGCTTCGCTCGACCCGAATTTCGCCTGGGCCGAGTTGAGTCTGGCGACCTCGGCGCCCACCGGCAAAGAGTTCTTCGAGCATCTCAACAAGGCGGTGAGCCTGGCGGACAAGGCCTCCAACGGCGAGCGGCTTCTCATCCTGGCCACGGAAGCCGGGGCGAACAACAACGCGGTCAAGCAGAAGGAATACCTCGATCAAGTCGTCGCGGCGTACCCGAATGACGAGCGGGCGCACTTCAACCTGGGCGGCTACTACTTCGGCCAGCAGGACTACCCGCAGGCGATCGAGCACTACAAGAAGGCCACCGAGCTCGAGCCGAGTTACTCGACCGCTTACAACATCCTGGGCTACGCCTACCGTCAGAACGTCGACTACGCCAATGCCGAGAAGGCGTTTCAGAAGTACATCGAGCTGATCCCCAAAGACCCCAACCCTTACGATTCCTATGCCGAGCTGCTTCTGAAGGAGGGCAAGTTCGACGACTCGATTGCGCAGTACCGCAAAGCGCTGTCGATCGAGCCGACCTTCCTCAATGCGCACCAGGGAATCGCCATGGACCTGTTGTATCTCGGAAAGCCCGATCAGGCGATCGCCGAGCTTCAGAACATCGACAAGAAGGCGAGAAACGACGGCGAGCGCCGGACGGGGCTGCTCGCGCTGACGGTTGTACACGTCGACGGCGGAAAGATGGCCAGGGCGCTCGAGGACGTGGACAGGCAATACGCCCTGGGGGAGAAGACCAACGACGTTCCGGCCATGGCCTTCGACCGCCAGTTGAAGGGGAACATTTTGTTGGAAATGGGCAAGCCCGATCCGGCGGTGGGAGAGTTCGAGCGCGGCCTGAAGCTGATCGAGAGCTCCAACCTATCGCCGGAGATTAAGGACAACGCCAGGCTCGTCCGCCATTACAACCTGGCGCGCGCGGCATTGGGGAAAAAGGACGTCGCGGGGGCGAAGACCCACGCGGATGAATTCCGGAAAGGGGCCGCGGCCTCCAAGAATCCGGCTCAGGCGAAACAGGCCCACGAGCTCGACGGAATCATCGCGCTCGCGGAAAAGGACTACGACAGGGCGCTGGCCGAGCTCCAGCAGGCCAATCAGCAGAACCCCCAGAACCTGTATCGCACGTGTCAGGCGTATCGGGGGAAGGGCGACAAGGAGAAGGCGAAGGAGCTCTGCACGAAGGCAGCGGAGTTCAACTCGCTGCCGCAGATGAACTACGCGTTCGTGCGAACGAAAGCGAAGGCCGCGACCGAGAAGAGCTGACCCGAGCCCTCTCGCCGCGCCCCGTCCGGGATGCACAGATCCCCGGGGCGCGGGTCCGGGGCCTCAGTCGGGTGGGGCGAGCGAACGATCGCTGAAGCCCGCCCCTGAGATGACAGCGAAGGGCAGCTAGTCGACGCTCATGCCGCAGGTCGGATTCGCTACCGCACCGGATATCGCCGCCGCGTGATCCGAAGCCAGGAATACCCCGTATTGGCAACATCAGCCAGTGTTGGCAGTTTTTTCGTCAGCGTCATGCCCTCGAGAAAACCAATGAACTCGTGGCGGTGGCGTACGTCTCCACCGGCGTTCACACGATCAGGGTTGAGCTTCGCGAAAATCGCCGGATCCAGCGAATCTCAGTAGAATCGCCTCGGCAAGAAACTCCATGACACTCGCGTCCGGCACGCGTCTCGGCCCCTACGAGATCCTTGCGCCGATCGGCGCGGGCGGGATGGGCGAGGTCTACCGGGCTCGCGATACACGGCTGGAGCGGACGGTCGCGGTAAAGGTCCTGTCGGATCAGCTTTCGAAGAGCGAAGAGGTTCGCCAGCGCTTCGAGCGGGAGGCGAAGACGATTTCGCAGCTCTCGCACCCGCACATCTGCGCCCTCTACGACGTTGGCAACCACGACGGCGTCGAGTACCTGGTCATGGAGTACCTGGAGGGAGAGACGCTCGCGGACCATCTCGCGAAGGGGCCGCTGCTACTCGAGCAGACGTTGCGGTTTGGAATCGAGATGGCGGATGCGCTGGACAAGGCGCATCGGTCGGGGATCGTGCACCGGGACTTGAAGCCCGGCAACGTGATGCTGACCAAGTCGGGGGTGAAGCTGCTGGATTTTGGTCTGGCGAAGGCGATGGCTCCCGTGGCGCCTCAGTCAGGATTGACCTCGCTGCCGACGATCGCACCTGCGCAGAATCTGACGCAGGAAGGAACGATCCTCGGCACCTTTCAGTACATGGCGCCCGAGCAGCTCGAGGGGAAAGAGGCGGACGGCCGCACGGACATCTTCGCCCTTGGCGCCGTCCTCTACGAGATGGCGACGGGGAGAAAGGCATTCTCGGGCGCCAGCCAGGCGTCGTTGATCTCATCGATCATGAAAGAGGAGCCTGCGCCGATCTCGAGCATTCAACCGATGTCGCCGCCCACGCTCGACCGCGTGGTCCGAAAGTGCCTTGCGAAAGACCCCGAGGACCGGTGGCAGAACGCGGCGGACCTGGGAAGCGAGATCCGATGGATTGCAGAAGGGGGTTCCCAGGCGGGCGCTCCCGCCATCGTCGTATCGCGCCGAAAGAGCCGGGAGCGAGTGGCGTGGGTGCTCTCAGGCGCTCTCCTGGTGGTCGCGGTCCTTCTCGGTATCGGCTACCTCCGGCGAGCGCCCGCTCCTGCGAACATCCTCCGCGCTGCGATCAACCTTCCTTTGAGAACAGCCCTCGACCCTCTCAACACGGCCCTTGCGCTGTCCCCGGACGGATTGAAGCTGGCGGTTGCCGCCAACGGGCCGGACGGGAAGCGCCGGCTATGGGTGCGTTCGATGGACGGCCTCGACGTCCAACCGCTCGCGGGTACCGATGGCGCAATCTGTCCCTTCTGGTCGCCCGACAGCCGGATGATCGGGTTCTTCGCCGATCATAAGTTGAAGAAGGTCCCGGCCTCGGGCGGCACCGTGCTGACGATCTGCGACGCTCCCGAGGGCCGTGGTGCGAGCTGGGGCGGCAACGGTGTCATCGTCTTCGCGCCGACCCCTTTCAGCGGGCTTTCCCGCGTCTCCGCGTCCGGCGGCAACCCGACAGTGTTGACCGAGGTCAAGGGAGGGGGATTCACTCACCGTTTGCCCCACTTTCTGCCCGACGGAAGGCATCTGCTCTTTCTCGCTGGGACTATCCGCGTGGAGTCGAAGGACAACGCGATCTATGTCCTCGATCTGGATACGAAGAAGGCGACTCTGTTCTCCAGGGAGAACAGCGAGGGGCGTTATGCCGAGCCGGGCTATCTGGTCTTCGTTCGTGACGGGAACCTGATGGCCCAGCCGATGGACGCCGCTCGGTTGCGAACCACGGGCGAGGCTGTTCCGATCGTCGAAAACGTCCACTTCAACCAGGTCCGTTGGAGTGGCGACTTTTCCCTCTCCCACAACGGTCTGCTCGTGTTCGAGACCGGATCGTCGGAACAGAAGAGGCAACTCACATGGTTCGATCTCGACGGAAAGAGTCTCGGGACGGTGGGCGAGCCCGCTGCCTTTCAGAGAGTTGTGGTGTCACCGGACGGGCGCCGCGCGGGGGCGACGATTTTCAGCAAGGTCGGCGGGAAACAGAACATCTGGATGTACGACCTCACCCGCGGCGTGGCCAACCCGTTTACGTTTGGAAACGAGTCCCCCTACTACAGAACGGTCTGGTCGCCCGACGGCCGTCAGGTGGCCTATGCGAACCTCAACGACGGATCGGTCCTCATCAAGTCTGCCGACGGCTCCTCCGAGCCGAAGACCATCGCGTCCGTACCGAATGCCAACCCCACGAGCTGGTCTCCCGACGGCCGCTCGCTCGCGGTCTCGGTCCAGGAACTGAAGACGGGCGGGTTCGACATCTGGATAGTTCCGGTTGATGGAAGCCGGAAGCCTTACGCGTTTATCGCCACGCCGGCCGCGGAGAGCCAGGGTGCTTTTTCCCCGGATGGTCGATGGCTCGCCTACATTTCCGATGAGTCAGGTCGGCCGGAGGTCTATGTCGTGCCGTTCCCCGGTCCCGGAGAGAAGAGGCAGATCTCGACAGGCGGGGCCGAGTTACAGGCGGGGGCGGGGAGCTTCTGGTCCGGCGACGGGCGGCAAATCTTCTACGTGCAGTCCCCGGACAGGAAGCTGATCGCCGTCGACATCAACGCGCAGGGGGGGACGCTCGAGATCGGCAGCTCGCACCTTCTCTTCGGCGGCCAGCCTCTTCCCGAAGGCCCCTTCGACGTGACCCGCGACGGCAAACGGCTTCTCGCCGCGGTCGCGGTCGACGAGAAGGCTTCGTCACAGCTCACCCTGGTCACCAACTGGTTCGCCGAGCTCAAGAAGAAGTGAGCCGTTGACCGCGGTGCCTCGAGCCCTCTTCGCACCGCTCGCCCGCCCGACTGGCTCAAGATCGACCTAACTTCGACCCGACTTCGAAACTGCCGAAAGCGCCTCGCGGTCCTTCGCCGCTACGGCAAGCTCGCCTGCCAGATGTTGGCGTTCTCGTGGAGGCGCAGCAGATAGAGAGTCTTCCCGTCTCGCCTGGCGGTCAAGCCGACGTAGAGGCCCGTTGATGGATGCGGAAGGAGCAGGCGGCCGCCGGGGCTGGCGAGCTCGCTCAAGTAAAGCCCGTCCGCGTTCAGCAGGAGGAGGCGGTTACCCGGCACCAAGAACGTGGGGAGCGGGCGCCCCTGCCTGCCAGGCAAGCGGGAAGGGCTGGGCACGACATCGTACTTCTCGGTGTCGAGCGAGAAGAACGCGACGTCGGCCGGCGAGCCGTCCCGTTGGTTCAGCGTAACGATGAGCCTGCGGCCATCCACTGTCCATCCGACAGCCTGAGCAATGAGCCCGCTTGGAGCCCGCGGCAACCTCCTGGTCTTCGCCACGCCACCCTTCTCGTCGAGCTCGAAGAGAAACACATCCTGGCCGTTGCTCGCCGCGATGCGCCCGCCCTGGGGAGACCAAACAGGCGTGTAGGGGGTCTCGCCCGTGCGCGTCAGTTGCGTCAGCCCGCTCCCGTCGGGAAGGATCGTCCAGAGCTCCCAGGCGCCGCTCCGGTCCGACATGAATACCATGCGCCGCCCGTCGGGGGAAAACGAAGGGAAGCGGTCCCGGGGCGCGTCGTCGGTCAGCTGCCTCAGGCCGGAGCCGTCGGAGCGGATCAGGAAGAGGTCCTCTTGCCTTCCCCCCATGGAATCGAAAGCGAGAAGCTGCCCGTCGGGCGACAGGGTGATGTTCGAGACCTCCTGAGAAGTCTGGAGGATCTCCGCCGGCTGGCCCTGGACCTCCCCTGTTGCGGGATCGAATGCGAGGCGCGAGATAGAGAAGGTCGGCTCGTTGACGACATAGGCGAGGTGACGACCATCCCGGGCAAGGGCCAAACCGTAGACTTCCCGTGCCGGCAGCGTCTGAGGCTCCAGCGGGCCGAGGGGCTTTCCCGTAGCCTCGTCCACCCGAACCCTCCACAAGTTCATCGCTCCGTCGCGGTTGCTCAAGAAGTACAGAAAACGGCCATCCGCCGACCAAACCGGATTCCAGTCCAGCGCCGGGTCCTGCATGATTGCAACTGGCTTCTCGCCGGAAGCAAGGCCCCTGTACGGAATCGTCCAGATGTCCCGCTGGCTTTTGGGAAGCACCAGCCCCCAATAGGCGATCCGCAAGCGATGGGGCGAGATGCTCGCCTGCACGCCATCACCCACGAAAAGCCTGCGTGTCTTTCCAGTTGCAGCCTCCACTGCCCAGATTGCGCTCGTCCCAACGCGGCCGTACGGCCTCCAGCCGACCTCGGTCGTGAAAACGATCTCGCTGCCGTCGGGCGACCAGGTCGGATCGCTTCCGAAGGAAGTGAGTTTGCGCGCGTTTTCGCCAGTTGCCCCCATGAGAAAGATTCCTGAGCCACCGCACTGCGAACCGTAAGCGATGAGATTCCCGTCGGGCGAGAAAGCCGGCGAGTAGCTGTCTTTGTCGCAGTCGGAGGTCAGGTCGGTGGGCTTCTGGCCCCCGGCCCTCTGAACCCAGATGTCCGCCTTTCCCGAAGTTCGCTTGACGAAGGCGAGGACTTTGCCGTCGGGTGAGAGGGCCGGCGCGTATTCGCCGCCTGCCATGCTCGTCAGCCGGCCGTAGGTCCGGAAGCTCGCCTCGCCGGGAGACGCCGGGCGCGCGCCGCGCCGTCCGACGAGAAACGCCGCGGCCGCGACGGCAAGGACGCCCGTAACCATGAGGACGGCCCGGAGCCTGCCGGAACGGCGCGCCGCAAGCACCGCCGTGGAGCCCGAAATCTGCGTGAGCGACTCGAGCTCGTAGGCCAGATCATGCGCCGAATGGAGGCGCCGCTCCGGGCTCTTCTCGAGGCAGTGGCGCACGATGCGCTCGAGGCCGGGCGAGACGGACTGGTTGGTGACGGACAGATCCGGCGGGTCTTCTTTGAGGATTGACGCCATCGTCTCGCCGGCCGAGTCGGCGTGGAACGCACGCTTGCCCGAGAGCATCTCGTACAGGATCGCGCCGGCGGAAAAGATGTCGGACCTCGAGTCGGCTGGCTTGCCCTTGATCTGCTCGGGCGACATGTAGCCAAGCGTGCCCATGACGACTCCCGGCTCGGTGCCCGCGGTCGCTGTCGGGAGATTCGTGGCCTGACCCCCTTTCTCAGCGTGCGTCAGCTTGGCCAGGCCGAAGTCGAGGATCTTCACGCGGCCATCGCTTGTGACGAAGAGGTTCTCGGGTTTGAGATCCCGGTGGACGATGCCCTTCTCGTGCGCTGCGGCCAGGCCCTGCGCGATCTGGAGGGCGTAGTCGATCGCTTTTCGAGAAGAGAACCGTCCACCCGCCAACTCCGAGCGGAGCGTCTCACCCTCGAGCAGCTCCTGGACGACGTAAGGCGCGCCGTCGTGTTGTCCAATATCGTAGACGGCGGTGATGTTGGGGTGGTTGAGGACTCCCGCGGCTTTGGCTTCTTGCTCGAACCTCCTCAACCGATCGGTGTCTTGCGAGAACGACGCCGGGAGCACCTTAATCGCCACATCTCTTCCGAGTCGTGGATCTTTCGCCCTGTAGACCTCTCCCATCCCGCCCGCCCCGAGCGGCGAGAGGATCTCGTAGGGGCCGAGGCGTGTGCCGGCGACGAAGGTCACGGTTGCTTTCCCGTCGGTGCGCGGCGCTTCAACTCCTCCGAGAAATTGAGGACCACGTTTAGATGAGTCGCGACCGACTCGAGCTTGCGTTGGACCATGACGAAGCGCCGGTCGTCAGGCGAAACGTCGTAGGCGGCCTCACCGCGGCGGGTAGGCACGAAGCGACCCTCGAAGAGCACCTGTGGAGTCTCCGCCGAGAAGCTCCGACCGGAAGCGACACGAACCGCCATCATCCTGTCGCCACTGCGATAGAAGATCTCGCTTCCTGCGTGAGACCAGACCGGCTCGGTTCCCCCGGAGATTGAGATCTGCCACTTGCCTCCCGGGCCGGGGAAGGGCTGCACGTACACCTCGTCGCGTCCCGACTCGTTGGAGACGTAGGCGAGCCAGTGGCCGTCGGGAGAGAACCGCGCCGCTCGCTCGTTGAAGGGCGTGCGCAGCCAAGGGCGCCGTTCGACCTTCTCGCCGAGCGTCAGCACCCAGATGTCGCCGGAGGAGACGGGATCGAACTCCGTGTAGACCAGCGTCCGGCCGTCGGAGGACCAGGAGCTGACGTGGGGGTGTGTCTCACTCACGAAGAGCGGCTCCTCGCTGCCGCTGCCATCGGAGGGCTTCCAATAGACGGCGCGAGGGTGTCCCACTCGGTCGGCGCTGTAGGTCACCTTTCCGCCGTCGGGAGTCCAGATCGGTGTCTCGTCTTCCCCCGCCTCGAAGGTCAGGCGCGTCGATGTAGCTCGAGAGATCTCCAGGATCCAGATGTCCGGGTTGTCCGCCCGAAACGTGACCGCGAGCCGCTTTCCATCTGGCGAAAAGCGGGGCTCCTCGTAGCCGCGCGGCTCGTAAGGAAGCGGCTCGACCTTGCCCTGTCGGTCCACCCAGGTCAAGGTTTCTCTCGGCGGAGATCCGGGAGCATAGGCGAGGGCTCCTCCACCCGAGAGGCCGAACAGAGGGCTATTGTAAGGGGAGAGGATCATCACACCATCCACGACGGAGACGGCGGGCCCGGTCAGCTCCAGCCGCTTGATATCGAAGGGCGCGGCGGATAGCGATCCCTCACTGGCAAAGACGAGATGGCCCGACGGGGAATAGTGCGCCCCTTTTCCTTCGGTCAGGTCGCGCCGCGCCCCCGTCTTGAGGGAGACGACGGATGCCCGCGGTGTACCGAAAGGAATGGTGGTGAACAGGACCGCCTCGTTCCCCGGCAGGATTTCCGGCCAGAAGAAACTGGCCTCGCCGTGCTTGAAGTCCGGGGCAAGGAGGGTACGAGGCGTCCCACCCGAGGCGGAAACGCGCCGGAGTCCCGAAGTGCCCGTGGAGAACACGATCGTGCCGTCTGGGCCCCAGCTTGCGCCCCGTACCTCGGTCGCCTCGCAGATCGCCTGAGGGACTCCTCCTTCAACCGGGACCTTCATGAGCCTGGTTCCGGCGAAGAATCCGATCCACCGAGAGTCAGGGGAGAAGAAGGCGCTCACCGCGCCCTCGCTGTCTCGAACGGGAGTCGCTTCGAGACGGTCGAGGGAGCGCAGGTAGAGCTGCGTGGTTCCGCCGTGTTCCGCGGCGTAGACGAGACGAGTCCCGTCGGGTGCGAACGCGAGCGACTGCGCGCCGTGGGAGGCAAGCGGCGCGTCGGAGGGAAGGAGCATCGAGAGCCACGCCGGCTTCGGCGCTTCGCGCGCGGGCTCGCGGGCCTGCCACCACAAGATGCCGAGTCCGGCCGCCAGCGCACCGACAAGGAAGCCGGCGATCGGGCCGGCTAAGGAAGCCCGTAGGCGGCGTCGTGCAGCGACGGGCGCGGGAAGGGTCGGCCGCGACCCTCCCTCCGCAATCCACTTGAGCTCGTTAACGATGTCGTGCGCCGATTGCCAGCGATCTTCAGGGTCTTTCGCGAGGCAGGTCTTGACGACTCGATCGAGCGCGGGTGGCGTCATCGGCTGGATCGTCGAGATTGATGCCGGCTCTGTGTGCAGGATCGCGCCAATTAGCGAAGCCTGAGTGGTCCCGGAAAACGCCTTCATTCCTGTCGCCATCTCGTGGAGCACGGCCCCGAAGGCGAAGATGTCCGTCCGCGCATCGGCCTCCTTGCCCTCAAGCTGCTCCGGTGACATGTACTGGAAGGTGCCGAGAACCGTCCCCGCCTGTGTCACCGGCGAGGCCTGCGTCGGAAGAGACGTTAGACCCTCGCTTCCGATTCCTCTCCAGGAGGGAGGGGGGAGAGCCTTGGCCAAACCGAAGTCGAGCAACTTCACGCCCGACTTCGTCAGCATCACGTTGCCAGGCTTCAAATCCCGGTGCACGATTCCCTGCCGGTGTGCCTTGTCCAACGCGTCCGCGATTTCGATTCCGGAGCGCAGCGTCTGCACTAAAGGCAGTGGCCCCTTAGCGAGACGTTCCGAGAGCGTCTCTCCTTCGAGGTGCTCCATCACCAGGTACTCGGTTTCGCCCTCTCGGCCGACGTCGTACAGGGCGCAGATGTGCGGATGGGAGAGCTGTGAAATCGTCTTTGC
>Ga0207646_10007448_pt1 | contig 11121 bp, 9 predicted proteins | sample KBSK5502metaG_FD_184343 | JGI IMG/M metagenome (GOLD analysis project Ga0207646, IMG submission 184343) | Corn, switchgrass and miscanthus rhizosphere microbial communities from Kellogg Biological Station, Michigan, USA - KBS K5-50-2 metaG... | ecosystem: Host-associated > Plants > Roots >...
TCAGCACGATGGGCACGAAGACGGCGGCGACCCGGTCGGCCAGCCGCTGGATGGGCGCCCGTGAGCCCTGGGCCTCGGCGACGAGCCGGGTGATGCGGGCGAGCGTCGTCTCGCTCCCGACGCGGCTGGCGCGGAAGACGAAGCTGCCCGTCCGGTTCACGGTGCCGGCCGCCACCGCGGCCCCGGGAGTCTTCTCGACCGGCAGGCTCTCGCCGGTGAGCATCGACTCGTCCACGGTGGACAGGCCGTCGACGACGACGCCATCGACCGGAATACGCTCACCGGGCCGGATGCGGAGGAGGTCGCCCACCTGGACGGCCTCCGTCGCCACGTCGACGTCGACGCCGTCTCGCACCACGCGCGCCATGCGCGGCGTCAGGCTCATCAGCCGGCGGATGGCGTCGGAGGTCCGCCCGCGGGCGCGCGCCTCGAGCCAGCGGCCGAGCACCACGAGCGTGATGACGACCGTGCTCACGTCGTAGTACGTCATGCTCGCCGCGTGGGTCAGGCCCACGAACGCGTGCGGCCACACGGTCACCGCCAGGCTGAAGAAGTAGGCCGCATTGGTGCCGATGGACACGAGCGTCGACATGCTCGCGGACCGGTAGCGCAGGTCGTGGAGAAATCCTCGATGAAAGTGCCCGCCCACCCAGAACTGCACCGGCGTCGCGAGGACGAGCAACGTCCAGTGACTCCGGAGCCACGCGGGGGCCCAGGGAAAGAAATCGCTCATGCTGCCGAGCAGTACCGGCACCGACAGCACGGCGCCGACCACGAGCTTGAGCCGCGTCAGGCGCTCCTCGGCGGCCCGCGCCGGCTCGGCGGCATCGGAGGCGTCGGCGGCCGTACCCGGCGCGGGGGGTGCGGCCAGCTCGTAGCCGGCGGCGGCGACCGACGCGCGAAGCGCGTCGAAGTCCACCCGCGCCGGGTCGAACGTGACGCGCGCACGCTCGGTGGCGAGGTTCACGACGGCCGTCTGCACCCCGGGCACGCTCGCGAGGGCGCGCTCGACCTTCCCGACGCACGCCGCGCAGTGCATGCCCCGCACCACGGCCGTCACGCTCTCGGCGGCTCCGGGCTCGCCGGCGACACCGGCCACGTCACTTGCCTCCGAAGCGGGAGAAGACATCCAGGAGCTCGTCGACCTTGCGCTGCCGCTCGCCGCGCGATCCGGAGCGCAGGGCGTCGGCGACGCACGACTCGATGTGGCGACCGAGCAGCAGCTTCTGCACCTGCTCGAGGGCGCCCTGCACGGCCGAGATCTGCAGCAGGATGTCGACGCAGTACGCATCGGCCGCGATCATCCGCTGCAGGCCCTGCACCTGGCCCTCGATCCGCCGCAGCCGTCCCTGGGCCTTGCCCTTGGTCTCGTCGTCGATCACGGTCCTATACCCCTGGGGGGTAGTATGCGACCGGGGCGCGGGGCTGTCAATCGAAGAGCGTGGGCTGCGGCGGCGAGGCGGCGCGACGCTGTTTCGGGCGCGGGCTCCGCCCGCGCAATCGATCCTGGGGGGAGGGGGAAGCGGGGCGAGAGCGAGCCTGCGGCTCGCTCCGCCCTTCGGAAGGGGGGCGAAGCCCCCCTCCGAGGATCTTCCAACCTTTCTGGTGCGCGATCCGTTCGCCTTGCTTGATCACGAGCAGATCGACCAGCCGGGCGAGCGGATTCCGCAACAGCCCCAGATACTTCTCCCAGTACCGCGGCGACAGGGCCAGCGTTTTCATCTGATCCAGGGCCAGCGCGAGCGCCGCACGATCCCCCTTCCGCGACGCCACCCGCAGATTATCTATGATCCTCTTCAGATTCACCCGCGACGGCGGTGTCCGCCCCATGTTGAGCCGGATGCTATCACGCGGTTCAAGCGCCGGCTTTGCCGGCGCAATCTCGCTTTTCCGGGGGGAGGCAGGGAGGAGCGCGCGTCAGCGCGCGACGATCGTCGGAGGGGGGCGAAGCCGGCTTTGCACAACAAGGCCACCTAAGCGCGACCTTGTTGTGCAACCGGCGTCCCTGCCCAAAAAACCGGGTCGATGCCTAACTCGTACATTTCGTGGATCAGCACCACGAGATTGTGACACAGGATCTTGCACAGGGCCTCGTTGACCATCGCCGTCTCGGCCTTGCTCCGCAGCGCGTCGCCAAACTTCCGCTTGATCATGCTGAACGTGGATTCGACGTTGGACCGCTTGTGATAGTGAGCGAGGAATTCATCCCGCCGGGCCAGGAAGTGTCCGAGGGCCTTCGCCCACGCCCCGCCGCTCCATCCCGTGTCCGACGTGCGAAACGCGATGTAGGGCGTTCCGCCGGCCCGCTGTACCGCCTCGATGTTGGCCGCGCTAGCATAGCCCTTGTCGGCCGAGACGTCGCCAATCGGGAAATTCTTCGCCGTCGTGTTGACCAGCGCGGGAAGCTGATGGGCGTCTGATGCGTTCCGACCGGCAATCTCGATCGCGGTCACCACGTTCGTCTTGACCCCGCACATGATATGAACCTTCACCCAATCGTGCTCTTGCCGCTCGATGCCGTATTTGTGATCAAACCAGCGGTGAAACTTGTTCGTCGTGAAGCCTGACGAGTCTGCCGCGAAGTCGATCTCTACGGCCTTCAGCGGCAAGCTGCTCGCGGTGATCAGGCCCCGAAGAATCGGCGTCACGTTGGCGTCGTCGAGGTAATTCAGGACGCTGTTGAAGTGTGGCACCTTGCCGATGTAGCCGCGCTCATGAGCCTCGCGAAGGTCGCTCATGAACCGCCGAGCCGAGAACGTGCTGTAGACCTTCAGCGTCGCCGAGAACAGTGCGTCGCGGAGCGGCAAGCGCGGGCGCCCGCGACCAGGCTCCGGCTCAGGCAGGCCGGCGAGAAGGTCGCGGAGCAATGCCTGAAATTTGTCGCCCTCGTTCGTCTGCGCCTGGTTGTAGGCAGACCAGTCTTGCGGGTACGTCCGCTTGACCGTCTTCGTCACGGTCACCGTCTCCGTGACGGTGCCCTTGGTGAAGTCAAATTCCTGCTGGATCACGATTCTCACCGCGAACACGTGTTTGCACGGCTCGGCCCGCAATTCATAGTCCGGGCACGTGCAGGTTGCCTTGTCACCGTCCACGATGACGGCGTACTTTCCCTGACCGCTCTGGCTCGGGACGATGTAACCCTTCGGAGTCCGCCGGATGCCGTTCTGCGTCTGCCTCGCGATCGCCTCGCCGCGCTGCTTGCGTGCTTCGTCCATGGCTGGCCCTTCCGGTGCCGATGCCGGTACACTGAGGGCGGCTACCACACGCGCCCCGACCGCTTCGGCTGCTGGGGTGTGATGCCAGCCCCGAGTCGTTATCAGCGGCTCGGGGTTCTTGTTGTCCATGCCCGGATAATACCTAAGCGCTTAGGCATATGTCAAGTGTAAATCGGCTTGACTATAACTGAGCGCTTAGGCACACTCGCGACTATGGCGAAGCGCAAGAACCCGGCAGCCGTGGCGCTCGGCCGAAAGGGCGGTAAGAAGGGCGGTAAGGCACGAGCGGCGAACCTGACCGCCGAGCAGCTGTCCGAGATCGGCCGAATGGGCGCGGCGAAGCGATGGGCAAAGCGGAAACCCACGAAAAGCTAGGCGCTTAGGCACACGACAGCCCGGAGAGTGCGTCCTCCGGGCTGTCGTGCTACCTTACTGCCGCACTTTGGGGCTTCCGCTACGGTCAGGGAGGCGGTACCATGGCGTCGTACCTCCTGCCGAGAGGGCGGCAACCCTCCGGCGGTTGATGGTAAATGAGCAGCACACGTCACGACGGCCGCCCGCCTTGTTGGGGTCAGGGCGGCCTTCGTGCGTCTGGGCTACTGCTTCACGGCCACTTCCCTTATGGCCTCATAAGTCGCCGGCGCCGTTCTGCGCGCGAGCCCACGCTCCACGAACCGCGACAGGTGGCCGAGGATCGTGAACCTCCGGGCGTCCGGCGCAGTCTGCTTGACGAGATCCATGATTTGGTCGACCGTCATCGGCTCCGTAGACGCTCGCAGGATGCCGAGCGTGATCTCTGTGAGCGGCGCGGCGACCGGCGAACGAAAGATGGCCGGCGTCGGCCTGCTCTCGCTGCCGTTGCTCCCCGTGAGGTACACACGGGTCTGCTCCAGCGACGCGAGCAGCGCCGTGAGGCCTGGGATCTTCTGTGCAGCCTCTTGGGCCTTGGCGAGTTCTCTGCCGACCCGCTCCAGCGCGCGGTCTATCTCGCGAATCGCGTCGGATTGCGTTTCGCTAACCATGGATTGAGTCTACGGCGCCACTCGCAGAATTGCAAGCTAGCGAATTCTCTGCGAGCGAATAGCTGCTAGCGAGGCAGTCCGGTGTACGAAATAGTAGACAGATCCTAGATGCTGTGGTATTTGGACGCCAGCTAGCTAAATATGGCGCCAAACTCCTGATGAGTAAGATGACGACGGCGCGCCATGGAACTAGGGTGGCGGCCAAAGTGCGGCGTCGGGCGGTGACTGCCCTCCGCGCACTGCGCCGTCAGTACCGCTTCTCCCGGCTCGGGAACCAGCGTAACCCGCTAGACGAGTTATTCTTCATCCTCCTGACCGGCAACACGACCGACGGCCCTGCGCGGGCGGCGTTCGACCGGTTACGGGCCCGGTTCCGGCCCTGGACCACCCTCCTCGACGCCACCGAGGACGAAATCGCCGGTCAGATCATCGAGGCAGGCCTTTACCGGCAACGCGCTGTGGCGATCAAGCAGATAGCGCAGGCCCTGGAAAAGAGGTTCGGGGCTGTTACCCTCGCCCCACTCCGACGGATGGAGAGAGAAGACGCCGAGACGTTCTTGGTGTCGCTCCCGCGGGTGGGGATAAAGTCCGCCCGCTGCGTTCTCGGCTACTCCCTCGGCCACGACACGATGCCGGTCGATACGCATTGTCGGCGCATCATGCATCGGCTCGGGCTGGTCGACGTGAGGTCCGACAGCAGGCGCCTCCATGACGAAGCGGAAGGCGTATTCCCGGCCGGACAACGACTGCGAGCACACGTCGCGATGGTCCTCCATGGCCGGACTCGATGCCATGAAGTCAGGCCACGCTGCGTCGGTTGTCCCGTCAAGCGGCACTGCATCTACCCCGCACAGAACCAGCGGAGGGCCGTCGCGTGAACGACCGGGTTTACACGGCCGTCTCGTTGTTCAGCGGTGCGATGGGACTCGACATCGGCATGGAGCGGACTGGCCGCATCAAGACGCTGGCGTGCGTCGAAAAGAGTCCTGTATTCTGCCGAACGATCAGGCTGAACCGGGACTCGGGGCGTACCACGGACCGCAGCCTGAAAGTTTTTGAGGGTGACATCACCGAGGCCGAGCCCGAGGCGATCATGCGTGAGCTCGGTCTGCGGCCCGGCGAGCTAGACATCCTCGTCGGTGGGCCGCCATGCCAAAGTTTCAGCACCGCCGGCCGACGCGGGACGATCTCTGACCCGCGGGGCAACCTCATTTGGCAGCTAGTCCGCTTCGCGAAGGCGTTCCAGCCCAAAGTCTTTGTGATGGAGAACGTGCGCGGACTCGTGTCAGCCGCCATCCGGCATCGACCGATCAAGGACCGACCGGAGAACGGCGGCAAGCCCCTGCGACCCGACGAGCGGCCGGGGTCGGTGCTTCGCTTGTTCGCGCGCGACGTCGCCGCGTTGGACCCGGCGTATTGCGTGGACGCATTCGAGGTAAACGCCGTCAACTACGGCGCACCGCAATTGCGTGAGCGGCTACTTGTGGTCGGCAATCGCTTCAACGCGACGGTGGTCTTCCCTTCGCCGACACACGGTCATCGTGAGTCGATCGACGGCGCTTCGGACCTGTTACCGTTCGCAACCCTCGGGGACGCCATCAAGGGCATCCACGAAGATGACCCGGTCATCATGGATTTCAGCCCGCGCAAGAAGAGATACCTCGCCATGGTCCCGTCGGGCGGGAATTGGCGGTGTCTGCCGAAGCATATCCAGCGCTATACGCTCGGTGAGGCATACAAAGCCAAAGGTGGTCGTTCTGGCTGGTGGCGCCGGCTCAGTTTCGACCTTCCATGTCCAACGGTCGTGACCATGCCGAACCATGCGGGGACGTCACTCTGCCATCCAGAAGAAGTCCGCGCACTCACTCTTCGAGAATGCGCCGCGGTCCAGGAGTTCCCGCCTGAATGGGAGTTCGTCGGGAAGACACAGGAACAGTACGCTCAGGTCGGCAATGCCGTGCCGATCCGGCTTGGGGAAGTTGTAGGCCGGACGATAGTGGGCCTGCTCGATCGACTACACAAAAACGAGTTGCGGAATTGCAACGAGCATCGCGACGGCTTCAATCTCACCTATGTCCGATCCCATGTCCGCACCCGCAAGTGGTTCAAGAAGGGGCAAACGTTCGTTTGGTCTGATGGTGGAGAGAATGGCTCGGTGCGACACGCGCCGATGAAGACGCAGGAGGCGAGCAAGGTCATCCGGGCTGCGCGTTGACAGAGAAAAAGCCGCGCCAACCGGCTGCCGCTCTTCCAACGCCTGCTGCTATACCCGCGCTGCCCGCGGCGACGACCACGCGTTCCCGGTATACACCGGTTGGGCGCACAACGGGGCCGCTCTACCCGCAATATGAACGGGTCACACTCACCGAGGAGGTGCCCGCTGAAGTCCGTACCCAACTAGCGACCGCCGTCCTTGGGCTGCTCAACAGCCGCTACGCGGACTACACAAAGGAAGGGAAATACACGACGATCGAGGGGTACGACATCCATCCCTTCCTGCTGCTTGCCCTTGCCCCGATGTACAACGTGAACAGCCCCTACGAGGTTGCCCAGCACGTCCAGATATCTAAGTCGAGCCACGGTGACGCGACGGCCTGGGGCCGATTCATCGAGGAACGCGTGCTCCGGCATTTCGGGTGGCGCACGCCGGCGGAAAAGAAAGACACCACGATCATCCCTGACACGACGATGCGTCGCAGCGTCGCCTGGGAAAATATCGACCAAGAACACGAGCTGGATATCAAAGACTGTCTAAGCGGGGCTATCCATAGAAACCGACGCATCCTCCTGTCATTGAAGTCTGGGCCGGCGACGATCAAGCAAGGCGACAAGACCGGGATGGCCCATCAATTCCCGGTGGCATACAGAGACGCTGGCGCGAACCCCCTCGTCGTTTTGGGCGTCACGTATGGCCGGTATGAGCGATCGAACAAGAAGCCGGACGGGATCATCGCTGACCTGAACGCCCCGACGTGGTTCGACTACATGGCAGGTAAGGACTTTTGGGAGTTCGCAACGGGCATCAGGGACTTCCACATCAAAGTATTCTCGGTCATCCGCGAGGCGCAGCGCGCATTTGCTGCCGCCCACAAGGATGAGACGTTCTTTGAGGAATTGGTGAAAGCGCGGTTGAAGATCGCCTCGACCTTCCGCGAGCAATTCCTGGCCGGTGCTGAGCTACGGGAAGGCGAGGACTTCTGGGACGCCTTGTTCAAGAGCGCGTTCTAGGGCCGTATCGCATTGTCTACGCTTGCGCGCGGGGCTCGCTGATGTAGATTTGGTCAACCATGAGATTTGGGGCCACTGACGGGCCACGGTGCCCGCACTGCGGTGCGGCGCCGAATCGGCAGCAGGACGTCACCGGCAATTTTCAGGCACACATCAGAAAGTGCGCGAAGGCCAGCCCTGAGGAACGCGCGTACTTCAAGAGGCGCGGCGAGTGGTCAGCGCATCCGAAGAAGCTTACCTAGCCACGCCCTCCAGATGGTGCGCTTGGTGCGGCGAGCCGGCGGCGGAGCCCGTTGTCATCGCCGACGTGGTGGCCTATCATGAGTTCTGCTCAAAGCGACGCGCGGTGATCGTCGGCGAGATCGAGCGGTCGACTGGCGCGACTCGCGGAAAGGCGACGAGGGGGTGGGATAACAGGTAGCGACGCGGTCTGACTATTTATTTCATTTCAGAACCTTTGCAAAACGTGGAGATTGATAGTGAAGCATTCCGAGATCGTACCCGGTCTATCCAGTCACCTCGACCCCATCGTACTTCAAGCCGGCGGCGGCACGTTCACGTGCGGTCGGCAGTTCAGGGTTTTGAACGACCATAGATTCCTGTGCATCTCCGTCTCTGGCGGCGTCAGCACATGGCTACCGCTCTACTCGCGGAACGGGCCTGGCCGCCTGCTCCTGACGAAGTCGGGCCGCACCGGCGATCCCTCGTGGACAAGCCGAATCTTGTACTACCATCCCGAGCAGAAGTGGACCGCACCAATCGCCGCCGTCATCGCTGCGGCCCAGGCCGCCGGAGAACAGAGCAAGCCCGGCAAGCGGAGCATGCTGTCCGCCGCCGAGGTTGCCAGGATCGTTGCCTCGCTGAACCAGCCCTCAGCCGTCTGAGGTAGGGAGGACCGCCGGCTTTGGCGCGAACCGGGTTTCTTGTGCAGCCGCCCGAATTAATGTGCAAGGTGGCCTTGTTGTGCAAAGCCGGCGAAGCCCCCCTCCGAGTTACCGGATCGTGATCTCGTACTCTTCGCGCGAGGATTGCGCGGACACCGCCTGGACCGTGACCTTGACGTCGAGCGCCTGCGCCAGCCGCTGCAGCGCCTCACGCTCGTTGGACTCGAGGTGCCCGGCGAAGTCCGGATGGGCCCGCACGACGACCTCGCGCCCGGCCGCGTCGGCCGCCTTGGCCTGCACGGCCCGGAACACCTCGGCCGCCAGCGTCGCTGATGATTTGATGACCCCCGCCCCCCGGCAGACCGGGCACGACTCGGTGAGCAGCGAGCGCAGGTCCTGGCGCACCCGCTTGCGGGTCATCTCGACGAGGCCGAGCTCCGAGATCGCCAGGACGTTGGTGCGGGCCTTGTCCTCCGCGAGCGCTCGCTTGAGCGCCTTCTCGACCTGTTCCCGGTGATCGGGGACCTCCATGTCGATGAAGTCGATGATGATGATGCCGCCGAGATCGCGGAGCCGGATCTGACGGACGATCTCTCCCACGGCTTCCAGGTTGATCTTCAAGACCGTCTGCTCGAAATCGCGCTTGCCGACGTACTTGCCGGTGTTGACGTCGATCGAGACCAGCGCTTCGGTGTGGTCGATGACGATGTAGCCGCCCGACTTCAGCCACACCCGGCGCCGCAGCGCCTTGTCGATCTCCTTCTCGATCCCGAAGGCCTCGAAGATCGGCTGCCGGCCCTCGTACCATTTCACGCGCTCGGCGAGCGCGGGCACCAGCGCCTGGACGTAGCCCGCGCACCGGTCGTAGACCTCGCGGTTGTCGATGAGGAACTCGTCGACCTCGGGCGCGAGCAAGTCGCGCACGACGCGGAAGATCAGGTCGCCCTCCTCGTGGAGCACCGCGGGCGGACGGCGCTCCTCGTAGCGGGCCTGGATCTGCGCCCACAGCCGCCCGAGGAACTCCAGGTCGGCGGCGAACTCCGGCTCGCCCTTGCCCTCGGCGTTCGTGCGGACGATGAACCCGCCCGGCGGGGGGTTCAGGCCCCGGACGACACTGCGCAGACGGTCCCGCTCCAGCTCGTCGCGGATCCGCCGCGAGACACCGATCCGATGGGCCTGCGGCATGTAGACGAGATACCGACCGGGCAGCGAGATGAACGAGGTGATCCGGGCGCCCTTGGTCCCCAGGGACTCCTTCGATACCTGGACCAGGATCTCTTGCCCCTTGCGGAGAACGTCCTCGATGGGGCCGCGGACCTCACGGCGGGGCTCGGGCTCATCGACCTCCACGTCGGCGTCGGCGTCGTCGTCGACGGCGACGCCGTCGGGGCCGGCGTCCCGGAGGTCGTCGCTGACGTTCGCCGTGTAGTCACCGGCGTAGAGAAAGGCGTCCTTGGTCAGGTCGATGTCGACGAACGCGGCCTGCATGCCGGGCAGGACATTGGTGACGACGCCCTTGTGGACGCTCCCTACGATGGAGCGGCGCCCGTGCCGCTCGACGTACAGCTCGGTGAGAAGGCTGCCCTCCTGCACGGCCACCCGCGTCTCGGTGAGTCCGGCGTTGACCACGATGCGTTTGCCCACGGCAGCACCTCGCTGGCGCGCACGCTGACGTCGACCCGCACGTCCTCGTGGCGCCTCATTGGAACTGCCGCATCCGGACCGAGAGCAAGAGGCCGAGGGCCGAAAGGGAGACGAGCATCGAGGATCCGCCGTAGCTCATGAGCGGGAGCGGTATCCCCACCACGGGGAGCAGCCCCGTGACCATCCCCACATTGATCAGCACCTGCGAGCCGAGCAACGCGGTGGCGCCCAGCGCCACCAGGCGCCCCACAGGCTCGCGCGCCGCCGCGGCGATGTCGAAGCCCCTGAGCAGGAGCAGCACATAGCACACGAGCAGCACCAGACAGCCCACGAACCCCCACATCTCGGCGAATACGGCGAAGATGAAATCCGTATGGCGCTCCGGCAGGAAGGCGAGCCGGCTCTGGGTGGCGCCGGCGATGCCTTTTCCGAGGAGCTGACCTGAACCGATGGCGATCTTGGCCTGGATGACGTTGTACGCGCTCCCGAGCGGATCGCGGAACGGATCCAGGTACACCATGATGCGTTCCCGCTGGTAGTCCTTCATCATGAACCAGGCGACGGGCAAGGCACCGATGCCGGCGAGCGCGAGCGCGCCGAGCAGGCGGAACCGCACGCCGGCGCCCACGAGCAGGGCCACCGTGACGGGGAAGAGCAGCAGCGCCGTCCCGAGATCCGGCTGCTTGACGATCAGGACGAAGGGGACGGCCATGATGGGCAGCACGAACCCGATGGTGACTCGCCCCAGCGATTGCGCCCACCGGGAGGTCAGCCACCAGGCGATCATGAGCACGAAGGTGATCTTGAACAGCTCCGACGGCTGTACGGAGACCGGCCCCAGCAGGATCCACCGCCGCGCCCCCGACACGCTGCGGCCGAGGGCGAAGACGGTGACGAGGCCGGCGAGCCCCAGCACGTAGAGCAGGGGGGCCATCCGCACGAGGCGGCGATAGTCCACGCTGGCGATGACGACGAGGGCGAGCGCGCCGACGCCGACCCAGGCGAGCTGGCGCAGCACGAGACCGCCGCCGGCACGTCCCACGCTGAGGCTGCCGAGGGTGACGGCGCTCGTGGCCAGCAGACCTCCGGTGGCGACGAGCAGGAGCCAGTCGACGTTCTGGAGCAAGC
>Ga0207646_10007450_pt1 | contig 11120 bp, 11 predicted proteins | sample KBSK5502metaG_FD_184343 | JGI IMG/M metagenome (GOLD analysis project Ga0207646, IMG submission 184343) | Corn, switchgrass and miscanthus rhizosphere microbial communities from Kellogg Biological Station, Michigan, USA - KBS K5-50-2 metaG... | ecosystem: Host-associated > Plants > Roots >...
GACAATGTTAGGATCCGCGAGCCTGGCATGCGACCATCAGAGATTATGATCAGTGAGTCCCAGGAACGAATGGTAGTAGTTGTTCGGCCAAATAATCTGGAGAAGCTCACTCGAATCCTAGACAAGTGGGAAGTCGGCTACTCACGCATTGCGCACCTCACAAGGGACGGAATGCTCCGGATCAAGTATCAAGACCGGATGGTTGCGGAGACACCTGCCAAATTTGTTGCCGAAGCTCCCCTGTCTCCGAGGTCTAGTAGAAAGCCCTCGTACATTGACGAACTAGCCGATGCTCCTGAACCCTCAGTTCCAGAAGACCTCAACGCTACACTGTTGACGCTACTTGCCAATCCAAACATTTGCAGTCGAGAATGGATCTACCGGCAATACGACTTCGAAGTAGGACTACGGACAATCATCAAACCAGGTCAGGCGGATACAGCTGTTCTAAGAATCCCCAACGGCCGAACACTGGCGATTACCACCGATGGTAATAGCAAGCAAGCCTATCTAGACCCCTACTGGGGAACAGTTGGAATTCTCAGCGAAGCCTTCTCCAACCTAGCCGCTTCTGGAGCTGACCCTATCGCGATCGTCGACCATCTTCAGTATGGCGACCCGGGCAATCCTGAGGTCTTCTGGACCTTCAAGAAAGCAATACGTGCTATTCGAGACTATCTCAAGGCCACGCAGGTCCCATGTGTCGGAGGAAAAGTCAGCTTCTACAACGAGGATGCACAGACAAGGAGCGCGATCAAGCCTTCACCTGTAATTGCTGCGTTAGGACTCCGAAATGCGGGAGCACCGAAAATTGGCTCGGCTCTCGCCAATGAGGGAGATGATCTATTAGTAGTCGGAACGACCTTCCCTGAACTCGGCGGGAGCGAGTATTACGAGAGCGTCCAAGGACTAGTAGGTGGACGAGTACCGAAAGTCAGCTTGAATACAGAGCGACAACTCCTTCGAGCAGTCTCAAGGATAGTAGGAAGCGGACTTGTCGAAGCAGCTCACGACATATCCAAAGGTGGACTGGCGGTAGGTCTGGCTGAAATGGCCATCCAAGGCAGAAAAGGACTCACGGTCAACCTAGACAAGACACCAACAAAGACGACGAACATCGCTCAGTTGCTATTTTCAGAATCGAAACCCAGATTCGTCTTGGAATCACTGCCGAAAAACACACCCCGCATACTCCGCAGATTGAAAGCGGCGAGGATCAAGGCGGCGAAGATAGGCAAGGTTCAGGGCGGTAAGATTGAACTGGAGTCCAAGGAAGAACGGATCATTACAATCCCATTGTCAGTCGCAGCCGACGCCTGGTCCAAGACCCTATCCAAGACGATGGACGCTGCTCTATGATCAGTTGTTAGTGTAGAGCGACGATTGCCCAGAGACCCAAAACCAGAGCTCCAGAATAAAACGAATGGCCGAGACTTCCAGAAACCCAGCTGGAAGTCCCGTTTAGATGATCATGTCAAGAAAGACCTATACACGGCCTGAAATTGATACAGGATTGTAATTGAACCTGAGGGGCTTCAATACCGACCCCACTGTCAGAGCGAAATATCGCGTTCTCGCTCGCCCCGAGCCAATCCAGACTCCACAATTCGACCTGGAAGATGAACGCCGTGACGTAGCAGAGCATTGCGGAGTCATCGGGATCTACTCGCTAAAGAAAGAGCCAGTCGCCGAGCGCATCGTCAAAGGGTTAGCCGCGCTCCAACACCGAGGCCAGGAATCCTGGGGCCTAGCCACCCCTAACGAGCCCATCATCAAAGGCCTCGGACTAATCGGCGTAGGAGCCGCAACCAATGCACGGAAGATTCTGCGTTTGGAGAGTAACCGAGGGATCGGCCACATTCGCTATTCCACACGAGGACGAACTAACCTCGAGAATGCTCACCCACTGGATATTCACGGAGAGTTCGCGATCGCCCAAAACGGTACCATCGCCAACACAGAAGACCTTGAGCCATTGGTCAAAGGCGAATTCCCGATCATAGATTCAAACTCGGACACGAAGCTTGCAGGATACCGGCTACTACAACACTATCATCGAGAACACGATTGGACACGAGCTTTCACCAGGCTGGCAAAGGAGATCAGCGGCTCCTACAGCTTCGTCATCGTCACACACGAGGGAGAAGTACTTGCTGCGAGGGACGAGTCAGGCTTCCGCCCACTCTGCCTAGGCTGGGACGAGGAGACCCAGACGAACATCGTGGCCTCGGAGAGCTGTGCGCTGACAGCGCTTCATGCAGACCTCGTCCGGGACGTTCAGCCCGGAGAACTCGTACGTTTCAACCAGGACGGCGCTACGGCTACAAAGTTCGCAGAATCTCCACACCATCACTGCGCGTTTGAATACACATACTTCGCCCACCCAAGCAGCAGGATCGACGACCATTACGTGTACGAGGCCCGCCGGCAATTGGGCCGAGTCCTAGCACGGAAGTATCCGTTCAAAGCTGACGTAGTGATACCCGTCCCCGACTCCGCCAGACCGGCCGCCCTCGGATACTCGGAGGAGAGCGGGATACCAATGGAAGAGGGACTGATGAAAGACCGGTACCGGAGGAAGGGAAGCCTCAGGAGCTTCATAGAACCCACCGATGAGAGCCGGGAAGAGATCGTAAGAGAGATCATAACCATCAGACCCGTGGTGGACGGAAAGAACGTCATCGTCGTCGACGACAGCATAGTACGGGGAACGAGCAGCAAGAACATCGTACGGGCGCTGCGCGATGCCGGCGCCAAGAAGGTCTACATGGTTGTGACCTTTCCACCCATACGCCACCCATGCTACATGGGCATCGACTTTCCAACACACGACGAACTACTCGCGACCAGGGTCGACGGTGACACGATGTCGATTCCAGAATTGAACGCGAAGGTAGCTAATGAGATCGGCGTCGACGGTCTTGGCTACAATGACATCGAAGGCCTGAGCAAAGGAATCGGACTCAAACAGAACGAAATGTGCTTCGCCTGCGTAACAGGGGAATATCTCGGACTGAAGAAGAATCCCGTACTTCGGACCCGGGAAGAAATGAAGGCCTAGCTCAACATGGTCCTCCGCGAATGCCCGTATTGTCACAGACCATTCGAAGCACAGCTATTGTCGAAAGAAGAGATCGATTCAAGCGAAACTACGAAGGTGGGCGACTTCCCCCTAGAAATGAGTCCTTTGGGCGGAGTCTCGGAGGGCGGGCTAACTCCCGTACGTGCGGGAGGATTCATGGGAGTGGTGCTGGGGCTGGACGAATCAACGAAAAATGCGACTGCCCTACACCCTGAGGCATTCATAACCTACCGGATGACCTACAGATGCAAGCATTGCGGTGAAGAATGGACCAAGATTTCTGCTGAAACAATCCCCCTACCCAGAGACTACGTGATTGACGAGAAAGAGAAGACAGATGCTGACGCCGACACCGAAGAAGAAGAGGCGACAGAAGAAGAATATGTCCGCGAGGAACGTTGAGAAATATTACAATCACGCGTTACAAAGTTCCGTAAGACAGCGCGCGGGCATGAATCAAGCCTGAAAGTACTAGTTGTCGGTGGTGGAGGACGAGAACACGCGCTAACTTGGACTCTGTCCAGGGAAACTGGGGCCAACGAAATCTATGCTGCTCCGGGCAACCCGGGCATTGCCGAAATCGCCACATGCATCCCAATCGACTCGACCAATATTGACGAGCTCGCGTCGTTCGCATCCAAGCAAGCAATCGATCTGACCGTTGTTGGACCCGAGGCTCCGTTGGGCGCGGGAGTAGTCGATACGTTCAGAAAACGGAGTCTTGCCATTTTTGGACCTGACAAGCGAGCTGCTCGAGTTGAAACTTCGAAGAGCTTCGCGAAAGACCTCTGCACCAGACATCACCTGCCAACACCGCGCTGGGAGACCTTCACAGACAAGTCGAGAGCGATTAGGGCTCTCGATGAACTCGGCCCGCCTTGGGTGATCAAAGCAGACGGGCTCGCCGCGGGCAAGGGGACGACTGTCACCAGAGATAAGGGCGAGGCGGAGACTGCAATTCAACGAGAAATGGAACGGGACCCCAAACGAATCGTGATGGAGGAATTCATCGACGGATGGGAGGCAAGCTTCACCGCAACCGTATCAGCAGATCGAGTACAATGGTTAGCGCCGGTCTTTCAAGACTACAAGCCAGCCTTCGACGGCGACCGCGGGCCGAACACTGGAGGTATGGGCGTCTTCACTCCGGTCCCATCGGTGACCCAATCGCTTGTCGACAAAGTGAGGAGGAAAATTCTTGACCCCGCAGCCGCGGCGCTAGCGAAGGAGGGTGCGCCATTCCAAGGAGTCCTATACCTGAATGTCATCATTAAGCACGGGACCGAAGAGCCGTACGTGTTGGAGTTCAACGCGCGCTTCGGAGATCCTGAAGCTCAGGGAATAATGCCCTTGGTCAAGGGCGGACTACTCGCACACCTGAGCGCCGTTGCAGCTAATTCGAACAATCCACCGCTACCAGAATCTTCCAAAGCCGCATCCGTAGTGGTCGTCCTAGCATCCAAGGGATACCCAGAAAATCCCTCAGCGGGAGAGCCGATCACCCTTCGACCGTTAGCCAATAACAACATTGTCATATTTCACGCAGGAACCACCAGAAACTCCTACGGGCAGCTCGTAACCTCCGGCGGACGGGTCCTCAATGTGACTGCGACAGGACCCAGCGTCGAATCAGCCCGAAAGGACGCCTATTCCGTCATCGGCGAGTCGGTCCACTTTCGAGGAATGCTCTACCGATCTGACATCGGAACCGGCCGGATACGGCGCAGACAACTAGAACCAATGAAAACGTAAGACAAAATGCAAAACTGCATATTCTGTAAAATCGTAAGAAAAGAAATGCCCTCCTACCTGATCTTTGAAGACGAGAATTTTATCGCGTTCCTCGACATCCGACCGCTAAACCCTGGACATACTTTGGTCTCTCCGAAGAAACACCATCGTTGGGTCTGGGACGTCCCCGAAGCGGGCAGGTACTTCGAGACAGTTCGTATGATTGCGAAGGCTCTCCAGAAGACGATGAACACGGATTTGGTAGTGGCCGATATTGCAGGAATGGGCGTGGCGCATGCTCACGTCCATGTGGTGCCCAGATTCCCGGGAGACGGTCATGGAGAATTCGTGAACGCTCAGAACGTCAAAGACGTATCAACGGAAGAGATGAAGAGAATTGCTGAAAAAATCAGGAACGGCTTGTATCGAGCGAACGCCGAGTAAATCTGAAGGGGTGTTGGATTTCGAGCTCCCAACTCAGCCGTCTCCCACCAAGCATAAAGCAACTTATCGAGAAGTTTCGAGAGGGACTGCTGACCAGTCTAGGTAACAACCTCGTGGGTGCCTACCTGCATGGTTCCATCGCCTTTCCAGAATTCCAGCCTAGGGCTGGAGACATCGACTTCCATGTTGTAGTTCGTCGAAGTCTCAACAGGAGCGAGATTGAGAGTTTGGACGGTCTACATCGATCTTTGGCCGCCAAGTTAGGGTTCGGAAATAAGCTGGACGGCTTCTACGTTCCATACGCCAGGGCGCGAAAGCGGGAGAATCCCAGAAATCTTGTCTATGGAGCTCACGGCCAGATTCATCGTGGAGGCTCGGATGATGCCTGGGCTCTCCACCGAGAACATTTCGCTCGCTCGGCGTACATTCGACTCCATGGCCCTAGGGCTAGCAGAATCTTCTCACGAGCGTACTGGCCAGAAATTAGAAGCGCGCTTTATCGACAGTTGGTCTATGCGAGGAAGATCATTGACAGTGATCCCTGGTGGTCAGTCCTCAATCTCTGTAGGCTCGTCTACAGTTTTGAGAGAGGACGGGTTGTTGTATCGAAGTTGGGCGCAGCGAGATGGGCTTTGAAGAGACTCCCATCACGTTGGAAACCAGTTATCACGTCAGCCATCAAGACATACAAAGGGATTGCGGACAGTAGAGACCGCTCTATACTAGGAAGAGATGCCAGAAAATTCCTTGGATTCGCATCCATCCGAGTGATCGCTTTCGACATCGCCTTGAATTCTCGCCGACCAAACACCACATATCTTAGAAAGACCCGGATGGGAACGCAGAGATAGTCTTGGTGCCCATAGGGGTCCTAGTCTCAGGGCGAGGCTCAAACCTTGAGGCCATCTTGGACGCAGTTGATAGAAAATACATCACCAAAGGTGAAGTGAAAGTCGTCATAAGTAACAAGCCAGGCGTAAGAGCATTAGAAATCGCCGAGAAACACAGAATCCCAACAGCCGTACTCGACGACAAAGGCCTTCCGAAGGTGGACTCTGAATATGACAGAACGACGATGGCGACCCTCGAGTCTCATGGAGTCAACTCGAGAGATGGACTCGTCGCGCTAGCAGGCTACTTCCGAATTCTAGGTTCGCAGTTCGTAGAAAAATATCACAATCGAATCATGAACGTGCACCCTTCTCTGTTACCATCATTTCCAAGCCTCGAGCCACAGAAGCGAGCCCTTGAACACGGGGTGAAAGTCGCGGGCGCCACCATCCATTTCGCCGCCGAGAACGTTGATGCGGGACCCATAATCCTCCAAGCCCATGTCCCAGTCCGAGACGATGATACGGTTGAAACTCTATCAGAGAGAATCTTGCGACAGGAGCATCGACTCTATCCGGAAGCGATCCGGCTCTTCACCGAAGACCAGTTAGAGATTCAAGGCAGGAGAGTCGTGCTCAAGACTTGACTGCTGTGATCCTAGACGGCAAGCTGGTTGCCTCCGAGGTCAAGAAAGAGATCGCCCTCCAAGTTGGACGGCTCGCGAATCGTGGCGTCAAGCCGTTCCTAGCGACCATTCAGGTCGGCAACGACCCTGCCAGCTCTAGCTATCTTAGAGGGAAACACAAGGCCGCCGAAGAAGTTGGAATCCAGTCCGAGAACCATCATCTGTCCGCCAGCATGCCTCAAGACAAGCTCGAAGCTCTGCTCGGCCAGCTTAACACGAATCCCCGAGTCCACGGGATCCTTGTCCAGCTTCCCCTGCCACGCGGGTTTGATGAGGACAGAATCATTGAGAGAATAATTCCCTACAAGGACGTAGATGGACTCCACCCGATCAACGAAGGAAGGCTGGCAGCCGGCAAGGAAGAACTCGTGCCCTGCACCCCTAAGGGAATCATCAAACTATTGTCCCATTACAACGTGCCCATTGCCGGGGCGCGAGCAGTCATCATCAACCGAACAACACTGGTTGGCAGGCCCCTCGCGAACCTGTTTCTCAACAGGGACGCAACAATAACGATCTGCCACTCGAAGACTCCTAATCTCGCCCAGATAACAAAGACAGCTGACCTCCTTGTCTGCGCTGTGGGGCGAGAGAACTTCCAAATCAAACCAGACTACGTTAAGCCAAACGCAGCTGTAGTCGATGTGGGTCTTACTCGCGTTGAGGGAAGACTGCGCGGCGACGTTGACTTTGAAACCGTCAGCAGACTGGCGGGGTTCATCACTCCTGTCCCGGGAGGAGTAGGGCCAATGACAGTAGCATGCTTGCTGGAAAACACAGTCCAAGCGGCCACCCTCCAGACGAAGGGCGATAGGAAACAATAGTCATTGTCAGACGTGACCCTGAGGTCCATCAGATCAGACGAACAAAATGACCTGCTCAATATTCTCGACGAATCACTCGGCCAATTTCTAGACCAATCGGGAACTAAGAACCTCATCTCTTCCGACGCATTCGATCCTGATGGTTGTTTTCTCGCCCGAGAGAAGGGTGGAGATGTTGGATGCGTAGCTGTTACGGGTCTGCCTCGGAAGAATTGGTTTGTCATAAGGTATCTCGCCGCGAAACATGCAATGTCTAGAATTGACGTGGTGGAGAAGCTTCTCAGCAGAGCCATCGAGTACGTGGATACAAAACGGGCCGAGTTCTTGAGATCGACGACTCCGGCGATTCAACCCTACGTTGATGTTTACAAGGGCTTCGGGTTCAAGCCTCTGCGAAGAGACTTCCGAATAACATGGGACCTAAGAGACACCGCAGATCATCCGAACAAGCTCATTGAGATCAGTGAAGTGTCCGAGACGTCAGCTCGGGAAATTGAAGAAAGATTTGTCGAGTCTCTGCGTCCCTACTGGGACTGGCGGACGGAAGAACAAGGAGGCGAAGAAGCCGTCGCTCACAACTTCAGAAATGGTCCAAAGAGAGGAGAGCGATGGTTATCGGGCCATATTGGGAAAGACCTGGTCGGGTTCACAGGTCTAATACCCGACTATTACAGAGCGGGGGATGCGCGTTTTCGAGGCGCGTACGTGCTTCCCGAATATCGCGGCAAAGGCTACGGCCGGATACTCATGAACGAAGTCTCAGGCTGGGCAAAGAAACAAGGTCAGCACAAGATGACCGTGTACACGTTCTCATACCTGGACAGTCTTGCGCCGGGAGCGCTATTGTACCTCAAGTCTGGTGGCAGGATTGAGAGCGAGTATCTTCAGATGCAGCGGGCATGATCATACGCGACACCGTTCCTATTTTGTAGCTCTTGAGCGCCGCGGAGCGGGGTGATGGGTTGACCGAGGCTCAGATCGCTGTCGAGAAGGAGAACCTCCGAAGGTACATGCTCCGTCTGAGGGATCGCCAGTCAATTGGAGAGATCGAGCAGAAGAGCCAAGACATTATCGATCAAGTATTGCATCTCCACGAGTATGTGCGAGCTAGAGGAATAGCCTGCTACGTTAGCAAAGACAGCGAGGTCAGCACTAGACCTCTCATTCGTTCAGCTCTCGACCAAGAAAAACGTGTCCTTGTTCCAGTCGTGAAGAAGGGAGACATCGAGCTGTTCTTCTCCGAGATCAAGGACTTGGGAAGCGAACTTGCTCCCGGCACGTTCGGCATCCTAGAGCCTAAACCCGAGTTTGCCCACCCTGTGAGCCTTGATACAGTTGACTTGATTTTCGTTCCGGGTATCGTCTGGGACCGTGAAGGCTACCGTCTGGGCTGGGGACGAGGATACTTCGACCGGGTCATCAAAAACCTGCCCCCACACGTCCGCTCTGCAGGCTTGGCGTTCAACATGCAGCTTATCGGCCGAGTCCCCCGAGATCAGTTTGATGTACCAGTTGATATGGTCGTAACGGAGTCTCGCGTGATACGGGGTCATCGTTGACAAAGAGTGTTAGTATTCTGATGGGATCGGAGAGCGATCGAGAAATCGCCAAGAAGGCCGAGACCATTCTGGACAAACTCGGAGTTCCTTACGAGACCAAGGTCTTGTCTAGCCACAGGAATCACAAAGAACTCGACAAATACGTTGAGACCTCAAAAGCCGATGTCTTCATCACAATCGCGGGTCTCTCTGCAGCTCTTCCAGGTTTCGTAGCATCACTATCAACGAAGCCTGTTATCGGGGTCCCGGCCTCCGGAAAGCTGAGCCTTGACTCGATCCTCGCTATCGTACAATTACCTTCGGGCGTCCCGGTCGGGACGGTCGGTCTAGACAACGGCACAAACGCGGGACTGCTAGCTGCACAAATCCTGGCATTGTCTGACTCGGAAATTTCCAAGAAACTCACACTGTATCGAAGCGGACAGTTGTAAGATGCAAGAATCTATGGAGAATCTTTCGACCCCGTTCAAACGGGGAAAGGTCAAAGACGTCTACGACATAGGACACGACCAACTACTCTTCATCTTCACCGACCGGGTCTCAGCCTACGACGTAGTCTTACCCTCAACGATTCCAAATAAGGGCGAAGTACTCGCTAAGCTGGCTGCCTTCTGGTTCAACAATCTCAACACTCCCCACCACATGGTCCGAGTCGAAGACACGAACCGGATGGTTGTCAGGAAGCTCAAGATGATACCCGTTGAGGCAGTGGTTCGTGGTTATCTTTACGGAAGCCTCTACGAGAGGCTGACGAAGGGCGAGATCTCACTCCCCGTAGAACATGTCTTGGCCGCGAAACTTCCGGAGCCATACTTTGACCCTACGACAAAATCCGACGTGAAGGATGAGCCCGTGACGATAGAACAGATTGAGGAGGAGGGATGGTTAGACTCGGAACAGCTAGAGGCGATGAAGAACAAGACAGTTGAGATTTACAACAAGATGTCTGTGAGAGCTGAGAAGGCTGGCTTCATACTCGCTGATCTCAAGCTCGAATTCGGTTTTGACAAGGAAGAGAACATTGTGCTAGCTGATTCGATAGGACCTGACGAGTTCAGATTATGGCCCAAGAATGACTACTCGCCTGGGAAGACGCAGGAGAGCTACGACAAGCAACCGATCCGAGACTGGCTCGGAAGGGTCGGCTACAAGAAGACGCTTGACGAGGCGAGAAAGGAGAGACGACCCACACCTCGCCCACCCGACCTCCCAGCGGAACTCATCCAGGAGACGAGTCGGCGGTACATTATCGCGTATGAGCGCTTGACCGGACTGAAGCTGTAGATTGCCTCAGCCTCGCATGACCTATGCCAGGGCAGGGGTCGACTCGAGGCACATTCACGAAACACACAAGCTGCTAGCTCGCAGGCTAGAGTCTACTTTTGCCACACGAAAGGGCAAGGTAGGATGGCCGATCTTTCCAATCGGCCATTACGCGGGTCTTGTCGACTTAGGTCAAGGAAGAGTACTGAGTCTTCACACTGATAGTGTCGGGACAAAAGTCCTCATCGCGCAGAAGATGAGGAAGTATGACACGATCGGGATAGACTGCGTCGCGATGTGCGCAAACGATCTCATCTGCACAGGCGCGGAACCAGTCAGCTTCCTCGACTACATGGCCATGAGCAGACCCAACCGTGCAATCATTGAGGAGGTCGCGATTGGCCTCGTGAGAGGTGCCAAGGAAGCAGAGATGGCGATTGTTGGAGGAGAGACAGCTATCGTCCCAGAACTCCTGGCAGAAAACGGAGGGTTCGATCTAGTCGGATTCGCAACAGGAATCTGCAAGAAGAGAAGTCTGATTCTCGGCGACAGAGTTCGCGTGAACGACATCATAATCGGAGCTGCGAGTTCGGGAATCCACTCAAACGGACTCAGCCTAGCAAGGAAAGTACTCCTAAAGAAATACAGACTCAGCGAGACGCCCCCGAGGTTAGAGAGAAGCCTTGGCAAAGAACTTCTAG
>Ga0207646_10007451_pt1 | contig 11120 bp, 13 predicted proteins | sample KBSK5502metaG_FD_184343 | JGI IMG/M metagenome (GOLD analysis project Ga0207646, IMG submission 184343) | Corn, switchgrass and miscanthus rhizosphere microbial communities from Kellogg Biological Station, Michigan, USA - KBS K5-50-2 metaG... | ecosystem: Host-associated > Plants > Roots >...
ATTCCGTGCGAACTTTGAAGTCGCCGTGATCTTCTCGACGAAGTACGAGCCTGCGCATTCGTTGTTTGATCGTTGGAAGAGTTGGGTGGATTTGAAAACCCGGTTTTTCGGCTTTCATCACGATATGCCACCATCAGCGGTGGCACAGATTCTGGGAGGTAAGGTCGTGTTTTCAGAATCGCGCAAAGGTCAGTGGATCGCCGTGATTGAGATAGAGCGGGTAGAGGAGGCGGCGAGCTCGGCTTCAGGCCTCAGGATCCGGGCCTCGGGATGGCGGACTGGTGCTGGTAGGTCGCGGGCAGCAACTGTCAGTTCGCCATTAGATGGCAGGAGTGGGTTTTGATCACCAGCCAGACGTCGCGTCCGGGATGCAATTGGAGCGCGTGGCGAGCGGCGAGCGTCAGATGAACTTCCATTTTGACCCCGCAATCGATGCGGGCGCGGACGATCACGTCACGTTGCTCGAGGGAAACAAGTCGTCCCGCAATGATGTTGCGGGCGCTCAATCCCACGGGCGGAACGATGGCTAGAAGAATGTCCCCGGCGCGGATTCCGACGCGGAACTGCATGCCCACCCCGGCACGCACTAGTGGAGTCTCAAGGTCGACCTTGGCGTGTTGCAGGCTGTCCGTTGCGCTTGTTGCCAAGCGGCAGGTCATCGTGCCCCGCTCGGCGTGCAGCGCCTCGACGGTCGCATCAAAAATGTTCTCAAAGCCCGCGAGTTGCGCCACGGTCTCGTGCTGGGGTGCGCTCAGGACCTCGTGCGGTGTGCCTTGCGCGATGATCTGCCCGTTATCCAGAACCAGAACGCGCTCGCCCAGCGCAAAGACCTCTTCGCGGCTGTGCGTGACGTACAGAATGGGTATGCGGTGAGTCTGGTTCCATTGGCGAAGATCGTCGAGGATTCCTGATTTTGTGCGCGCATCGAGGGCAGCAAGTGGTTCATCGAGCAGCAATACTGAGGGATCAGTCACGAGGGCTCGCGCCAAAGCCACGCGCTGACGTTCGCCGCCAGAGATTTCCGCCGGGCGCCGTTGACTTAGAAGCGCGATGCCCAAGGCCTCCAGAATTGCAAGCGCACGCTGCTGGCGAGCCGTACGCGACAAATGTGCCAGTCCGTAGGCAACGTTCTGCTCCGTGTTGAGATGCGGAAAGAGTGCGAGGTTCTGAAAAACATAGCCAGCCTGGCGTTTGGCGACGGGCAGGTTGAGGGGCGCCTTAGTATCGAAGAGAACGCGATTGTTCACCGCGATGCGGCCTGCATCAGGGGTTGCGAGGCCGGCGACGCAGTCGAGCAGCGTCGTCTTCCCTGCCCCGGATGGACCAAACAGAATGGTGAAACCGGGCTCGGCGGCGAAATCGACCTGGAGAGAGAATTCGTGCTCCGCAGACAGGAAACGCTTGCGAAAACGCGCTTGAAGAGTGCGATCAGTGATTTCGCGTTCCCGGCCGCCCGATTCGGAGGCAGGCAGCGGCGAAGTTTCCGGCTTCGCGCTGGCGTCTTCGATAATTTGCGGGCGGTTCATCGAAATCTAAGTTTCAATTCTTAAAGATACCCCGGACGGCCTGCCTTACCCAAAACCTGTCTATTTCGCAGGGCCGATGATCCAGACTTTTCGATTCACCGCGTAGACGAACGAGAGGATGGCAAAGGCCAGCACCAGCAAAAGCAGCGCTGTCTCATTCGCTGCGGAACAGTTGGACGTCTGCACTTTGTCGTAAATGTCGATGGCAACCGTGCGTGTGACGCCGGGGATGTTGCCTCCGACCATGAGCACGACGCCAAATTCTCCCATGGTGTGGGCGAAGCTCAAGGCAGTCCCTGTGATCAACCCCGGAACGGAGAGCGGCAGCACCACCCGAGAAAACGTGCGGAACGGCGAGGCTCCGAGAGTGACAGACGCCGCCATCAGCTTGCGGTCGACGGAAGAGAAGGAAGCCGCAAAAGGCTGCACGGCGAAAGGCAGACTGTAGAGGATAGAACCGATTACCAGACCGCTGAACGTGAAAGCCAGGGTGTGTCCGGTGAGTGACTGCCACCAGCGTCCTAACGGGCTGCGCGAACCCAGTGCTACAAGAACATAAAAACCGAGAACTGTTGGTGGCAACACGATGGGCAGGGCGACCGCCGCCTCGATCAGAAACCTCCAGCGCCAGCGCGAGAAGGCGATCCAATATGCGAGAGGGAGTCCCAGAACGAGGAGTATGGCCGAGACCACAGCTGCCAATCGCGGCGTGATCCAAAATGCCTCCCAATCGATAGACATGTGCCCTCAAACAGTAAACTTACTTCCTTTCGGGCTGCGCTGGCAACGTAAAGCCGTAACGACTTAATATATTTGCCGATTCGGCAGTCTTAATGTACTCCACGAAAGCCGCGGCCTGTTTCTTTCGCCGTGACCGGATCGCAAGTGAGGTGACGTGCGCCAGAGCAACGAAGCCGACCTGAGCGTTTCCCGATTCGACGAACTGCGCCGCCTGCGAGACATTTTCGCCCATTACCAGACGATCCGATACCTGATCGTACAACCGCACATGTTTCATCGCCGCAACTGCTGCGCGACCGTAAGGCGCGTGCTGCGGGTTCGCAATGGCGATCTTTTTTGCCGCTGGATCGGCCAATACATTCATTCCTTTATGTTCTACATCGAGAGGCGAATCGGCCGGAACCCATAGCACTAGGCCTCCGACAGCATAACGATAGAGGGACGAAGCCTCGGCTTGGCCCGCGTCGGCTAGTTGCTTGGGATAGTCCATGTCGGTGGAAAAGAACAAGTCGAAAGGCGCACCATTCTGAATCTGCTGCGCCAGCGCTCCTGAAGCGCCGAAGGAAAGTTTCACCGTGATCCCGGTTTGTTTTTTGAAGCCGGCAGCGATTTCCGTCAGCGCAGAGTTGAGGTCGGCTGCGGCGGCGACCGTAAGTTCACCTCCGACGGTCGGCGCGCCTGAAGCTGAAAATCCTGGTGACGCGATCAAATTAAGGAAAAAAACTGGCAGCACCCAACGAAGCTTCCGCATGCAAACGATTCCTCGAATAAATTCCTACATCATCAATAATGATGACGAGAGATTGTACAGGTCTCGGCCGCAGTGAGTCGGTTAGTGATTGAACCTTCGACCCCCTATTGTGGCTTTCGTGCGGCAGTACGCATGCGGTCCCGGAGGCTGTGGCTGCCCTTCTCATTTCTCAAAGCGCTCCATTTCCAATCTGAAAGAACCGTTTTGCGCTGACTCGCGTTAGCCCAGCTTTCGATGCTGCCACAAGGTGAAGCCGTTTGAGGCCAGCCGCCGTCTGCTAGTATCGTCCAAGCTCTTTCCCTGGCTTCTTTGCAATCACGGCTCAAGGGCAAGGAGCCAGTGCTGGGTGGAAGCGGCGGATGCGGACAGCAAAGCACAAAGTGTACTGTGCGGTTAAAGGTACGTCTGGCTCGGTCGACCCGACGGACGAAGCCCTCCCAATCATGAGCGAGCGGCTAGGAATAGCCGGAGACGAGAAGAAGAGGGATGCGGCTTGGCGCGGATGGAATCGTTCAAGTTGGGGAGCCTGCTCTGTGAAGCCCACGCCCGGGGAACTCCTGGCTCTCACCCGCAGGACCACGGTCGACCTGCTGATCACGAAGTGACGACTGCCCATCATCCCCGCTATCATCAGTTGGCAGCCTGAGTCTAGCGTGGAGTCTTTCCTCCGGCGGGTTGCTCCAGTGTGAGATCACGCGCAAGCGACGCGGCGCCGAACCTGCCTCTGGTTGCTCAACTCGGCCAATTCTTCATGGTGGACGCACGCTACAACGTTGTCGTGATCGGCGGCGGCATTGTCGGCCTGGCTGTAGCACTGGAGATCACGAGGCGCTTTCCGCGGCTGCGCCTGCTGCTGGTGGAAAAGGAAGAAAGAGTTGCGAGCCACCAGAGCGGTCACAATAGCGGCGTCATCCATTCCGGCGTCTATTACAAACCTGGTTCGCTTAAGGCCAGGCTATGCGTTGCGGGCGCCGCGGAAATGATCGCGTTCTGCCGCGAACACGACATTCCGCATAAAGTCTGCGGCAAAGTGATCGTGGCCACGAGTGAGGAGGAACTGCCGCGCTTGGAAGAATTGCGACGGCGGGGTAAGGCTAACGGCATCGACGGATTACGTCTAATTAGCAGTGAAGAGTTACGCGAGATTGAGCCGCACGCGAGCGGTTTAGGCGCTCTCTTCGTTTCCTCGACGGGCGTCACCGATTACGGCCTGGTTTCCGAAAAGTATACACAGTTGACGGCGGAACAAGGTGGAACCATTTTGACTTCCGCTGAAGTTACTGGCATCCATCGCCGAACCGATGAAGTCATGGTTCAGACTCGGCGAGGAACTTTCTCCGCCAAAGTCCTGATCAACTGCGCAGGCTTGTTCAGCGACCGCATCAGCCGCATGGTCGGCGACGAGCCACCGGTTATGATCGTTCCCTTTCGCGGCGAGTATTACACTCTGATGCCAGCGCGAGAGTCGCTGGTGCGGGCGCTAATTTATCCCGTTCCAGATCCGCGCTTTCCTTTTCTGGGGGTGCACTTCACACGACGTGTTAACGGAAAGGTAGACGCCGGGCCCAGCGCTGTCCTCGCTCTCGAGCGCGAAGGCTATCGCCGCACCAACGTCAGCCTGCACGATCTGGCCTCACTGCTCGCCTTCCCTGGCTTCTGGCGGATGGCAGCCCAACACTGGCGCAGCGGCTTCGGTGAGTACTATCGCTCGTTGTCTAAATCAGCTTTTGTCCGGGCCCTGCAGCGGCTGCTACCTGAGGTGTGCGAAGCAGATCTGGTTCCGGGCGACTCCGGCGTCCGCGCCCAGGCCGTCGGGCGAGATGGCGCATTGGTGGACGACTTTCAGATTGTTCCCTCCGCCAGGATGCTGCACGTGCTGAATGTACCATCCCCGGCGGCAACTGCGTCGCTGCTGATTGGCCGTACCATCGTGGACACAGCCAGCAAAGCCTGGGCATGGCTGGGCTAGACGAAATCGCCCTTTACGCGAGACTAACTCCAGAGGTCGTAGCAGAGGACTCAAGACAAGTTGCATTGCTGCGCCGGGCAAAAACAAAATACTGGCGGGCCCAACCGAAGCAAGGAATACTGACGGGTGGCTTCGATGCCCACGGCGTTAATGATTGCGATGGTTACCGTGGGTGGCGAGAGGCAGCCTTCACCTCCGCTTGTATTCTCAGCAGCGAAGGAAGTGCTGGTCGGCCCATGTAGGTTCGCCCTTCGACCGGATGGCCGGCCGGTACGGGTCGTCCCGTGAGATCCAAATGAAGGGCGCACATAACATCCTCCCATTATCACCCTCCAACAATCTGAACTGCGCCCCCATGCTGGGATTGAAATCGAGGAGGTGACAGCGACCGTCGCGTCGATCCAGACGATAATCGCAAGCCATGATGCCCTGGTACCCAATGGGAAAACACTTCGGTTGCTTGCTGCCGAAGCGCATCATTTCGAACCAAACACCCCAGCGTGGTCGGTCCGGCGAACGCCGGGTATGAACGCAACTTCATTCCGGTAAAGAGCACCTTCGGCTTTGACACGCGTTGCCGGATCTGTGGACTATCCAATCTCCCCATCGTCTGCGGGAATCATTTCCTGGAGCATCAATGTTGTACCCGGCGCTTCTCTTGCGAACCTCTCGTAATCCGAGATGAGACTCTCCCGACACAAGATCATGAGGACGCTTTTGAAGCCAGCGGGAGCAGCCAGGGCTCGCTGGCCTTCGCGACAATTGGGAAACGAGTGCGTTGAGGCAGGTCGAGCAGTTCCTTCCGTGATTGAGGGAAAACGGCCGGCGGAGTAGGGATGCCTTCTCGCTGACATAGAGAGTTGGTGGCTGCCGAGCGAAGATGAACCATGACGCCAGAGTGTCGGCATGCTCCGCCACCAGGATAGCAGCAGAGAGATCGTCTGCCGGCACAAGCGTTACGCAAGTCACCTCATCAGTAAGGACCGTGTGGTAAAGTAAGGAATGTCGGAGGATTCGGTATGCAGAAACAAGCCAGAATTACGAGTAAAGGACAGATTACCGTGCCACGTGAGGTTCGTCGAGTGCTTGGAGTTCGGACGGGAGACCGCCTATTGTTTGAGAGCGACGGCAAGGGTATCCGTGTACGCCCCATCCGCAATAAGAGCACATTTTCTAAGTATCGCGGTATCGGCAATCCTGGAATTGGGTCCGGGAGAAACAGCATCAGCAGTTGGCTACGGAAGTTGCGTGGACAATGACAACCGCGATCGACACCAACGTTGTTGTTGCACTTTGGGACAAAGACGTAGCCCTCAGCTCAGCCGCACAAGTTGCTCTGGAGGGAGCGTTCAATCGTGGTAACCTCGTGGTCGCCGCCCCCGTTTTCGCCGAACTGATGGCTGCTCCAGGCCGCACAGAGAACTTTGTGAATTCATTCCTCGAAGACACCGCCATTGCGGTTGATTGGGATCTGGACGAGGCGGTTTGGAAATCTGCCGGGCGGGCATTCCAGTCTTACGCAGGGCGGCGGCGTAAGCAAGGTGATTCGGGGACCCGACGTATTCTCGCGGACTTCTTGATTGGGGCGCACGCCCACACTCGGGGCTACCGACTTCTGACTCTGGATGAACGTTTATATCGATCTGCATTTCCAACCCTGATAATCGAGACCATATAGAAGCACTGGCAATGCGTGTGGCGCCTATTCGGATACGGAAAGCTCTCATACCACAGTGGGTCTTTGAATTTGCGCAGAGTTCGCACAACTCCGCCGGCCTTGGAGCGGCCCCTTCATGGCGGGAACGCCGCCGCGCAACACTCACGCGGATCACGTGAAGTCCATCGCACAAGGCCGGGGTGGGTGCGTCGTCGCGATCATTTCAGTCGTAGTCCCATCAGGCGTCTGCGCGGAATAAAACGAGAACAAAAGCTCACCTTGGCTCGCCGGCGCTGCCAGGGAATTCAAGTTCAACCGATTTCAGAATTCTCCGATGCGAGAAATGGTCGGTACGCGTTCAAGGCAACCGTCTACAAGTCTCGTACTTGCCAGGGCTTTGTCGGATACGGCGACGCTGATAATTGAGGACGGCCGCCACGTCGGCCTTGACACCGAGTGGCCGGGCCCCATTACTGGGGCCCGGCCCTCTCAGAACCGGACGTGAAACTTTCGCTTCATCCGGCTCAAGCCCTTCAAACGCCTCTTTCAGGGAGACGCGGTTTCGTTACGGAAAGATGTTGGCAGTGAACCCTGTCGTGGCACTCTGGATGAAGCAGGACGCGATTGTCTGCACTCGTGGAACCACCTGACACACGGGGGACGCAATAGTGAATGCGCCAGCCCGTGATCCGGGTGATCTTGGTGTTGCACACGGGGCAGAACCCGCGTTGGAACATCCAGAGAAAGCGAAGAGTCCGTGTCCCCCGAAACGTTCCCGCCATATAGTCTCCTTCGCGTTTTTCGAAGTAGGTTTCATGGGCAGGATCGTACGGATTGGCGGCGCTCTTGACCTTGACGTGCCTTTGAATGGGCGTGCTACTGGCGAGTAGTAATCGCACTGTGTGCGGTTTGCCCTCGTTGTCACATGACTCTCCGAAGAAGGCCCAGTTTCTACCTCCGTGCTGCTCAAAGTATTTCTGTTTGAGCCATTTGGGAGATTTTTGCGGGTGCCTTCGCCGGGCCCATTGCCACAGACGAATGAAGATGGCGTTGTCAACGCGTGAAAAGACGCGTTTACTCACCACATGCCGATGATAATTGGACCAACCTCGTATTTTGGGGTTGAGCCAATGGATCAGATCGGCGGCAGACATGCCCAGCGCATCTTTGATGTTTCCTCGGATGCCATCCAGAAAGGTCTTGCTATTCTTTTTGGACGGCTTAATGAGCAATTTCCCATTGGGGTACCTGCGCACATTTTGTCCGAGAAAATCAAAGCCTTTCTCCACCTGCGTGATAACCGTCTTCACAGGAGAAAGCTCCAGTCCTCGTTCTTGCAGAAATTGCTCCACGAGGGGCTTGATTTCTCCTTCCAGTAGTTCTTTGGTTCTACCGGTGATGACGAAGTCGTCGGCATAACGGATGAGATTCACAGCGGGGTATTTACCTCCGAGAGGCAGGAGCCTTTTCTTTGACGGGAACTTTTCCCGCAAGAGTTGCTCCAGTCCATCCAACGCACAGTTCGAGAGCGCTGGGGAAATAATTCCACCTTGTGGAGTCCCCTCCGTCGTTTCGTGGAGGACGTGTTTGTCCATATATCCGGCTTTCAGCCACTTTTGGAGAATGACTCGGTCCATGGGGACGTGAGCCAAGAGCCAATCGTGTGAGATTCGGTCGAACAGGACTTGATGTCACCTTCTAGAATCCACTGCGTGTTCGGTGCGTGAGACAGCACTTTGAAGCACTGTTCGATTGCATCGGCACAGGACCGCTGCTGACGAAACCCATAGGAGTTATGGTCAGCCGTGGTTTCCAGCACGGGATCGAGCGCCAGCAGATGCAGGGCCTGGTGGCTTCGATCTTTCATGGTGGGGATTCCCAGAGGGCGCATCGTTTTCTTGTCCGATTTCAATATGTAAACACGTCGGAGAGGCTGTGGTTGATAGCCTCTGCGCTGAAATGCATGAACTGCCTGTGTCTTCTTTTCTGGCGTGTCCCAAATTTCTTGGTCCACACCAGGAGTTTTCTTGCCATCGTTTTCCGTCACCCGTCGAACGGCGAGAACTTTGCCGCTATACGAGTGAGTCAGCAAACGTTGCAAGGCTCGCACCTTGCCCCATCGGCCGACCTTCGTTGCCTGCGCGATACGCACTTGGAGTCGGCGAACGTTGCGCTGGATGGCCTGCCAGTCAATGGTACCCCATTCCGCCGCTTCGCTGGAGGCCGCACCAATGGCCGTTGCCATCGTCATCTGCATTGCCTCCTATGCCGATTTGCCTTGTTCTCTCGCGTGAAGCACCTCAGGGAAGTGGGCCCGCTTTCGCGTCCGGTGATGTAGTCGATACGCATGACGCAACCGGTATCTGCTCCATTACAGAGCAGCCTTCGCTTTCTCCCTGACTGCTGTCCGCACCGCCATCGGTCCATCTTGCGATGTACTTCCCCCCTTGTTACAGGGGAGCGGTATGGATTTATCCTGTTCCGCTGGAATGACACGATAGCTTAGGTCCCCTCTGTACGCCGGCAGTGTTTGTTACCCATGACGACGGAATAAAAAGCCGCCGTACTCACTGCAAGAAGAGCCACGCAGCATATTAGGCTCTTTGAAGGTAACGACGCTTACGAGTATTTGTGTATTCTGACCGTACTACCGGAGTCTAGCCCCGTCTCCGCCTTATGCTGGCAGATACACCGTCCCCTCGCGGTTCTGGTACCACTCTTGCGAGTGTGGGTACATTGTCCGAGGGCTTCGAACGGTCTGTTGCCTCGCCGCTCCAACCTCGTAGGCTACGTGCAATGGGATGCACGGTTTGATCGATTCCTCCTTTGTCAAACAGTCATGTCCAACAGCTTTTCAGGTCGCAGTTTTATGACCTTCTCATAGAAGGCCATTACACGTTTTGACCGCTGGTCATTGAGTGAAATGGCGATGTTTCGCGAACTGACCTGATCCCTAACGCGGAAGACAGAACAAACCACTCGCGCTTGGTGTAACATTTTGATGGATGTGACCTGAATAATGTAAACATCCGATGCGATATTCTGTGTGTGCTGGTGTCTGATTCTGTTGGCTGTTCTGGACCATCCAGCCTTTCCCGCGTTTGACAGTGCTCTTACTCCGTCCTAAAATCGGTCGGTTTGTTTGGGGCCATTCGTCTGTTCCGAATTCAATCGAAGGAGAGACCCAATGAAGTTACGTTTCACCATCATTACGTATGCCATGCTTTTGCTGGGGGCCGCATTCTCGGCGCAGGCCCAAATGGAGATGCCGAAGCCCGCTCCCGAATTGAAGAAACTCGACGCCTTCGCCGGTACCTGGACCATGGAGGGTGACATGAAACCAGGTCCTATGGGACCCGGCGGCAAATGGACCGGCACTGAGCACAGTGACTGGATGGAGGGGGGATATTTCCTGCAAGGCCACTCGGAGTTCAAGAGTCCCATGGGCAACGCCAAGGGACCATCGTTTATGGGTTACGACAGCAGCGACAAGGTCTACACCTATGACGCCTTCAATAGCATGGGAGAAGCTGAACACGCGAAAGGGACCGTCGATGGCGATACCTGGAGCTGGACCAGCGAAGAGAAGATGGGCGGCCAAACCATGAAGGGCCGCTACACCGTGAAAATCACCTCGCCGAGCACGTACGACATGAAATACGAAATGTCATCGGATGGCGCCACCTGGAATACGGTGATGGAAGGCAAAGCCAAGAAGAAGTAACGACTCCTGGAGGGATGGAGGACGGGTCATCCTCTCCCGTCCTCGCCCTCTCATCATCTCGAAAGTGCCTGTCGGCCTCCGTCTCCGTTCCAGTCTATTTTCCGCGCGGCACCGTTTATAATTTTCGGATTCGGCTCTCGGCCGCATTTTCCGTGCCAAGCCGCCAGGAATGATCGAAATCCCCGCTAACATCAGTGCAATGGCGATGTTCAACAGTAATCCACCACTTCGCATGCTTTAGCAGTCACACCCGGTCGTGTCAGTCCAACCCGCGGGACAGGTCATCGGCAGCGAACTCCAGATGGATTACTCGACGCGGCTCTAGCTTTGAGGAGGAAGATGACGCATGAACCAACAGAGGACGCATCAGTATTGCACCGGCTCTGGGAACGGTGCAGATAACTCTCGGTCGCGCTCTCCAAGTTGCGATTTCCTCAGCTGAAAGACAACCGGCTTTGTGGGAGCCGGGGATTATGCGACGCGGCCCATTGCTTTCGTGACTTTCGTCCAAGCGCAACCGGATGGCTAACATCTTAGCCATCACTCGTGCCGGGGGTTGCACGTGGGGAACACCCGCCTTCATTGACCATGGGCCAAAGCGATAGCTGACCTAAAGGCTCATTGACCAGGGTGAGCGCAATCGCGATTTGTACGAAGCCGCTGGCGCGGCGGACGCTACCGCGTGTTCGAGGATCGGCAGTTGTGGAGGGTTGAGATAAGTTGGGTCACGGAAAAAGGAGGTCTCCGTGACA